>Ga0102924_1000408_pt1 | contig 53787 bp, 52 predicted proteins | sample PaiPotPPM11metaG_FD_80116 | JGI IMG/M metagenome (GOLD analysis project Ga0102924, IMG submission 80116) | Iron sulfur acid spring bacterial and archeal communities from Banff, Canada, to study Microbial Dark Matter (Phase II) - Paint Pots PPM... ... | reverse complement strand
TGGCCAGCTCGGCCTCTCGGCTGGCCGCTATCGCGCGCGCCTCGTCGAGCCTGCGGCTGAGCCCCATGAACCAGTTCGCGACGAACCAGGCGGCGACCGCCCACGCCCAGTAGGTCGCCGCGTTCGCGAATACGCCGCCGCTTACGCCAAACCGCCAGACCGTCGCGGTTATGTAAACGGAGGAGGACAGCGCCGCCGCGACGAGCGACGTCGAGAGCCTGCGATAGACCATTCCGATCACGGTCAGGGAAGCAACCGTATACGGGTAGAGAACATCGTCGGTGACGGGGTTGGCCGACGGTTTAAGCAGCACGACGACGGCGAGTTGCACCGTCATACCCAGGCAGACATCCAGCGTCGCCAGCCAGCGCGCGGTGAAGTCGCCACGCCGCAGGCGGAAGCAGACAAAAATGTTGTCCGCCACCACGAGGAAGAGCAATGCGGCCACCACCGTGGGAACCCTGGTCGCGTCCCAGTGCATGACGAGCGACGCGACGGCCAGGCACAGCGCCGACGCCCTGGTGAGCGCGAACAGGCGCGCGAGCAGCAGACCATGCCGCTCGGCGGCCGACATCTCTATCTGATCGCCCAAAGGACCATTCCCTCCAAGCTGGAACGATCAGCGATCTCCAGCGTTGATGGTCCCCCCCGGAAGACGAACGTTTACGATATTAGCCAGCCACGGCATCCGCCGCCACTCTTGCGGGCCTGACTTGGCGGGTCACCGTACCCTCCGGAACACCGCCATCGCCTCCCTCGACATCCGAGAATGACCAGGACCTGCGGTAGCCAGGAGTTGAATTCGCGTGCCGAATCGCCCGCAGGTTGAGGACCAGAGGGCGATTTGGACTTGGATGCATTAGCGTTAGGGGGTATTTCCTCTGGTGTGGAAGTTCTGCACCCTGGCGAGCAGGTGTTCACGGCGATGCTGGACGGGTGGCGGGCGCAGCAGTTGGCGCGCCCCCGATCGGATAAACGCGTTCACCAGCGTAAGTATCAGCCCATAGGCCACAGGCAGGTGCTATTTGCCCGACGAGCTGGGTCCCCTGACCTGCACGCCGTCCGCATGCAGCTCGGTCAGCAGCGACTGCCTCGCCTGCGGCGGGATGACCACCGTGAAGCCGACTCCGGTAACCAGCGTGCCGCTGCTCATGCCGCCAGCGGACGGGGCGAGATCTACGGTCGTCACATCCTGATGCGACGCGTCGTCCATGAACTGGGAGTATGTGAGGGTCGCCTGGGAACCCGACGAGCTGGCTCCGGTGACCTGCACATTGTTCACCGCCAGGTCGTCTAGCAGCGAATGCCCTGCCTGCGGCGGGATGACCACCGTGTAGCTGGTTCCGTCAGTCAGCGTGCCGCTGCTCGTGCCGCCAGCCTCGTAGGCGATCTCTACGGTGCTCACCTCGCGCACCGACACGTCGTGCAGGAACTGGGAGTAGGTGAGGGTCGGCTGGGAACTCGGGGAACTGGCTAGGACGGACGCAACAATTGCTGCCGCGACAAGGACCGCGCCCACCAGCATGATCGCGTGGAGGCGCCGCAGGCGCCAGGCCGGGCGTCCCTTGCCGCCGGAGCCCGGAATCGATATCGGGCGCACGTCTGCGGCGCGGATGTCCGCCCCGCTGGCCGGGCCGTCTGCATCGCCCGCTGGCGGACCCGCTTCCCCTCCGAGCCTTCCCGACTCAACGGCTGCCGTCAGATCAGCCGGGACAGCTGCCTTCCCGGTCCCGGCCGCGGCCGGGACCGGGAAGCCGGGCGGTGGTGAGACGATCTGGGTTTGCGGGTGACCGGGCGCCGAGGAGGGGCTGCGGGGATGGTAGGGCGCCAGGCCGAGCGCCTCCCGGAGCGCGTCGGCGAAGTCCCGGCAGGACCGGTACCGGTTCTCGGGGACCTTGGCCAGCGCCCGGGCCAGCACGTGATCCGTCGCGGCGGGCAGGTCCGGACGCCGCGCGCACACGGATGGGGGCGGCTCGGACAAGTGCGCCAGCAGCACCGCCATGCCCTGTTCCCGCTCGAAAGGTACCTCTCCGGTCAGCATCTGGTAGGCCATGCAGGCCAGCGCGTACTGATCGGTGCGCCCGTCCACCGCCTGGCCCTGGATCTGCTCCGGTGCCGAATAGGCCGGGGTGCCCAGGAAGTGCCCGGTCCCGGTCAGGCTCACCGATGACGTGGCCCCCTTGCTCACCCCGAAGTCCGACAGGTACACATGATCCGGCCGGTCCGTCCTCGCATCGACCAGGATGTTCGCCGGCTTGACATCCCGGTGCACCAGCCCGGCCGCGTGCGCGGCATCCAGCGCCGAGGCCACCGGGGAGATGAACTCCGCGGCCCGGCCCGGCGCCAGCGGTCCTTCCCGCTCCAGCACCCGCCGCAGGTCCCCGCCCGGCACGAACCGCATCGCGATGAACAGTGCGCCTTCGGCCTCGCCGGCCTCGTGCACCGGGATGATGTGCGGGTCATCGACCGCCGCCGCCGCCCGCGACTCGGCGATGAACCGGCGCCGGAACGCCGAGTCCGCAGTCAGCGCCGGCGCGAGGATTTTCAGGGCCACGAGCCGGTCCAGCCGCTCGTCGCGGGCCCGGAACACCATCGCCATCCCACCCGCGCCGACCTGCGCTTCCAACCGGTATCCCGCCACCACCGAGCCCGGCCGGAACCCAGCCAGCTGGACCGGAAAATCCTCGCTCAACGCCCCTCCCCGCCGTCAGCGCACTGTTCTAAAGCCTTTCGGCGGTCACCGGCAATGCGCTGCTCAGGCTGTCTAAGTATCCGGGCTGTCCTTCCCTGCTGCAACCCGGGACGGTGCCCGCATTCCCTGCACGGACCCGGCCAGCTGGAGAACTGCATCCTTAGAACACGCCCGGAATGAATACGCGCGTTCACCAGTCGTTCAGGTCATGGCTTGATTCGTCCGGCGCCGAGCCACTCGCCGGGGCTGCCGACTCGGTCCGGCCAGGCCGGGTCACGGACCGCTCGCCGACTCGTTTCCCTCACCGGCGTCGCGTCGTTCCGGTGCCGGGACGGAAAGGACGGGAATAGTACGGCCCGTGCCGATCCCTGGAGCTGGGAGCCGTGCCGAGCGCGCAAACTCAGGTCTAGTAGCAGACCGAGGCAACCGAGCCGACCCCTGCCTTCTGGTCGGCGGGACCGGTGTTGGACAAGGTGACGGTCACCTCGTCGTACCCGATGGGGACATAGGCGGTGCCAATGTAGTTCCAGTTCATGAGGGGTAGCTGGTTGATGGTCGTACCGGGCCAAGCCGACCAGATCACCGGCCCGCCACTGCTCTTCTGGTACCAGAAATCATAACGTGCCTTGATGTCCGTCGCGTCATGGTAAGGAATGTACGCGTAGAAATAACACCGCGAGCTGGACGTCGGATATACGTGGAAGTGCCACCGGAACTGGGCAGTCTGCGACGAGCTTGTGGGAGCGTACGCGATCTTGTCGCCGTCACAAAGCTGGTCATATGAACTGTTGTAAAACACCGAACCGCCGTAATCCGTATCGTGTACCGGCGTCCAGGTACCGCTGGAACCTGACGACTCCAGCCCGCTTACCGCAGGACAGTTTCCGGCGACAATAGAGTAGTAGGGTGGATCGTCGGGCGTGCCGACCGGCGGCACGTACGGCGTGGCGGCGTCGCTGGGGGTAACCGCAGCGGCTACGTGCGATGATACGCGTAGTCCGCCGGTTGACGCGTCGGCCGTGGCCGCCGTCAACGAGAGTGGCAGAGCGACGAGGGCGCTGCCGAAGATAAGCCGCCTGACGGCTCGATACATGATTCCTCCCGTAATCGATATCCCCGTTATTGATGTCTGCGAGCGTCAGCTACCTAATGGCCCGCTCTACGATCTGGTTAGTCTTCTCCTCGCTGATCTCGTCAGCATTCAAAAGGAGGAGCTGGGCAGTACCAGGCCAGGGCCGGAGCGTGCTGAGCTTGCGTTGCTGGCGTATGCAGCAACAAGCCGGCGAGACCAGCCAGCAGGATGAACGCGAGTAGTAGCATGCTCTTGCTGAGCTAGTCCCTGGATTATGCGGCGGAGTCTGCGATCAGAGCTGGTAGCAGGCCGAGGCAACCGAGCCGGCCCCTGCCTTCTGGCCGGCGGGGCCTGTGTTGGACAAGCTGACCGTCACCTCGCCGTGCCCGGCGGGGACATAGGCGGTCCCGATGTAGTACCAGTTCATGATCGGTTCCTGGTTGATGGTCTCGCCGGGCCAAGCCGACCAGATCACCGGTCCGCCACTGCTGTTCTGGTACCAGAAATCATAACGTGCCTTGGTGTCCGTCGCGTCATGGTAAGGAATGTACGCGTAGAAATAACACCGCGATGGGGACAGTGCCGCCCCGCTTTCGAAGTGCCAACGGAACTGGGCAGTCTGAGACGCACTTGTGGGAGCGTACGCGATCAAGTCGCCGTTACAGAACGGGCTATATGAAGTGTTGTAAAGCACCGAACCGCCGTAATCCGTATCGTGTACCGTCGTCCAGGTACCGCTGGAACCTGCCGAATCACCGTACGCTGGAGGGCAGTTCCCTGTGACGTCAGAATAGCTGGGCGGATCGTAGCGCGTGTCGACCGGCGGCACGTACGGCGGGGCGGCGGCGATGTGGCCGACCACTAGGGTTACGTGCGATGATACGTGTGGTCCGGTGGTTGACGCGTCGGCTGCGGCCGCCGTCAACGAGAGTGGCAGAGCGACGAGGGCGCTGCCGAAGATAAGCCGCCTGACGGCTCGATACATGATTCCTCCCGTAATCGATATCCCCGTTATTGATGTCTGCGAGCGTCGGCTACCCCGGTACGCGTCCTACCGGCCCGCTCTACGATCTGGTTAGTCATCTCCTCGCTGATCTCTGTCAGCATTCAAAAGGAGGAGCTGGGCAGTACCAGGCCAGGGCCGGAGCGTGCGGCTGAGCTTGCGTTGCTGGCGTATGCAGCAACAAGCCGGCGAGACCAGCCAGCAGGATGAACGCGAGTAGTAGCATTCTGCGGATTGAAATGGTCATATGCAAACTCCTTCTTTGTAGCAGACGGTTATAGCGTCAACTAACGCGACTAGAGGAGCCTCCGATGAACGCGGCGGCCGACGTTGTCACTATAATTCGCCTGATAATTTCCGGCACGAAGATGCCCCCCATTAGATGGACTTGAGTTAGCCGGATTCAGCGGTCGACTGCCGCACTTTTCCGGCCTGCGAGCTGAAGGCTACGGGGAGATCTGTCCAACTGTCATGTCCCGTATTAACGGGACATGACGCGATCTTGTCTGCAGGCTGCGGCTGGGCGAGCAGTTCGCCTACGTCGACCTGGGCAACAACTGGCAGCACCTGCGCACACCTGTGGGGCCCGGAAATACGATTTGGGCGAGCTCGGCGTCCTTCGTAAGGCGAAAAAGCTATTGTGGCACTATCAAGTCGCTCAGGAATTGGTGGAGATGGCTCCGCCGACTGGTCGCCTGAGATCGCGGCAGGAGCGAGGTCGGAGCGAGGTGCCTCCCGAGGCTGACCCTCCGGCCTGCGTTCCGCAGCTAATCGGCCCCCTGGGGGCCCGCCGTCACGTGGGGTAGGCGTCAGCGCGGTGACGGATCGCGGTGACATTGACGGTGCGGCTGGTGTCGTCGGTCCGGTAAAGGATGCGGTAAGTGCCGCGCCGTGCCGACCAGGCGGGCGCCATCGGAGGGTCGAGGGGCTTGCCGGCCCGGCGCGGATTGTCCAGCAGCGGCCCGGTGATGAACTCGTAGGCGGCGGTGGCCACTTTCTCGGGGAGCACCTCGATCAGGGCCTTGGCGGCAGGGCCAGCGATGCACAGCCGGTAACGGACAGTCACCTGGGCCCGCGGTCGGCGTCGCGCATCGCGTGCGCGAGCTGGTCGGCGTCGAGGTAGTCGCCGGAGGCGAGGACCGCCTCCCCGTCGCGGTGCGCGGCAAGAAGTGCGGTGTCGGAGAGCCCCGCGATGGTTTCCCGCATGCCGTCGTAGTCATCGGCAGACAGCAGCACCGCAGTGCGGTGGCCGTTGCGGGTGATCTCGAACGCGGTCCGCGCCGCTATATGTCCGTGACCAGCTTGACCGGCTGACCGGTGACCGAGGCCACGGTCTGGTAATCGCGGTCGTCGCACAAGACGATGAGGCCCTCGCGTTCGGCGGTCGCGGCGATGAGCAGGTCGACGGGGCCGGCCGAGCGGTGCCTGCCGGTCTCGGTCAGCAGCTGCTGGACCTCGTCCGCGCGGTCGTAGGCGCGATCGCTCATCGGCACCCACCCGAACACTTCTCGCAGCAGCCGGCGCTTCTCAAGCCGGTCGGCCAGCGAGCGCGCTGAGTACAGGAACTCCAGTTCCACGACGGGACAGGTCGCTATGACGCCGGCCGCGAGCTGGTCGGTCCACCCCTGCCGGAGCTTGTCCTGCAGGATGCGGAACAACCCGGATGTGTCGATCAGGTAGAGAGCGGGACTCACCGGCGGTAGGCCGGCTTGTCGCCGAGAAACTCGTCGAAGTCGCCTCGGTCGGCCATCTCGCCGAGTGCGGCCAGGGCGCGCAGCCGGGTCAGCCGCTGGCCGACCTCCCTGAGGGCCGCGTTCACCGTGTCCTTCTTCGTCTTCGTTCCCAGCGCCTCGGCGGCGGCCTCCAGGGCTTCCTGGTCGATCTCGATCGGGGTCTTGATCATGGTCATCAGAATCACCTCCACAGCCATTTAGATATCCAGGATATCTCACGGAGATATCTCAAGTCAAGGATGCCCGCCTGGCTGGATCGCTCGCTGCTGCAAGCGCCGTCCCGGCCGCCAGAGTCAGGACCTTCCGTTCACTCGACTTTCGGGGTTGGGGAATCATGCATCGCTTTGCGCTCGGGTTCTGACTGATGGCTACGGGGGGAGCAGGTGCGGGCGGCCGTCGGCCGGGGCACTGCGCGTGCAGCGGGCACCGGCTGCGCGGCGGCCTGCCGGTAGCCGCGCAGCCGGGACGGCGCCCGGAGCGGAACGCTGCCAGCGCCCGCCACAGCAGCAAGACCTCGTCTTCGCTCACCTTCGCCATGCCCGTCGCCCGTCTCGCCGGTACAGGGACCGCTGGCGGTATCTCCGCGGATTCAGGCGAGCCCCTCCGCCTGCGCTCAACCTACCCGGCAAGACTCTTGCCGGCGGAGAATGCGAGCGTCGCGGGTGACGGGCTCGTCTCCGCCTGTGTCGGCCAGACGAGGCCTGCGGCAGCCTGCCTCAGTAGGCAGGTGGGGTCCGGCGTACGCCGAGTCTTCGTTCCCCTCTCGGAGGAGACCGACGTCGGACCGTACCGCATACCTGAGGGCTAGCGTCACCGGCTTTCCCGGCTGGGCGAGATGTGCCCGGTCTTGCTCCCGGTCCTTGGTTCGCCGCAGGATCATGGCGTGACCTCCTGTGTCCTGGTCGCTGGGACCGTCCGACAGGAGCCATCAGCCACGAGGGCAGTTCCGGCGAGCTCCATCACCGTGGCACCGATCCTACGGCCTTTTATCCAGGGACCGGGGCCCGTAGTCATAAGGCAGCCAGGTTGCGGGTCAGGCGGCCCGTGGGGGACAATGCAAGGGCTATACGGCGATGAGGCTCGCCTTAACCGCGCGGTTGCGCGCTAATGGCTTCTACCCCCTTCAGTGGCCTTCGGGTCGTGTGGGTAGGAGGCATCACGGTGGACGAGATCCTGGAACCGCCAGGCAATGAACGACGGGCCGCGCGGTGAGCGCGGTCGTCCCGATCCCCGTCATCCAGCTGCTTCAGGTCCTCACCGTCGCGCTCGGCGCCCCCGGTGTGATGGGCCTGATCGCAAAGGTTGAGGCGCGGCTGCAAGGCCGCCGGGGACCGCGGGTGCTGCAGCCTTACTACGACCTGGCCAAGCTGTGCCGCAAGGAGGCACTCGCCCCCGCGGGAGCGAGCTGGTTCTTCCTGGCCGCGCCGCCTATGGCGGTGGCCGCGTACCTGACGGTCCCGCTGCTGATCCCGGTGCTCACCACCTACGGGCTGCCGCTCGGCTACATGGGCGACATCCTGGGCGGCGGGTTCCTGCTGTCGCTGGCCAGCTTCGTCGTGGCGACCGCCGCCCTGGAGACCGGCAGCCCGTACGCGCAGCTCGGGTCGAGCCGGACGAAGACGTTCTCCGCCATCGGCGAGCCGGTCGTGCTGTTCGTGGTATTCACGGTCGCGCTGCTGACCGGCACCGACCTGCCCTACGCGCTGGCCGCGACGGTGCGGTCGTCAGCCGGGCAGGTGATCCGCCCCGCGCACCTGCTGGCGTCCGCCGCCCTGTTCATGGTGATCCTGCTCGAGACCGGCCGTATCCCGGTGGAGACGCACACCGGGACGAACGAGTTCGGGATGATCGACGAGGCCCGTTCGTTCGAGCACTCCGGCCCGTATTTCGCCCTGCTGAAGTGGGGCTCGATGCTCAAGCAGCTGATCCTGTTCACGATCCTGGCCGACGTGTTCCTCGCCCCGTGGGGCCTGGCCTCCACCCAGCGGCTCGGCGCGGCGCTGCTCGCGATCGTGGCGCTGCTGGCGAAGGCAGCCACGATCGGCGTCGCCGTCGCGGTGATCGACAACTCGTTCGCGAAGCTGCGCCTGTTCAAGATCACCGAGTACGCGTCGGCCGCGTTCCTGCTCGCGGTGCTCGGCGTGTTTACCCTCTACCTCGAAGGAGGCTGAGCTGATGAGCTCACCAGGTGTCTACGAAGGCGCGGCGAACGTGATCGCGGCGCTGATGCTGCTGCTTGAATTCGGCATGCTGCGGCAGGCCCTGGTGCGGGACCAGGTGCGGCTGTACGCGGCCCAGTCGGCGCTGATCTCGTTGCTGGCGGTCGTCATCGCCGCCGACCGGGACCTGCCCGACCTGTACGCACTGGCCGCGCTGTCGGCGGCACTGAAGGTGGTCGCGGTGCCGCTGGTGCTGCGCCGCCTGCTCGGCCGGCCGGTCGGGGAAGACACGCCCGGGGTACCCGGCAGTTACGCGCTGAACCCGGCGAGCGCCGTGCTGGCCAGCATCGGCCTGGCGGCGTTCGGGTTCTTCTGCTTCGGCAACCTGGGCATTCACAGTGCGAGGCGCCGGCCACCGCCCTGGCGGTCGCGGGCGCGATGGTGTTCGTCTCGTTCGGGCTGATGATCGTGCGCCGGGACTTCGCCTCGCAGGCGATCGGGTTCTTCTCACTGGAGAACGCGATCTCGCTGGCCGCCCTGGTGGTGGCGGCCGGGCTGCCGCTGCTGCTGGAGACCGCGTTCCTGTTCGACCTGCTGCTCGCGGTGGTCGTGTTCGCGATGCTGATCCGGGCGCACCACGCCCGCGCGGAGTCGCTGTCGACCGCCGACCTGACCCGGCTGCGCGGATAGGAGGCGGCAATGCTCGGAGTCATCCTGGCCCTCCTCATCGTCCCGCTCGCCGCGGGCATCGCCTGCTTCAGGGCACCCGCCCGGGCCGCGGCGGGGATCACGATCGCATCCGGAATCGCGTGCTTCTGCCTCGTGCTCGTCCTGGTCCCGGAGATCGCGCACGGGACGCTGAACTACCTGTCGTACCTGCGGGCCGACGCGGTCAGCGGGGTCTTCCTGCTCGCCACCGCCTTCCTGTACGCGGCCGTGGCGGTGTACGCGGCCGGATACCTGCAGCACCATGACGCCAGGTACGCGCGCCGGTTCTACCTCGGCTTCAACGTGTTCGCCGGGGCGATGCTCGCCGCGCCGCTGATGAGCAGCCTGGCGTTGCTGTGGATCGCCGTCGAGGTGACCACCGTCGTCTCGGCGCTGCTGGTGGCGATCGAGAACACCGACGGGGCCGCCGAGGCATCGTGGAAATACGTCCTGATCGCCTCCGCCGGCCTCGGCCTCGGCTTGCTGGCCACCATCTTCGCCTACTACGCCGGCGCCCAGGTGCTCGGCGCGCACTCCAACCTCGCCATCCAGCCGCTGATCGCCGCCGGGCCCCGCCTGCCGAAGACCCCGGTCGAGCTGGCGTTCCTGCTCGCCGTCCTCGGCTACGGCACCAAGGTCGGCCTGGTGCCCGTGCACACCTGGCTGCCGGACGCGCACTCGGAAGCGCCGACCCCGGTGTCCGCGCTGCTGTCCGGGGCACTGCTCGCGACCAGCTTCTACGCGATCCTGCGGTTCTACCAGGTCGCCGTCGCGGCGCTGGGCACCGCCATCCCGCGGGACACGCTGCTGGCGTTCGGCATCGCGTCGCTGCTGCTGGCCGCGCTGTACGTGTCCGGGCAGCGGGACGTCAAGCGGCTGCTCGCCTACTCCAGCGTGGAGCACATGGGCATCCTGGCGATCGGCGTGTCCTTCGGCGCGCCGGTCGCCCTCGCCGGGGTGCTGCTGCACGTGCTGGCGCACGCCGCCGCGAAGGGCAGCGCGTTCATGGGCGCGGGCGTGTTCACCGTCAAGTACGGCACCAAGCAGATGTCCGCGATGCGGGACGGCCTGCGGCTGCTGCCGTGGAGCGGGCCGCTGTTCCTGCTCGCCGTCCTCGCGCTGTCCGCCTTCCCGCCGTTCGGGATCTTCCGCAGCGAATTCCAGATCGTCGCCGGCGGCCTGTCCAGCGGCGGCAACGCGGCCGCGGCGGTGCTGGTGATCCTCGTGACGGTCGCGTTCTTCGGTCTGGTGACCTCGGCGACCGGCATGCTGATGACATCCCCGCCGGGCGAGGGCACCGCCCCAGGGCCACAGTCCCCGGGGCACGGAACCGGAACGGGCGGCGGCGCGTCCCCGGAGGGAGCCGCTGTCGCGGTGAAGGCCCGGGCGCAGGCAGCCGGGCCGCTTACCCGGGGCGAGCCGAGCGCCTTCATGGTTGTCCCGGTACTGGCCGGCCTCGCGGTCCTGGTCCTGCTCGGGGTGCACCCGCCGGGCGAGCTGACGGACCTGATCACCCGGGGCGCGGCGCAACTGGGGACGCCATGACAGTCACGAGTACCGAACCGACCGTTGCGGCGCTGTGGGAAGCGCTTGCGGCCAGGGTGGCCCGCGGCGAGCGGTTCGCCGGCCTGTCCGCGGGGCGCAGCGGCGCCGCCGTCACCCTGACCGCCTACGTGGCGAGGCCCGGCGAGGTCGACAGCCTGGAAGCGAAGCTTCCGCCCGGCGCGGTCAGCTACCCGGCGCTCACCCCGGTGATCGGGGCCGCGTTCTGGTACGAGCGGGTGATCCACGACCAGACCGGGATCGTTCCCGAGGGCCATCCGCGGCTTGCTCCGCTGATAAGGCCCGGCAGCCCGGAAGAGCACGCGCTGCCCCGGCACGTCACCGGGTACGGCCTGTTCACGATCCCGCACGGCCCGGTGCGGTCCGGGGTGTTCGAGTCGATGGAGTACCTGGTCGAGACCCCGGGCGAGGCGATCCCCCACCTGAACATGCGGATCTTCTACAAGCACCGCGCCATCGCCGCCCGGTTCACCGGCCTGACCGCCAGCGACGGCGTGCTGCTCGCCGAACGGGCCGAGGGCATCGCCTCCGTCGCCCACGCCCTCGCCTTCTGCCACGCTATCGAGGCGATCGCCGGATGCGCGGTGCCCCGCGAGGCCGCCCTGCTCCGCGTCGTGCACGCCGAGCTGGAGCGGATCGCCAACCACCTCGACGTCGCGATGCGGCTGTCCGACGCGGCCGGCCTGGCGGTCGCCACCGCCCGGTTCGCCCTGCACAAGGAGCGGGTGCTGCGCCTGGTCAGCGGGCTGTGCGGCAGCCGCTTCGGCCGCGGCGTCGTCGTCCCCGGCGGCGTGTCGGCCCTGCCGGACCGCCCCGCGGGCTTCCTGCCGGTGCTGGACAAGCTGGAGAGACAGGTCACCGCGGATGCGGAGCAGCTGATGGGCACCTCCTCGTTCCTGGACCGGCTGCGCGGCACCGGCCCGCTCACCCCGGCCCGCGCCCGCGAGCACGGCGCCCTCGGCCCGGTCGGCAAGGCATCCGGGTACTGTGACGACGCCCGCCTCGCCCGCCCCTACGACACCTACGAGCTGCTCGGTGCCGAGCCTTCCAGGCAGCACTCCGGGTCAGACGCGATGGCCCGGCTGCAGGTGCGGGTGGACGAGGTCGCGCAGGCTTTCCGCCTGATCAGGCAGGCCGTGGCGGATCTTCCCGAACGACAGCGGCCTGCTCCCCTGGTTCCCTGTGAACCAGCCGACGGCCGTGCCGTCGGCTGGGCGGAGGCCCCGCAGGGCGAGGTGCTCTACGAGGTGACAGTCGAAGACGGGCGGGTCGCCCGCTGCCAGCCCCGCTCGGCCTCATTCCACAACCTGGTGCTGATGCACGAGGTATTCGCCGGGGACATCCTCACCGACTTCCCGTTCATCGAGGCCAGCTTCGGCCTGTCCGTAGCCGGGGCCGCCCTGTGAGCGAGCTTGCGAGCGAATCGGTAAGCACAGTGCGTCCGCGAATGCGGACTCCGAGCGCCAGCGAGGTGGCCGTATGAGCATCTGGGTGCTGCGCGGGCTCCGCGACGGGGTGGTGACCACCCGCTGGCCCGGGAAACCCGACGAGTACGCGGACTCCTGGCGCGGCCCGGCCACCGTCCGCCAGGACGCTGCCGGTGCCGTGGACGCCGGGATCGAGCGGCTGTGCCCGACCGGGGCGATCGAGGCCTTCGACCGGCCCGGTACCGACAGGCTCAGGGTCGACCAGGGACGGTGCATCCTGTGCGGCCGGTGCGTAGCGGCACGGCCCGACCTGTTCACCTGGTCACCGGGCGCGACGGGGCCGGGCGCGGCCGTGACTGCCCGGCAGGCCCTGGTCGTTCCGGGGGAACCGGAAACGGACGCGGCGGTCGAGGCGGCCAGGGCCGCGCTCGCCGCCCGGACCACGGCGCTGCGCCGCAGCGTGCACATCCGGCACGTGGACGCGGGGTCCGACGGCAGCGAGGAATGGGAGATCCAGGCGCTGCTCGGCCCGGTCTACGACATCCACCGGCTCGGGGTGTTCTTCACCGCCAGCCCCCGCCACGCCGACGTGCTGCTGGTGACCGGCGCGGGAACGCTCGGCATGACCGGGCCGCTGCGCACCACCTATGAGGGCATGCCGGATCCGAAGGTGGTGATCGCGGTGGGCACCGATGCCGTCAGCGGCGGGCTGCTCAGTGACCGGCTCACCGGGGTGGACGGCGCGGTCCCGGTCGACGTGTGGGTGCCGGGCAGCCCGCCGAGCCCGTTCTCGATACTGACGGCGCTGCTGGTCGCGACGGGCAGGCTGGCGGGCGGCCGGGAAGGGGCAGCGCGGTGAGCGGGCTGTTCGCGGCGGGCCTGATCCTGCTGGCGGCGGCAGCGGCGGCGGGCCTCGCCATCACGGCGCCCGGCCGGGCGCGCGGCGTGCCGTACGCCCTCGGCGCGGCCGGGTCGGCGTGCCTGGCCGTCGCGGGCGGGTTCGCGCTGGCCGGCCGCGCGGTTCAGCTCAACGTCGCCGGGTGGCTCGGGGACCCGCTCCCGGGCCAGCGGGCGCTGGAGCTGTCCGCCGACCGGATGTCAGGCCTGTTCCTGGTCATGGCGCTCGGCGCGGCGGTCCCGGTATCGGTCGCGTTCGCCAGCTGGGCCGCCGGGCCGGGAGCAGCGGCAGTATCTCCCGGGGGGACGACCCCCCCAAACCCCCCCGGGGAAAGGCGCGGAGGGCGGATGCTGGCCGAGGGATACGCGCTGGCGCTGGGCGCTACCGTCGTGATCGTGACGGCACAGGACGCCTTCACCTTCCTGTTCGGCTGGGAGGCGCTGACCGGCGCGTTCTGGCTGCTCGCCGGGGCCAGCCGGGCCGACCGTGACCGCGCCGGCGCGGCGCGCGTCACCGTATCGTTCGGGAAGGCGAGCGGCGCCGCGCTACTCACTGGGCTGCTGCTGCTGGCCACCAGGTCACATTCGATCGCGCTGGCCTCGTTCGCGCACGCCCCGGGCGGCGCGGCCCGCACGACGGCGCTGGTGCTGCTGCTGGCGGGGTTCGCGGTCAAGGCGGGCCTGGTGCCGTTCCAGGTCTGGATGCCCCGCGGGTACGCCGCCGCGCCCGGACCGGCCCGCGCCGTCATGGCGGGCGTGTGCGTCAACGTGGCGTTCTACGGCATGTGGCGGACCCTGGCGCTGCTCGGCCGGCCGCCGGGCTGGCTAGCCGGGATCCTGCTCGTGCTCGGCGGGCTCGCCGCCCTGCTCGGCATCGCGCACGCCGCGGTGAGCAGCCGGCTGTCGCGGGTGATCGCCTACTCCAGCGTGGAGAACAGCGGCCTGATCATCACCGGGTTCGGCGTCGCGCTGACCGGCGCCGCGACCGGAGACCAGCGGCTCACCGCAGTAGGGCTGCTAGCCGCCACGCTGCAGATGGTCGCGCACACGGCGGCGAAAACACTGCTGTTCACCTCCGCCGCCGGGCTCCAGGCCGCAGCGGGCAGCGACGACCTGGAGGCGCTGCACGGCATGGCCCGGCGGGCCCCGTGGAGCGGCGCCGGCCTCGCGGTGGGGGCGGTAACCCTGGCCGGGCTGCCGCCCACCGCCGGGTTCGTGTCCGAGTGGTTCCTCCTTGAGTCGCTCATGCAGCAGTTCCGCGTCCAGGCGCTCGGCGGGCGGCTGACGCTCGCCGTGGCCGGCGCTGCGGTAGCCCTGACCGCCGGGTTCGCCGGGGTGACGTTCGTCAGGCTCGTCGGCATGGTAGTACTCGGCCCCCACGGTGCCGGCGGCAGCCAGCGCTGCGGCGAATACGGCCGGAGCGGACGGCTGGCGGTGACGGTGCTGGCGGTGTTCCCGCTGGCGATCGCGGCACTGACCCCGCTGGAGATCCGGGTGATCGCCGCCGGGCTGTCGCCGGCCGTGCCGGGCGGGCTCACCATGGGTGCGCTCAAGTCGCCGTGGGTGCTGCAGCCGGTCTTCGCCAGCTTCTCGATCCTGTCGCCCTCCTGGCTGTGGATCGAGCTCCCGGTCATGCTGGCGCTGGTGACCCTGCTCGCGGCCGGCCTGTCCGGGCGGCGGCTGGTGCGGGTGCGCCGGGTCCCCGCGTGGCGGTCGGCGACGATCGGGGTGCAAGGAGCCGATTCGTACACCCCGTTCGGCTACGCCAACCCTACCCGGCGGGTGCTGGCCAGCGTGCTCCACACCCGGACCGGACTGGAAGAACTCGCCCCGGACGAGAACGACGAGGCCGCAGGCGGCACCAACAGCGTCCCGCACCTGCGGTACACCTCCGACGTGGTGGAGGTCGTGGAAAGCTGGCTGTACCGGCCCGCGGCGCGGCTGTTCGCCGCCGTGGTCGCGACGGCGAAGCGGGCGCAGTCCGGCCGCCTGGACGCCTACCTGCTGTACATGCTCATCGCCCTGGTGGCGGTGATCGCCGCGGTCACCGCGCTGAGGTGAGCAGGCGCGGCGGTCAGGGCCCAGCCGCACAAGGACGCGCGTACTCGGCCGGGCACCTTCCGCAGGTGCCGCTCGCCGAGGTCCATCGGGAGGCTGCGGGCCTGCTGGGCGCCAAGGAACTGCCGCCACGTCGGCGACCCCGGGCAGGGCGCTGGCCCAAGTCCGGCGGCGGCCAAGGGGGGTCAGCGGCGGACTGGACGATCGCTCGGGACCGGCGGGCGGGTGACAGGGAACACCTGGATGAGCGCGCCCAGCCCCGCGTAATCGGCGGGATTTGTGGTGTACAGGGGCAGTCCCTCGGCGATGGCGGTGGCCGCGATCATGAGATCCGCGATTCGCTCTCGCGGCTTGCGCCCGGCGGCGACGACCGCCGCCGCTACCCGGCCGTAGATCCGCGCGGCCTCGGCGTCGAACGGGACCGGGTCGAACTCGCTCTCGGCCCGCTGCAGGATCTCCAGGCGGCGGGCCCGCTCGGCATGCTCGTCGTAGGCGTCCTGCTCCCCGTTGCGCCGCACCTCGTGCGGCCCGGCGGACAACTCCGCCAGCGTGATCGCGCTGATCGCCATCTCGTCCGGCAGCTCAGCCGGGTTCACCCACCTGCGCAGGAGCAAGATATTCGTGTCGAGCATGCCCTGACGGGCTGCCTCACCGCTCATACGGGCTGGCCGCCTCCTGCTCGATGGCGGCCTCCTGGTCCGCCCGGAACGCATCCAGGTCAACATCCGGGGCATTGCGCGACATGGCGGTGAACTCCTCCCGGATGACGAGCCGGCGCCGCCGACGAAGCGGGATGAGCTCAGCGATCCGGTGGCCATCCCGCGTGACGGTGAAGGACTGCCCGTGCTCGACAGCGTCCATGATCTCTCGCGACCTCGACCGCAGGTCGCGCTGCGTGATCTCCGGAGTGCTCATACCCGGATCGTAGCACCCGGTGCTACCTCGTGCCACCACCGGGAAGCCGCTCGCACGGGGTTGGGACTCCCGCCGCCCGCCGCGTCTTACCGAGGCACCGCCGCGAGCACTGCCGACAGCAGTCGCGGCGGCGGTCACCGAGTTGCTGACCGGCGCACTGCTGGACAACGCGCACCGGGTGGGCAGGGCCATCCGCCGGTTCCCGCAGGAAACGTGCGGGCGACTTGCAGATATGCCGCAGCGTCGGCTGCCGGCCTCGCCCGGACCGGCCATGACCTTGGGGTGCCGGCCCTCCAGCCGGGTGCCCCCATGACCGGAGCGGCGATGGCGCTGGTGATCGGTGTTTCCTGGGCCTGCGTCGGTGACCTATTTGGCGTCGGTGACTACGGCGATCTGACGGATGAAGGTGTCTTCCGCGGCGGAGTGGAGGAGAAAGTCGGCGACGTTTGCGCGAGAGGTTGAGGGGAAGACCGGCAATTTCGTGACGTCCTCGAGCGCAACGGCGTTGTAGCGGGTGCTGTCACCGTTGTTCAATGCTCCGGGGTATTCGAGGGTCCATTTGAGATCGCTGGCCCTCAAGAGCACTTCCGATGCGGCCTTGTCTGCGTAGGTTTTCCGGAGCACGGTGCGGAATAGGGGGCCTGTGAGGAATGAGGCTTTGGCGAGGGAGTCGCCGACCCCGAACGCAGACACGATGACGAAACGGTCAACGCCTGATGTTCTCGCGGATGCGATGACTGCGCGGACGGTGTCGGTGACCAGCGTTGGGGTCTCGCGGGCGTTTTTCACTCCGAGCGTGCTGACGATCGCGTCGTGGCCTCGGGCTGCCGTCGCGATCACGGTGGCGTCGGTGACGTCGCCGCTGACGATTTGAGCGCGCGGGTCAACGGCGGCGTCGGCCCGCCGGACGAGGGCAGTGACCTGGTGTCCCTGGTCGAGTGCCTTTTTGATGAAGAGGACGCCGGTGCGCCCGGTTGCTCCGAGGACAAGAAACTTCACGATACTTCGCTTTCTATCGATGGATGAATGGGCGTGCCGGTGTTGCGGCCGGGCGGCAGGGGCCCGGTTCCCGCCCATGCTGTGTCGGACCCCTTCGGCCTCTGCCGTTGGCGGCGGCCTGTGCAGGAACGGTCCGGCTCGTCTGGGCGCTCTGCATCGCGGCAGCCAGCCGCCCGTCACCGGAACGTCGTCAGGATCATTACCTAATCTAGTCAATAAAACTGACTATGTCAAAGCGGAGTCGAAGCCTGCTGGCGCCCGCCGGCCCCGGCGGCTCGGGGCGAACGGGAGCCGGGGGCGGACGGCTCGGCGCGGTCGGGGTTTACCGCGCGTAGGGGTCGGTGATCTCGCGGAGCTGGTCCAGGATCTGGTGCAGCAACGTGAAGTTGCGGGTGCCCAGGTAGGCCTTCCACTCCGCGAGGGTCTCGTCGAGTGTCGCCCTCCCGCGGCAGCGCGTGCGCGGCGCCGCGCACGCTGCGGTCCGCTGCGCCGCCTGCCCCCTCGGCGACCTCGTGCCTGCCGCTGTTGTCATCGGTACTGATGCATGACTATAGTCGTAATGAAAGCTGACTAATTTGGATGGCGGCCCCGATGGAGGGACGGGCGGCGCGACCCAAGGACCGTGCCACGAACACTCGAAGGCGGCCAGGATAGGCGAGGCCGCCGACGCCAATGCCGCGGGCAAAGGACCAGAACTCATGATTTTGATCACCGCAGCCACCGGCACTGTCGGTTCGGAAGTCATCACAGCGCTCCTGCCCGCCCGCAACGTCGGGCACGACGCCACCGACCCGATCACCACCTTGCACCGGGCCGGCGACATCACCGCGGTCACCGGCCGCCCGGCACGCAGCTTCACCGACCGGGCCCGGGCCCACCGCACCGGGCTCCTCGCCCCCGAAGCCGTCCAGAACGCCGCGACCACCGGGGAGTCACGGTGAGCACCTCCGGACCCGGCGTCGATACCCACGAGATGGTCCTGATCCACCGCGTCATCCGGCGCGAGTTCGGTCAGCTCCCCCGGCTGTTCCGCTCCGCGGCCAACGACCGTGCGCGGTCCAGGGTCATCAAGCGCGCACGCCCGGGAGATGCTGGACTTCCTGCACGCGACGGCCCGGCCGCATGCCGTCCAGGGCACGCAGCGTCCCCGGCCCGGGAAACCGCCGCCCTGGACGCGTGGGACTATGCCTTCGCGCAAGTCCTGGACACCACCCTGGAGGCGGCAGACGAGACGGAGCCGCAAGCCGGCGAGGACCTGGACCTGGAGGGCCACGGCATCGCCCTGGTCACGGAACTGTTCCTCGGCGGGCGGGCAGGAGTTCCCGTCACGCAGCTATTCGAGAGCCTCAAGAGCGCGGCGATCGCCGAGGTACCGCCGGACGCAGCCGAGTGCCAGTGGGAGGAATGGGCCGGCGCCCACGGCGACCCGGCCGACCTGCTGCTCGGGCAGCTCGCGAAGCTCTCGGCGGTCACCGCCCTCGCCGACGGGGCAGCGCGCCTGGAACCGCTCGCCCTGCACGCCATCGCCGCCAAACTGCGGACCTGCGACGTGCGCGTTCCGGACCTCCCGCCGCCCGGCAAGATGACCCCGGACGACGTGGTGCTGCTGAGCATGCTCGGGACCGAAGAAGACTTCACGGCAGACTTCGCTTCTTGGGTGGCGGAACGCACCCCCGAGAAAGCCGCGCGGGAACTGCTCGCCTTCGCCGCGGGCGAGGGCGCGGCGGTCCGGACGGCGGCGGTACAGGTCGCATCCCGGCTCGGCGACGCCGCCGAACCAGCGCTGCGGGAAGCACTCGACCGCCCTGACCTGCGCTGCTACGCCAACCTGACGCTGATCGAGCAACTGGCCGCCCGCGACCCGGAGCAGCCGGTACCTGCCGAGCTCAAGCGCACCACCGAGGACCTCGCCTGGTTCATCGCGGACAACTTCGCCCCGCTTACCCGCACCATCGACCGGAACGCCACGTTCCCGTTCGACGTGACCCAGCTCTCCGACGCGGGCTGGGACGCGAGCACCGAGGCGCTCTTCGACGCCATGGCACGGCTCGACCACCCGGACGCGGAAGCCGTGCTCACCATGCTCGGCAAGCACTGCGACGACAAGAAGACCGCCAAGACCGCCCGGAAAGCAGCACACAAGGCGGCGTCGCGCTGGGCGTCCCGCCGAAGTTGAAAGGCAGGGGCCGACCTCGCGGTCAGCCCGTCATTGTCGGCCGGCCGGCGCTGGCCCGCAAGAGGGCCTGTCTTCTTCCAGCCAGCCGCCTAGCCGGTAGTAAAGGTCCTCCCCGAAGCTGGTCGGGAGGGGGTCCTTGACGGTGAGCTTGTAGTCGCGGCGCCCGTCGGGCTGGCACTCGGCGCGCAGGAACAGCGTGGCGTTTGGGTGCTCGCGGTGGAAGCGGTCGGCGAAGGCGTACCGGTGGGTGACGAAGAAGACCTTGACCTGTGCCTCAAGCAGGGCACGGACGACCTGGTAGCCGATCTCGGCCCCTTCGCGCTCGTTGGTCCCGGCGAACGACTCGTTGAACAGCTCCGCCGCCTGGCCTGGCGGCCGGCGGCGCGGCGGGAGGTTCCCGGGTTCCGGGGTCACGACGTCCTGTCTTCCTGACCGGGCTGAGCGAGCCGTCCGGGCGGGGTCACCGCCGGGTGCCGGCGCCTGCTGGCGTACACGTATGGCCGCAACGGGCCGGGCGGGCCGCCAGGCCGCAACGCGGGCGTGCGCAAGAGCGTCGGCGCGGAAAGTCAGAAACCGGTCTCTTCCCCGGCGCTGACCTGGACCTCGTGGACCGTGGCCACCAGCTCGGCGGCGAGGTCGCGCATTGCTGCCACGCCGCTGTGCGCAGGGTCGCGGGCGGTGTCGTGCCCCGGGGTGCCGGCCTCCGCACGGGCGCGGGCCTTGACGTGGTCCCACAGCGCGTCGACGTAGAGGTAGAAAGCGGTCCGGAGGCGCTCCTGCTCGGCGCGGCCGTCCGCGTCCAGGCGCTCAAGGCCGCCGCGGTCGGCGTCGTGGAACGCGCCGGCGAGGCCGGCCGCCTTTCCCTGGGCTGCGGCGGCCGGGTGAGGGACAGGGGCCTCCCCGGGCTTGCGGGTTCCTTTTCGCAGTGCCATGTCATCTAGTGTCCGGTATGCCGGGCCGCCGGGCACGGACTCGCGCCCGTTTCAAGGCGTGTCGGGGCCGTGGGACCATCCGGCCGGAAATTCTCGATAAGCCCTGAGTCCGACCAGGATCTCTGACGGCCCGCCGGGCCGCCCTCGCTGGCTGCGGGAGCCGTGCCTGGGCGTTCATCTAACGGTCGTTTGACGAACGTCGGCCGGGTGCCCGCCGGAGGTACCGCCGTGTCCGGTTCCAGCGTTCATCTTGGCGTTCATTTTCCGGTACGGTTCATCTACCCTGCGCACTCGTTTGATGAACGAAAGGCGGGCCGCGGTGGCGCTCATCGGCCTCGTCCGGGTCAGCACCGACAAGCAGAAGACCAGGCGGCAGCACGACGCCCTCGACCCGATCTGCCTCAAGGTGTTCGAGGAGAAGGTCAGCGGCAAGCTCGCCGCCGGCGACCGGCCCGCCCTGCTGGCGGCGCTGTCGCACGTCCGCGACGGCGACCTGCTCACCGTGCAGGAAGTCGACCGGCTCGGCCGCAACCTCCTGGAGGGGCTGATCGTGCTGAGCGGCCTGTTCGAGCGCGGCACCGGCGTCAAGGTGCTGGAGGGCATCGCGGCCGGCGAGCACACCGAGCGGTCACTGATCCTCGACCTGGCCCTCGCCCTGGCCGAAGACCGGCGCCGCGACATCGTCCGCAAGACGAAGGACGGCCTCGAGGCAGCCCGGCGCCAGGGCCGGGCCGGCGGCCGGCGCCCCGTCGTCGACGACGACAAGCGCGCCGCCATCCTCGCCCGCCGCCAGCGCGGGGAATCCATCCGCACCATCGCCGCCGGCGTCAAAGTCTCCGTCGGCGTCGTGCACAAGACCCTGGCCGAAGCGTTGCAGGAGCAGCGTCCCGCCGGGAGCCAGTCTCCGTAGAAGGCCAGGCGGGCGGAGGCCGGAGCTACCCGCCCGCGCAGCCGGAGCAGTCGTAGTTTGTTTCATCGGCCGCGCGGACCCGCGAGCGGGCGGTTACGCCGGGATCGGCAGGGAGGAGGCCGCGGTGCCCAGGAGGGCCAGTGACGAGGAGCTGCTCGCCGGCCCGTCCTGTCTGCCCCTCGCAGCCGGGTGCCCCGCCAGCCCGTAACGGCGGGTCCGGGGGCCTGCCGGGGGCGGCGGGGTCAGGTGATGGCGGGGCCTCGAAGGCGCTGGCCAGCTTGTCGTGCAGAGCTGGGTCTGCCTGGATGAGGACGTCGTCGCCGGGCCGCAGCGTGGTGCCGGGCTTGAGGGGCACGAGCTGGCCGTCGCGGACGATGAAGCTGACCCATGCCTCGCCGGGGAGCCCGGCGATCTCGCCGACGGTGCGGCCGTCGGCGGGCGACCCGGCGGTGACGGTGAGCTGGTGCACGCCGGACGGCTCGTCGCGCAGCCGGACCCCCAGCGCCCACGGGTCGGGCTCGACAGGGCGCATCGGCACGCGCAGCAGCCGGGCAGCCGCCGACACCAGGCCGCCCTGCACCACCACGGAGAACATCACGGCCACCGCGATGATGCCGTACAGCCGCTGCGCGCCTGGCACGCCGGCGTCGAGCAGGAAACTGCCCAGCAGGATCGGCACGGCCCCCTTCAGGCCCGCGAACAGCACGAACCCCAGCTCGCCGCGACCCAGCCGGGCCGGGACAAGGCAGAGTCCCACCACGACCGGGCGGACCACGAAGGCCAGCGCTGCCCCCAGGGCCAGCCCCGGCACCCACACGTCCGCCCGGCTGACGGTGTCGAGGCTGATCGTCAGGCCCAGGACGACGAACGCGACGATCTCCGCGAGGCTGGCCAGCGCCGAGTGGAACCGCTCGACCTCCCGCTTATAGGGCGCCCGCCCGTCGCCGATCACGATCCCGGCGACGAACACCGCGAGGAACCCCGACCCATGCGCGAGCGTCGCGACGGCGAACAGCAGCAGCGAGCAGGCCAGGGTCCGCAGCGGGTACAGGCCCTCCCCGGGAAGCGGGACCCGCCGCATGAACCACAGCAGCGCGGCCCCGCCGATCCCGCCGACCGCCGCGCCCACCGTCATCTGCAGCAGGAACTCCCCGCCGACGTGCGCGAACGCCCTCGCCGACAGCCCGCCGGCGGCGATCAGGCTGGCCATCAGCGCGATCCCGACGGGGTCGTTCGCGCCCGACTCCCCCTTCAAGATGACATCGCCCCGGCCGGCGACCTCCCGCTGGCCCAGGACGGAGAACACCACCGCCGGGTCCGTCGGCGCCACCGCGGTGGCCAGCAGCACCGACGCGTACCAGTTCAGGCCGAACGCCGCGTGCGCGAGCACCGCGCCTCCCGCCACCGTCCCGAACGTCCCCGCCACGCCCGCCACGGTGACCGGCACCACGGCCGACCGGAACCGGGCCCAGCCGATCTGCATCCCGCCGTCGAACAAGATGCACGCCAGCGCGACCGTCACTACCCGCTCGACCAGCAGGTGCGGCGGCTCGTGCAGCGCCGGGACGACCTTCACCGCCACCGCCGCTCCCGCCAGCACCAGCGCCGGCGAGGGCACCTTCACCCGCTCGGTCAGCCGGTTCGACAGCACCGCCACCAGGCCCACCGCAGCCGCCAGCAGCACCACCAGCGCAAAAGGACCGGCATCAGTCACGGGCAGCTCCTACGGTCAGGAATCGCTGAAACGTTCCCGACCAGGCTTCCCGGGGCACCGCAGCCAAGTTTACCTGTCAGCAGCACATCCCCGCCGCCGGCGCAGGGACCCGGCAGGCACCGCCAGAGCCGGCTACCCGCTCCGCCTGCCCGGACCAGCGCGGCGGCAGGGCCGGCAGCACCCGCCCCTCCCGCACGGGAGCCTGACCTGGCTCCCGCGGAAGAGCCCGTGCACGTGTTAGCTGCCCCCACCTGACCCGTCGTTACCTGGGCGTGATGCTAATCATTGGATTTCCGCGGATGGTACATTCTGGCGGATCTACATTTCGACATGCACCTATTTGGCGGTAGGCCGGGCGTTTCTTACTGGGGCCCCGAAGCGCACGCTGCCCGGCGGCTGGCGGCTGCGGTCCGCATCACCGCGCGGCGCGGCCGAGGGCAGGCGGACCGGGCCGCGCCGGCAGTGCCCCTTTAGCGGTCCCCCGTGAAGATCTCCCGGACCTCGCGGGCGGCGTAGCAGACCAGCACGTACCCGGCGGCCGGGTCGGCCCACCACCAGCCCGCCACGGCGTTCAGGATCAGGCCGGCCAGCACCGCCACGGCCAGGATGGCGTCGGTCACCGTGACCCTGCCCTCGGTCCGCAGGACCGGGTTGTCCAGCGCCCGCCCGGTGCGGGCCTTCCCGGCCGCCAGCGCGAACATCACCACCGCGGTCACCGCCGTCCAGGCGATGCCCGGCATGGAGTGCCGCGGGTGGTACCCCAGGGCCAGCACCACCGTGGACTGCACCAGAAGGTAGCCCGCGAGGACGGCGAAGGCGGCCCCGATCAGCCGCAGGCCGCGGCGCTGGCGCTCGGCCCCGGTACCGGACAGCTCCCAGATCACCACGGTGGACGCCCCGATCTCGATCAGCGAGTCCAGGCCGAACCCGGCCAGCGCCACCGACCGGGCCGTGACCGCCGCGACGGCTAGGACGGCAATCCCCGCCACGTTCCACCCCAGCGTGGCCCATTCCAGCGCGAAGCCGCGGCGGACCAGGGCCCGGCGCGCGCGATCATCCGAAGCGGCCACCCGGGAAGTCTGCCAGACCTGGCCGCTGGCCGCTGGCCGTCGTTGCGGGGCCAGGGCGTTCAGCTAGGCCCGCGGGAGCGCCCCGCAGCGTCTCAGGCGGCCCCTGGCGACAAGTCCTTACCAGCGCCGCCCGGCGGGCAGGCGCCGGTCACGGGGACCGGAGGGCCGCCGTGATCTTGCGGGTGAGCTTCAGGGCGTGGTAGCTGATGATCACCGCGATGACCAGCGCGGTGGCCGGGTCGAGCCAGTACCAGCCGCCGGTGCCGAGGATGACCGCGCCGCTGGCCGCGACCCCCGCGGCGGCCGCCGCGGCGGCGGCAGTGTCGAGCAGGACCGCCTTGACGTTCAGGTCCTCGGTTCCGTCATCGTCACCGTCGTCCCCGCCGAGGACCAGCGCCCCGGCCAGCATGACGGCCGCGGCGACGGCGCTGACGACCAGCACCGGGAGGCCCTCGACGTGACGGGCGCCCGCGGCCAGGTGCCAGATCGCCGCCGCGGTGATCGCGATGTTCAGGACCAGCAGCCACCCGGCGTTGACCAGCGCGGCGACGGCCGGTGCCTTCGGGTGGCCGCGCGGGCGGGAGGCGATCCAGATCGCCAGCAGCGAGACGCCGATGGCGGCGGCGTCGGCGAGGTAGTCCGCGCCCGCCGCGAGGACGGCCAGCGAGCGCGCGGCCAGCCCCGTGACCACGAGCGCCGTGACGAGGCCGAGGTTGAGCAGCAAGACGGCAGCCAGGCGGCGGGTACGGGACACGCCCCCGATGGTATGAGGCTCAGGCGGACGCTGGCCGGGGCTGAGCGCGGCCTGGCGGCCGCGAAGGACTACCACTCCCAGCCCTGGCTTCGCGCCGCCGCTGCTGAAGTTCTACGGCCGGTTCGGCCGGTTCCCGCGCGACCGCAGCGAGCTGCACGACGGCGCGGGCGAGTTCGCCGCACGGCAGCTCGGCGTGGGCGCCGGGGCCGGCCGGGCCCTGCGAGCGGGCCGGCCGCACTCGTCCGGCACCGGGCGGAGATCCGGGCGTACTTCGGGTTCCGGAGTGCGGGCTCCTGGCCGTTCCGCCGGGCGGCTAGTGCGCGCCGGGTTCGTGGCCGGCGTGGGCGGAGGCTTCGAGCTGGAAGGTGGAGTGCTCCACGTCGAAATGGCCGGCCAGGCAGGCCTGGAGCTGGTCGAGCAGGCGAGGGGCGTGCCCGTCGCTGAAGCAGTCGTCTTCTATGACGATGTGGGCGGACAGGGCGGGCAGCCCGGAGGTGACGGTCCAGGCGTGCAGGTCGTGCACGGCGAGCACGTGGGGGACCCCGGCGAGGTGCGCGCGGACCTGCTCCAGGTCCATGTCCTCGGGGGCGGCCTCCAGCAGGATGCGCCCGGAGTCCCGCAGCAGCTCCCACGCCGCCTTGACCATCAGGACGACCACGACGAGCGAGGCGATGGCGTCGGCGCGGCCGAAGCCGGTGGCCACGATGACGATTCCGGCGATGACGGTGCCGATGAACCCGTACAGGTCGGTCAGCACGTGCCGGAACGCGCCCTGCACGTTCAGGCTGGAGCGGTCCGCCCTGGCCAGCACCCAGGACGCCGCCACGTTGACCACGATCCCGACGGCGGCGACGATGATGACCGGGCCGCCGTCGACGGCGGGCGGGCGGACGAGCCGGCTGACGGCCTCGGCGGTGACGATCCCGGCCACCACCAGCAGGGTGATCCCGTTGGCGGCGGCGGACAGGATCTCCGCCCGCTTCAGCCCGTAGGTCCACTTCCCGGACGGGGGCCGGGCGGCGAGGGAGATCGCCCACAGCGACCCGGCGATCGCGCCCACGTCGGACAGCATGTGCCCGGCGTCCGACAGCAGCGCCAGCGACCCCGACAGCACCGCGGTGATCACCTCGCCCAGCATGAACGCGGCCAGCAGCGCCAGCGCGGCCAGCAGGTGCCGGCGGTCCGGGCCTGCGCCGGGGCCGTGGGCGGGGGAGTGCCCTTTCTCATGCGTCATGACCGGCATGCTATCGCAGGATCACGTTATCATCGTCAATAAACGATGATAACGGTTGTCATTCCGCAGGCCGGAGGCGGGCTGCCCTTTCCGGGCTAGCACGCGATATCATCGTTTGATGACGATGAAATCCCCCGGCGCGGAGCTAGAACGGACGGAGCTGGGCCCGGCGGCGGCGCTGTTCCGCTCGCTGGGCGACCCGGCGCGGCTGGTGATCGTGCGGCGCCTGGCGGCCGGCCCGGCGCGGGTGACCGACCTGACCGCCGCGCTCGGGCTGGCGCAGTCGACGGTCTCGAAGCACCTGGCCTGCCTACGCGACTGCGGCCTGGTGACCTCCGAGCCCGCCGGGCGGGCCTCGGTGTTCCGGCTGGCCCAGCCCGCGCTGGCCGACATGCTCGCCGCCGCCGAGGCGGTGCTGGCCGCCACCGGCAGCGCCGTCGCCCTGTGCCCGGTCTACGGGCTGGACGCCTGCGGGCCGGAGGCGCCGTGACCGCCGCCCGCCCGGCGCGCGAGCCCGCCCTCCCCGTCCTGGACGGCTGCTGCGCGCCCGGCTGCGCCTGCGCGTCCTGCGCCCGGCCGGGGCGCGGTCCCGGCTGGCACCGCGCGGCCAGGGCGGCGCGGTGGCTGTCGTGGTTCTCGCTGGCCTGGATGAGCGCCGAGGGCGCGCTCGGCCTGGCCGCCGGCCTGGGCGGCGGGTCCATCTCGCTGGTCGCCTGGGCGCTCGGCTCGGTGATCGAGGGGCTCGCGGCGGTCATCGTGATCTGGCGGTTCACCGGCAGCCGCCTGGCCTCCGAAGACGCCGAGCGGCGGGCACAGCGGGCGGTCGCCGTGTCCTTCTTCCTTATTGCTCCTTACGTCGCCGCGGAGGCGGCCTGGGACCTGGCGTCCGGCCACCGCGCCAGCGTCAGCGCGCTGGGCCTGGCGGTCACCGCGGCCAGCCTGGCGCTGATGCCCGCGCTCGGCTACGCCAAGCGCCGCCTCGGGGCCCGGCTGGAGTCCGGGGCGACCGCCGGCGAGGGCACGCAGAACCTGCTGTGCGCCGCCCAGGCCGCCGCGGTGCTGGCCGGCCTGGCTGCCACCGCCGCGCGGGGCTGGTCATGGCTCGACCCGGCGGTCGCCCTGCTGCTGGCCGGCTGGGCGGTCCGCGAGGGCATCAGCGCCTGGCACGGCGACGACTGCTGCTGAGCGCACTGAGCCACACGGCGACTTCACCGAAGAGACCGAAGAAGAGGACTGAGTTGCCCCACCTGCCCGGCCAGGCCGCCGCCGGACCGCGTAGCCCATCACCACGAAGCGAAGACAGGTCATCGGCGAGGCAGACGACTTCAGCCTCTTCTCCCACCGTGCCCGGGGCCAGCCTCGTTAGCGAGAATTCTCGAGGAAATATGACCGGGCCCCCGGACCGGCCGGGCGCTGCGCACCGCCTGGCACCTCGGCGACCCGCACCTGCTCGCAGCTGTGCTGCGCATGCACGGCAACGAGCTCCGCAAGGCCGGGCACCCCGCCGCGGCCATCATCAGGCTCCGCCAGTCCCTGGAACTCGAAACCGACCCGGCCCGCACCGGCTCCGGACTGGTCCTGCTTGCCCGCGCAGCCGCCGGCTCGGGATAGCCCGCCCTGTTCGACGCCGCCATCACCGAATGCGCCCGGCTGCTCCCGGCCGGCGCCGAAGTCCTGTTCAGCACGTTCACCGTCCGGGAGACCCGGCTGCGCGGCCTGCTCGCAACCGGCCGTGCCCGCCAGGCCGTCGACCTCGCCGAGACCGTCCCCGCCGGCGACCAGCCCCCCACCCCGCAATGGCGCGTCATCGAGCGCATCACCACCGCCTGCGTCCTGGCCGCCGCAGGCGAAGAACACGCCGCCACGCGGATGCTCACCACCGCAGCAGGACAAGCCGAAACGCTCCGCCTGCCCCACCAGGTCCAGCGCATCATCCGGATCACCGCCCAGCCCGGCGCCCTGCCCGGCAAAGAGAGCCTCCGCGCGCAAGCGGCAGAAGCACTGTCACGGCTCAGGCAGCAGCTGTCAGAGGCAAGCCCCGCCTGACAAGGGAAACCCGGTGCCCTGAGCACGCGCCGGCGCGGTCAGTCGTCGTCATCGTCGGGGGCGTCCGGGTCGCGCAGCGGGCGGATGCCGGCCTCGCCGAGGTCGGGAAGGGAGAAGGTGTAGCTGCCGGCCACGTTGAGGTGCTCTCACCGCCCCGCGCCCCGCGACCACACCAAGCCACAACCATTACGCAGAGCTACTTTGCACTTGGCCGTAGCTTCGGGAGTTCCGGGCCTTCTCGCCCCGCTTCCTACGGTGGCCGGCCATGATGACCTTGGCGAAGTGCGCCCGGCATCCCGGGCACTCAGCGGCACCGTATTGATTGGCCGGGTGTCAAGATGCGACACCAGGTGCGCCTCTAATCCGGCTGGATGTTCCACAGGTAGGTGCTGCCATCGCCGTCACCGATAGCAAGCGTCTTGCCGTCCGGGCTGAACGCGGCGGAGGCCGTGCCGGTGCCGCCGGGGTCAGTGATGACGGCGGCCTCCTTGCCCGTGGACAGGTCCCAGAGGTATACCTTGTCGCTGTTGCCGCCGGTTACCTCGGCCAGGAGTTTGCCGTCCGGGCTTATGGCCATTCCGGTGGTGCGGCCCGGGATGTGGACGGTGCCGGCCAGCCGGTGCGACGGGATAGTCCAGAGGTAGACCTTGCCTGCCCCGCTGGTGTCGGCGAGCGTCTTGCCATCCGGGCTGAACGCCGCGAGATTCGAGATACCGCCGGGGCTCTTCCAGGTGGTGATCATGGTCCGGGTCACGGTGTCCCACAGGTAGGTCCGCCCGCTCTCGTCGTTGACGGCCAGGGTGCCGCCGTCCGGGCTCAGCGCCGCCCCGGCGGTAAGGTCCATCCGGTCGGGGTCAGTGAGGGTAGCGAACTGGTTTCCCTGGGTCGCGTCCGTCAGCGAGATTCCGTCGCGGTTCGCGTCCTCGGCCGCCACCGTGTCGCCCTCGGGGCTGATCAGCAGGAAGAGGGTATTGAGCCCGGTCAGGATGCCCATCCGGTGATGTGACGCGATGTCCCAGACGTAGGCGGCGCCCGTACGGCCAGCCACCACTGCGAACCCGCCGCCGCGGCCGAGGGAAGCGGTGGCGGTGCCGTGGCTGCCCGGATCCGTCATGGTGGCGGCGACGTGCCTGGTCGCGATCTTCCAGAGATAGGTACTCCCGTTGGCGTCGATGGCGGCTATCTCGCCACCCGGGGCAAATCCGGCCGCGACGACGCCCTTGCCACCGGGATCCGCGAGCCGGGCGGCGAGCGTGGCAGTGCTTTCCTGCCGGGCAAGCGTGCTAGCCGAAGTCGGCCGGCTTGCCGTTCCGGTCCCGGTCGAGTGCGTGCCGGCGGGCGGGGAGCCCGGCGATGCGGTGATCACGAGTACGGCCGCGACGACGCCCGCCAGAATCAGCACGACGCCGGCCGCCAGGGCAACCCCCGGGTGCCAGCGCCGGCGTTGACGCCGCGCAGGCGCCGGGCTCCCGCCCGCCTCATCCGGTACGAGAGCGGCCTGCACGGGAACCGCCGTCTGAGTCGATGGTGCGCCCGCCGGCCGTTCCTGAGGCCTCGCCGCGCCGCTGATCGCGGCCGGGCCGGCGCCCTGGGCCGTGTAAGACGCCACACCGAGAGCTTCCCGCAGCGCCTCGGCGAATTCCCCGCAGGTAGCGAACCGGTTCTCCGGAGCCTTAGCCAGCGCCCGGGCGAGAACTTGATCCGTGGCGCCCGGCAGGTCCGGACGCTGAGCGGAGACCGGTGCCGGAGGCTCGGATGTGTGCGCCCACAGCACCGCCATCGGCTCGTCGCGCGGGAACAGCAGGTGCCCGGTGAGCAGCGTGAATGCTACGCACGCCAGCGCGTACTGGTCCGCTCGCCCGTCCACCGCCCGGCCGGAAACCTGCTCAGGTGCCGAGTAGTCCGGGGTGCCGAGGAAGTGCCCGGTCCCGGTCAGGCCAACCGACGACAGCGTGCCTTTGCTCAGCCCGAAATCCGATAGGTACACGTGATCGGGACGGCCGGTCCTGGTGTCCACGAGAATGTTCCCGGGCTTGACGTCGCGATGCACAAGGCCGGCGGCGTGCGCGGCGTCCAGCGCCGACGCCACGGGAGAGATGAACGAGGCCGCCCGGTGCGCCGGCAGCGGTCCTTCGCGGCGAATAACCGCGCGCAGGTCCCCGCCCGCGACGAACCGCATCGCGATGAACAGCGCGCCGTCGGCCTCGCCCGCCTCGTACACCGGGATAATGTGCGGATCGTCTACGGCCGCGGCCGCGCGCGACTCCCGGAGGAAGCGCTCGCGAAAGCCCTCGTCCGTGGCCAGCGCGGGTATGAGCACCTTGAGCGCGACCGCCCGGTTCAGCCGCCTGTCACGCGCGCGGAACACCACGGCCATCCCGCCGGCGCCGATCCGCTCCTCAATCCGGTATCCGGCCAACAGCGAGCCTTCGGCCAGCCGGGGCAGGAAGGCATCCGCCTGCCCGCGTTCCTGTCCGTCCACCGCGCCTCCCGCGGACGCTACTGGTTTCCCGCAAGCCATTGTCCTCGTTGCGGAGCCCCTTGTAACCGGGTATCGCGAGACCCGGTGCACCTGGACCGGACGACTGTAGCCGGGGACGCGTTACGCCGGCCCGGTTCGAGCGAGCGGGGCGCGGCCCCAGACAGGCCTGACCCGCTGGGCAGTCATATATCTGTCCGCAGGCAGCCGCTCTCCTCGTTTGCGCTGAGACGCCGGGCGGCGAGACCGCCCGAGCATGCCTGCGAGCTCGCAGCCCAGGCCTATCAGGATCCGCCGGCAGGCCGCCGGCAGCGAGGTACCCGGCGACTCACGACGCCGCGGGCCCTGCGGGTTCGGCAGCCCGATGGGTGCCGTCGCCGTCGTCTGGTTCCGGGGTCGGCTCAAGCGAGGAGGTGGTGCCGGGAAGTCGGCGGGGCAGGACGGCGAAGGCAAAGATGGCTCCGAACGCGACGACAGCGGCGCAGACCAGCGAGCCCCGGCTGAGGCCGGCGACGAAGGCCCGGTCCGCGGCGGCGATGATCACCGTCTGGGCGCCGGCTGGCGCCCGCGCCGCGACCTGGAGGGCGGCCGCCGGTGACCCCCGTGCGGCGGCGAGGGCTGGTGCGGGCAGGCCCGCGCCGTGCAGCAGCTGGACCAGGCGCGGGCCGTAGACCGAGGAGAACACGGCCCCGACTACCGCCACCCCGAAGGTTCCGCCGAGCTCACGGGTAACGTCGTTGACCGCCGAGCCGACCCCCGCCTTGCCCAGCGGGAGGATGGCCAGGATGGCACCGGTCGACGGCGCGGTCACCAGGCCGAGCCCGACCGCCATCGCCACCATCGAGACCAGGACCGGGCCGAGGTACGCGCTGCCGCTGCCGAGCGTCGAGGCGACGAAGAAGCCGGCGGCCATCAGCATCAGGCCCGCGGGCACCACGATCTTGGTGCCCAGACGGCCGGCCAGCAGCGGAGCGACAGGCGCCGCGGCACCGACGCCCAGGGCGAAGGGGAGCGTGCGGATGCCGGCCGACAGGGGGCTGTAGCCGTGGACGATCTGGAAGTACTGGGTGATCAGGAAGATGAAGCCGAACAGGCCGAAGAACGCGGCCGTGATCGAGAAGCTGGCGGCGCTGAAGCGGATGTCGCGGAACAGGGTGATGTCGAGCATCGGCTCGCCCGCCCGGCGCTCCCAGAGCGCGAAGACCGCCAGCAGGGCGACGCCCGCGCCGTACCCGGCCAGGGTAAGCGGTGCCAGCCAGCCCCGGGCCGGCGCCTCGATGGTCGTGTAGACAACTGCTCCTACTCCGGCGATCGACAAGACGAAGCCGGCCAGGTCCAGCCGCGGGGCGGCGGGATCACGGCTGTCCGGCACCAGCCACAAGCCGAGCGCCAGGGCCAGCACGGCGACCGGGATGGTGGCGAAGAAGACCGAGCTCCAGGAGAAGTGCTCGAGCAGCAGGCCGCCGGTGATCGGGCCGAGCGCCACGCCGAGGCCGGTGATCCCGGTCCAGATGCCGACCGCCGCTGCTCTTTCCCTGGCGTCGGTGAAGGTGTTGGTGAGGATGGCCAAGGTGGCGGGGAAGATCAGGGCCGCGGCCAGGCCCATCAGAGCGCGGGCGACGATCAGCACGTGCGTGCTGCCGGAAAGCCCGGCGAAGGCCGAGAATCCGGCGAACGCCGCCAGCCCGATCTGGAGGGCGCCCTTGCGCCCGTAGCGGTCGCCCAGGCTCCCCCCGACCAGCAGCAGCGACGCGAAGACGAGGGAGTAGGCGTCGACGATCCACTGCAGGTCACTGGTCCCTGCGCCGAGCTCCCTGCTAATGGAGGGGAGGGCGACGTTGACGATCGTGTTGTCGATGAGCGCGAGGAAAACGCTCAGGCACAGGACAGCGAGTATCGCCCACCGCCGGGCATGCACCCGGCCGCCGTCGGCTGGCGTCGCCCGTCCCCGCAACCAGGTCCCCAGCCGCCCAGCAAAGCGCACTGGGGACGCCGCGTTCAGACCGGGCATCACGCCCGGCCGCCATCGGGCCGGAAACTGGTCTTCTCAAAGTTCGCGCGCTGTTCCGGAACGTCGCCGCCGAGATCAAGCGGCGCAGGTCTCGCGGTCATGGGCAATCACAGGCTCCGCAGCACGCGGTCGCGGTCGGCTTGCGCGCGGCGGGACACGTCGGCGTCGGGGGCGATGGCGTCGTACTCGTGCGGCACGCCGGGGTGCAGGTGCAGTTCGACCGGCACGCCCGCCCGGCTGAGCGTGAGCGCGTAGCGGATGTCCTCGTCGCGGAAGATGTCCAGCTGTCCCACCTCGATGTACGCGGGCGGCAAGCCGGCCGCGTCTTCCAGTCGCCCCGGCGCGGCCGACGGGTCGATCTCGCGGTGCTGGTGACCGGTTCCGAGCAGGGCGTTCCAGCCCGTGGCATTGTCGTCATAGGACCACCCGGCGAACGGCGCGATGTGCGGGTCGGGCGTCGTCGTGCGGTCGTCGAGCATCGGGTAGATGAGCAGCTGGCGCGCTAGTGCCGGGCCGTTCCGGTCGCGGCTCAAGATGGCGACGCCGGCGGCGAGCCCGCCGCCGGCGCTGTCGCCCATGACCGCGATGCGGCCCGGGTCGATGCCGAGCTCGGCGGCGTGCCCGGCGAGCCAGGCCAGCCCGGCGTAGGCGTCCTCGACCGGCGCGGGATGAGGGTGCTCCGGCGCGAGGCGGTACTGCAGCGAGAGCATCGAGACGCCGGTGCGGGCCACGTACCGCGAGACCGGCCCGTCGAAGATCGGCACCGAGCCGACGATCATCCCGCCGCCGTGCAGGTACAGCACCGCCGCCTTGCTGTCGCTCGACGGCTGACGGTACCACCTCGCGAGCAGCGAGGCGCCGTCGGGCGTGACGACGCTGTGGTCGGAGATGTCAACCTTGCCGGCAACTGGCTGCGCCTGGTTGTTGAAGTACTCCAGCATCGGGTCGAGCGCGGCGCGGCGCCCGGCGACGTCACCGGGCGGCGGGGCCGGCGGCGGGCCGTTCTGCCCGGTCGCCGCGGCGAGGACCGCGGCCACCTCTGCGTTCAGCGTGAAGGTCATCTGGCACTCGCCCTTCTTATTTCGCGCCGGGCGGCGGGAGCAGCTCGGTCTTGTACTCGGGCGCGAGCGCTTGCACCTTGCCGATGAAGGCCGCCTGCGCGCCGGCGTCGAGCGGCGGCGGCGCCTGCGTCCGGGCGGCGACGGGGTGGCCGACCAGGGTGAAGAACTCCTCCTGCCCGGCGGGCGCGCACAGGCACAGCAGCCGCGACGGCGCATCTGCGGTGTTGGTGAACGAGTGCGGGGCGTTCGCCGGCACGTTGACGGTCTCGCCGGCGCGGGCGACGAGCGTCTCGCCGCGGAAGGTCACCCGGACCTCGCCGTCGAGCACGGTGAACATCTCCTCGAAGTCGTGCCGGTGCGGCGGCGGCCCGCCGCCCGGGGGCACGTGCATGTCGATGAGCGTGTACTTTCCCGCGGTGTCCTCGCCCGTGACGAGGATGGTGTAGGTGTCGCCGACGAGCCCGAGGTGCGGCAGGCTCTGGTCGCTGTCCGGCCGCGCGACGGTGAGCTCACGGGACGGGTCGTCGGGCGGGACGGGCCTGGGCTGGCCTGGCATGCTGCCTCTCCTTCATCCGGAGGATTTCGTCCGTTTGAGCGTATCAGCCTTCCGAACGGGAACCGCGGCGGCTTCAATGAGCGGATGGCCATCGTGAGGGAGCCCCGTCCGCGCGAACAGCGCAGTGACGCGGCGCGCAACCGCGAAATCCTCGTCCGCGCCGCGACCGCAGCCGTGCACCGCGAGGGCCCGCACGTGCCCCTGGCAACCATCGCGGCGGACGCGGGCGTCGGCATCGGGACGCTCTACCGCCACTTCCCGACCCGCGAGGACCTGCTTAACTCCCTGACCCACCGTTCCTTCGAGCAGGTGCTCTCGAACGCGCGGGCGGCCGAAAGCGCGGGCACGACGGCCGGCGACGCGCTGCGGCGCTTCATCGAGGCCGCGATCGCCCAGCGCAACGAGCTCGTGCTGCCGCTGCACGGCGGGCCGCCGGCAACGGCCAAGGAAACCCTCGCGGTGCGCGACCAGGTCCACCGCGTCGTGCAGCGGATCATCGAACGCGGGCGCGCCGACGGCACGATCAGCCAGGACGTGACCCCCCGCGACATCGTGATCTTCGGAGCGATGCTCGCACGGCCCCGCCAACCCGACCCGGAATGGGACGCGACATGCCGTCGGCTGCTCGCCACCTATCTCAACGGCCTGAGAACTCGGTGATAGGCGCCGTCGGCTGCGGTCTTGCATGCTCCGCGAGGCGATGGAGATCATCGACTCACAGCCCGGCGGCCTGCGCGCGGGCATCGGAGGCGGAAGTTGGTGGACAGCACTGACCCGCGGCGGCAAGCCTGGCCATGCTGATGGCGACCCGCGCCCGGCGGCGGTCACGGCACTTCCGCCGTGATGGTCGTCGGGCCGCCCTCGGGGCTGGTGACCCGGAGCCGGCCGCCGATCGCGCAGCCGGTCGCCAAGACCCCGCAGCCCGTGCCCCTTGTCCAGCGCCGCGCCGCCCGCCCCGTCGTCGGTCACCCAGACCCGCAAGGTTCCCCCTCCGTGGCGCACCGCGATCAAAGCGCTTGGCAAGCGAATCGGCTACAGCGGCGAAATGGTCAGCAAGGTAGAGACGCGCCGCAACGATCCCAGTCCGGAGTTCGCAGACGCGCTAGACAACGCATTCCCCGAAGTCGAGGGGATGTTCTCCGAACTGGTCGCGCAGGCCGACAAGTCATGGTTCGCCACCTACGCCGACGCCGAGCGCGTTGCCGACGTGATCCGCATGTGGAACCCGTTGCTGTTTCCCGGCCTGGTGCAAACAGAGGGGTACATCCGGGCGGTTTACGAAGCGTGGCGAGCGGTAGACGGCAACCCGAAGATAGACGCCGACGTCGCCGCGCGCCTTGAACGGCAGTCGCTCCTTGACCGGCCGGCACCCCCGTCAGTAGGGATCGTGGTTGACGAGTCGGTTCTCTACCGGCCGATAGGCGGCGCGAAGGTGATGCACGATCAGCTAGTACACGTGGCCGACCTGACAGAGCACCCGCGGATCACGGTGCAGGTACTCCCGTCTGACGTCGGCGCGCACGTGGGACTGCTCGGTGCGTTCGTAATCCTGTCGTTCTCTGACGACACCCCCGGTATGGTCTACCTTGAATCTCCCGCCCAGGGCGAGACGACCAAGCAGCCGGCACGGGTAGGGCGGCTAACGGTCACCTATGACGCACTGAGAGATGAAGCGCTGAGCGCACGCGCGTCGCGTGACATGTTCAGGAAAGTAGCTGAGGAGAAATGGACCTAACGGACTGGCGCAAGTCGAGTTACAGCGGGGGCAACGGAGGCGAGTGCGTCGAGGTCGCGTCGGCAGACGGCGTTATGGTGCGCGACACCACCGACCGCGACGGCGTAACGCTGAGCGTTCCGGCTGACGCATGGTCGGCCTTCATGGCAGGGATCAAGCAGAGCTAGGCAACCAACCCAACTGACAGTGTCAGTAGTGTCGGTCCGCGGAGTCCGCCCGGCCCGTGAACGGTACGCGGCTGCCCAGCGTCGGTGTCAGGCTCAGCCGCTGGGCGGGCAGGTGGCGGCCTGCTGGGGTCGCGTCGACGAGGCGGCCGTCGTGGGCGACGACCCGACCGCCGACTATCACCGTGACGGGGCGGCCGGTGAGCTCCATGCCTTCGTAGGGCGTGTAGTCGGTCGCCATGTGAAGGTCGGCGGCCGATACGGTCCACCGGCTCGCCGGATCCCAGATCACCAGGTCCGCGTCCGCGCCGGGAAGGAGGGTGCCCTTGCGCGGGTAGATCCCGTTCGCCCGCGCCGGATTGGCGGCGGTGAGCTCGACGAAGCGCGTTGCCGGAAGGCCGCGGCGTACCACGTACTCGGAGAAGATGACCGGGAGCCGGGTCTCCACGCCGGGGAGCCCGTTCGGCATCCGCCGCACGTCGTGTCTCCGTGAGCGCTTCTGGTCCAGGTCGTAGCAGCAGTGGTCGCTGCCGATCGTGGTCACCGCCCCGGTGAACAGCTGGCTGCCGAGCCCCTCGACGGCAGCGGCTGGCCGCAGCGGCGGGCAGCAGACGAACCGCTCCGGCTCACTGCCGGCGTAGCGGCTGTCATCGAGGACGAGGTGGTGCGCGACGGTCTCGGTGAACGCAGGCACGCCCCGCCTGCGAGCCCGGGCGGCAAGCTCAGTCGCCCCGCTGGTCGACTGGTGGACGAAATAGACAGGGGCCCGCACTGACTCGGCGATCGCGAGCACCTCCGCGACTGACGCCAGCTCGGCGAGCTCGGGACGAGTTCCCGGCATGCTGCCCGCGTCCACCCGGCCGGCCTCGGCGCAGCGATGCTGCGCCTCCTCGATCAGGTGGTTGGCCTCGCAGTGGATGATCACCATGCCGCCGAGATCGCGCAGCGCGGTCATCGTACGCAGGATCGTGTCGTCATCCGCCATGCTCTCGCCGCGGTAGGTCGTGAACATCTTCGCCGTGACGATGCCGTCGTTCACCAGCGAGCCGAGCTGGTCGGATGTGGAGTCGTCCCAGGCGACCACGCACGCGTGCAGGGCGCTGTCGCACAGTCCCTGGCTTGCCTTCGCCCGCTGGGCGTACGCGACGTCCGCCGGGGCCTGGCCGGGCCGCGGTATAGCGAAGTCCACGATCGTCGTTGTCCCGCCGAACACGGCCGCAGTCGTGCACTGCCGGTAATCATCGAGCGAGGTGAAGTCGCCCGAGGTGAACCCGACGTGGCAGTGGGGGTCCACTCCGCCTGGCAGGACAAGCCGCCCTGCGGCGTCGATCTCCGTGACCCCGGCGCTGCCTGAAGGCAGCGGCGTGCCGGGCTGGACGACCGCGGTGACCCGTCCGCCCGCCGCGAACAAGTCGGCTCGCCCGTGCCACTGCGCGTCGACGAGCGTCCCGCCGCGCACGGCCAGCTCCACCGGCCGCGCGGCGGTCACGCCGTCCTCCCGGTGCCCGCCAGGTAGGCGAGCCAGCCGCCGGCCTCGCTGATGTCCGTGACTCCCGGGGCGTTGAGAGCCCAGTCCCGCATGCGCATCGACAGGGCGCCCCGGCCGTCCGCCAGCTCGACCACCCCGAGCTCAAGCTCGGGCGGCTCCCGTGGCAGGAGCCCGTCCCGCAGCATCGCGTAGGGCATTTCATAGACCTCCCCCGGCACGGCCACCCCGGCCCCGGCGACCGGGTGCAGGCCTGGAAACTCATCGCGTACTGAGAAGAACCGGTACCGGGGCGCGGTCACCACCGCGCCGGCGAACCGGGCACCGGCCAGCGCGCCGCTGAGCGACCCTCCGCGCATGGCCTGGCCGTTGACGAACATACGGACCGTATCCACCGGTCTCCTCACGAGAGTTGTCGGGTCCGCCGTGCGGCAGACTTGGCTGAAGGTGGCCGCCGGCATGCGAGCACTAGTGTCTCTGCCGTTCTTAGATCGCGGGCTCACGTTCGGGATGGGATGTCTAGGCGGACTGTGCGGCGCGGCGGGCGCGCTCGGCCCGCGGGTCTGGCAGCGGGACCGCGTCCAGCAGGGCGCGGGTGTAGGGATGGACGGGCGCGGCGTAAACCTGGTCACGGTGGCCCAGCTCGACGATCCGGCCGTGCTCCATCACGGCGACCCGGTCGCAGATGTACCGCACGACGGCGAGGTCGTGCGCGATGAACAGCATCGACAGGCCAAGCCGCTCGCGCAGGTCACGGAACAGGTTCAGCACCTGGGCCTGCATCGAGACGTCGAGCGAGGAGACGGGCTCGTCGCAGATCAGCAGTTCAGGTGAGACGGCGAGCGCTCGCGCGATCGCGATGCGCTGGCGCTGGCCACCGGAGAACGACCGCGGATAGCGGCCGAGATGGTCCGCCGACAGCCCGACAAGCTCGAGCAGCTCGATTACCCGGCTGCGCCGAGCCGAGGCAGTGCATTCGATGCGCTGCACGATGAGGCCCTCGCCGACGAGCGCCTCCACCGTCATCCGCGGGTTGAGCGAGGAGTACGGGTCCTGGAAGACCATCTGCATCCTGGCCCGGAGCGCCCTCAGTTCCCGCCCGCGGGCCCGGGTGACCTCCTGGCCGTCGAGCAGCACGCTGCCGGAGTCCGGCCGGACGAGGGCGGCGACGCAGCGCGCGGTCGTGGACTTCCCCGAGCCCGACTCGCCCACCAGGCCGAGGACCTCTCCCCGGCCGATCGTGAAGCTCACCTCGTCCACGCTGCGCGCACGCTGACCCGGGTAGGACTTGACCAGGCCGGTGACGCTCAGCAGGGGCTCGCTCACGGTGACTCCGTCTCGTTCTGCTTCTCGCCCGGCATCTCGGGCTGCCCGGGATCGTCGCCCGGCCCGGCGTCGGCGGCCGCGGTGCCGGGTGGGACGGTGGCCAGCCGGACGCTGGGATCGGCGTCGATGCGGGGCACCGCTCCGAGCAGGCCACGGGTGTACGGGTGCGCGGGCCGGTAGTAGATGTCGTCGGTCAGGCCGCGTTCCACCACCCGGCCATGGCGCAGCACCACGACGCTTTCCGCGAAGCTCGCCACGATGCCCAGGTCGTGGGTGATCAGCAGCACGGCCATGTGCCGCTCGTCCGCCAGGCCGCTGAGCAGTTCGAGTACCTGGGCCTGGACCCGCACGTCGAGGGCTGTCGTCGGCTCGTCGGCGATCAGCAGTTTCGGCTCCGCGATCACCGCGATCGCGATCACCGCCCGCTGCCGCATGCCGCCGGAGAACTCGTGCGGGTAGTCGTCGAAGCGGTGCCCCGCGTCCCGTACGCCAAGCCGCCCGAGTAGCTCGATGCCGCGGCGGCGCGCTTCGGAGCGGCGCACTCCCCTGATCACCAGCGGCTGCATGATCTGCCAGCCGATGGTCCGCACCGGGTTGAGCGCGGCGAGCGGGTCCTGGAAGACAAGCCCGGCCCCCGAGCCGCGGACGGCGCGCAGCCGTTTCGCGGGCAGCCCGGTCAGCTCCGTGCCCGACAGCCGGATCGAGCCGGCGAGCGCCGCGTCGGTGTCAAGGCGGAGGATGGCGCGGGCCGCCACGGACTTGCCGGAGCCGGACTCTCCCACGAGTGCGACCCGGGCGCCGGCTTCGACGTCCAGGTCGAGGCCGTGCAGGACCTCCACCGGGCCTGACGGCCCAGGGTAGCTGACCCGCAGGTCACTGATCCGCAGCAGGCTCATGGTCACCGTCCCCGCAGGGTCGGGTCGGTCCGCACCCGAAGCCAGTCGCCGGCGATGTTGAACGCGACCGCCGTGAGCGCGATGGCGAGGCCGGGAAACAGCAGGGCCCACCAGCCGTTCTGGACGTTGTTGGCGGCGGCGGCGATCATGGCGCCCCACTCGGCGGAGGGGACCTGCGCGCCGACGCCGACGAAGGACAGGCCGGAGATCACCAGCATGACCGCCGCGACGTCCAGCGTCACCTGGACGTACATGATGTTCAGCGAGTTAGGCAGGATGTGACGGAAGATCAGCCGGGCCCGCCCGACGCCGAGCATCCGGGCGCCCTCCACGAACTCGGCGTCTCGCGTCTCCGTGACCACGGTGCGCACCAGCCGCGCGTAACCGGGCCACCAGGTGGCGATCATGGCGATCACCGCGGACGTCAGGCTCGGCCCGAGCGCGGCGGCAAGCCCGAGGGCCAGCACGATGGGCGGCAGCGCCAGGCCGACATCGCAGACCCGCATCAGGATCTCGTCGGCCACTCGGCCGGCAAGGGCCGCCGCCGTGCCGATGAGGATGCCGATCGCGGTCGTAACGGCCAGCACGATGAAGGTGGCGCTGAGTGTTGTCCGCGCCCCGGTGAGCACCCGGGACAGGATGTCGCGGCCGTTCACGTCGGTGCCGAACCAGTGCGCCATACTCGGCGGCTGCAGCGAGTCGGGCAGGTTGACGAGGTACGGGTCCTGCGGTGCCAGCCACGGCCCGATGATCGCGATCAGCACCACGAACAGCACGACGGCGACCGCGACCCGCTCGATCACCGGGCTGCGCCTGCGGGATCCGGCGCGCGCGGTGAGCGGGGCGGGCCGGCCGAGAAGCCGGGCCGTCAGCGACGTTGCGCCTGGCCCGGTCATCGCGCGAGCTCCAGCGGCACGTCGGTCCCCGCGTCGCCCGCACCGGATGGCGCAGCGGTCCGCCCGGTCTCGCGCAGCCGCGGGTTGAGCCACAGCTGCAGCAGGTCGACGAGGAAGTTCGCGACGATGAAGACCACGCCGATCACCAGGATGCTGCCGATCACCGCGTAGAGGTCGTCCTGCAGCACGGCGGTGACCATGTAGGCGCCGATGCCGGTCCGGTTGAAGGTGGACTCGACGAGGACGGTGGCCCCGAGCATCCAGCCGAGCTGCATGCCCAGGATGGTGGTGGTCGGCAGCAGCGCGTTGCGCAGGCCGTGCTGGATGACGACTCGCCACTCGCTGGCGCCCGTCGCCCTGGCGAGCGTGATGTAGTCGGCCTCGAGGACCCCGAGCATGCTGGACCTGACGGTGCGGGTGATTACCGCGATGAACGCGGCAGCCAGGGTCACCGCGGGGAGGATGAGGTGGCTCACCGCGTCGAAGAAGGCACCCGGGTCGCCGGCCAGCAGCGCGTCGAGGGTCACGATGCCGGTCCGGTGCGGGACCGAGTAGCCGAAGCCGAGCTGGCCCGACAGCGGCAGGATCTTGAGCTGGTCGGCGAAGACGAGCTGGAGTATCAGGGCCAGCCAGAAAACGGGGACCGCCGCGCCGAGCACCACGACGAGCCGGGCGGCGATGTCCGCGAGGCGTCCCTGCCGGTATGCGGACAGCACGCCGAGCGGGACCGCGACCGCGATGTTGATGACCATGGCGGCTATCACCAGCTCGATCGACGACGGCAGCACCTGGCCGATGTCGCTCATTACCGGCTCGTGGGTGAACACCGACGTGCCGAGGTCTCCGTGTAGCAGCCCGCGCGCGTATCGGGCGAACTGCACGATCAGCGGGTCGTTGAGCCCGAGGCTGGCCCTGACCGTCGCGACCTGGTCCGCGGTCGCGTTGCGCCCGGCCGCGGCCTGGGCCGGGTCGCCCGGCAGCACGTGGGTGAGCAGGAACGCCACGACCACGAGGCCTGCGAAGACGATAATCATCAGGCCTGCCCGGCGCACGATGAACCGTGTCACTGCATGACTTCCCTTCTCCCCCGCAGCCGGCGGGGCCGCCCCGCCCGGGTGAACGGGCCAGCCCCGGGAACGGACCTAGCTGACCTTGATGCGGTAGACATCAACGGTCTGGTGGTGCGACGGCTCGTAGGTGTAACCGGACAGCCGGCTGCTGTACACGGTCACGTACTGCGAGTTCGCCATGTTGATCGTCGGGGTGTCCGCGGCGATCAGCTGCTGCGCCTGGTTGTACAGCGTGCACCGCTGCGACTCGTCGCTGATCGTCTGTGCCTTCTCGACCAGCTTGTCCACCGCGTGGTTGACGTAGACGCCGTAGTTCTCGCCGCCGTCGACGAACTTGGAGTCGAAGTTCTGGTACATGATGGCGTCCGGGTCCGGGTACGCCGGGAAGGCGTAGATCATCCCGAGCTCGGGGGTGGTGGAGGTCTTCTCCTCCATCTGGGCGTACTGCGGGAAGGTGATGGCCTGGAGCTTCAGGGTCACCCCGATCTGCTTGAGGTTGGACTGGAGCAGAGCGGCCGCCTGCTCCATTTCCGACGTCGCCTTCAGGTACGTCATCGTCAGCGTGACGTTCTTCAGCCCGGACTTGGCGAGCAGCGCCTTGGCCTTGGCGATGTCGTAGGTCGGCTGCGCGACGTTGGGGTCGTAGCATTCCATCCCGTCCGGCAGCACCCCCGTGACCTTCTGGCCGGCGCCCTTGAGGATGTCGGTGACGTGCTGCGGGTAGTCGTAGGCATAGCTGATCGCTTCGCGCAGGTACTTGTTCGAGGTGGGCGAGTCGACCATCTTGAAGAACACGTAGAGCACGACGTTGGTGTTGGCCTTGTCCACCACGTACTTGTCGTTCGACGCGAAGGATGCCCAGGAGCTCGGGTCGATGTCCATCGCCAGGTCGACGTCCCCGTCGAGCAGCGCGCTCTGCTCGGCGGCGCCGCCGCTCATGTACTTGAAGACCACCGAGGTGGCCTGGCCGTCCCAGCCGCCCCAGTACTTCTTGTACTGGGTGAACTGCGCCTGCTCGTTGGGGGTGTAGTTCACCAGCTCGTAGGGACCGGAGCCGGCGTCGTGGGTCGCCAGCCAGGACTGCCCTTCGTCAGTGCCCGCGTGCTCCTGCACGAGCTTGGCGTTGAGGATGTAGATCCGCGTCAGCGAGGCGATGAACGGCGCGTAGGGCGCGGACAGGTGGATGGTCAGCTGGGTCGGGCTGGTCACCGTGGTGCTCAGGTAAGGGGTAATGAACGAATCGACGTCGATGCCGAGCTTCTTGGTGCGGTCCAGGGTGTACTTGACGTCCGTGGCGGTCACCGTCGAGCCGTCGTGGAAGGTGGCGTTGCCGCGCAGCGTCATCGTGATCGTCTTGCCGTCGGCGCTGACCTTCCACGAGGTGGCCAGGTCGCTGACGATCTTGCCGGAGTCGTTGTACTTCACCAGGGTGTCGTATGCGGGCAGGTCGACCTCGTCGACTGTCGAGTTGTTGGCCTGGATGGGGTCGAAGGAGGCCGGCGGCTCGTTTTCCGCGATGATCAGCGTCTTCGCCCGCGAGCCCGTGCCCGAGCTCGATCCGGCGTCTGATCCGGACGCCGAGCACGCGCCGATACCGAGGACCAGGGCGGCGCTGACGGCGGCGAGAGCCGCAGGGCGGGTGTAGCCCCGCGGCCCGCACTTCCCGCCTGGCGTGGCAGTGGTTGCTTCTGCTGGCATGGTGATCTGCCTTCGCTTAGTTGCTGCTACTGGGGTATTGAGGCCCGGGCGAGCCGGGCGCTTGTCGGTTGCCAGGTTCCGTCGGTGCGCACGACCACGCCGTACGTGCGCTCCGCGGTTTCGGCGGTGATGTAGCCGTCCAGCACGTCGCCGACGACGTACTCCGGGTCCCGGGTAAGCGGGTCTCCGTAGCCGCCGCCGCCCGCCGTCAGGTTGACGAAACGGTCGCCGGCGGCAAGCGTCGCCCGGTACATGCCGACGCGGATCTCCCGGTCGGTATCCGGCCAGATGACCATCCCGCTGGGTTCAGGCTCCTGGCCGCCGTGCAGCGCCCAGGGCCGTGTCTTGCTTTTCTTCTTCATCGACAGGACCTCGGCTTCGGCGAGGTAGCTGACCTCGCGGAGGACACCGAGCCCGCCGCGATGCCGGCCGGCTCCGCCGGAGTCCGGGATCAGCTCGAGGCGGGCGTGCAGCAGTGGCGCCTTGTGCTCGAGCACTTCTACGGGGGTGTTGCGCACCGTGGTCTGCGAGGGGTGCTGCTGGGCGCTGCCGCCGTCGTGGTCCCGCGTCGCGCCCCAGCCGATGCCTTCGTTGTTGCTGACGACGAAGGGCACGCGGGCCCGCGGGTCGAAGCCCACGGCCATGAAGCCCGGCTCGTCGCCGCCTGAAGAAGCGGGGACGGTCGCGATGACCGGGGCAAGCGCCTTGTGCATCAGCTCGGTGGCGACGATGGCGCTCCACTGAGTGAACGTCGCTGCCGGGTAGACGGCGTGGAAGAAGCTGCCCGGGTCAGCCTTAACGGTCAGCGGGCGGAAGTGACCGGCGTTGGTCGCTTCCCCGGGCGTGGTGAGCGACTTGAATGTCGACTTGGCGATGCCCATCGTCGCGCCGATCGGCAGGTTCACCGGGCCGGCCACGGCCATGGACGACCCGTTGAAGTCGGCGGTCATCTCCTCGCCGTCGATGGTGACGGTGACCTGCATCTTGATCAGGTCGTCGGTCACGTTGTCGTCGTCGCAGTAGTCGACCGCGGACCACGTCCCGTCGGGCAGGGCGGCCACGGCCTTGCGGGCGACCCGCTCGCCGTGCTCGATCACCTGCCTGATCGCCTGCTCCACGGTCCGCGCGCCGAACTTCCCCCACAACTGCTTGAGCCTGGCCTCGCCGGTGCGAAGCGCGGCCAGCTGGGCGTGGAAGTCGCCGACGGTCAGGTCAGGCAGGCGGGAGTTGAACCGGACAAGCTCCACGATGTCCCTGACGATCTCCCCGCGCGAGACGATCTTCGTGCCGGGGAAGATCAGTCCCTCCTGGTGCATGTCGGTGGAGTCGAGGACGTACCCGGGGTCCTTGGCGCCGAGGTCCATCCAGTGCGCACGGACGGCGAGGTAAGCCGCCGGCCGCGGCTCGCCGTCGCGGAACACCGGCGAGAACAGCATCGCGTCGTAAGCGTGCGCCCCGCTCCAGTAGGGGTAGTTGAGCAGGTACACGTCGCCTTCCGACATCGTGTCGATGCCGACGTACTCGGTGCCCTTGACGATCGCGTAGTCATTCGCGCCGAGGAAGTGGGTGATGCCGGCCGCCTCCGCCATCAGCGACAGGCCCGAGTCGTACAGCGAGATGCCGAAGTCGAGCACGTCGTAGATGACCGGGTTGAAGGCCGCGCGGACCAGGGTGCGGCGCATCTGCTCGGCCACCGAGGCCACGTAGTTCCGGATGATCTCGACCGTGGCCCCGTCGAGCGGTTCCGTTCCCGTGGTCACAGGCTGTCCTCCTCAGGAGCGGTGGCGGATGTAATGAGCAGGTGGCCGAACTCATCGACGTCGAGCTGCTGGTCACCGAAGAGCACGGCGGTCGCGGTGCCGTCCTCGACGATCGCCGGGCCGCTGAGTGTGTGCCCGGCGAGCAGCTCATGGCGCAGGTAGACAGGGAACTCGCCGAGCCGGCCAGTGGCGAAGTCGAAAGCCGGTCGGACGCTGGACGGCGCGGGCGGCACGCCCGGCTGGGTGGCGCGGGCGACCGGCGGCAGCGACGGCTTCGGCAGCCGCCCGGTGGCGCGCACGCGCAGGGTCAGCACCTGGGCCGGCTCGGGCATGGCGTGACCGTGCCTGGACTTGTGCAGCTGGTGGAACCGGCGCTCGATGTCGCCCGCCCCCTCGCCGTCGCGCAGTTCGATCGGCAGCGAGTGCTCCTGACCGCGGTAGCGGACGTCGAGGCTGACGGTGAAGTGCCTGTCGGCCTCCTTCACCTCCTGGGCGAGCAGCGCGGCGTGCCCCTGCGCGGTGAACGTGCCGATGACGGTCCTCAGCTCGTCGAGGGTGCCCGGGTTGAGCGGGCGCAGGATCGTGGCCGAGAATTCGTGCTGCAGGTCGGTCATCAGCATGCCGAAGGCGGAGAACGCGGCAGGCACCTGCGGAATGACGGTGGTGGCGATGCCCATCTCGCGGACGAGCATCGGGCCGAGCAGCGGGCCTGCGCCGCCGAAGGCGAGCAGGGCGAATTCCCGCGGGTCGAGGCCGCGCTCGACGGTGATCTCGCGCAGCGCGCCCACGGTCCGCGCCAGCAGCACCCTGAAGACGCTGGCCGCCGCCGACTGCACGTCGACCCCGAGCGGGCGGGCAATCTTCTGCTCGAGTGCGTCCCTCGCGGCGCCTGCGTCGACCCGCATCTCCCCGCCGAGGAACGCGCCCGGGTCCAGGTAGCCGAGCGCGAAGGCGGCGTCGGTAAGCGTCGGCTCGGTGCCGCCCGTGCCGTAGGCCGCCGGGCCGGGGACCGCGCCGGCGCTGCGCGGGCCGACTTTGAGCAGGCCGTCGTCGATCCAGGCGACGGACCCGCCCCCGGCTCCCACGGTGCGGATGTCGTAGATCGGGATGAGCATCGGGAAGCAGTCGATGGACGCCTCGTACACCTCCCCTGGCTCGCCGTTCTCGATCACGCAAGCGTCCACGCTCGTGCCGCCCACGTCGAAGGAGAGCACCCGGGGCCACGACATCTGGCCGGCCAGGTAGGACGCGCCGGTCACCCCGCCGGCCGGCCCGGAGAGCACCGTCATCAGCGGCGCCTGGCGGGCGAGGCCCGCGGTCATCGCGCCGCCGCCCGAGCGCATGATGTGCAGCGGGCTCGCCAGCCCCGCGCCGGCCAGCCCTTCCTCGAGCGAGCCGAGGTAGTCGTGCAGGACCGGCTTGATGTAGGCGTCGAGCACCACGGTGCTCGTCCGCTCGAACTCCCGGTACTCGCGGGTGATGTCGCTTGACACCGACACCTCGATGCCGGGATAGGCGGCCCGGAGGATCCGCGCCGTCCGCTGCTCGTGTTCCGGGTTCGCGTACGAGTGCAGAAAGCAGACGGCGATCGAGGCGAGTCCGTGTTCCTCGACCAGGATCCGGCCGGCCTCCCGTACGGCGTCCTCGTCCAGTTCGCGCAGGACGGCGCCGGTCGCGTCGACCCGGCCCGGGACCCCGACGCGGTGCCTGCGCGGCACGAGGGGCGGCGGCGGCGCGTAAGTGAAGTTGTACATGTGCCTGGCGGGGATAGCGGCGCGGGCGATCTCGAAGATGTCGCGGAAGCCTTCGTTGGTGATGATCCCGACGTCGGCGCCGCGGCGCTGCAGAATTGCGTTCAGGCCGAGGGTCGTCCCGTGCGCGAACACCGACACGTCGTCAAGGCGCGGGCTGATGCCGCGGACGGCATCGAGCACTCCCCTGGCCGGCGCGTCCGGTGTCGTCGGCGCCTTGTGCAGCCGCAGCGCACCGGTGTTCTCGTCGTAGGCGAGCGCGTCGACGAAGGTGCCGCCGATGTCGACGGCCAGCCGGACGGGCTTGTCCGCGGTCATCGGACGGCCTCCGTCGTCCCGGCGCTGACCGCCCGCACGGGCGGGATATCGTCGCGGATCACCCGGCCGCCCTGGATGACGAGACGGATCCCGCGCAGCGCGCTGATATCGGCGGCCGGGTTCCTGTCGGTCACGATCAGGTCGGCGATGTACCCGGACTCGGCCGCTCCGAGCTGATCGTCCATCTTGATGAGCCGGGCGGCGTCGATGGTCCCCGACCGGAGCGCCTGCTGCGGCGACAGCCCCGCGTCGGTCAGGAACTCCATCTCGCGGACGGCGACGACGGTGTCCTCGATCGGCTCGCCCGGCGGGTAGTCGGTCCCGGCCACGAACGTGATGCCCGGCCCGCCGGGACCGGCGAGGCCGCCGCCGACCGCGGACCGGATGCTGGCCAGGTGGGCCGGCCCGACCTCCATGGCCCGCTCGATCTGCCAGGCCGTAAACCGGTGGTCGGCCATCCACTCCGGGCAGCGGGTCACGCACAGGGTGGGCGTGAGGAACACCTGCCGGCTGGCCATCTCGGCCACGGTCGCGTCGTCAAGCTGGTAGGCGTGCTCGAAGCTGCGCACCCCCGCCTCGAGTGCCTGCCTGATCGCTCCGGCGGAGCCGGCGTGCGCCACCACGTACGAGCCGCGCTCGCTGGCGGCCCTGACCACGGCCCGCATCTCATCTGCGGTCATCTCGGCGCCGTCGAAGGACTCGCCCTGGCGGGCAATGCCGCCCGTGATGAAAATCTTGACGTGATCGGCGCCGGCCGCAAGCTCCGCGCGTGCCGCGCGCAGGAACCCGTCATGACCGTCCGCGTAGCTGCAGGCAGCCCCGTGCCCGTGGCCGCCGGTCGTAGAAATGGCCCGTCCGGCACCGAGAATGCGCGGGGCTGCCACCCAGCCCTCGTCGGCGGCCGCGCGCACCAGCAGGTCGGCGCGGTTCTGCTCGTGGACGCAGCGGATCGTGGTGACCCCGGCCCGCAGCGCGTCCTGGGCCCGCGCGAGGGCGCGCAGCGCAGTCGCGCCCGGGGACTCGGCCTCGTCGGTGGCGGAGAAGGGATACACCACCGACAGGTGAGTATGCACAGAGATCAGCCCGGGCAGCACGTACCGGCCGCCGACCGGTATCTGCCGCGCGGCGGCCGCCGACGGGGGGTCGGCGGTGACCCGCTTGATCCGGCCTCCGGCGATCTCGACGTTGACGTCGCACCGGACGGTTCCGGTGCGCACGTCGACAAGGTGGCCGCCGGTCAGCCACAGCGGGCCGCCATCGGACTGCTCATCGGGGGGTGGAAGCATCGCTATCTCCTCTCAAGAGCCGCTCCGGGCCCAGGTCACCGATCTCGACCGGGGGGCGCTCGCCCGCCACGAGCGCGGCGAGCGTCTCGCCCCACAGCGGGGCGAGGGTGAAGGCATAGGTGCCGGCCGCGACGAACAGGCCGGGCGCACCCGGCACGGCGCCGACGACCGGCATCTCGTCGGGCGTCGCGGCCAGCGGCCCGGCCCAGGCGCGCAGCAGCCGCAGGTCCCCGAGCGGCGGCAGGACCCGGATCGCCTGCGCCAGGTTGCCTGCCATGCTGGCCACGCTGACCTGCGTGCGCCCGTCGAGGTTGAGGCCGTGCGCGGGCCAGCCGCCGCCGATCAGCACCGTGCCCGCGCTGACCTGCTTGACGGACAGGCCCTCGCCGATGTGCTGGACAAGATGCGGGAGCAGCACGGGGGCCCGGACCGTCGCGTGCATCTGGATGGCGACGGGGGTCACCCGCAGGCTGACGCCTGCCAGGGCCGCGACCTGGCCTGCCCACGGCCCTGCGGCGTTGACGACCGCGGGGGCATCGAGATAGGCGCCGGCGGTGCTGACCCGCCAGCCGCCCTCGCGCGGCGCCAGGCCCGTGACTAGGGTGAAGGGGCGCAGCTGGGCGCCGAGCCGCTGCGCGGCGGTGAGGTAGGCATGGGTCACCAGCATCGGGTTGGCGTATCCGTCGGCGGGGCACCAGGTGGCGGCGAGCACGGTCGGGCCGAGCTGAGGCATCACCTGCCTGGCCGCGGCGCCGTCGAGGAGCTCGGTCTCGATGCCCGCCGCGGCTTCCCACCCGGCCTTCACCTTGAGCTCAGCGACCTGTTCCTCGGTCTCGGCGATCGTCAGGCCGCCGGAGCGCTGCAGCTCTACGCGCACGCCGAGTTCCGCCTCGACGAGCGACCACCGGTCGCTCGCGGCCTTCTGCAACGGAAGAAACCGCTCGCTGTCGACCGGCACCGCCTGGCCCGGCCGGCGGGCGTGAATGCCCTGCACGTGCAGGTTGCCCGCGGTCGTTCCTGAGCCCTCCCGGTTGGGCGCGCCGCGGTCGGCGACCACCACCCGCAGGCCGCGGCGGGCCAGCTGGTAGGCGGCGGCCGCGCCCAGCACCCCTGCCCCGATCACGACCACGTCGGCCGTCGTGCCGGTCACGAGATGACCTGGCCGGAGCCGTGCGACGGCGGGGACTGGGACACCGAGAGCGCCGCCACCGCCGCGAGCGGTACCGGCCGCACCGGCATCCGCGTGATGGCGTGGCTCTCCGCGACCCGACCATCGGCGGCGGCTTTATCCGGCGCCTGGCACAGCGCGGCGACCGTGGCGAGGCACTCGCGGCCCTGGCACGGTCCCATGCCGGCCCGGGTGAGCGCGCGTACCGCACCAGGGTCGGCCGGCGAGCCGACCGCGGCCGCGGCGGCCCTGATCTGCCCGGCGGTCACCACCTCGCACCGGCAGACACGCGCCTCATCAGGCAGCCGGACGGCGAGGCCGCGCGCCAGCTCGCCGTCCGCGGGGTAGATCGTAGTGAGGGCGTCGGCGAACCGCTGCCGCCTGGCCTGGCGCCGGGCCAGGGCCTTCGGGTTGCCGGGTGACCCGGCCGCGCCTTCCCGCGCGAGAATCGCGGCGGCGACCACCTCGCCGTCCGCCATCGCGCGGCGGGCGCCGCCGATGCCTGCCGCTTCCCCCGCAAGGTAAAGATCCGGTTGTCCCGAACGGCCGGCGGCGTCTGCGAACGGCACCATTTCCCCTGACCCGGGGTCCGGCCTGACAGCGCAGCCGAGCAGCCGGGAAAGCTCTGACTGCGGCCGGAATCCCAGGCCGACGCAGAGCGTGTCGACGCCGAGAGTGACGAGCGGCCTGCCCGGCTCGCTGGTGGCCGCGAGCGTGACGGAGCCGACCCGCTGGCCTGTCTCATCGGCGTCGGCGCGCGCGACAACCCGGTCCTGCCATACCGGCACGCGCCCGCGGGCCAGCCGCGCGGCGTAGCCGGCCAGCTCGGCCAGGCGCGCGGGGAACCGGGCGGCGGTGCGCGCGCCCCGCGCGGAGATCCTGTACGGGGTTCCCGCCTCCGCGATGCCGACGACGCTGACCCCGAGTTCGAGCAGCGAGCAGGCCACCGGGAGCAAGAACGGCCCGGAGCCTGCCAGGAGCACGCGCTGCCCGACCGCGACACCGTCCGCCGCCGCCAGGTGCTGCGCGAAGCCGGCGGTCGTGACGCCGGGCAGGTCCCAGCCGGGGAAGGGGACGAGCCGTTCGTAGGCACCCGTGGCGACCACGACGTAGCGGCCCTTCAGCGTGCCCGCCGTGGCCGGGCCGAGGACCGGGCAGGTGAGCAGGGTGCGCCCGTCGTCGTCCACTCCCCAGACGGAGGTGCCCGTCCGGCAGTCCACCCCGGCGGCCCTGGCCGCGGCGATCAGGCGTCCGCCCGCCGGGCGGTGATCGACGCCGCGGGCGAGCATAGCCGGAGAAGGGCGCCGGTAGTACTGCCCGCCGAGCTCCGGCTGCTCATCGACGATCACGACGGACAGACCCGCAGTGGCCAGCCGGAGCGCAGCGGTGAGGCCCGCCGGCCCCCCGCCGATCACGGCGACGTCGCAGTCGGGCGGCCTGCCGCTCACGACCCGCTCCCGCCGCCGGTGCGCACCCGCATCCCGTCCACGACGTGGATCAGGCAAGCACGGGTGCCCTCCCGCCCGTCCACGGTGACCTCGCACTCCAGGCAGACGCCCATCCCGCAAAGCGGCCCGCGCGGCTGCCCGGTGAGCGGGTGCACGCGCAGCGACCAGCGTCCGGCCGCGATCAGGGCCGCGGCGAGCGTCGCTCCCCGCTGAGCGGTCAGCGCCGCGCCGTCCACGGTGATCCGGGCGGTCATCGGCCAGCCTCCGCCGGGAGGCTCGTCTCGACCGGCACGCCGAGAACGTCAGCGAGGCCAGAATCCCGCAGCACCGCCGCGATCTCGCGCAGTGCCCCCGGCTCCGTCAGGTCAAGGAGCGGGCGCCGCACCTGCCCGCCCGGCTGGCCGAGCAGCCTCATCGCCGCCTTGAGCTGCGGCACGGGCGAGGCGAAGACGCCGCTGTAATCAGGCCGGATGAGCCGGCCGGACAGGGCGGCATACCGGTCGGCCCAGTAGGCAGCGGCGGTGCGGTCGCCGGCGCGCACAGCCGCGTAGAACGGAACCGCGAACGGGGCTCCGAGGCCGCCGCCGTCAATGTTGCCGTCGCCGCCGAGGCCGAGAAGCACGGCCAGGCCGCGCCGGTGCACGAAGCTGCCGAAGACGCGGACGTCGCCGGCGAGCGACTCGACCGTGCCGAGCATGCTCAGCCAGTCGCCGGTGCTGTCCTTGATCGCGACGACGCGGTCCAGAGCGGCGAGCCTGCCGAACAGCCCGGGGTGCGTGCCCATGTCCACGGCGACGCCGCGCGGCCAGTTATAGACCATGAACGGCAGCGCGGTGGCCTCGCCGACCTCGCGGTAGAACTCGACGATCTCGTCGGGGGACAGGTGCGCGTACGGAGGCGGCGTTGCCAGCACCCCGTCCGCGCCCGCCGACTCCGCGTGCCGCGCGAAAGCGGCGGCCTCCGCCGCCGTGTAGGCGGAGACACCGACCACGACCGGGTAGCGCCCGGCGACCGCGTCTATCGAGACCGCGGCCACCTCACGGCGTTCTGCCGCACTCTGGCTGAACCACTCGCCGGTACTTCCGTTGACGAGCACGCCGCCGATCCCCTGGTCCGCGTACAGCCCGAGCAGCGCGCGCAGCGCGGCCGGGTCGAGGCCGCCGCCGGAAGCGAACGGGGTTGGAGCGGCCACCCAGTAGCCCCACCAGTCGACGTCATGCCGGTCCACAAGACCCCTCTCTCGAATCGATTTCATCAGGTTGCAGCGATCAGCTTTATCATGTCAATACGGGAAACCTACCCGTAACGAACTCGCGCGGGTTTTAACATCATGCTCACAAGTTGACACGGCCTTGCTAACTCCCAGCTCAAGCGGGATCCACAGGCAGGACAGGCGCAACCGGCGCTGCGTACGGGGCCGCTAGGAGGCAGGACCGGCCCGAGCCGCGGCCGACTTATGATCTATCCTCTTATGGAATCGGTTGCAGTCGATTGAATGAGATGCCTCGCCTCAGCCGCCGAACCCGGTAAGGCAAGCGAGCGTTCCCGAACGGATGACTATGACGACCACGCTGGACGACGTGGCCCGGGCCGCCGGAGTGTCCCGCAGCACCGCGTCGCGCGCGCTCAGTGGCTCACCCCTTGTCTCGGCCGCCACCCGCGCCCAAGTGGAGCAGGCCGCCGAGCGCCTGGACTACCGGATCAACCGGATGGCGAGCGCCCTGCGGTCGCGTCAGTCACGGCTTATCGGGCTCGTGCTCAACAACCTGATCAACGCCTCGTTTCACACCATCGCCGAGGTCGTGCAGCGCCGCGCCACCGATCACGAGTACCAGGTTCTGCTGTGCATCACCGACGCCGACCCGCGGCGGGAGCGCTCCTTGCTCAACATGCTCGCCGATCACAACGTCGACGGCCTGATCATCATCGGCAGCAGTGAGCACGCCGCGACGACCAACCGTATGCTGGCCGCGGGCACCGGGATCGTGAACGTGATCCGTGCACCGGGTGAGAGCGCGGCACCGGCAGTCATGGCGGCTGACCGCGACGGTGCGCACGAGGCGACGAGTTATCTGCTCGGCCTCGGGCACAAGCGGATCGGCTACATCGGCGGCCCCGAAGGGGCCAATTCAGGGCGTGAGCGGTTCGCCGGCTACACGTCCGCGCTGAGCGAGGCGGGCACCAGCGTGGACCCACAGCTGGTCAGGCGCGGACCGTTCGAACCCGGGTTCGGCGTGACGGCGCTCGGGTCACTGCTCGACAGCTGCCCCGACATGACCGCGCTGTTCGTGGCGAACCACGAGGCGGCCTTCGGCGCGCTGCCCGCCCTGGTAGCGCGGGGTATCCAGGTTCCCGGCGATCTCTCGCTCATCTGCTACGAGGACATCCCGTGGCTGAGCTGGTGGCATCCCCCGGTTACGGTCATAGACAACGGAGCGCGCGAACTCGCCGACCTCGCCATGGACCTGCTGCTTCAGCAGATGAGCCGCCACCTGAACGGCCCGGTCGCCCCGGAAACCCGCACCGGGCGGACCTATCGCGTGGGGGCCCAGCTCATAGTCAGGTCCTCCTGCCAGGCCGTCGCGTCCTTATCGCGCGGGCGCCAGCCTGTTTCCT
>Ga0102924_1000407_pt1 | contig 53872 bp, 55 predicted proteins | sample PaiPotPPM11metaG_FD_80116 | JGI IMG/M metagenome (GOLD analysis project Ga0102924, IMG submission 80116) | Iron sulfur acid spring bacterial and archeal communities from Banff, Canada, to study Microbial Dark Matter (Phase II) - Paint Pots PPM... ... | reverse complement strand
CGGCCGTGGCCACGGCCGATTCCCATTCGTTGGTCGTGCCGACATAGGCCAGCGGCAGCGCGGTGAGCCGCAACGTCGTGTCGAGAATGCGCGCGATATATTCCGCGCGCTCGACATAGCGGGCAAGCCAATAGAGATTATCGGCGGTACGTGAAAGCATGTTATCCGTCCAGCACCCAAGTATCTTTGGTGCCGCCGCCCTGGCTGGAATTGACCACAAGCGAGCCCTTCTTGAGCGCCACGCGCGTAAGCCCGCCGGGCACGATGCGGATGCGGTCGCGGCCGACCAGCACGAAGGGCCGCAGATCGACATGCCGCGGCGCGATGCCTTCCTCGACGCAAGTCGGGCAGGTCGACAGCGCCAGCGTTGGCTGCGCGATGAAATTCTTCGGGTCGGATTTGAGTTTGGCGTGGAACGCGGCGATCGTCGCCTTGTCGGCTTTGGGGCCGATCAGCATGCCATAGCCGCCGGAGCCGTGGACCTCCTTGACGACAAGCTCTTCGAGATTGTCGAGCACGTAGGACAGATGTTCGCTCTCGCGGCAGCGCCAGGTCGGCACGTTCTTCAATATCGGCTCTTCGCCGAGATAGAATTTCACGATCTCCGGCATGTAGCTGTAGACCGCTTTGTCGTCGGCGACGCCGGTGCCGACCGCATTGGCGAGCGTGACGTTGCCGGCGTGATAGGCCGACATGAGGCCCGGCACGCCGAGCGCGCTATCGGGACGGAACACCAGCGGATCGAGGAAGTCATCATCGATGCGGCGATAGATGACGTCGACACGCTTTAGTCCTTCGGTCGTGCGCATGTAGACGATTTCGTTTTTGACAACGAGGTCGCGGCCCTCGACCAGTTCGACGCCGAGCTTGTCGGCGAGGAACGAGTGCTCGTAATAGGCGGAGTTGTAGACGCCGGGCGTCAGCAGAGCGACGTTCGGCTCGGACGATGCCGCGGGCGGCGCAATGGATTTTAGCGTCGCCAAAAGCTCGTCGGGATAGTTTTCCACCGGAGCGACGCGATAGCGCGAGAACAGCTCGGGAAACAGCCGCAACATGATCTCGCGGTTCTCCAGCATGTAGGAGACGCCGGACGGCGTGCGCGCGTTATCCTCCAGCACGTAAAATGTATCGGCATCGAGCCGGACGATATCGATGCCGGCGATGTGCACGTAAATGTCGTGCGGGACTTTCTGGCCGTTCATCTCGGGGCGGAAAACCGGATTCTGAAAAATCAGATCCTCCGGCACGACGCCGGCTTTGAGAATTTCGCGTCGCCCGTAAACGTCCTTGATGTAAGCGTTGATGACTTTGACGCGCTGCTCGAGGCCGCGGGTCAGGACACCCCATTCCTTGGCCGAGATGATGCGCGGGATCACGTCGAACGGGATGAGGCGTTCCTGTGCCTCGGGATCGCCGTAGACGGCAAAGGTGATGCCGATGCGCCGGAACAGAAGCTCGGCTTCACGGCGGCGGAAATCGAGGACGTCCGGTTTGACTTCGTTCAGCCATTGCGACAATTCGGCGTAGGCTGGCCGCACATCGTCCCCAGACCCCTTCATTTCGTCGAACATGTCGACCCCGGCCGCTTCCGCCCCAAACCTTTGCGGCGTCTGCACTTGTAGCAGTATTCACGCGTAGCAATCTTCGCGCCAAGTGAGACGGGTGAAGGAACGCGCCGAGCGCCCGCCGGTTCCAATTTTTGCCCATGTTTTGGGCGGTTTGACTATAGCGGCGGCGGCAATCTGCCTGAGAGGCGTGTTCGGCGGCTAGGCGAGGGCTGCGAGCGGGGAGGCGGCATCGCTTGAGCCAGTACTGCTGCCGCGCTAGAGGAGCAGTAACACGGAGAGAAAAGCCATGGTCGAAGCTACGGCCGAAGGTGCGACCGAAAGTGCGGCTGCAACCGCCGGCGGGATCGTCACCGCGGCCGTGCTGGTCATCGGCGACGAGATCCTGTCCGGCCGCACCAAGGACAAGAACATTGGCTTCATTGCCGAATATCTCACCGGCATAGGCATCGATCTCAAGGAAGTGCGGGTCGTTCCCGACGAGGAGCCGGAGATCATCGCGGCGCTGAACGCGCTTCGCGCGCGCTACACCTACGTATTCACGACCGGCGGCATCGGCCCGACCCATGACGACATTACCGCCGACTGCGTCGCCAAGGCGTTCGGCGTGCCGCTCCATTATCATCCGCGCGCGGTGGAAATCATGCGCGAGCGGGTGGCATCGACCGGCGGCGTCATGAACGAGGCGCGCATGCGCATGACGCGCGTGCCGGAAGGCGGCGATCTCGTCCTCAATAAAGTATCGGCGGCGCCGGGTTTCTGGATCGGCAATGTCATCGTGATGGCCGGCATCCCAAGCGTCATGCAGGGGATGGTCGAATACGTCACGCCGCAGCTCAAGACCGGCACTCGGATGCTGTCGGAAAGCGTGCGCGCCGACTGCCGCGAGGGCGATATCGGCACCGAGCTCGGCGAACTCGCCAAGGCTCATCCCGACGTGGTGATCGGTTCGTATCCGTTCGTTGATGAGAACAAGGACGCCAATACACACGTCGTCATGCGTTCACGCGATCCGGCGAGACTTGCGACCGTGAAGCGCGCCATTGAAACCATGCTGGCGCGTGTCAAAGCCGGGCTGGCCGCCGCAAAGGCATAATTCGCGGCGGCCAGGAGCCGTTCTGCATTGCCGTTTTGCGCGATTGACCGGAAGCCGCCACTGCTGCGCAATCGCAGGTGTGATTCGTCCGGCAGTCACCCAATTTGCGTCAAGCTTGTGCGCGAGACCTGCAGCATGAACCGGCGCCGCACTTATATCCTTGTCCGCGCATGCGCGATCGTGGCGCTGGTCGCAGCTTTATGCGCGGGACTTTTTGCATCCGGCATCGCTCGTGCCGCAACGAACCTTCAGGGGCTCGGCGTCGTCTATCTGCATGGCAAGGCGGCGTGGCCGGGGGCGCTCAATGGCGGAATATTGAGCGCGCTCGAAGATGAAGGCGCGCTGATAGCGAAACCGGAAATGCCGTGGTCGTTTCACCGCCGCTATGCCGCCACTTACGATCAGGCGATGGCCGAGATCGACGCCGCTGTCGCCGAGCTGAAAGCCAAAGGCGCGACCCGCATTGTCATCATCGGCCACTCGCTTGGCGCCAATGCCGCCATCGGCTACGCGGCGCGGCATCCCGATCTTGCCGGCGTTGTCGCGCTGTCTCCCGGCCATCTGCCGGAACAGGACAATATGCGCAGCTTCGTCAGTGACGCGGTGGCGCGCGCCAAGAAGCTGATTGCGGCCGGGCAGGGCAACGTGCCGCAATCATTTCCCGATATGGCGCAAGACATTCCGCTAACGACGACCGCGACGCCGACCGTCTATCTGAGCATGTTCGATCCCGACGGGCCGGCGGTGATCCCCAAGAACGCAGCGATCATCGGCGCCGAGCCAAAACCGGTGCCGCTGCTTTGGGTCGTCGGCAAGCTCGATCCGATCGATCGCCGCGGTCCCGAATATGCTTTCAACGCCGCAGCCAAAAATCCGAAGAGCAAATATATCGAGGTCTTCGCCGGCCATCTGACGGCGCCGCTGGTCGCCCACGGAAAAGTGGTCGATTGGATCAATTCGCTGTGATGAGCGCGCGGCTTGGACTTCACCGCGACTCGACTTGCCGCGGCTTGAGTTGATGCTTACCTATGCTCCGCACATTGCAGCCTGATCGGGAATCTCAAGCGTGAGCGAAACCGAAGCTTTGTTCGGCGTGCTGCGGCAGTCGGCCGACGCGGAGTGCGTGGCTGCCATTGAGCGCATCATCCGCGACGCGCCGGACCGCGACCTTTGCCGCATCAATGTGCTCGATTTTGCCGTCAAGCAAAAGCTCGACGAGGAGCGGACCATCGCCGCGTTTTTGCATGCCGCCCGTCTCGGCCTGTTTGAGTTGTCGTGGAATGTGCTCTGTCCGGGCTGCGGCGGCGTACTCGATGCGGGCACGACCCTTAAGACCGTCAATCACGACGAATATGCCTGCGGGCTGTGCGCCTCGGACTATAAACCCACGCTCGACGAGATGGTGGAGGTCACGTTCACCGTCAGCCCGCGCGTGCGCCGCATCGCAGCGCACGATCCGGATACGCTCCCTGAAGTCGAATATTACCGGCAGGTTTTCTGGAGCTCGGGAGTCGATTTGCCGGAAACGCTGGGTGACAGCCTCGCTGAATTCACAATCGATTCAATCGAGTTGCCTCCCGGCGAAAGGGCCGTGCTGTCGGTGCAATTGCCCAACGATTTCATCATTGTCTTCGATCCGGTGACGCACGGAACGCAATTCATCGACGTCAAAGGCGAACCGACGCGCGAGCGGCAGACATTGTCGATGCTATTCAACAACGTGCAGGCGCCGGTCGGGACGGTCGAAATGCACCCGGGACCGCTCCGATTGTCGCTCGAAAACCGCACCGACCGGCGTGTGCTGCCGGCCCTGTGGATCGCGGGCGATCCGCTTCATCATCTGCTCGGCAAGCGCAGACCGTTCGTCACCGCGAAGCGCCTTCTGACCAACCAGACGTTCCGCGATATCTATCGCACCGACACGCTCGACGTCGACCAGCGGCTCAAGATCACAAGCCTCACCTTCCTGTTCACCGATCTCAAAGGCTCGACCGCGCTCTATGAGCGGGTCGGCGACCTTGTGGCCTATGATCTCGTGCGCCAGCACTTCCACGTGTTGTACGAGATCGTCGCGGCCGAGGCCGGCGCTATCGTCAAGACAATCGGCGACGCGGTCATGGCGACATTCGCCACGCCCGACCGCGCGCTCGCCGCCGCATTGAAGATGCGCGAAGCCATGACGCGCATCAACGGCGAGCGCGGCAATGAAGACTTGCTGCTCAAGATCGGCATTCACGAGGGACCGTGTCTTGCCGTCACGCTCAACAACAGCCAGGATTATTTCGGCCAGACGGTGAACATGGCGGCGCGCGTGCAGGGCCTGGCTTCGTCGCGCGCCATCTTCGTCACCCAGCCGGTCATCGACGATAAGAAGACAGCGAATATCCTGGAAAAATCGGGCCTGCACCCGATGATGCAGCGTGCGGCTTTGCGCGGCATTGCCGACGAGACGACGGTTTACGAAATTCCCTGATCGCGCCGCGCAGCTCGCTTGAGTTTGGGCGACATCCCAATCCGTCAATGCCGGTACGCGAAGAAGGCGTGGCGAGGCCTTGGCGCGTCGGCTATTATGCGGCCTGTCCGACAATAATGAGGAGGACCGCCATGGACGCCGTCACGCCCAAAGACGCAAAGTCGTCGAACCACGATACCGCCGATACCCATTCGCACGTCGTGCGGCCGGCCGAGATGGAATGGAAAAAGACCCGCTTCGAAGGTTGTGAAGTGAAGGGCCTCCTCCTCGACAAGGAAAGCGGGGTCGTCACCGCGCTGATGCGATTCGCGCCCGGCACCTCGTTACCGGACCACGAGCACGTCAAAATCGAGCAGACTTATATTCTCGAAGGCAGGCTGGTCGATAAGGAAGGCCCGGCAAAGGGCTTAAGCGTCGGCCCCGGCGAATTCGTTTGGCGCGAGGCCGGCAGCCGGCACGCCGCGTGGACGCCCGAAGGCGGGCTCATGCTTGCCATGTTTCAGGTGCCAAATAAGTTCTTCGAAAAAGACGGGCGCGTGACCGACATTTCCGGCACCGACTGGGACGTGCTTTGGGGCCATGTGTTCAAGGACTGAGGATCCAGGGACTTGTGAGGGAATTGGCGATGAGAAAGGCTCTTCGGACTTTTGGCTACGCGGGAACGATGCTCATTCTGTTGGCGGCGGCGGCGTCCGCGCAAGGCGTCACCATGGGCGACGGCGGATTAGGCTTCTCGCCCTTCAAGCAACAGGACAAGCGGCCGCCGACGCAAGAGGAAGTCGACAAGCAAAGGGCGCTCGACGAGGCCTACAAATCGGCGACCAACAAGATTCCCGACCAGAAGTCGAACGACCCATGGGCGGTCGTTCGGCCGACGGGATCGCCTCCGGCGGCGAAGAAGAAGCAGTGAGCATGACCCGGGACCGCCGGTCCTAAGCCGGATCGGCCTGCCGATGTCCCGACAGCCCATGCTTCGTCAAAAGTCCCTCCAGCTTCTCTTCCGGCGCACGCACACCCGATGCTACAAGTTAGCCGCGCGGGCTTCCCGAGAAGTCCGCTCCGCGGACGTGGCGAAATGGTAGACGCAAGGGACTTAAAATCCCTCGGGGGGAAACCTCTGTGCCGGTTCGAGTCCGGCCGTCCGCACCAGTTTATCAATGACTTATATCCTCCGGGCCAAGCCCCAAAGGAATGCCCACCGCGAGCGGATCTGACAAAGGAACGCGCGCTCGGCGGTCTATTTGGCAAGGAAGTCACTGCAGTCTAGGTGCTGACATTGGTGGGAGCCGACAAATTCTAGATCAGGAATTAGAGTGCCGCCGTTTGGGCCATCAAGCTTGCGTTTGCCGCGCACCCGCGTCGCGATAACTTAAGACTTCCTTGCCACGAAAAGAGGTCGATGGAACTTTGGAATAATAACTGCATCCCCGCCACGTCACATCTTGCGGAGACAGATGTATCCGGCATTCGACATGAATGATCGCCCCCGTTGCGCTCGATCGTATGTCGATCTGCCGCAACTGATCGGGATTGTCCGGGTCAGGTATTTTATCATCCCAAGTGACGTGAGACGGTTCGCCCTCAAGCAACTGGTGAATGCGCTCAATCTGGCGTTCGAAGGCGGCTGAAGGTCTGTCGGTAAGTTTCATGTTGTCTGCGGCGAGCCCATTAAGGTTTGAATATATGGCCCGTTTGCCGCCTGTTCTTTGCGGAGAATAGCAAGCATAATCACCGCATTAGATGCGGAGATTATGCTTGCTTGTGCGGAGAATAGAGGCTATAATCTCCGCAAAAGGTGCGGAGAATGACTGAGTATATCCATGAACTGGCCGAATGGCCCAAATTCGAGTGGGATCAACGCGGTCTCGCTAAACAACTGGCCGCTGTCCGGCACCACCAGGGGCTGCTCATTGGCCGCATGCACGCCCTCGGCTTTCCGCTACAGGAAGAGGCTGTCCTCAAGACGCTGACCGAGGACGTGCTCAAGTCCAGCGAAATCGAGGGAGAAATCCTCGATAAGGACCAGGTGCGGTCCTCGATCGCCCGCCGCCTTGGAATTGAAACGGCTGCATTATCGGCCGCCGACCGAAACGTGGAAGGCGTGGTCGAGATGATGCTCGACGCTACCCAGAAGTACAAAGAAAAACTCACCTCGGAAAGATTGTTCGGGTGGCACGCCTCGCTCCTCCCGACCGGGCGCAGCGGCATGAGAAAAATTATTGTCGGTGCCTGGCGCGACGAAAAATCAGGACCGATGCAGGTCGTCTCCGGTCCCGATGGCCGCGAGCGCGTTCACTACGAAGCGCCTGTCGCCGGCCGGCTCGATGCGGAAATGAAAGCCTTTCTCGATTGGTTCAACAGCGAAGATGATACCGATTTGGTCTTAAAGGCGGCCCTTGCGCATCTCTGGTTCGTGACCATCCATCCGTTCGAGGACGGTAACGGACGCATCGCTCGCGCCATCGCCGATATGTCTCTCGCGCGCTCAGAGGAGAGTCCGCGACGCTTCTACAGCATGTCCGCGCAAATTCAGCACGAACGCAAAGCGTACTACGACATACTTGAAGCGACGCAGAAGGGTGATCTCGACATAACGCCCTGGATGGAGTGGTTTCTAGGATGTCTCGATCGCGCTTTCGACGGCGCGGAGAAAACTCTCAAGACCGTTTTCGCGAAGGCGGATTTTTGGAAAAAGCATTCGGCGGCGGCGCTCAATGACCGCCAGCGTGATATTATCAACCGCTTACTTGACGGCTTTGAAGGCAAACTCACATCGTCAAAATGGGCGACGATTGAAAAGTGCTCGCCTGATACGGCGCTCCGCGACATCGACGATTTGGTCACGCGCGGCATTCTCAGGAAGGACGCAGGGGGAGGGCGCAGTACGAGCTATTCGCTTGTCGAGGAAGCGCGCTCGTAATTCCCATGGGCACTACCCTAGCCAACATGTTCGAGAAGTTGATGACGCTCGGGCCACCAACAACGGTCACTGCAAGTGGCGCGCTCAAGCGAATTGGCGTGCTGATCGACCTCGCTGGCGATCTCGGCAAGGAAGACGGAACCGCGCGCTCTTGAGTGGCGCGACGACCTAGCCAGACGAAAATTGACGAAACAGCAGTCCGCGCTGCTCGAATATTTCCGAGCCAATGCCTGGGCTAACCGTCAGCGATCAAAGCACCGCGACACCGATGCAGTATGGCAATGGGAGCAGCCCGAACAACAAAAGCAGATATTTCACCTCAGACGCGCAGTGCTGTCGCCGGGGTTCGACAAGCTGTCCCCGCTGCGCCAGATACTTACTAATCTCGCAAACCAACTCAATACCGTGGGACGCTGCGTCGAAGCGATTGCGACTTGGACTCGTGCACTATCGATCAATCCCGCCTTTGGAACGCCAGTGGCGAAATTCGGCGTTCACGCCCATATTGAACTGATGGCAAGCAGACCCTGCAAACCCGACGCTGATCTGAAAGGCCTCTGGCGCATGCTCCTCGGCACGCCATTTCCGGCTTGTGGCGTCCCGGCGGATGCCGATGGCGGCGAGAGCCCGATGCCAGCCAAAATTCGCAAAGCCAAAATTCGCAAAACAGCGTCAAGCCGAGCAAAATGGCCGGCGCGCCCGAAGCATAAATACAGGTGTGGCTGACTTAGCCCCCGCCGCGCGCGCCGTTCTCAAAACTCTCGACGAAGACCTGGCCGATGGCACGCGTCAGGGCACCTGCGGTGATTGCGGATACGCCGAGGCCGACGATGGCGCCTCCGGGAATAATGAACATCAGGGTCGAGGAGGTTGCGACGCCGAAACCTGTCGGGACGGCGCCGCCGACGAGGCTCACGATCATCGCGCGCGCCCGATCGCGCTGGAACGGCACTTGGTAAAGTTCGCTGAGCTGCTGGACCATGCGCACATTGACGGCCGTCACGCCGGCGATGTTCACGATCGGCAGCGGCAATAGGCCGCCGACGGCGGCATAGGTCCGATGCCGTTCGACGATCTTCTTGGCAAAAAATCGGCGCTTTGCCGCCATCTGATCGGGAAGAGCAGCAGGCGCGGGAGCGGTATCGTTGGCGATGGGCGCCGACGATACCGCAAGCGCAGGCTCGTCTTCGACCTTATTGAAAGCAGGAGCATAGCGCTGAGCCGGTTCGGGCGCCTCTTCGTCAGCAACCATGCTGCTTGCGAAGGCGTGGACGTTCTCGCTCGTGCGCGTGATCGCCTTGGGAAGCTGCTTGCGGGTCATGCGGCCGCCTGTTTGGCGCCGAGCACCGCGTCGAGCTCGTCGGCGATCGCAGCGATCTCGCGCGCGGCGGGACCTTTCCAGCTGATCAGACTGGGCGTGGCTCCCCACAGCGTCGCTTCCGGATAAGCGACGCGGTTTGCCATCTCGGCGGCGAGAACCGGCAAGCCTGCCTCGGCAAGCTCGGCGCGGATGTGCCGGGCGATGACGGAGTCGCGTGTCGTCTGCGTCAGCAAGCAGCGAAACACCGGACGCCGCCCGTCGGGGCGATCGGTCAGGATGCTGAGCGTATCCAGCATGCGGTCGACATCGAAAGGTGACGGCTTGACCGGCACCAGCACGAAATCCGCCGCCGCCAAACATTCGAGCGTCGTCTTGGAGCGAAAGCCCGGCGTATCGATGATCACCGGGCCGGTGCCGGCGAGACGCCGCGCGGTTTTCGAGGCCTCTTCGGTTGCATCCTCGATGAGGCTGACACCGCCGAGGGCGCGCTCGCGTGCGGCAAGCCGCATGATGGAGCGCTGCGGATCGGCGTCGATCAAAGTCGGGCGCCGCCCGGTGAGATGCCAATGGACGGCGAGGCAGCTCGCGAGCGTGCTCTTGCCGCTGCCACCTTTCATGGTGGCCACTGTAATGATCATGCCCGTCACCTGCACGGCCCTCCAAATAAGCTCGCGCGGAGCGAATCAGCATGGCTACGGTATCGGATTCGCGCCGGACTGCCTATCTTTCCGGCACGCCGAGTTTCAGTTGTTGTTTGGGACGTGAGAGCAGGGCTCTCAACAAAACCGTCAGGACGAGCGGATCGGGATGGCGATCGGCCGCCGCGTTGCTTTCACCAGCGGCCGTCCGACGCGGTAGCGCGGCACGAGATGCCGCACCAGACCGAAGCCGCCGAGCATCAGGCTCGTCCACACCGCGACGCTGAAATAAAGCGACATCCAGGCAATCTCGTCCTGCCAATGCGCTATGTCGTGCGTCACGATCCAGCGCGTGGCGAGATCATGGAGCCCGGAGAACAGCCCAAGAAGCGGTTTTCCGTCTGCCAAGTCCGCCTGCCAACGCGCGAAATACATCGGCACGTCGATCGTCATCATGAACACGACATAGCAGGCGGCGCCCACGGCCGCTGCCGCGATCGCTACGCGAACCGGGCCGCGGAAGCTTAGGAGCAACCGCAGCAGCGCCACCCCAACCAGCACGAAGGTGACGGTCCAAATCGAATTTTCCAGAACGTTGCCGAGAAAATTCGTCGAGATCACCGCGTACCACGAGCAACATTCCGCGAGCGCGATCAGCGGCACGATCGCGTTGGCGATATTCTTTGTGGTATCGGAATGCGTGATCCTTCCGAGCTCCCGCAGCACGATCGCCCATTGCGCGGCGAAACAAAGTTCAGCGACGGTCGCGACCGAGCGCCCGACCATCACACTCGACAGCCAGGTGTCGAACAGACAAATCCTTTGCACGTCGGCGCGCGGCAGGATGGAGCGGAAGGCGCAGCCGAAAACGTAAGCGGCGGCGAGCAGCATCAGCGGCTCGATCGCCAATATGCCGGTCGCGGAACGGGTCCCCGTCTTGCTGGAATGCGCCTGAAGCTTAAGCCATAGCGCGATGTTGACCGCGCTGACCACGGCCAGACAGCACCACCAGATCGCAATGGGATTAGACCAGGTCAGCCAATCGGGGTTCATCGACCCACTCTGCAAGTTTTACGTTTCGCGTCACCAAGTCCTCATGAGATTGCAACAATAGTGACACATATGGCCAGAGTAAGATTGCGCACGCGTTGTCGCGGCAAATTCGCGGCCGTGAGCGGCTTAAGCGATTGAGACCGCGAACAACGACAAGCAGCATTTCGCATGTGTTCACGGGTCGTTAATGGGCTCGGCATAGCCTCCGGTCACTGCACCGTCGCGACGGTGAGAGGGCGGGCAGGGGATTCTCCGATGGTCGTTATCGGCAACTACCGCACGCACGCCGAGTTACGCAAAAAGCCGCGGCGGACTTTCCATTACAACGCAAGAATTGTCACGGCGAAGGATAAGCCGCTGGTCTCGTGCTGGATCGCCGATATTTCGCAGGGCGGTGCGCGGCTCTGTCTTGAGCATGACGAAGAGCTACCGCAGATCTTCACGCTGCTCCTCACGCCGAAGGGCGATACGCGGCGATTTTGCCAGGTCATCCGGCGCGCCGGAACGACCCTGGGTGTGAGATTTATCGAGGCGCTGTAAGACCGGCGGATGGCCTTGCCGCAGGGGGCCGGCGCAACCCGGTTGGGTCGCCGGTCGGCATTTGCCATATTTGCGGCCCAAGGGACTGCCAACAAGGCACGGGGAATTCGCGCGGGTTGCGCGCGGGTGGGCGTGTTTGATGGGACTTTGTGGCGATATCGCCGAGCGATTGATCGGCCGGGCGCGGTTGCGGTCGCGGGAGACAATCCCGGGCGGTTTTGCGTTGCTCGGCGTGGCCGCCGTCGCGCTCGCTGCCGTGCTGGCCGGTTGCACCTCAAACGACAGCGGCGAGCTTTTGATCGATCCCGGCCGCTACTCCGCCTATAAATGCGACGATCTCGCCACGCGATGGAAGGTTGTCAGCGCGCGCGAGAAGGAACTGCACGGCCTCATGGACAAGGCAGCCCAGAGCAATGGCGGCGCGGTGGTGGGGTCGCTGGCTTACCGTGTCGACTACAATGCCGTGATCAGCGATGAAAGACTGCTGCAACGCACGGCGGCGGAAAAGAATTGCGGATTCACATTCCAATTTCAGAACGGCCAGCCGCAAAGCACGCAGTTTCAGAGCGACCAGACCATCCGCTGAGCGGCGCTCCGCCGGTTCCTATTTTTTCGTTGCTCTAATGCGAGACCATCACCGTCGCAACTGCCGCGGCGATGCCGCCGGCGGCGAGTACGACAAGTACGACAGCGCTGGCGGCGGTCGCTCGTCCGCCGGCGAAGCAGGCCGCGTAGAGCGCTTTGAGAACATTGTTCGACGACGAAGCGATGAGGACCGCGGCTGCGAGGTCGGCATTCTGCACGCCCGATATGCCGCCTTGCGCCAGATTGAGGACGAAGGGATCAATGTCGGTGACGCCGACAATGGCCGCGAGCCCGTAGATGCCGGAAATCCCGAACTGCGATTTGGCTACGGCCGAGACGATCGATACCGCGACAAACAGAACGGCAAAGATCGCGGCGGCGCCGAGTTCGAGCGGATTGCTGCTGGTGGCGGCGGGCGCGGAAACTTGCGGCGCCTCGTTCGCGGGCTTGCCGTGCCAATATTGCAGCGCGCAGAAAATAAAACCGGCGAGCGAGAGGCCGCAGAGCGGCAGCGCCAGAGCGCGCGCCAGCGTCATATTGAAAATCGCCACGACGGCAAAAATACGCAGATACATGATCGCGGTGGCGAGCGTGATGCCGGCTTGGGCGTGCCGTTTAAGCGCGGGATCGGCTTTGGCTTGCCGCGCCAGAACGACGGTCGTCGCCGTCGATGAATAAAGCCCGCCGAGCGCCGCCATCCAAAGGCCGCCGGCGGCGGCCGTCCAATAGCGCTGCGCCAGATAGCTGGCATAGGAAAAAGAACAGACGACGATGAGCGCGAGCCACACCTGGCGCGGCGTAATCGCGGTGAGCGTCGTCACCGGATGGTCCGGCAGAAGCGGCAGCACGATCCCGGTCAGGATCAGAAATTCGCCGGCGGTGACGATTTCCTTGATCTCGATCCGCCGCGCCAGCCCATGAAGCCGCTCGCGGCCGGTGAGGAGAAGCACGGAGGCGACCGTCATTGTCACCGCCACCCACGGCGGCAGCGCAAGCGCCGCCGCGCCGAGCAAATAGGCAAGGACATTGAGCAACGGTATGACAAGCCCGACATTCGGCTCGTCTTGTTGCTCCTTGTGTTCGCTCACATGCGCGAGATAGTAGACGAGGAGCCAGGCGCCCAACACCAGGAGACCGCCGGTGAAGGCAATGAACCGCTCGGGATCGAACAGATAAAGCACGCCGCCCGCAAGCGCGAGCATCGGGAAAGTGCGGATGCCGCCGGGCCGCCGTTCGTCGGTGTGCGCGAAATATTCCTCGAACGCGAGCCCGAGGAAAAAGCTTAAGCCCAGGAGCAGCGCGACGTGAGCCGGTGACGGTGCGATGATCATGCCGGGAACTATAGTGGATCGGTTCCAATGGAACCACCGCTAAGCCGTGACGTGACGAAGAGCTTTATCCGACATTCGCACGCCGCAGCCGCAGCGCGTTGCCGACGACGCTGACCGAGGACAGCGCCATGGCCGCGGCGCCAATCGCCGGCGACAGCAAAATTCCAAATAGCGGGTAAAGCGCGCCGGCGGCGATCGGCACGCCCAAAGCGTTATAGAGAAACGCAAACAGCAGGTTTTGCCGGATATTGCGCATGGTCGCGACCGAGAGCTTGCGCGCGCGCACGATACCGTTGAGATCGCCTTTGACCAGCGTCATGCCGGCGCTCGCCATGGCGACGTCGGTGCCGCTGCCCATGGCAATGCCGATATCGGCCGAAGCCAGTGCCGGCGCATCGTTGATACTGTCGCCCGCCATGGCGACGATACGGCCGGCACGCCGCAGCTCGCCGATCACGGCGTTCTTGCGCTCCGGCAAAACCTCGGCTTCTACATCGGCAATGCCGAGCTTCTTGGCGACGGCTTGCGCCGTCGTTTTGCTGTCGCCGGTCAGCATCACGATCGCGATGCCGTCTGCCTTGAGCGCGGCAAGTGCCGCCGCCGTCGTCGGCTTGATCGGATCGGCGATGGCAAGGAGGCCGGCAGGTTTGCCATCGACGGCGGCGAACACGACAGTGGCGCCATCGGCGCGCAGACGCTCGGCTTCGCTTTGCAATGAGGCTATGTCGATGCCGTGTTCTGCCAGAAATTTCGCCGTGCCGATCGTCACGCGCTGACCGTCGACGGTGCCGAATACACCTTTGCCCGACGGCGCTTCGAAGCCGGTCACTTGCGCGGGGGCGATGTTGCGCGTGGCTGCGGCCGCGACAATCGCCGCGGCAAGGGGATGTTCGCTGGCGCGCTCGACACTCGCGGCCAGCCGGATGAGCGTATTGTCGTCAAAGCCCGGTGCAGGGACAACGCCGACAACGCGCGGCTTGCCTTCGGTCAGCGTGCCGGTCTTGTCGACGACGAGCGTGTCGACCTTTTCCATCCGCTCCAGCACTTCGGCGTTCTTGATCAGGATGCCGAAATGCGCGGCGCGGCCGACGCCGACCATGATCGACATCGGCGTCGCCAGCCCGAGAGCGCATGGGCAGGCAATGATGAGGACGGTAACCGCGGCGACCAGCGCGTAAGCAAAGCGCGGCTCCGGTCCGAACGCCGCCCAGGCCGCGAAAGCCACCAGCGCGATGGCGATCACCAAAGGCACGAACCAGCCGGCGACCTGGTCGGCAAGCCGCGCGATCGGCGCCCGCGACCGCTGTGCGGCCGCGACCATTTCGACGATCCGCGCCAGCATCGTGTCGCGGCCGATTTTTTCCGCGCGCATGACGAAGGCGCCGCTGCCGTTGAGCGTGCCGCCGATGAGTTTTGCGCCGGCTTCCTTTGTTACAGGCATCGCTTCGCCGGTGATCATGGATTCATCCACCGCGGATTTGCCCTCGATGAGGACGCCGTCCACCGGCACTTTCTCGCCGGGGCGAACGCGCAGCCGGTCGCCGACAACGACTGTATCGAGCGGTACGTCCTCATCGCTGCCGTCATTCTTGATCCGGCGCGCGTCCTTGGGCGCGAGACCGATCAGCGCGCCGATCGCCTGCGACGTCGATGCGCGAGCGCGCAGTTCGAGAACCTGGCCAAGCAACACCAGGACCGTAATGACCGCGGCGGCCTCGAAATAAAGCGCGATGCCGCCGTGCATGTCGTGGAACGCCGCCGGAAATAATCCCGGCGCCAGCGCCGCGACGACGCTGTAGGCGTAGGCCACGCCCGTGCCCATCGCGATCAGCGTGAACATGTTGAGATGACCTGAACGCAGCGATTGCGCGCCGCGCACGAAAAACGGCCAGCCGCCCCACAGCACCACGGGCGTCGCCAGAATGAATTGCAAGGGCGTGGAAATGTTGCCGGCTAAATCGAAGAACCCAAGGTGCCCGCCCATCTCGATGACCAAGACCGGTACCGCCAGCGCAAGAGATATCCAGAACCGCCGCGTCATGTCGGCGAGCTCGCCGCCGTCGCCGGCGCTGCCGTCCTCGGGCTCGAGCGCCATGCCGCAGATCGGGCACGAGCCCGGCGACGCTTGCCGGATCTGCGGATGCATCGGGCAGGTGTAGATCGTGCCCTCAGGCGCCGGCGGCGGAGGAGGCGCGGCGGCTTTGTTCAAATATTTCTCGGGATCGGCGGCGAACTTGGTGCGGCAGCCGGCGCCGCAAAAATGATAATCGTGGCCGCGAAAGGTGTGGCGATGCGGACCCTTGGCCGGATCGACTTTCATCCCGCAGACCGGATCGATCGCGGTGGCACCTGCGTCCGGTGCGTGAGCGCTGTGATCGTGGGCGCTGTGGTCGTGCACATGATCCGAATGGTTCACGGTCTACCTCTTGAAACCTATACCCGGTAGGGGTATATAGGCGTCATGCAAGCAAATGCCAAGACGTCGGTGACAAAGCGGCTGAAGCGGATCGAGGGACAGGTGCGCGGCCTCGCCCGCATGGTCGAGGACGATCGCTACTGCATCGATATCGTGACGCAGCTTTCGGCGGTGCGCGCGGCGTTACGCCGCGCCGAGGAGGAAATCCTCGCCGATCATGTCGCGCATTGCGTCGAGCATGCGATTGCTTCCGGCAACAAGGCCGAACAGCGGCGCAAAGTTGCGGAACTTACCGACGTTCTGCGGCGCGCAGAGCGGTAGCGACGGGCAGTGCGGGAACAACGCCGGATGAAATCACGGTAGGTTTGGTCCTTCACTGGGATTGACGGCCAAGCCCGATCGCCGCAAACTCGGATGCCTGTCGAATAGAGACAAGACGCTCATGCAGTGGTTGCGGACGATAACGCGTTTTGTCCGCGTGCTGGTCGCCCTGTTTGCGGTCGCCCAGTTCGCGGGCGTCGTATCGTCGCCACTGACCAGCGCGCGGAGTTTCTCGACCGCGGTTGCGCTTCACTTCGATCACCACCATGCCCAGGACAACTCTCAGGACAACGGCGGCCAAGGAACTCTCCATCATCACGGTGATCAGAGTGAAGATGGTGCCGATCACTGCTGCGCGTTGCATGCATTTTTTGCCGGCGTTCTTCCTTCCGAAATCGCGGTTCAAATCATGGCTATCACCGGTCAGCGGTTTGCCGCCGACTTGGCTGACAGCAGCGTCGGCGCTGACCCCAGCCGTCTCGACCGCCCTCCAAGACCTTTTGCTGTGATCTGAGTCGAAGAGCGTCCGCTATTGCGGCGCCCTCCTCCGATTGCGCAAGGGGTTGGATAATCATGCTTGTACATCGATGGCCTGTGCGCGCCGTCCGGCTTGGGACAGCGCTTTGCATTGCGCTTGGCGCCGCTGCATGCACCGCGCTGCCGGCAAACCGCTGTTTTCGAAATTTTGTAATCGTAGCGCTGGCCTGCACATCGCTGCTGGCGTGCACCGCTGCCTTCGCGGCCGGGCGCACGCTTGACGAGCTTATGCGAAGGGCCGTGGTTCAAAACGCGGACATCAAAGCTGCGCGAGCGCAAGTCGCCGCGGCAGTAGGCCGGCTCAAACAAGCTGGACTCTGGCCCAATCCGAGATTGGGACTCAGCAACGAAAACAGCGCTGACGGCGCTTATGCACGGTCGGTTGCCGTCTCCCAGGACTTTCCCATAGCGGGCCGTATCGGAACGGCCCAGAACGTAGCGCGGGTAGATGTCGCCCGCGCGCTCGCCGAGGTGAACGAGGCGGAACGCAAACTGCTTGGCGACGTGCTCTCGACCTACTTCGAGGTTATGGCGCTCGATCAGAAGCTTGCCGTGCGCGATCGACTAATCTCAATTCAGCAAACGCTCGTAGACGCGTCGGCTGCGCGAAACAAAACAGGTGAGGTATCCGAACTTGACGTCAACGCGGCAATGCTCGAACTCGAACGATTGCGTGAGGAACATACCGTATTTGCGGCAGAGCGTGTTGCGAAGCTGAGAACGCTCGCCGGGCTCGTTGCATTGGATTCTGACGTTCCTCTCAATGTAATCACTGAGGCGCCGCCGCTTGCCGGGTTGCCGGCGCTTTCGAAGCTGACCGACCGGGCTTTGGAGCGGCGTCCAGACCTCCGACTTCTCGAACTGTCGGCAAACCGAGCCTTGGCTGAACAGGGACTGGCGCGAGCGTCGGCATGGGAAGACTGGACCGTCTCCCTTGGCGCTCGCCAGGACAAGCTCGTGGTTGAAGGCGCGCCCCCACAACGGGCGGACAAATCGCTCATGTTGACGCTCACGGTTCCTCTCCCTCTGTTCAACCAGAACCAGGGCACGATAGCGGTAGCCGTAGCTGACGAAGTGACCGCGCGCGAAAGAGCCAATGCCTTGGAGTTGCGCATCAAGAATGAAGTCGCGGGCGAATATGGACAGGCCACCGCCCTTCTCGATGTCGCCAAACAATTCAACGTTCGCGCTCTTCCGCTTGCCCAGCGTACTGCTGCGCTAGCCCGTGACGCATACAGCAAGGGCCAATTATCGATGACCGAAGTCGTGCAAATCGAGCGCCAAGAGATAGACATCAACACGAGTTACATCGACGCGCTGGCGCAATATCTCACGGTTATCTCAAATCTCAGAACTTCCACGGTAGCCTACGCGCCAATAATGACTCACTTGGAGCAAACCTCCGGCGCCCAATCGGGAGAGCAGTGACATGTCGAATGTCCGCAGCAGGTCCAGCTTCGCCAACACTCTTATTGTTGCCGCCACGATAATCATCGTGACAACGCCGTCGTTGCGGGTGTTTGCTCACGGCGGACAGATCGAAGTGAATGAAGGCGGTCCGCGCGGCCCGGTTTCGCTCACGGACATCCAAATCAAATCCTTGGGTCTTCAAACCGCCCAGGCGGACTTTCGCCCCATAGCAAGCTTGTTGCGTACCAACGGTCAGCTCGCCGTACTTCCAGACAAGGAAGCGGAAGTCAGCTTGCGCATCAACGGCAGCATAGAAGCAGTATTTGCCAATATCGGCGATACGGTGCGCGCCGGCCAGAAGCTTGCGCTGGTGCAATCGCGCATCGTTGGAAATCCTCCGCCGACCGTCGATGTAACCGCCCCGATTTCTGGGGTCGTCGATGGACGCAATGTCGTCAATGGCCAAAGTGTCGAACCAAATTCCGTGCTGTTTCACCTCAGCGATCTCACCCGCATGCGCATGGTTACCCGAGTCTACGAAGAAGACCTCGCGCGGGTGCATCCCGGTCAGAAGGCATACGTAAAATTGCTCGCCTATCCGGACGAACTGTTCGACGGCGTTGTCAGCCTTGTGGGGCCGACGCTCGATCCGGATACCCGTACTGTGGAAGTGTGGGTGCTCTTAGACAACGATCGCGGGCTTTTGAAACCCAATCTGTTCGGTCAGGCCGACATCGTTTTGTCTCGGAATGATGCAGCTCTGACCGTTCCCACCACCTCAGTTCTCGAAGCGAACGAAGAGAAGTTCGTCTTTGTCCGCGACGGCAACAAATTCGACCGGGTCGAGGTCGAACTCGGCGCGGCGGACGACCAGTACGTGGAAGTGAAGTCGGGCCTCGTACCGGGAGACGAAGTCGTCACGCTCGGAGCACGAGAACTCTACACGCTTTGGCTTACGGGCGGCAAAATTCAGGCCGAAGACTGACCATGTTCAATCGACTCATCGCGTGGTCCATTCAGAACCGGCTGATCGCAGTAGCCATCACAGTAGTAGCGTTCATCGTCGGTGGTTACTTCCTCAACGACATGCCTTTCGATGTGTTTCCGGAATTCGCTCCACCGCAGGTGGTCATTCAGACAGAGGCGCCTGGTCTTGCACCGCAGGACGTCGAAGCCTTAATCACCTATCCGCTCGAAAGCGCGATCAACGGAACGCCGTCGGTTGATGCCGTCCGCTCCTCAAGCTCCGTAGGCCTGTCGACGATTGTGGTCGTCTTCCAAGCCGGGACTGATGTCTACCTTGACCGCCAGCTCGTTAATGAGCGTGTCCAAAGCGTCAACGGCAATCTTCCGCCGGGAACGCGGCCGCCCGTCATGCTGCCTGTGACTTCGGCCGTGGGCTGGCTCGTGAAGTACTCCCTGTCCAGCAGCACCGTGTCGGCCATGGACCTGCGGACCATCTCCGACTGGGATATCCGGCCGCGCATTCTGTCTCTCGGCGGTATCGCGTCGGTTGTATCGATAGGAGGTGAGGTCAAGCAATACCAAGTGCGCCTCGATCCCAATCGAATGGTCGCCTACCGCGTCAGCGCCGAGGATGTTCGGCAAGCGCTTGCGAACACCAATCTCAATGTGCCCGGTGCATTTCTCCAGCGTGGCGCCGAAGAGCTCATTATCAGCGGACAGGGTCGCGCGCGTTCGCTCGATGATCTGAGGCAAACCGTCATCACGACACGTAAAGGCGTTCCCATCACGCTTGCGAATATCGCCGATGTCGGTCTCGGCGGGGAGATCAAACGTGGCGATGGCGCCTACGGCGTCGAGCCGGCCGTCATCGGCACGGTTTCCAAGATTTACGGCGCGGATACGCTCGCCACGACGGCAAAGGTCGAGCGGGCGCTCGCCGATATCAAAAAGGATCTTCCGCCGGGTGTTCAAATGGACAGCCAGGTATTCCGTCAGGCAAACTTTATTGACGCCGCGCTGCATAATCTCACGGTGTCGCTCGTGCAGGGGGCGATCATCGTCATTGCCGTGCTGTTCGTCTTCCTCATGAACTGGCGCGCATCGTTCATAACATTCGTTTCGATGCCGGCTTCGTTTGCCGGCGGCATCATCGTCATGCACATGTTGGGGATCGGCATCAACGCCATGACCCTCGGCGGCCTCGCTATTGCGATCGGCGAGGTGGTCGATAACGGGATCATCACCGTGGAGAACGTTGTTCGGCGGCTTAGGCTCAACCGCAACAAGCGTCATCCGGTTTCCGCGAGGGAAGTCGTATTCGATGCGGTCCAGGAGATTCTCAATTCGGTTGTTTACGCGACCATCCTGGTGAGCATGATTTTCGTTCCGATCTTTCTTTTGCCGGGGTTGGCAGGGCGCATCTTCTCGCCTCTCGGCGTCTCTTACATTGCCTCCGTAATTGCATCTCTCGTTGTGGCAGTGACCACGATTCCCGCTCTTTGCTATCTCATGCTCGTCCGGCGCTCGGAACGCGAGGGGGCCGAAAATACGGCGTTGCATCCTATGAGCCCTGAGGAGCTGCGTGCCGACACGGAGGAGACCGAGCAAGGACATGAACGCGAAACGCGATTTGTGATCGGCCTCAAGGCCGTCTTCCTAAAAATACTGAGAGCATCTTTGAACCATCCATGGCGTGTCGGTGGAATCTCCCTGGCGTTGCTGGCCGGGGCGTTGGCCCTCCTGCCGTTTTTCGGTCAGTCTTTTCTCCCGGAATTTCACGAAGGCAATTACGTCGTCGCCATGACAACCCTTCCCGGTACCAGCTTAGATGAATCCATGCGCTTGGGAGCCCAAGTTCGCAAGGCGTTGCTCAAATACAAGCAAGTCATATCGGTGGCTCAGCGCGCAGGGCGCGCCGAACTAGATGAGGACGCCCAGCCGCCGAATTTCAGCGAGTTTGACGTGCTGCTCGATTTTAACAAGGATCCGAGCATGCCGGCCGACGAATTGTTGCGGCGGATACGCGCGAATCTTGCCGATATTCCAGGGGCGGTTTTCAATGTTGGGCAATTCATCGCGCACCGCATGGACGAGGTTCAATCCGGTGTCCGCGCGCAGGTCGCCATCAAAATATTTGGAGATGACCTCGACCGGCTCTACAAGATTGGCCAGCGAGTGCAAAGCCTGCTGAGCGGCGTTCCCGGCACGGTCGATGTAAATCTCGAACAGCAAATCCGCGTTCCCCAGGTCAGTATCCGCGTCGATCGCGCGCGCGCCGCGCGCTATGGCGTGCGCGTTGGCGACGTGCTGCAGGACGTCTCCATGTATCTCAACGGGGAGACTGTCTCGAAAATCCAGGAAGGTCAGAGAACCTTCGACCTTTATGTCCGAGTTTCGGGACCAAATCGTGCCGATGTCCCCGCCATTCGCGATCTCCTCATTGATGCGCCAGCTCTCGGCACGGGCGGCAAGGTCCCGCTGCGGGTGTTGGCTGCTGTCGAAGTTCAAGATGAGCCTTACGTGATCAATCGGGAAATGGCCAAGCGAAGGGTCATCGTGAGCTTCAATGTTCAAGGTGCCGATCTCGGAAGCGTCATCGCCGAAACGCAGCGCAAGATCGCGACGCAGATTACGCTACCGGCAGGCTATTACATCGAATACGGCGGCCAGTTCCAAAGCCAGCAGGAGGCCAATCGCGTCCTGACCGGCTTTGGCGCAATCGCAATTTTGGTCGCGCTCATGGTGCTCTATAAGGTTTTCGGCAATTTTCGTGAATCGCTGCTGGTCTTGCTCAATTTGCCCCTGGCCATCATCGGCGGGGTGGTGAGCCTGTTCCTGGCCGGCGCCGACATGAGTGTCGCCGCGATGATCGGATTTATTACGCTATTTGGCATTGCCGCGCGTAACGGCATTATCCTCGTCACGCACTACAACCAACTCCGTGCTGAAGGGCAGCCGCTGGAGAAGGTCGTGGTGCAGGGGACACTCGATCGGCTCGTGCCGGTGCTGATGACCGCCGCGACCGCAGCACTCGGCTTGTTTCCATTGCTCTGGGGTTCGCCGGTCGGCAAGGAGCTCGAGCGCCCTCTTGCCCAGGTCGTGCTTGGAGGTCTCTTCACCTCCACTTTTCTGAACATGGTCGCCATTCCTACGCTCTACAACTGCATCGAACAGTGGCGCGAGCGGCGCCACGGTAAAGACGCTCTCCACCCTGCAGAAGGAGTTCTTCCCATGACGAAGCCGACGACGGATATTGCCGGTTTGCGCTCTCTCTTTGTGATTGTGACCCTGGTAGTCGGCCTCGGGTGGACCATGTCAACGCGCGCCGAGGAGAAAGGCGCGACCGTCACGGTTCCCAGCACCGTTACGGGTATCTGGGAGGCGATAGATAAAGAGACAGATGAAACGACGAAAACGATTCAGGCCGGTGCGCTTAAGGAGCTGCACCATCATGCCTATGCAATTCGCGACTTAGTTGCTGCTTTGCCCGATCGTTCGGAGTCGTTGCCGGCTGATGACCTTGCAAAGGTCAAGGCTAACGTCAAGTTTGTTGCTACGCTCGCAGACCGACTTGATGCTGCCGGAGATTCAAACGACAAGGCGGCCTCTGAATCGAACTTCAAGAAATTGACGGATATTCTCGGGACAATTCGGTCGATATATCCGAACTCGGATGCCAAATAATGCCAGGGACTGCGTCGAGGCCGAGCAGGAACCGCTATGACGGCTGCGGCACCCGCTACTCATGCTGCTTACGCCACCCGTAAGGTGTCACGCCCCTGGGTTTGTATACTGACAGCGCGGTGGCCACGAGCAGCGCGAGCAGGGCTGCACTGGAGGCGTATACCATCATGAGCTGCCGACTTTGGAGATCGACCTTGAATGCGATCGTGTGTGTCGCTGCCGCCGCTGCCAGGAGATCGATTGGCTGCGTGTGTATCAGCAAGACGATGGTGGCAAGAATGGTTATGAGGAGTTTCAGCAAGACCCAATAGTGCCGGAACAAGCCCCAGTTGGTACCCAGCGACGAGACAATCCCGCTCAGCAGCGAGACGAAGGCTAACGGGACGATGACGAACCAAGTTGTCATCTCCATCGCGAGGTAGGCGGCTCGCACGAGCTGAGCGTCCGGGCTGGTCATCCCGGCGATGGCGAAAGCCAGAAAGGCGGCAACCGCGCCAATCCAGCCGATTGAGGAAGTAATATGCGTGGTGAGCGCAAATTTGCGCAGGCCGGATGCCATCATTGCCGTTCCGCTCCGTGTTCGACGGCCGACATGCGCACGTGCTGACCAAAGCCATGACCCGTGAGGTGCATGATCACGAACAACGCGACCACAATGAGGGCGGCGATCCCAAAGGCTTTCACCCAGCGTGGCGTGCTCGGTCCGCGGGCGGGACTCCCATCGTTGTCGTCGCCGGTGTCACGCTTGGAGTTGGGATTAGAGGTCAAGCCGGCCATATGCGTCCTCCGGAGTCTTGCGTGGCCGTTAAGGCGACAAGAGTAGAATAATGGAGTTTGAGTGCAAACTCTTTTGCCGGACAAAACGATCTAAACGTCCGGTATTGAGAAGGCCGCTCGGTTGATCGTGAACGGTGATGGAAATGGCAAAAAGGTCGATAGACCGCCGCGTCGCCCGCACCAGGGGGACGCTGCAACATGCCCTGAATTCTCTGATCCTGAAAAAGAGCTACGAGGCCATTACCATCAAGGACATCTGCGACGCGGCCAATGTCGGTCGATCAACCTTCTATGCCCATTACTCGAGCAAAGATGATTTAAAGCGGAGCGGGTTTGAACCCTTGCGCAGGCTGCTCGTCGAACGGCAACGTGATGCTTTGGCGACGCCGGGAGAGATTCGGGACCGAAGTTTCGGCTTCAGCCTGGCCATGTTCGAGCATGCCCGTGATCATAAGGACCACTATCGGGCGCTGGTTGGCGGCCGCGGCGGCACTGTCAGCCTTGGCACTATTCGCCAGATACTTTCCGGTCTGGTGCGCGATGAACTTGCCGCAACCACAAACAAGAACTCTCCCAACGCAGTTCCAACCGATCTTGTCGTCCAATATATCGTTGGCGCCTACATGGCCGTGTTGACCTGGTGGCTTGATGGTGGGGCAAAGCTGCCGCCCCAGCGGATAGATGCAATGTTTCGACGATTGGCCAGCGAGGGCGCTGTGCCTTCATATTCCTGAAAGGTACGATGGTATTTCCGGCGCCGCCCCGGCAACGTTGCTAGTTCAAAAGGATAATGGTGCCGGCCGGGAGGTTCAGCTCTTGCGCTTCGCTCGACGTGGCAGGGCGAATTTCCGAAATGGAATAATTATAGATCTCTTGATTGATCAAGCGCCGCTGCAGCTCGTTGCGCGCCTCGCGTTCACTTTGGGCGGCGACGCCATATTGCAGGTTCACCGTCATCCCGTCACGGTCGGCAAATGAAACGGTGGTTACGTACGGCACTTGCATTGCGCTTCCCTTTTTCAATTTTCTCCATCCAATCCGCTAAACTTTAAGAAAATGCTACCCGACGCGATTCGAGCGCATCCCGAATTTCCTTAAGGTTGAGATTTGTCAGCGCTTGCCGAGAAGGTCAGTTGTTTTTCGTGCGTGCCAGCGACGCGCCCCGGGCCAGTGCTTCGAGCTTCAATGCGGCGATTTCACGGCGCATCGGGGCCATTCCGCAATTCGTGCAGGCGATGATTTTTTGCGCAGGAACGTGCTTTGCCGCTTCATTTATCACGGCCGCAACTTCTTCAGGGGTTTCGACCTTATCGGTCGCAACGTCGATGACGCCGATCAGTACATCCTTACCGTTCAGTAATCCAAGAACGCTCATCGGCACGTGTGAATTGATGCATTCGAGCGACACCTGATCGATTCGGCTCTTCGCCAGCGCCGGGAAAAACGTCTCATATTGCCGCCATTCGGCGCCAAGCGCGGCCTTCCATTCGATATTGGCGGGGATGCCGTAGCCGTAACAGATGTGCACGGCGCTGGTGCAGGCGACGCCGTCGATGGCGCGATGCAGCGCCTCGATGCCCCAGCCGGCGGCGGCGTCCATGTAAACATTGAAAGCCGGCTCGTCGAACTGGATCACATCGACGCCGTCGGCGGCGAGGCCGCGCGCTTCCTCGTTGAGCAGATCGGCAAAAGCCATCGCCAGTTTCACCCGGTCGCCGTAGTGCTCGTCGGCGATGGTGTCGACGATCGTCATCGGGCCGGGCAGCGTGAATTTGAGCTTGCGCGTCGTGTGCGCGCGCGCCAAACGCGCCTCGCGCGCGTGGACGCGCGAGCGCAGCCGCAACGGGCCGGTCACCGTCGGGCACATCGCCTTGTAGCGGTCGTTGCGGATGCCCATCTCGACGCGCTTGTTGAAATCGATGCCGTCAACCGCTTCGAGAAAGCCGTGCACGAAGTGCTGGCGCGATTGCTCGCCGTCGCCGACGATGTCGATCCCGGCGTCTTCTTGAAGCTTGAGCGCCAAGAGTGTCGCATCGTCTTTGGCGGTTGCGAGCTCGTCGCCTTCGAGGCGCCAAGGCGCCCACAATTTATTCGGCACCGCGAGCCATGCCGGTTTGGGGAGACTGCCGGAAATCGTCGTCGGGAATAACGGAGCGGTGGAAGCCATCGTGGTTGTTTGATCGGTTGCGATTGATCGGGCGCGTTTGATCAGGTGCGAATCGCTCAGGTGCGAATCGCTCAGGTAATGGATAGAGCGGCAGGCGGCCGCCAATCGTAAAGCCAGTCGTAGTGTCCGAGCAGGCGCTGGCCGCCTATGACGCCCATCGCTGCGTTGCGCAACATAGCCGACACACCTTTGAGGTGATAGTGCTGGCCGTTGCGCGACGCCTGCCGCTGCACTTTGCGCGTGCGCCCACGCCGTATCGCGGCATAGGATTTAAGGGCGGCGGCCGCGTCGTTGGGCATGCGGGCAAGACATTGCGCCGCAACCACGGCATCCTCGATCGCCATCGCTCCGCCTTGCGCCAAAAACGGCAGCATCGGATGGGCAGCGTCCCCAAGAAGCGCGGCCGCGCCTTGCGACCAGGTCATCAGCGGGCGGCGGTCGAACAACGCCCATTTCAGCCAGGCTTCAGGCAGGCGAACGAGCGCTTGCGCTTGCTGTGCCCAGCGCGCGGCCGTCAGGCGCGGCAGAAGATCGACGCGGCTTGCGGGCTCGCTCCAGCCTTCCGCATTCCAATCGTCCGCGGTGATGACGACGATGTTGATGACTTCGCCACCTTTGACCGGATAGTGCACGAGATGCGCATCGGGTCCGAGCCAGAGGTGGATCAAGGGCTCGCGAAACTCGGGCAGGACCTCAGTTGCCGGCACCAGCGCCCGCCACGCGGTCCGTCCGGAAAAACGCGGCGGCTCGCGAAAGCCGAGACGCGCGCGCGAGACCGACCACAATCCGTCGGCGGCAATCAGCGCATGGCCGTGCTCGTTCCACGCGGCGGCGGCGCCGCGCGCCGAAACGGTGACGCCCTTGGGATGGGTGACGAAATCCTCCATCCGCATGCCGAGCTTGACCGAGATATCAAGCTCCTGCGCGACGGCCGCGCTGAGCACGGCCTGTAAATCGCCGCGATGGATGATCCAGTACGGCGCGCCATAGCGGTGCGCTGCGATGTCGCCGAGCGGTATGCGCACGATTTCGCGGCCGCTCTTGGCATTGAGCACGCGCACCGCCGCTGGCGCGACGACATGAGGCCGCAAGCGGTCGCCAAGGCCGAGATCGATCAGCACGCGCGCCGCATTGGGAGAGAGTTGAATGCCGGCGCCGGTGTCCTGGAGCCGCTCGGCTTGTTCCAGGACGATGACGCGAAAGCCGTTGCGGGCGAGCGCCAGCGAAACGGTCAGCCCGCCAATGCCGGCCCCGGCAACGATGACGGTGCGCGGGGACGTCACGGCATGAGCCTTAAGGTTACATGAGCCGACGGTTAGACGAGTTCGCTATTCAAGGCGCATTCCGCCGGCCGCGCCGCATTCGCTGCGAGCTTCGGGTCGTGGCGGTACAGCGTCGAGCAATAGGGGCAGATATATTCGGCGTCGTCGCCCATATCGCAATAAACATGCGGATGATCGAACGGCGGTTTGGCGCCGACGCACATGAATTCCCTGGCGCCGATCTCAATGACCGCAACGCCCGGATCGTTATGGAAATGCGGGACTACCGAATCCGTCATGTGCTCGATTTCCAGCTCATGCGCTGTCGTGGGGAATAACCCCGATCCGGCGGCACCATAGCGGGCCGAGTTACCGAATTCCAGCAAGGCGTTGCGCTCTGTTGTCAAAAAGCCGCAAATTTCGGGCAATGCATCACTGGATTGAGACCGGTACGCGGGCCAAATATTGTGCGGATTACGGATCGGAAGATGGGCCAGAAGCTACTCATTCAGACCGTGCGGCATCCATGGGTCGCGCTTGCCGCTGCCGTGTTGTTTGCGTGCGCGGCGATTGTGGTGATCCGCGGCGGCGTTGCCGCGCGCGCGCAATTCGACGCCACGGCCGAGGATCCGGTCAAGATCAGCGATCAGGCGCTCGACCGGACCTTTACCCGAACCGTTGCTGAACGCGAGATTCGCGCGGCCCTTGCCGCCGACGATATCGACTTGGCGCAAAGCTTTGTCGCGCTGGCCTCCGACCGCGCCGTGCAAATCGATCCGGCGCTGGCTGATGAGGCCAAGGACGCCGACGTCAAGCACGCGTCGGTGTCCAATACCGCCGGACGCTTTGTGCGCGGCCTTTGGACCGGCGCGCCGACTGATCTGGCAAGCCTCGCCGGCACCGCATTCGGCGATCTCTTCGTGTTCGGCGACATCCGCGACGCCGCGCGCGAAGGCACCCACTATCTTACCGGCCAGAAATACGATCCGTGGATTTTGGGTCTCGCCGGCGTAGGCATCGGCATCACGGCTGCGACCTACGCCACGCTTGGCGCGGGCGCGCCGGAGCGGGTCGGACTATCGGTCATCAAGGCCGCGCGCCGGACCGGCCGCCTGAACCCGGTCTTGGCGGTGCGAGCGGCGCGCGAGGCGGTGAAAGTCGAAGGCGCCGGCGGTCTTGTCGAACTTGCCGAAAATACCGGCCGCGTCGAGACCAAAGCCGGCACGCAGGCGGCGCTCGACGGCCTCGCGGTCGCGCAAGAGCCGCAAGACATGTCGCGCTTGGCCCGGCTCTCCGCCGCCAAGGGCGGCAAGACGCGCGCGATCGTCAAACTTCTCGGCCGTGGCGCCATCGTGCTTGCGGCAAGCGCGCTCGACCTGACTATGTGGGTGTTCTGGGCGGCGTTCGCGCTCATCGGCTTTTGCTCCTCGTGCAAGGCGGCCGTGGAGCGCATGACGCTTCGCCATCTGCAACGGCGGAAGCTGCGCCTCGCCCGCGCGGAACTGGCCCTGCTGCCCGTGCCGTTGCGGTAACCACCCGAGCATGCTTTGTCGCTGACCGGCTGGAGGTCGCGGCATGCCGAGTTTTACTCATGACGGCGTAGAGATTGCGTTTCTCGACGAAGGCGAGGGCGAGCCGATCGTGCTCATCCACGGCTTCGCGTCGAACAAGGAAGTGAATTGGATCGGGCCCGGTTGGGTGACGACACTCACGCGCGCCGGCCACCGGGTCATCGCGCTCGACAACCGCGGTCACGGCCAATCGACAAAACTTTACGATCCCGCCGCCTATCACAGCTCGATCATGGCGGAGGATGTGCGGGCGCTGATCGAGCATCTCGGCCTGCCGCGTGCCGATGTGATGGGCTACTCCATGGGCGCGCGGAACACGGCCTTTCTCGCGCTTGCGCATCCGGAGCTGACGCGTTCAGCCGTGCTCGGCGGTCTCGGCATGCGGCTGGTCGAGGGCGTAGGGCTCCCGGACGCGATTGCGGACGCCTTGGAGGCGCCGCCGGGTACCGTGATTTCGGATCCCACAGCCTATCTGTTTCGCGCCTTCGCCGAACAGACGAAATCCGACCTGCGCGCGCTCGCCGCTTGCCTGCGCGGCTCGCGACAGATGCTCAGCCGCGCCGAGGTGGGCCAGATTGCCGTCCCGCTTTTGGTGGCGGTCGGCAGCGCCGACCCGATTGCGGGCTCGCCCGAGGGACTGGCGGCCCTCATTCCCGGGGCGCGGGCCCTCGTCATCCCCGGCCGCGATCATATGCTGGCGGTGGGCGACCGGAGTTTTAAGTCAGGCGTGCTCGAATTCCTGTCCAAGCGGCTGTAAATACTAGGCCATTGGCCTGATTTTTACGGCCAACGGCCTATAAATCGAGCATTTTCAGCCCGCCCCTTGGATTTGGGGTGCCCGCTGCCAAATATGATAGAACGTCACGCCGTTGCGGTGGGTGGTTACGCTCTGTTTCCGGGGAGATATCCGATGGCGCAGTATCAGGTTAAGCCGGCTCTCGACACGGTCGATCCGGTCTGGGCGCGGATCCGCCGCGAGGCCGAAGACACCGTGCGCGGCGAGCCCGAGCTCGCCACATTCATTTATTCGACGATTTTGCACCACGACGCGCTCGAGGCGGCGGTGGCGCACCGGCTCGCCGACCGGCTCGATCATGCCGCGGTGTCGAGCGACTTGATCCGGCAGGCCTATGCGGACGCGCTCAAGGATTCTCCGGCGATCGGCGAGGCGTTCCGCGCCGACATCATGGCGACCGCGGACCGCGATCCGGCGACCCACCGCCTCATCGAGCCGGTGCTCTACTACAAAGGCTTCCACGCCATTCAAACCTATCGGTTGGCGCATTGGCTTTGGGAAAAGGGGCGCCGCGATTTCGCGCTCTACCTGCAAAGCCGCTCGTCGGCCGTGCTCCAATGCGACATCCATCCGGCGGCGAAAATCGGCCGCGGCATTTTCCTCGATCACGCCACCGGCCTGGTGGTCGGCGAGACCGCGGTCATCGAAGATGACGTCTCCTTACTGCATGACGTGACGCTCGGCGGCACCGGCAAGGAGCACGAAGATCGTCATCCGAAAATCCGCTACGGCGTCATGATCGGCGCCGGCGCCAAAATCCTCGGTAATATCGAAGTCGGCCATTGCGCGCGCATCGCCGCCGGTTCCGTCGTGATCAAGCCGGTGCCGAACAATGTGACGGTTGCCGGCGTCCCGGCCAGGGTGGTCGGCGTCGCCGGTTGCCCGGAACCGGCGCGCAGCATGGACCAGATGTTTCCCAACGATATCTAACGCGCGAATGTAACGCTTTGGTGTGCGCTGCCCCCATTCCCTCCCCCGCTCGCGGGGAGGGTTAGGGTGGGGGGACGAACTTCAAATCAGCCGCGTGAAATGCTATGCGGCATGGAGAGAATTGTTTTGATCTTTTCCGAGAACCGAAAACCGCCGCCCTGGATTAAGCCCGGGCAGGCTTTTTCGGTGAACATGCTCTAGGAGATACGTGGTGGACGTTCAGGAAGTCAGAAAACTCGATGCCTATTTGAAAAAGATCTTCGGCAATGCGCGCATCCGCGTGGTGCCGCGGCCGAAGAAGGAAGATTCCGCCGAGGTTTATATCGGTGAGGAGTTCGTCGGCGTTATGTTCGTCGACGACGAGGACGACGAGCGATCCTACAATTTCCAGATGGCAATTCTCGGGTCCGATCTCGAAAGCGTGTAGCTTTAATTTCCCGGATGCAGTTGCGCGATCAGGCGGTCGAAGCTTGCGCCGACATTGCGCCAATCGCCGAGCCAGTCGCGCGGAAACCGCAACGTGATCTCGTCGGCGCCGATCGTGCGTTCTTGAATGCAGGTGCCGGGCACCGAACGTCCCGGCCGCGTGCAGCGGGCGAAAAACTGCTCGGGATTGGTGCCGAAATACACAAGGTCTTCGTCCTCATAGGGCGTGCCGGCGCGGAACGGCAGGATGGCAAGCCCGTCCGCGCCCGCGGCGGCTTGGGTCTCGACATAGCGCGGATAGATGGTGCGCAGCCGCTCGAGCGGCGGCAGCACCGCGCCCAATGCAGCGATGGTCACAAAGAGCCGCTTGCCGGCGGCCGCGGCGGCTTCCGCCGCGGCATTTTCCGGGTTGAGCGGCTGCCGGTCGCCGTCATCCGACTGCGGCGGCGTGAGCGACGGCCATTCAAAGGCAAGGTCGATACGATCCTGTCGTCCGGGATGCCGTTGCACCTTCTCGCGGACCGCCGCAGGCGGCACGTCGAACAGCACGCCTGCTACCGTGATCGGAATCGCCGGCGCGTCGAGCGCGGTCGGGGTACCGGGCCAGGTCGGCCACAGCAGATAGGACACGGCAGCAGCCGCCGTCGCCACGAGCAAGATCAGCAGCACGAAAGACAATGTAAGGATGGGCCGCGAGCGCGCTTGCGCGCGCGGCTGGCCGCGTGTGTTGCGTCGGGGAACCGCGTCCGCCGTCATGCGTGTTGAATCACCTGATGCGAATCAGCGCCCAGTATCGCACGGGGATTCGTGTTGGTATCAGGGCTTGCTCGCGGCGGCGGGCGCCGTGGCGGCGGCGGGAGCTGGCTGCGGCTTGGCGGACGCCGAGACTTGCGCCGAGATTTGCGCGGCAAGTGTGGCCGCGATCTTGGCATGCGCCGCGGCGTTAAAGTGAATGTGGTCCCATTGATAGAAATCCGCAGGCACCGGGTTCGGATCATAGACGATGACGCGAATGTGGCGGGCGCGCAGCCGGGCGGCCATCGTCGCGATATTGGCCGAGCGCCGCTCCTTGGTGCCGAAGAAGCGCAGGTCGTTGCCGCCGGGTTGTAAGATGACAATGTCGGTGCCCTTGGGCACCGCGCTATCGATCCGGTTCAACATGCCGGCTGTGACATCGCCGTTAACGCCGGCATTGGTGACATCGGCTTTGATGCCCTTTTTGCGCAGGAGCGCCTGCAATAGCGCCGGGTAGGCGTTGGCCGCGCCGACGCCAAAGCCTGTCGTATTGCTGGCCCCGATCGCGACGATGTTGAGAGCCGATGCTGCAACGGGCGAGGCAAAGCTAAGCGCCGCCGCCACAGCCAGCACCCGCAGGGCAAAAACCATCGGCCAGCTCCTCCACGCGGCACGTCGGGCCGCCCTGTGTTAACCTTTCCTTAAGCATTTCGTAGCGGCGGCGCGCGGCGTCTGCAATGGCTTGTCTCCAACCTGGGACCACGGGATCGAGCCACGGGAAGCGCCCGAATGTTGCACACGACGCTGCCGGCCATTTCGCCGGAGACCATTCAATCTCTCTTCTCTGTTGCATTCGGTTTTGCCTTCGCCGGGATGTGCGCGAGCGGCTTCCGCATTTTCAGCAAGCATTTCCCGAGCTTCCGGCTGCTTGAAATAGGTCCGGTGCCGGCGCGTTTCGCTGCGGTGCCGCTCCTGATCTTCTCGGCGCCTTTCATCATCATGCGCAACACGCTGCGCGGCCGTCGGATGGAACGCCGCCGCGGCGAGGTCGTCATGGTGGCGACCGTAATCGCGGGCCTGTGGAGCCTGATGTCCGGAACCGTCGTGGTTCTGGCGCTGCAAACGGTGCTTTAGGCCTGTCCTGGCTCAGAGACATTTGAGATAGCGCTGGCGGCAGCGCCAAGTCTCCATTGATTGCACGCCCAAACGGTGCCTGAGAGGAATTCGAAGTCAAGGATGCGCGAATGCGCACCGCCTTCGGCGGCGACCCTTCGGGTCGTCCTTGAGTTCGAATTCCTCTCAGGCAAAATGACGGGCATGCAATCAATGGGGAAATCTGCTCAGTGTGGCAGTCTCATATGTACTGAACCAAGACAATCGCTGCCGCGCATCACGGTGGGGACAGCATGATTTACGAACTTGACGGCCATCGGCCGGAATTGCCGATGGAAGGCCAATATTGGATCGCGCCGAACGCGACCGTCATTGGCAAAGTCAGGCTCAAATCCGATGCCAGCATCTGGTTCGGCGCGGTGTTGCGCGGCGACAATGAATGGATCGAGCTCGGCGAGCGTTCGCAGATCCAGGACAACGCGACGCTGCACACCGACCCCGGCTATCCGATGACCATCGGGCGCAATTGCGTGATCGGGCACAATGTCATCCTGCACGGCTGCACCATCGGCGCCAACACGCTGATCGGCATGGGCGCGATCGTGCTCAACGGCGCGCGCATCGCCGAGAACTGCCTGGTCGGCGCCGGCGCGCTGATCACCGAGGGAAAAACCTATCCGCCGGGATCGCTGATCGTCGGCGCGCCGGCGCGCGTGCTGCGTCCGCTTGCGGACGACGACATCAAAATGATCGCAGGCGGCGCGGATACTTACGTCCGCGGCTTCAAGCAATATGCGAAAGCACTGAAGCCGGTTGGATGAGTAGCGCCGCGACATGCGGCGGATCGATATCGAAAAAACAGCGTTCTCGATATCCAAAAAAGGGTGCGGCCGGCTCCTGGGGGAGAGCCGGCCGCAGCTTTTTATTTCAATGAGTTTGACCAGTTTGCATGCATGGTCCCCAGCTATTCCCCACTAAAACAAAGCTGGAACAAGGCTAACATTGCCTCCGTGGACGAGGACGACTTGCAGGGTCGAGTGTCAGATCATTTCTAATCCGCGCGAGTCGTGCCAGTTATCGTTGCTTGGTTGCGTTCACAAGCACGTTCTTTGCTGCGGCCCTTGACGCGCGTGATCCATTAGGGAGTGACCAATCCAGCGACGGAGGGAGCTTGCGCGTGGTACACGATGCAATTTTCTAAATAAATTTCCCAAACGGCATCCTTCGAGGCGGGCATCGAAGAAATGTGATACCGTTTGGCGCCCTTTACCGTGAAGCAGGCTTCTCTTGTTTTTCCTCTGTCGTGACAGACCACTCGGAGATTATAGTTATCCTTGGCGTAGACCGTTGGTCCGTGGAACTGGAAGTTCAATCGGCCGGCGGACCAAAAAACCTCGTCCATGAACATACCCCTCCGCATGAAAAAAGAACCGCGCTGCTCGACCATTATATTCGGCGCTGCATTGCCGCCCAGCAAATGACGAAGTGTTCGCTCTTCGTGAGTAGTCCTGCAGATGACGCATGATAAATTGTTCAAAGAAAGCGATGTCGGAACTACAACTTCCGACATGCGCCAATTGTGCACCTCAGCAATTTTTCCCGGGGGAAGCGCCGCGTCGTGATAGATAAGGTCAAAGGGTAGCGCATCGAATTCTGCGTCTTCGGTCAGTGGAGCCGTGCCGGATTTGGCAAAGTTCCCCGGAACAAAACCGCTTCCCGGTAGCGTAATTACGCGCTGAAACTCGAAAGCGAAGGCAACGGGTATCGACATGTGGTTTTGAGCGCGATAGGGATCGCCGACTGCTTTAACGCCCTCCGTCTTTAGATGAAACCCGTTGCGCGGCCTGAAATATAGCCTGACGTAATTATGCGCTTCAGGATTATTCCAGAGGGCACCCTGATTGGCGACATCGCAAATCAGCTCTTTGACGTTCGCACGACACGTGATTTGCCCTGATTTGATTATCTCGACGGCGACTTCGAGTTGACATGTGTGAAATAGATAGCGCGGCCAATGAGATCGAGTTGGGAACGGCGCCAGCGTCCGCGACCATTGTTTAATGTGAGACAATGCGCGGTTTAGAGAGACAGGCATCCCTGTTTATGTTGTTCGCCACGGGCATCCTGACTCTCGCCGATGTGCCGAGAAAAGAACAGAGCTTCTGCTTTTGGAGAACTCTCCTGGCCAGTACGTGAGATTCGGGCGCTCCTCACATACGGAAGGCTTTTAAGTATCGGAAACAGATAACTTTTGTAGCGCCTTGATGCTTCATCCGAGAATTTGTCCACCGATAAGATGCCGTCGCGCAAAACGACCCAAGAGTTCTCAATTTCCTCAAAAGGAATTTTTTCTCGCTGGCGCCCTCCGCGTACGATACCCAATTCCTCTTCGCCGATAAGTTTCACAATAAATGGCTGGCTGCCTTCGCCCGTAACGAAATTTCCTCGGTTTTCATAAATTGCGCTCTTCAACTGCAACCAAAACTCGGCCAGCGTATCAGGCGCGATCTGCGGCTCTTTGTGTTCAGGAACAAATTCACTGCCTACGTGCAGGCTGTGAACGTAGACCGGTATCCCCACGTTGCCGAGATATTCCTCCATAAGCGGTCTGACATGGGCCCAATTGAGATTCCCGTTACCGCATCCCAGGGGAGGGAACGATATTGAAACTATGCCCATCTTCTTGTAATTCGCGACAAACGTCTCCAAGCCATCACGGATGTATTTGAGCTTGGAGGGAAGACGCCATGTCGTTTTGGTTGGGAAATTCAGTACCCAGCGATCATCACTCTTCCAAAGATGCAGTCTGCCTACCTCAAGCTCGTCCCCGTTGCAGAGCTTCCGATACTCCGTATACATGCTCGGGTAGCGATCTTTGAATGACTTCGCGATCCCCTTGCCCATCACACCCACGGTATTGACCGTATTTACGAGCGTCTGTGCAGGTGAGTCGAAAATGCTCGCATACAGATAAGTAAGCATTCGTTCCTCATTCGTTCATGGTGAAGCTATCACGCGCCAGATTGAATTGTCGAGTTTTCCTGTGAATTCGCGCGCGCTGGTGATTGCCCGCAGCGAACGCAGGGCCACGGACACCGCAACGCCACAGGCGATCGCCCGTCTCGGTCTTCAGCGGATGATGACGAGGGCGAGGGGCGCCTAATGTCGGCAGAGTTCGCGCCGCAGCCATACCCGAAGCGTGGAGCAGTTTGCGCGGGATACGGCGTGTGCCGTTCGTATCGAATCATAACCTGGATTTAGGCGCAGAACGGGCGGAGAACAAAGTCCCCGGATTTTTTTCACCTCGTTGCGTCGCCAGATCGGATTACGAAAAGGCCCGTAAATTAGGGCTTTTCGCGATATCCTAAAAGGGGTGCGGCCAGCTCCTGGGGGAGAGCTGGCCGCGCGCGAACCTGGTCTGGGGACGGGGAGGGGTGGGGACGTGACCAGGGTCGCGTAAACTCCTTCTGTGTTGCTCGACCTAGCGCGCTGAGGCCGTGGCCGGCGCCGGGCGGCCGTCGCCGAGCGAAACCCAAACATTCGGATCGGATTGCGACTGCCGCTTCACGAAGCGGTAGCCGGTGTCCGTCCACGTCACGATGTCGTCGGTCTGGTTGTCGAGGATGTACTCACCCTTGTCGGTCTTGACGGTGAGGACGGCGTGGCCGTCGCCGTTCCTGTCGCGCACGACGGTGATCAGCAGCGCTTCGCGCGGCCAGCCCGTCTTCATCAGCATCTTGCGCTTCTGCAGCACATAGTCCTCGCAGTCGCCGTAGCCGTCGTCGGGATAATTCCAGCGTTCGACGACACCCCAATGATCCATATCGGTCATCGGTTTGACGTGCGTATTGACCCAGAGATTGACGCGCTGCAGATCTTTCCAGGCATCCGCCGAGAGCACGACATCGCGCGGCAAAGACGGCGTGGTTTTGCATTCCGGATCGTATTCGACGCAGAACTCGACCCAGCCGATGGGCGCGCGCGTTACCGCGCCGAGCGTGATGTATTGCGGCCGTTCCGTCGCATTGCTTGCAGTGGGCGCGGCGAACAGCGCGAGCGTCACGACGCCCGCGGCAACGCTGCGCTTGAAGATTGTTTTTGTACCCGAACGCATTGTGACCCCTTCCCGTCTCGTCAGGGTCACGTTTCGCACAAAGTTTTTGCAGCGGCGCTAAGTAGAGCAGTTCAATTTGAAGTAAAATCGCCTCAAGTGAGGGCTAATACTGCGGTCTATTCTCACGAATATTGTATAAAATTTGAAGTATTCTACTTTGATTCAAATTTTATCTATGCCGATGTTTGCCGCGACAAATGCGGGCTTTCTGCCGGACGGGCGCGGCAGGTGCCCCGGCTGCGCCAATCCTGGCGGAGCGCAAATGTGCGCAAACGGCGCGCTGGCGCGCCGCAGGCAAACCGACAATTTTCGGAATGGCGTTTACCCGCCGCTGACGTTCTCTTCGACGAAGTCAGTGTGCTGCAGCCGGGTAAACTCGATGGCGAAGCCTTCTTCGAGGTGACGCACCACGCGGCCCTGGATCTTGCCGAGCGTAACCAGCGTGCCGATCGCCGGCCGCTGATCGGTTGCAATACCGGCGCCGGATTCCGAAACGTCGATGATGCGGCAGGTCAGATTGACGCCGTTCGGCAAAATGAGGCGGCCTGCCGGGTTGCGCGGCACCCTGCGGCCGTGGCGGCGGTCTTCCGGCGAGGCGAGAAGGTGGCGGTTGGCAAGCCAGGTGAGTTGCGCGGCGAGCTTGTCGCGCTTGCGCTCGGTGGCCGAAATCGTCATCGCGAAGCCGTTCTGGAACAGCCGCGCGATCTTGCCTTCCAATCTTCCGAGATGGTCGACATAGGCGATGACGCGCTCACCCGCCGCGCCGCCGACAGGTGCGATCAGGGCCATGCCGCCCGGCGACATGTTAACGACCTGGCAGGGAAACTCGCGGCGGTCGGCCAGCATGTAGCGGCCAAGCAGGTTCACTTGCACGCGCTGGTGGCGGCGGCGGTCCTCGTTGAGCGCCTTTAGACTTGCGAATCGTTCCGCCAACGCCATGATTTTCACTTTGCCTGCCGGGGCAAGGAGAAAACCTAGGCGTGCGATGTTAACGTCCCGTTAGCCCGCGGATCCAAAGCGATCGCGGTGGATGAGGCTTTTTCGTTGGAGCATGATCTCTTCGGAAAACCGGCCTCCACTTTTCCGGATCATGCTCTAGGAACGGCCGCCGTCGTGAACTACGAATTGACGCTGCCGGGGCGCCATAAAGCGCGGCAGGATGCGGTTTTGCAGCGAGGCGCCGATATGACGGCGCGACCCGAGGTTAAGCGCGCCGATCGGGCTCGACCCGAGCCATTTCGGCACCTTGAGCGGTGCCAGGATGCCGATGGTCCGGGCGAGGCTCGGCCGCGTCGAACTGAGCGGCAGAAGCAGGAGCTCGAGATCGATTGGCTCGCCGTTGCCATTCTGGGCCGTAACGCCGGCGACGGTGCCGACCCGCTCCTCGGCGAGGATCGTAATCAGGTCGGCGATGGTGGGCTGGCTTGCCGCGGCCCAGAGCCCGATGAACGGCTCGCTCTTGAGCTCGCGGCCGAACAAAGCGCAGACCCGCGTGCCGGCAAGCCGGAACGGGTGGCCTGAGCCGCCATCGAGCGCCAGGATGAAAGCGTCGCTGAGAACCTGGCGGATGGCGCCCGGCTCGATTTCGGCGCGTTCGGGGGCCGGTCGCTTGCCGCGCCGATCGTCCCAATACGCATAAAGTTCGCGGCTCGCCGCATGTTTCATGGTCGCTTACTCCCTGCAAGCGCGCGCCGGTGCGGCAAACCTGTCCCCGATCGGGACAGGTGTTACAGCTCACGGCTGCATGGGACGATGCGGAGCAGGGGACGTGCCGCAGGGCGTCGCGGCGGCAAGGTCGCTGCGCTAACGCGCAATTAAGATTAACAAAACCTTGACGTTGGCCGCCCGTGCCGGCCCGCCTAAGGTGGCGTTACGCAATGTTCAACTGTGTGCAAAAGATTTTGGCCGCCGCGAACGCGGTGGCGCCAAAGAGATAACGGGAGGCGAGGGGGATGTGACCGACGCCGGCTATGTTCGGGCGAGGCTTTTATAGGCAAGGCTCGGGATCATCGGCGTCGGCGCGGAAACCCCGCGCAAGCTGCAAGAGGGAGGACTTAGACGTCCTCCCTCTTGTCTTTTCAGCCTATTTGCGTACGGGCCTCGTTCTGTTGTCGCGCACCGCTTGTCGCGGCCGCGGCGTCCGCTTATCTCGGCAAGCAAGGACGGTGGATTTTCGTGACGCAGCACTTCGATCCCAAAATTCGCGAGCCCATCTTCAATGTGCCGCTGGTCGTGATCGCGACCGTGGTCGTGCTGGTGCTCATCCATGCGCTGCGCATGTTCGCACTGACCGACGAGCAAGATCTGCAGTTTCTGCTGACTTTTGCATTCATCCCGGCACGCTACGGCTCCGAACTCGCCGCGAGCGGCGCATTTCCGGGCGGCTTTCCCGCCGATCTGTGGACCTTTTTTACTTACGCGTTCCTCCACGCCGATCTCATGCATCTCGGGCTTAATCTCGCGTGGCTGTTGCCGTTCGGCACGGCGCTGGCGCGCCGTTTCGGCGCGTGGCGCTACATTCTCTTCATGCTGGTAACGTCAGCCGCCGGCGCCTTGGCGCATCTTGCCGGTCATTTGGGAGCGCCGGTGCCGATGATCGGCGCTTCCGCGGCAATCTCGGGCGCGATGGCTGCGGCGATGCGTTTTGTCTTTCAGCAAGGCGGGCCGCTTGGCGCGTTCCGTGCCGGCGCCGACGAAGCCTATCGCGTGCCGGCGGCGCCGCTCGGCACGACGCTTCGCGATCCGCGATTTTTGCTCTTCCTTGCGGTTTGGCTCGGACTGAACGCGTTGTTCGGCTTCGGCACCATTTCATTCGGCGAGGAGGCGGGACAGGAGATCGCCTGGCAGGCGCATGTCGGCGGTTTTTTTGCTGGCTTGTTTTTGTTCAATGCATTCGACCCGATTGTTCCGCGCGCTGCCCTCGATACCGAAACGAGCGGCTGATCCAAATTGTTCGGCGGGTTATCCGTTCTGACACGGCGCAAATTGTGATTTGCGGCCACCGCAAAGGTCTGCGAGACTCGTTTGCGGGTCAGCACTGATTTGTGGGCGATCCGAAGCAAGGCTCGATGTTGCGTTGCCACGTTTTGTGTCGCCAAGCTTGATGTTGCGTTGCAACGCGATGGCTCGGATTGGTCCATGAAACTCTGTCTGCAAACTCTGTCTGCAAACTCTGTCCGTGGAACCAAGTGCCGGCCCGAAGCATTAACACCAACGCCTTCACTGCCGCCGATCGCCATCACGTGCGGCTAAGCGGTGAAGCTAAGCCGCGGTCCGCCGAAGCCGGAGTACCCGGTTCGGCGCCACACGGCGCACCAGGGAGGCTACGATGACTGTGAGCATCATCCTCGCAGGTAAAGGCCGCGAGGTCGTCAGCATAGAGCCGAATTCCAGCCTGGCATCCGCCGTTGCGCTTCTTGCTGAAAAGCGCATCGGTGCGGTGCTGATCCTCGGCGCGGATCGCCGCATCGCCGGCATTTTGTCGGAACGCGATATCGTGCGCGCGCTTGCGGAGCGCGGCTCGGCCGCGCTTGGAGAGCCGGTCAGTCAAACCATGACCCGGAAGGTTTCGACCTGCACCGAGAACGAGACGGTTTCCAGCATCATGGAGCGCATGACGGAGGGCAAATTCCGTCATTTCCCTGTTGTCGATCAGGGGCGCGCGATCGGCATCATATCGATCGGCGACGTGGTCAAACATCGCTTGCACGAAATGGAATGCGATTCCGCGGCGATGCACGATTACATCCTGACGGCGTAAGCCGGTCCCGGCAGACGCGATAACCGGCCGTTAGTGAAACACCGGATTGTGCGGCTGGCACAGTCCGGTCATCTTCCCTGTGTCATCCTCGCCACGTTATAATGGGCCTTCGTTCGTTGCGAACGGCGTGACGGGCGACCCGACTGATGACTTGACGTGACTTGACGCGACTTGGGAGGCAATGATGCGGCGCGCAGCGATTTTGTTGCTTGTGGCAGCGGCGCTTTCGTCAGGAATTGTGCCGGCCGGTGTCGCGTTTGCGCAGCAAACGCCGACGGCGATCACGCCGGAGACGACGACCGTGACCTCCGCGGTCACGACCTGCATGATGGGCTGCAATTCGGTCGCATCGAGCTGCCAGACGACTTGCGTGGTTCCGGGCAGCGCCACGACGCCGATCCCTTCTTCGGGAACGTCGTGCCAGCTCGCATGCACGACGGCGCAAATGACCTGCCAGACCACATGCTCGCAGCAGTCGCCGTCACGCTGACTGTGTTTTTTAGCTCAGGTCGGCAATCGATTGGTTGATCGAGTCGATGGCCTTTTCCGTGGCTGCTTGGCCGACCGCGATCGACTCTGCGGCATGATGGAAATCGAGCCAGCCGACATGGCCAATGCGCGGCGTGATGTGCACGTCGGGCGGATCGCCGGCGAGCCGCATGCGGGTGAGGCGATCCTGCATGATATTGAAGGACTCAATCATGACCGATGCGAAGCTCGGCCGATCATCGCGCGCGACGATCTCGCGCTTGAGCGCGCGTTCGGCGCCGAACATGCCGCGCAGCCGGGCGAAGCCGTTGCGCGGCTCCGCCGGCGGCGCGATGGATTGCGCATCGCCCGGATCAGAGCCGTGGCTGGCGATGGTGGTGCCGCGGCCAAATCGGTCGGCATCGATATTGACGGCGATAACGACGCGCGCGCCGAATGCGCGTGCCGCCGACACCGCCACCGGATTGACCAGCGCGCCATCGACCAGCCAGCGGCCGCCCATATGGACGGGCGGAAATATCCCGGGCAGCGCATAAGAGGCGCGCAGCGCCAGCGCCAGCGAGCCGTGCGTCAGCCACACTTCATGGCCGGTCCCGACTTCCGTTGCGATCGCCGCAAACCGGACCGGCAGATCCTCGATATTCTTTGTGCCGATCGATTCTTCGAGCCGATTCGTCAGCCGTCCGCCGCCGATCAGTCCGGAGCCGCCGATCTTCACGTCGAGATAGCTGATGACGCGGCGCATCGTCAGCGAACGCGCCCAGGCTTCGAGCGTATCGAGCTGACCGGTGGCGTAGCAGCCGCCGACCAGCGCCCCCATGGAGGTGCCGACGATGATGTCCGGTTTGATCCCGTGCGCCTCGAGCGCGCGCATGACGCCGATATGCGCGAAGCCGCGGGCCGCGCCGCTACCGAGAACGAGCCCGATGGAAGGATTGCCGGAATTGAAGTTGGCCTGATCGGCATCCGCGATGTTGTTGGCAGCGTCTGTCGTACTCAATTGATCCTCGCGGACGGTTACGGAGCGGGTGGCCGCGCCATCGAGCATAAGCGCGCGGCGAAGATAAGGTGAAAAGGGGCGGCGAGTCAGCTACATACAACATCCGGCGCTATTGTTTGAACGGCTTGATGCGCCGGGCGCGGCATGAAATTGCCGTGATTGAGACCGAGAAAAAGCCGTGATGTCGGGGTGGGCCTTGAAGGCTTTGCGCGCATGCCTTGGAGCTGTTGCGGCTGCGGGATTAGTCCTTTCGCCGCTGGCATCGGCATGCGCACAAACGCGCAGCTTGATGGCGCCGCAGGCGACCGCTGCCGTACCGCTCACGCCGGGAACCGGATCGCCCGGCGCCACCATCGTCAACCCGGCGCCATTGGGACCGCCGGCAGCGCCGCTGGCGCCGCCCATCGCGCAAGCTTCTATCCCGGCCGGACGCGTGGCGCTTGCCGTCGCGGCGCGTTATGGCCATGACGCCGCGCCGATCAGCGGCGGCCTTATTTGGCGCATCTATGCCGCCAAGCCGGACGCGACCGGCATGTTCCCCCTGCTCAAGGAGGACCGGGGCGCGACGCCGACATTCGTACTGCCGCCGGGCAGCTATGTGGTGCATGCGAGCCTCGGTCTGGCGAGCGCGGCAAAGTCGGTGCAATTGCGCGCCGATACCGTCCGCGAAGTCTTGGACATACCCGCAGGCGGCATGCGGCTTGAGGGCCGCGTCGGCGATGTGCGCATTCCGCCCGCGCAGATATCGTTCGACGTCTTTAAGGGCAGCCAGTTCGACACCACCGAGCGCCGGCCGCTCGCGCAGAACGTCATGACCGGCGACGTCGTATTGCTGCCGGAGGGCACTTACAACATCGTGTCCAACTATGGTGACGGCAATTCGGTGGTGCGCTCGGATGTGCATGTCGATGCGGCGAAGCTCACCGACATCGTGGTAACGCATCGCGCGGCGGTGATCACGCTCAAGCTCGTGAACAATTCCGGCGGCGACGCGCTTGCCAATACGCAGTGGACGGTGCTGACGCCGGGCGGCGACGTGATCAAGGAATCGATCGGCGCCTTTCCGCGCCTCGTGCTTGCCGAAGGCGACTATCACGTCATCGCGCGCAACGAGGGCCGCACCTTCCAAAGCGATTTCAAGGTCATCACCGGCGTCGATCGTGAAGTCGAGGTTTCGACGCATTAGAGTGGGATGAGATTTGATTGAATCGTCATGCCCGCGCTTGTCGCGGGCATCCACGTCTTAAATGCTGCGGCAAAACAAAGACGTGGAGGGCTGGAACAAGTCCGGCCATGACGAACTATCGGTTCAATCTCAATTCATCCTACGCCGCTTTCTTCATGCGCTTCACATCCGGCGGCACGGCTTCCTGCGCCAGCGCGGCGAGCGCGGCATCGAGCGGCATGGTCTGTTGCTGCTCGCTGCCCAGCCGGCGGATCGAGACGGTGCGTTCGGCGGCTTCCTTCTTGCCGACGACGAGGAGCGCCGGGACTTTCGCCAGCGAGTGCTCGCGGACCTTGTAGTTGATCTTCTCGTTGCGCAGGTCGGCGTCGACCCGCAGTCCGCGCGCGCGCGCCGCCGCGATCGCTTCGCGCGCATAATCGTCGGCGTCCGAAGTGATGGTCGCGACGACGGCCTGCACCGGCGACAGCCAGAGCGGCATATGGCCCGCATAATGCTCGATCATGATTCCGGTAAAGCGTTCGAGTGAGCCGAACATGGCGCGATGCAGCATCACCGGCGTCACTTTGTCGGAGTGCTCGTCGATATAGAACGCGCCGAGCCGCCCCGGCATGTTGAGATCGACCTGTACGGTGCCGCATTGCCAGTCGCGGCCGATGGCGTCGCGCAACACATATTCGAGCTTCGGGCCGTAGAACGCGCCTTCGCCTTTGTTGAGCGTCCACGGCCGGGCGGACGCCTCAAGCGCCTTCATCAGCGCGGCTTCAGCCTTGTCCCACACCGCGTCTTCGCCGATGCGCTTGTCGGGCCGGTCGGAGAATTTGATGCGCACGTCGGCGAAGCCGAAATCCTGGTAGATCGTCAGGATCAGATCGTTGACCTTGACGACTTCCGCGGCGATCTGCTCCTCGGTGACGAAGATATGCGCGTCGTCCTGCGTGAAGGCGCGCACCCGCATCAGCCCGTGCAAGGCGCCGGACGGCTCGAAGCGGTGCACCTTGCCGAATTCGCAGATTTTGTACGGCAGGTCGCGATAGGATTTCAGCCCATTCTTGAAAATCTGGATGTGGCCGGGGCAGTTCATCGGCTTGACCACGAAAGTGCGCTCGTCCTCCTCGCGCGGCTGCACCAGGAACATGCCTTCGCGGAACGTCGCCATGTGGCCTGAAGCGACCCACAGCGAGGAATCGATGAGCTGCGGCGCATTGACCTCGGCATAGCCGGCGTCAGCCTGGCGGCGGCGGATATAGGCTTCCAGCGTCTGAAACAGCGTCCAGCCTTTGGGGTGCCAGAACACCGAGCCGGGCGCTTCCTCCTGGAAATGAAACAGATCCATCTCACGGCCGAGCCGGCGATGATCGCGCTTCTCGGCTTCTTCGATCTGCTTCAGATAGGCGTCGAGCTCGTCCTCTTTGGCAAACGCGGTGCCGTAGATGCGGGAGAGCATTTCGCGGCTGGAATCGCCGCGCCAATAGGCGCCGGCGACTTTCAGCAGCTTGAACGCATTGCCGATCTTGCCGGTCGAGGTCATGTGCGGGCCGCGGCACAGATCGAACCAGTCGCCTTGCTTGTAGATATTTAACTGCTGATCTTCCGGAATGGCGTCGACCAGTTCGACCTTGAAAAGCTCGCCCTTGTCGCGAAACACCTTCTTCGCTTGCTCGCGCGACCACACTTCCTTGGTGAAAGGTTTGTCGCGCGCGATGATCTCGCGCATCTTCTTCTCGATCGCGTCGAAATCCTCCGGCGTGAACGGCTGGTTGCGGAAGAAATCGTAATAGAAGCCGTTGTCGATCACCGGACCGATTGTGACCTGGGTGCCGGGCCACAGCGACTGCACCGCTTCGGCAAGCACATGCGCTGTGTCATGGCGGATCAGGTCGAGCGCGCGCGGGTCTTCGCGCGTCAAAAACTCGATCTTGGCGTCGTGCGCGATCGGATCGGACAGGTCGGCCACCTTGCCGTCGAGCGCCATCGCCACCGTGCGCTTGGCAAGCGACGGCGAAATGCCCTTGGCGATGTCGAGGCCGGTGGTGTTTTGCGGATAGTCCCGACGCGCGCCGTCGGGAAAGGTCACGGCGACCATAGTTCACTCCTGTTGCTCACTCGCTGCCTACATTGCAGGTAAGCGGAATCGAAACTGGGCGGGCTTTTAACGCAGGCGAGACGCGAAAGAAAGCATCGCGGACCTGTGCCGGACCCTGTGGCGGAACCTGGCCGGAGCCCGACTCGGCCCGTTTCGCTTAGGGCGCTTTTGCATTGGTCCGGCGCCATTGCGCGTACCGCCACGGCAGATACCAGCGCGCATTAGCCGGAGCTGCGTCAGGCACAAAATCGAGCCCCGACGTCCCCCACGGCTGACAGCGCAACAGCCGCGCCAGCGTCATCCAGCCGCCAGCCCACAGTCCATAATGATCGAGCGCCTGGTCGGCATATTCCGAGCACGTCGGCAGATGCCGGCATTCAAAGCCGATAAGGGGCGAAAGCGTGTAGCGGTAGACTTTCACCAGGCCGCGCCCGAGCAGGCGAGGGGCGCGACGGCAAGATTCGGCGATTGGTGACAAGTTACTCCGCCGCGGCTTTGGCGGCTTGGTTGGCGCCGCGCCTGGCCTCGATTTGACCGATGGCGTCGACCACGGCGTCGAACGTCAAAAGCGTCGAGGCGTGGCGCGCTTTGTAGTTCCGCACCGGCTCCAGCACCGCGATATCGGCCCACTTGCCGTTGGCCGGCGGCGCGCCGTTTTCTTTCAGCATTTTGCGAACGCTTTCATGCAAGGCCCGCAACTCGCTGGCTTTCGAGCCGACGACATTGCGCGCCATGATCGAGGACGAGGCCTGGCCGAGCGCGCAGGCTTTGACCTCATGGGCGAAGTCGGTGACGGTGTCGCCGTCCATCTTCAGGTCGATGGTGACGGTCGAGCCGCACAATTTCGACAGCGCGGTCGCCGACGCGTCGGCGTCGGCAAGCCGCCCGATCCGGGGGATCGTGCCGGCAAGTTCGATAATGCGCTTGTTATAGACCTCGTCCAGCATCGTAAAATCGCGGTTTTGGCGGGGTTTATTGTCTCCCCCTGACAAATCACTATATAGGCGGTGAGCCTCTGAATTTGAAGTTCCGGCATCCGGCCGGTGAAATGGGAGCAGGGATGGACGCAGTTGTTAAGCCAGGTATTAAGCCCTGGCCGAAAGGGGAAACCTCCACTGGGCAGCTTTCGGACCACGTCCATAACGCTCCAGCACCGATCGAAAAAAGGCCCTCCCAAGAGGAGGCGGAAGCCGCCGTGCGCGCGCTGATCGCCTATATCGGCGAGGATCCGGCGCGCGAAGGCCTGGTGGATACGCCTAAACGCGTCATTGGCGCATTGGACGAGCTCTACCGCGGCTATCGCGAAATTCCCGCCGATGCACTCGCCCGCACCTTCGGCGAGACCGAGGCTTACGACGATTTCGTGCTCATTCGCGACATCAGGTTCACGTCGCATTGCGAGCACCATATGCTGCCGTTCTATGGCAAGGCGCATATCGCTTATCGGCCGGTCGAGCGCGTTGTTGGGCTGTCCAAGCTCGCGCGTCTGGTCGATACTTATGCACGGCGTTTGCAGACCCAGGAACGCCTAACGTCGCAGGTCGCCAGTGCAATCGAAGATGTGCTGAAGCCGCATGGCGTCGCAGTGATGATCGAAGCGGAACACACCTGCATGACGGTGCGCGGCGTCAAGAAGCCCGGAGCTTCGACGGTGACGACACGCTTCCTTGGAACGTTCCGGGATAATCCGGACGACCAGATGCGGTTTATGATGCTAATTGGCGCCGCCGATCGCGGCGGCGGCAAAGCACGCTAGATCTTTGAGATCGCCACCGAGGCAGATTTAGCCATTGATTGCACGCCCAAACGCTGCCTGAGAGGCATTTGAAGGATGCGCGAAGCGCACCGCGTTCCGCGGCGACCCCTACGGGGTCGTCCTTGAGTTCAAATTCCTCTCAAGCAAAATGGTGAGCATGCAATCAATAGAGACTTAGCACTGCTGCCAGCGCTGTCTCAAATGTGTGTGCGCCAAGACACGGGGACTTTCTTGTCTGAGAAATCGCCATTCGCCCAGCCCGGATCGGATGCCGACCTTGAAGAAGGTTTGGCGCTGACGCCGAAATTCGACGCCGACGGCCTCGTCACCTGCGTCGCGACCGATGCCGCTTCGGGCGATCTCCTCATGGTCGCGCACATGAACGCCGAGGCCTTGGCAAAAACCATCGCCACCGGCGAAGCCTGGTATTTCAGCCGCTCGCGCCGCGCGCTGTGGAAGAAGGGCGAGACGTCAGGTCATACCCAGCGTGTCGTCGAGATGCGCGTCGATTGCGACCAGGATGCGGTGTGGATCAAGGTCGAGCAGGCGGTCGCCGCCTGCCATACCGGACGCCGCTCGTGTTTCTATCGCGCCGTGCCGCTCGGCAAGGCAGGCGCAACCACGCTCGAATTTCGCGACGATCGTGTGTTCGACCCGAAAGCGGCCTATCGCAAGAAGTGATCTGGCCGCGCCGTGCGGACATCTACCCGCAATTCCACATCGATCCGATCGGGGTCCAAGTCCAGCACGGACCGAAACTGCCGCCGTTATAGCGGCCGTGGAAGAAACCGGGATTGCCGAAATAGTACCAGTTGCCTCCGTACCAGTAGCGCGGCGTATAAATCGCGGTGCCATCTGAAGCGCCATATGGCGCTCCATAGGGAGCGCCATGCCCTGAAGACGTCCGAGAATATATCGGTACCCCATTGTCGGGCGGCTGATGATAGCCGGGCAGGAAGCCGTAGCCGTGCCAGTGATAGACGTGCCGCCTTCCGTCGCGGGGTGCTGCGGCCGCAATGACTGGCGCCAGCGACAGAAGAATTGCGAGTGAGAGGAAGGATTTGCGCGGCATCGCCGCAGCATACACAATCAGTCCATTCTGGCCACGGGAATTGAACCATTGAACGATCTCTTGCCGCTCGCCGAAACGATCGCCGCTCGCCTGAAAGCGCGGCGCGAAACCATCGCGATCGCCGAGTCCTCGACGGGCGGATTGATCTCGGCGGCGCTGCTCGCCGTGCCCGGCGCCTCGGCCTACTTCCTCGGCGGCGCTGTCGCCTATACGCGCCAGGCAAAGAGTCGGTTGCTTGGCATCGACGATGCGGAGCTCGATCGATTTCGTTCGGCGACCGAGCCTCACGCGCTCATACTGGCGCGCCACGCGCGGGCGCAATTCGGCGCGACCTGGGGCCTTGCCGAAACCGGCGCAGCCGGGCCGAGCGGCAATCGCTATGGCGACCCGGCGGGCCATACCTGTCTCGCGATCGCCGGCACGGTCGAGCGGGCAGTCACGCTGAAAACCGGCAGTTCCGGCCGGCTGGCGAATATGCGCGCGTTCGCAGCAGCAGCCCTCGATCTGCTGGCCGGCCATTTAGACTCTCACCGTTAATCGGCGAATAGACTCTCACCGTTAATCGGCGAACATTTCGCAGCGGAGTGGTCGCAACCGCGTTGCTTACGCGCTCGCTGGATTGCGTCGCGTATCCTCACGGCCGCGGCCGCCGGCGAATACATTTCGCGCCGGTCCGGTCGGTGCGCTTGAGACGGTGGCCGACCGCTTCCAGGGTGAAATGGTCTCGACGATGATTTTGATGCCGGACAACAGGCTTTCGACGTCGTGCTGAACGCGTTCGGTCTCGAACTTGATGAAGTCATCGAGCTTCTGCAGTTCGGAGGCCAGGCCTTCGAGTTCCCCGATCGAGTTCGAGGTCAGCCGGGCAATGGACGTCCTAATGCGTTCGGCATCGACCTCGAGCTTGGGCTTGGCCTTCGGCTCAATGTCGGCAACGGCCTTCGCAGAAGCGGCCTCCGGAATTTCGCTCGCTTGCACAGAAACGGCTTGGTCGATTACCTCGGGTACTGACGCGTCCATTGAATTGCTCCTCACTTGGTCATCCGCGAAGCCAGATCGGCGGCTCAATCACGTTGCTGGGGAAGGGGCGTGATTGAGCCGCCAGGGATCACCAGGTCCGGCTGCGCGACCCCGCGAACAAATCATCACCCGCGGCTTAATCGCGCGCTAAAAAGCGATGGCCGCTTTGTGATCTTTATCGGGTTGTTCTTGGATCAACGGAACTTGGATAAACGGAACTTGCGGAACTTGCGATCGCAACGCGACGCATCGCCAGCGTGTAGTGTAGCGTGTAGGATGGGTTGAGCTCTTGCGAAACCCATCACTAAACCATGCCGCAATATGATGGGTATCGCTTCGCTCCACCCATCCTACGGGCTACGGGCTGCCAAGAATACTGACGCGTGCGAATGCGCTGGCTGGCGGCGGGAGCGCGACCGCTGCACGATCGCGCTCCGCGATACGTCAGTGGTGATGGCGGTAATGCCCGTGGTGGACGGGCATTACGGCATGCAGCTCGACTTCGGTCGCGGTTGCAATCACATTGAAGCCCGATTGGCCCTCGACGCTGACCGGCTGCAAGGCAAACGAGTTGCTGTTGCCACCGACGAGGCCGTTAGCGCCGACGCCGAGGCCGAATGACGCTCCGGCGGAAACGCCGCCATAGACGCCGGCGAGCGCGCCGGGTCCGACCTGCAGGCTTGGCGCGAAAACGGCCCATCCCAAAGCGACGCCACTGTTGTAGCCGGCTTGGGCCCCCAGGCGGCGAAGGGTCGCCTGATAATATTGGACCTGACCGCCGGCGCTCGGGGTGAAGACGCAATTCAACGGCTGGTCCGACACGACGAGATAGCTCGTCGTCTCCGCGCTGCGGCAGCTCAGCAAACCAATCTGGGTATCGGCGCGGGCGGGCGTGGTAGCTAGTGCTATGCCAAATAGCGCGGCCGCGAATGCGCCGCGAGCGGCAAGTTTCATGTTCATCATATGGTTTCCTTACTTGATACCGACTGACTTCAATCCGAAGAGACCAAGCCCAATCGATCTACTCGATCACTCGTTTGCCGGGCGCGACGGTCGATCGCGACGTGACGAGCCCGGCGGCCACGACCTAGAATGCATGAATGGGACGAAAGTGGTGTTCGAGGCCGCGCTGTGACGGTTTTTTGGCAACCGTTGCGCATAAAGCACACTGCCCGCCATAAGGCCGCCGAGATCGCCGAAAGTATCCGCGATTTCCTGAAGTGATCGTCGCGCAACACTAAAGCGCGCTCTCCCGATGCCGACCAGCCAGGAATGCCATGATCGCCGAAGCTTGAATCACTGCTGCGGCGCCGAATAAGTAGGGAGCCGCTCCCGCTGATGCCGTGCCAAAATTCGGAGCAAGCTCCCGGATCAACCCAAAACTCGCGGGGGCGAAAGCGTAGGTGGCTTGTCCGATGGCAATGATGGAGGGGACGACGCGTGGCACGTCCTCTTTCACGAACTCGACCTGCGCAATGAGGGGCGGCAACGATGTGGTGTTGCCAATCCCCGCCCCGAACAGCACAACGCCGAGGAGCAGCAAGGGCACATTGTCGCCGGCCGCGAGACAGAGTGCGAGCGAGCCCAGGATTTGCACGGCGGTGCTGGCGCAGGCGACAAGGCGGCGATCGGCTTGGACCGGCATCAGCCAGCCGACCATGTTACGCCCGGCAATGGCTGCGGCCGTGGCAGCACCCACTGCGACTCCCGCGAGTTGCGCGCCAAGCGCCGGCACGAGCAGCGAGAAAAGGTGCGCGATCAGGCCGATTTGCGCAAACAGTCCGAGCGCCATGCCGAGCGCCAAGGTGATGAATTGAGGATTCCGCCACAGCAGGCAGCCCGGAAGCGGGCGTACCGACGCCGACGTGACGGAAACGGCGCCCGATCCAACAGCGTCGCCGTCCGGGGTCAAGCACATGTCCTGCGGTAGCTTTGCAAAAAACAGGTCGGCCAGAATCCAGATGATCATGATCATCACGAGGCCGATGATCGCCGCGGCTAAGGGGAAGCCGAGCAGCCCAATCGCCGCGACCCAGAGCGGCGAGAATATAACTCCGCCGATGCTCGACCCGTTGTAGGCCCACGACAGCGCTGCCGGGCGGGTGCGCACGAACCAAGGCGAGACGATCGCGTTGACTGCGGCTGCGCTCATGGTGACCCAACCGGCCCCGCTGAGCAGAGTGGCAACAAACAACTGCCACGGCTCATGCGCGACAGCCCAGCCGGTGATACCCGCCGCCAGCGATATGGCTCCGGCCTTCGTGACCGTCGGTATCCCGAACCGGCGATAGAGCCCGGGCAAGTTAGCGACGACGACCGCGCCGAACAGGAAATGCACGGTAACGGCCGTCGAGACGAGTATAAGCGACCATCCGCGCGCTTCGCGCACGGCATGCAGGTAGACCGGCGGGCCATAGAAGCCGAGGCCCCAGCCGAACACCGCGAGCCAGAAAGCAGCGGCGACGACTCGCCAACCGTAAAACGTCTTCGCTGAACTTCGGGAAACCCGTGATGTGCGCCAAGAGTTCATGGCTGCACATTGGAGGAAATCGGCACCGGATGTTACGGCGACGGCCGAAGCGCGCAGGACGGGTTGAGCTCTTGCGAAACCCATCACTAAACCGTGCCGCATTAGGATGGGTATCGCTCTGCTCCACCCATCCTACGGGCTACGGGCTACGGGCTACGGGCTACGGGCTACGGGCTGACTCGTCGCGGTGAAACCGATATTCTGCGTGCGGGTCCCGACGGGGGTCGCCGAATGCAATTCGATCAATCGACGCGGCGCCGCTTCATCAAGCTTGTCGGCGGTGCGGCGCTGGCCGCGTTGCCATTTGCAGCACGCGCGCAACAGGCGGCGATGCCGGCAGGCGCTGCGACGCCTGATGTGGGCACCACGGCGCCTGAGAATGTGGCGACCAAACTCGATCCCCTTTTGCAACAGGCCCAGGCTCTGAGCGCTCCCATGGCCGCGGTTTCGCGCGCCGTTGCGATCTCGCATCAGCCGATTTTTCGCAAAAAAGACGCGCTCGCGGTCTTCGACATTTCGCAGCCGTCGGCGAACAAAAGATTCTACGTTTTGGATTTCAAATCAGGTCGGGTCACCGCCCACTACGCGGCGCATGGCAGAGCCAATGGACCCAACGCAAAGGCGATCAAGTTCAAGGGTTTCCAGAACAACCTCGACATGGTGCCGCTCGGCCCGCTCAAGACCGCGCATTCCGAAGTGATGGATCACTACAAGACGATCGTGGACCGGTACGACGGCACCGTTTATCGAAACATGATCGTCGCGGTGCTGGAGGGCGTCGCCTCCTACAACAGTTACATCAACCACACTCCGCCGTTCAAATGGATCATCCATCCGAACTGGTACACGACCGCCGGTTACCGCGCCAAGAACGGCGGCCTGCTGGGCAGGAGCAACGGTTGCATCACCGTCGATCCGGTCGAAAACAACCAGATCGTCATGCGGCTTGCGGACGGCGCACTGATTTACGTGACGGTCGGAGATGACCCGATCGAGCGGTACTTGTAATTCGAGCGCGTAGAATGGGTTGAGTTCTTGCGAAACCCATCACTAAGCCGCGCCATGATGGGTATCGCTTCGCTCCGCCCATCCTACGGATTTTTCTTTTGCGCTATGATCGGCACAACAATAAGGATCAACCGACCATGCAAAGCGATAGATACAATGCAGCAATCTTTGACGAAAATGGATTGGACCAAGGGCCAATAGACGTATCTAGTGCTCACAGCGACGAACAAGCTCTTGATCTTGCCAAGCGAGCCGGGGTGAAATGGCTGTCAGAAAACGGATTGAATAAAGCAACCGTCCGCGTCTCCCGGAATGGATATGGCCTGCCGCCAGTTGAGCTACCGTGAAAGGTTGTCGCTAGCGTTTGGCTTAGCGTGCTTGGTTGCGGGGTGTTCTATAGCGCAACAAGCGCCCACGAATCCGACAACTCATTCCATAAGCGCGGATGAAGCTCTTGCCGTACAGTCCCGAGTGGCAGACTGTGAATGGAAGGCCGCCGATCAATACGATGATGGCCGCCGGACAATCTCCGAACTTGCCCGGCAGGTCATGGGCGTGTGTTCCGTAGAGCGCACCAAAGCTGAGATAGCTTTCGGCCTTTTGAACGATCCGCAAATTGATTCGATGGAGCTTGAGCAGGCGGTCAATTCTGTAGAAAACGCCAGGGCGAACCGCAGTAGATCGCACTGAAAAATTTTTCGGTTACGCCGCTCGTTTCTTTTTGAAGGCGTCGGGGAGCGACTCGGCGAATTTATCGAGCGACGCGGTCAGCGCGTAGGATGGGTTGAGTTCTTGCGAAACCCATCACTAAACCGTGCCGCAATATGATGGGTATCGCTTCGCTCCACCCATCCTACGGACTCGTTCCGGCAATCCCGATTCAATTGGCACCGCTTTGCAAGTCCGGAATTCATAGCCCCTGCGCTGGGTTTATGGATTCCAGGCTCCTCGCTTCGCTCGCCCCGGAATGACGGACGTCACATTTCCATTGACAATGGTCACCATTTAAGTTACATTCCCGCTGCGAATCAAATCTCGCTCGCAAGGACGCGCTTTCGGGAGGCATCTCGGAGGTCGGAGCGAGTGCGGTGCCCGCGGGCGGACTTGCACTCCGCTCCCGGGCAGCTTCGGGCATCAGCCGCCCAGCACTACGGACTGGGACGCGAGGTGCTCGCTGGACGATAAAGGGACAGGTTGGGGCGGGTAACGCCCGCACAAACT
>Ga0102924_1000402_pt1 | contig 54196 bp, 30 predicted proteins | sample PaiPotPPM11metaG_FD_80116 | JGI IMG/M metagenome (GOLD analysis project Ga0102924, IMG submission 80116) | Iron sulfur acid spring bacterial and archeal communities from Banff, Canada, to study Microbial Dark Matter (Phase II) - Paint Pots PPM... ... | reverse complement strand
GCTGCGCATGCGCAGCAATATCCCCAGGCGCTGCTGTCCGGATTGCACTGGCGCGATGTTGGTCCCATGCGCGCGGGCCGCTCCTATGCGGTCGCCGGAGTGAACACCCAGCCCGACACGTTCTACATGGGCTCGGTGGGTGGCGGCGTCTGGAAGACGATCAACGCCGGCCGCACCTGGTTCCCCATTGGCGATGAGGGCATTCCGATTGGTTCAATCGGCGCCATCGACGTCGCGCAGTCCAATCCCAGCATCGTTTATGTTGGCACCGGCGAGCCCGACATACGCGGCCAGCATTCCTACGGCATTGGCGTCTTCAAGTCCACCGACGAGGGCAAGACCTGGAGCCCGAGCGGACTTGAAAAGACCGAGCACATCGGACGCATCGTGGTCGATCCGACCAATCCGAACCGCGTCTTTGTCGCCGCGCTCGGCAGCGCCTACGCACCCAATCCCGATCGCGGCGTCTTCCGCTCGCTCGACGGCGGCAAAACCTGGAAGAAGGTCCTTTCGAAGGTGTCTGATCCCGACAACGTCGGCGCGATCGACCTCGCCATGGATCCGAAGAACCCCAAGATTGTCTACGCCTCCCTCTGGGCAACGCGCCGTCCTCCATGGTCGGTTTATGCGCCCTCCAACATGCCCGGCGGCGGTCTGTATAAATCCATCGACGGCGGCGACACCTGGAAGCAACTCGCCGGAGGCCTGCCCAACGATGACACCGTCGGCAAGATCGGCATCTCCGTCTCCGCCAGCAATCCAAATCGCGTTTGGGCGGTCGTCGACGACCTTGGCACGGGTGTAGCGGTTAGAGGTCCGGGACCCGCGCCAGCCCCTGGCTTGGCCGACGCCCCCGCTCAACCCGCACCGAAAGGCGGAATCTACAAGTCTGACGACGCCGGCGCAACCTGGACACCGGTCAACTCCGAGAACCGCCTCTGGGGACGCGGTTGGTACTTCAGCCAGATCACCGTCGACCCCAATCACCCCGACACCGTTTACGACATCAACACCGCTACCTACAAGACCACCGACGGCGGCAAGACGTGGTTACCCGTCAAAGGCGCTCCCGGCGGCGACGACTACCACCAGATCTGGGTCAACCCCAAAGACAGCAACCGCATGGTCCTCTCGAGCGACCAGGGCACAGTCGTCAGCGTCGATGGCTCCGAAAGCTGGAGCACCTGGTACAACCAGCCCACCGCCGAGGTCTACCACGTCAACGCGGACAACCGATTCCCCTACTGGCTCTACGGCCCGCAGCAAGACTCCGGCGGCGTAGGCGTCAGCACATGGGCACGCATGGGCACGCTTTCCTTCCGCAACTGGGAACCCACCTGCGTCGCCGGCGAGAGCGGCATCATCGCTCCCGACCCCAAGGACGGCAACATCCTCTACGGTGGCGGCGCGGGCCGCTGCGACCAGGCGCTCAACATCCCGGTCTCTCTCGGTGGAGCGCTCCCGGAGCCCGATCCCAACGATCCCAACCGCAAAACCTGGACCCTTCCGGAAGTCTTCTCGCAGGCCGATGAAGCCCTCTACTATGCCAACCAGTTCGTCTTCCGCACCCGCGACCGCGGCAAGACCTGGGAGAAGATCAGTCCCGACCTCGCCCGCGTAAATCCCGGCGCTCCTCCCAATCTTGACCCGCTAACCGCCAAGGACATCGACGAGGTCATGACAGACCGCTTCGGCGTCGTCTACTCCATCGGGCCCTCGCCCGTCAGCGCAACCACCGTCTATGTGGGCACCGACGATGGCCTCGTCTACGTAACACGCGACGACGGCAAGAACTGGATCAACATCACCCCGCCCGCCATGACCGCGTGGAGCAAGGTTTCACAGATCGACGCCGGCCACTTTGACGTCAACACGGCCTACATCTCGGTCGACCGTCACCGTCTCGCCGACTTGAAACCCTACATCTATGTCACCCATGACGGCGGCAAATCGTGGACCAACATCGTGAACGGTATCCCCGAGGGCGCCTTCGTCAATGCGGTCCGCGAAGACCCGCAGCAGAAGGGCCTGCTCTACGCCGCAACCGAGCTGCGCGTTTATGTCTCCTTCAACGACGGCGCCTCCTGGCAGCCGCTACAGAACAACATGCCCGTCACCTCCGTCCGCGACATCATCGTTCACGGCGACGACCTTGACGTCGGCACCCACGGGCGTGGATTCTGGGTCATGGACCAGATGACCGCGTTGCGCCAGATCGCCGCCAAAGGCAGCGAGATCGTCTCCTCGAATGCATTTCTCTTCAAGCCCGGCGACGCGCTCGCCATTCACGCTGGCGGCCAGAACGGCACCCCGCTTCCCCACGAAGAGCCGCAGGAGTTGAACCCACCCGCCGGCGTAGTCGCCTACTACTGGCTCAAGAACGCACCGGCCGGCCCACTCAAACTCGAACTGATCGATAGCGGAGGTTCCGTACGCGTCTGCGCAGCCAGCGATACTCTAGTGCGTCCCGTCAATACTGAGACGATCAACGTGCAGGCTATCTGGGAACAGCCCGCACAACCGCCATCGGCGGCGGCCGGAATGCACCGCTTCGCACTCAACGTCGGGGGCGGAGGCCGTTTCGGCGGAGGAGGTGGTGGTGGGGGTGGTCGAGGCGCAGCCCCCGCACCCCCGGTTCCCGACGCCTGCACCACGCCTGAGGGTGCGGCAGCCCAGACCCAACAGCGTCGCCGTCCCGGCGCCGGTGGTGGTGGCGGACGTCAGGCGCTCGTAGTCCTGCAGCCCGGCGAATACACCGTGCGCCTCACCGTCGACGGTCAAACCTACACTCAGACCACAACGGTCAAGCCAGACCCACGCGGCGTTCCCGTCGACCGCGCCAACCCGGAGGACACCGAAGGCATATAGACGTTTCCCAGCAGTCTCACGTTGCCCGAGCGCGTGTGGCTGCAGGCAGGGTTTTTCTATTTGCGGAGCGAACGGTGAGACTTTAGAGTGGCGGTATGCCACTTCAAAATAGCCGCTCCTTTCTAAAGCTGTCGGCTTTTGCCGGCGCCTTTTCGACTAACAGTCTGTTTCACAAGGCCGATGCCACGAGGTGGCAGGCGGCAGCGCGTGCCTGAGTCACATGGACGTGAAAGCGGTCGCACAGGATGAGGACTACTGGAGCGTGATTCAGCGCGGGTTTTCGGTGAGCCCGCTGATTATGAATCTGAACCATGGCGGCGTGTCCCCTCGCCGATTGTGGTGCAGGAGGCGGTTGCGCGCTACAACCATCTGACGAATGAAGGACCGTCGTACTTTATGTGGCAGATTCTGGACGAGGGTCGCGAGCACTCGTTCGGGCTGCTGGACTTCAAGATTCCGGATCTGCATTGCGACTAGTTCGGAACGAGGCTGCACAAGTTTCTGTCGGCGCCGATCGGGACGGGCATGATGTGGGTGAAGCGGGAGAAGATTGCAAAGCTGTGGCCGTTGCTTTGCGCTGCGGATCGGCACAGCCCGGATATTCGGAAGTTCGAGGACATCGGGACGCGAAGCTTCCCGCTGGAGCAGGGCATTGGCGAGGCGATCAACTTTCACGAGGCGATCGGGACGCGGCGAAAGCAGGAGCGCCTCTTCTACCTGAGAGACCTACTGGTCGACGCGGGCTCAGGAGATGAAGGGCGTGAAGCTGCATACGTCCGCGAAGCCGGAGTTCTCGTGTGCGATCGGCAGCGTGAGTGTTGAAGGATATACGCCAGCGGAGCTGCTGGACGTGTTGTTTACGCGGTACAAGATCACAGCAAGACCGTGACTCTCGATGGGCTGAAATGCCTTCGTGTGACGCCGCATGTGTACACGACAATTGCAGATATGGATAAATTTTTGAACGCGATTGGGGAGCTTACGGCTGCAAAGAACGCATAACGCTAAGCGTAAGGATGGCCCGTCTTCCTGCTCCTGACCGCTTGGCCTAAATATTCTCGGAACGGAAACGCTGCCACAATCCTGAATCTTGACAAAGTCAGGCTTGCGGAGCCCGCTGGCCGGTCAACTTGCAGAAGACCCGAACTTTAGGGGCGATCGGATAATAGACAGCATGAGCGGTCGAAGGGACCGGCCGCTCCCTAAAGTCGGACTTACTAGGGACTGATGCCCGGGCTGGTTCAAGCGATGCGGAACAAGCCGCGCGACTTCTGGAAGGGTCGGACGGGAAGTAAGCGTCCCCACGCGGTCAGGAGCGCCGGAGCGCAATCTCCCGGCATAGATCACGCTCTCGAAATAGGCCTCGATAATTAAAGTTGGGATTTCAAATCGACCGCTGATCTGGCTCGTAACCCTGCGCCCATAGGCTTTCGACCTGTGCTAGACTTGCTCCAACATCCGTTACATTCTCTTTGCACGGGACCGTGCTGTCTCGTTCCCGCGCCCCCTTCGAGGTGATCTGCCTGTGAAGACGACGCATTTCTGTTCTCTGGCTCTTAGTGTCCTTGTAGGCTCGGTGATTGCGGCATCGCAGTCGGGCGCGGGGGGCGTTGCGGCATCAACTTATGATGACTGCGGGAATAAAACGTTCCGGATACCGTGAGAGATGCGTGTGCGACGGGGTATATCCCTGGTGTGCTTGTGCCCCGAAGTATTTCTGTACTTCGGGTTATCTTAACCAGATTTCCATTATGAAAGCGAGACTGACTATGCATCTGCTCCGCTTCAAACGGGCTGCCACGATGGTCACGGCTCTTCTGCTCCTAACGGCGGCATCCGCGCAGGAAATGGGTGGTGACAAGGTTGATCTGGATGCGCTGGCCCAGATCAAGAACGAGGCCTTTCAACACTCGCAGGTAATGGAGAATCTGTTCTGGATGTCCGAGGTGTACGGTCCGCGCGTCACCAACAGCGCCAACCACAAGCTCGCCGCCGAATGGGCGATGAACCAGATGAAAGCGTGGGGACTGAAGAATGTCCACCTGGAGAAATGGCCGTTCGGCTATGGGTGGCAGATCAAGCATTTCTACGCCGCGATGGAGTCTCCGGTCTATGCTGCGTTTACCGGTTTCCCGCTGGCGTGGACGCCTGGGACGAACGGGCCGATCACGGTCGAGCCGGTGTGGGCGCCCATTCACTCGAAGGCAGACTTTGCCAAATACCACGGCAAGCTGAAGGGCAAAGCGCTGTTGATGTTTGATCCGGCTCCTCTGACGCTGCACACGCGCGCAGACGCGCAGCCTTCCCCAACGGATAAAGAAATTCTTGCCCGCGGAGGCGCGCGCGGAGGCGGTGGCGGTGGTCGCGGCGGAGTTGCGGCAGCCGGTGGTGGACCCGGCGCTCCTGGTCTCGGTGGCCCTGTAGGTGGTGGCGAGGGCCGTGGCGCCGCTGGCGATCGTGACCCAAGCGGGCGCGGGCGTCCCGGCGAAGGGACATGGGACTACACGCCGACGTCGCTCGCCCTGGCCAATGCGAAGAACGGAATCTTGCGTAACGAAGTCAACGCCTTCCTGAAGGAAGAAGGCGTGGCCATTTCCATAACGCCCGGCTACAACGGCGACGGCGGCACGATCTTTTCCACCTACGGCGGCTCGGAGAATCCTAAGGATCCAATTCCGCCACCGATTGTCGCCATTGGAGCAGAGCAATACAACCGCCTCGTTCGCCTTGTCCAGCACGGCATCACGCCGAAGCTCAACTTCGATATTGCTGTCGAATATCAGAAAGAAGATCAGGATGCATTCAACGTCATCGGTGAGATTCCAGGTACCACCAAGCCAGACGAGGTGGTTATGCTTGGCGGTCACTTTGACAGCTGGCAGGGCGGCACAGGCGCTACGGATAACGGTACCGGCTCGTCGGTGGCCATGGAGGCTTTGCGCATCCTTGCTACGTTACATAAGCCCATGACACGCACAGTCCGCGTTGCCCTGTGGGGTGGCGAGGAGGAAGGCGTTTACGGCTCAACCGCCTATGTACAGCAGCACTTTGCTCAACGGACCACGATGGTTAAGACTCCCGAGTACGACAAGCTGGATGTGTACTTCAACGACGACGGTGGCTCGGGCCGCTTCCGCGGAGTTTCCGCGGGGGGCAGTCCACAGATGGCCGCCATCTTCAAATCGTGGATTGAGCCCATCAAGGACCAGCATATCGTTGCTGTCTCCGGCGGGGATCAGTTTAGACCCACAACAAATCCGGGTGGTACGGATTCGACCGCGTTCTCCTGGATCGGTTTGAACGGTATCGGTTTCCAGCAGGATGGCTTGGAGTACGGCACTCGTACCCACCACTCCAACGCAGACACCTATGATCGCGTGCAGAAAGACGACGTGATGCAGGCTTCCATGATCGAAGCATGGTTTGCGTACAACGCAGCAACACGTGCAGACATGCTCCCACGCATTCCGACCCCGGCACCAGACCCCAATGCGAAGAGCCATGAGTAGCGCGCAACTCTAACCGTTGCCTCACACCCGGTTGCTCGGGGCTTATGGAGAAAAAACTGCTCATTGAAACATTGGTAACGCAAAATGCGCTTGTAGAAACTGATTCGGCACCCCCTGTGCTAGTGCTGTCGAAACTGGCCAGGATGCCGGGCTTTGCCTTTTTGGTTGACATTTGTTCGTATTCTCGTTACGTTAACCCATCTACTTCAATTCAATCGAATGTCCAGGAATTTTACATTCCGCGGGACATCATTGTAGCGGTATGCAAGGCCCATACTTGCAATCTCAGTTGCTTTCATAACTGCTGCGATTTCCGTATTTCGTTCTAGGTCGAAATTAAACAACTGGCTCTCCTCGTTTCAGCTTCCCACTGCAACGCAGCATTCGTCTACGCCAGGCGAGCGCATCGATCGCTATTACCTAAAAAGGAGTAAATAGTATGCGTATTGCCCAATGGGCTAGAAGCATAGCCACACCCCTATTTATCTTATTGGTCGCACTGCCTCTTGCCGCACAAACATACCGAGGCGGCATCGGCGGAACGGTGGTTGACCCACAGGGCGCAACGATTGCCAATGCCAAAGTAGTGCTGATCAGTAACGCAACCGGCGCCACTCGCGAAACGGTTACCACCTCTGACGGCGCCTATGTATTTCAAGACCTGCAACTCGGAATTTACTCTGTAGCCATTACTATGCCTGGCTTTGCCAAAACGACGCTGGAGAACATTTCTGTAAACCCTGGTGCTGTTACTCCGGTCAATGCGAAGCTGTCTATATCGGCAACCCAAGAGACCGTGGATGTATCGACCGATACAACTTCGGAAATTCAGACGCTGTCTTCTGCAAACAATGCCGTCATCGGCCAGAAGGGCGTGTCCGAAATCCCTCTTAACGGACGCAGCTTCACGCAACTCCTGCAACTGACCCCGGGTATGAACTCCTCCGGCTCGCTCAATGGCGCCCGCAGCAACCAGCTCAACTATCAGATCGACGGCGCGGACAACAACGACATCTGGCAAGGGTCAACCGCAGCCAACCAAGGTGGCGTTGGCCCTATCGCCGGTGTAACTCTCCCCATCGAATCGATCGACCAATTCTCCGTCCAGTCCTCGGGCAGTGCAGAAGAGGGACACAGCTCGGGCGGTCTTGTCTCTTTGGGGCTCAAGACGGGTACAAACAGCTTCCATGGTACGGGCTACTTCTATGGACGTAGCGAGTTCTTCGCGGCGCGTGACTTCTTTGCTCTCAATAGTGCTCGTAAACAGAAAGTCCGCAACCAGCAGTTTGGCGGATCTCTCGGCGGCCCGGTCTTGAAGGACAAGCTCTTCTTCTACACCAACTACGAGCGCCAGGTTTACAACATCCAGCTCTCCAGCTCCGCAGACACCGAACCCGGTGCGGCCTACGTCACGCAGGCCACCCAACTGTTGGCGCGCCACGGCGTCACGACTGTAAGTCCACTGTCCCTGACGCTGCTCTCTGCGCTGTGGCCCGGGGGCAATGCGAGTTCATCGAGCAATCCCGGTGGCCTTGGAGCAAATCTCAGCAACTACGTCGAAACGCACGAGCGGCATGGTTATAGCGACAACGTCGTCGGCAACCTAAACTACATCCTTTCGCCGAAACAAACCATCCGCCTCCAGGCTTTTATCGGCACGGGCCGCCAGGCCGAGCCGGGTGGGCCCACTTACCCGTACTTCCAGGTTGCTCCAGACATCACTCAGAGTTTCTCTCTATCTCACAACTGGGCGCCTACGGACCACCTTGCGAACCAGTTGCTGATCGCTACCGGCATCTTCAATCAGACCTTCAATGACCTGAACCACAGCTTCAACATGCCGGCTCTCGGACTTAACACCGGCGTTACGAACCCCTCGCTCTTCGGCGCTCCGACCATTACCCTGAGCGGCTTCGATGGCACCGGTGCGACTCAGCCGCTGGGCCGCAAGGACTACACGGGTCACATCACCGACTCCGCGACCTGGGTTCACGGTGACCACCAGATCCGCTTCGGTGGCGAGTTCCGCCGCAGCTACATCGACCTGCAGTACCAGGCCGGCACGCGCGGAAACTTTGCCTTTACTGGCTACTCGTCAGGGTCTCCCAGCGCTGTCAAGCCAACCACTGCAAGTGCGTGGTCCGAGTCGACCACGAAGGCACAGGTTTGCGGAACGACAACGCCGCTGCCGGCGGCCTGCGGTGGCATCAATGACCTCGCAGTGATCGGTGCCCATACCGAGGTCCTTGCGCTTGCGGACTACCTGACCGGCAACTTCAACTCCGCATCCTTTACCAATGGCGTTCTGCGCCGCGACCTTTATCGCACTGACCTGGACTTCTTCCTTCAGGACCAGTACAAGCCGGCGCCAAGGTTAGTCCTTAACTATGGCATCCGGTACGACTTCTTTGGCGATCTTTCCACCACCGGGCCCTGGTCGGTATGGCGCCCAGGCGCTTCAGGAACGGATGCAAACGGCCTGATCCAGGTCGGCACCCCTGGTGCCCCGCCAACCTACAAGCCTGGAAAGCTGCATTTTTCCCCGCGCGCAGGTTTTGCCTACAATCCAATCGACAAGCTTGCGATTCGCGGCAGCTATGGTCTGTACTTCGACTCGGCGCCGTTCAACGGCTTCGGCAATAATAGCGTCTCGTTCGCAACGGGAGCTAATGCAACCGGTCTGCAGGCTAACCCGTTTGGCGGCGTTGGCAACGTATCACTTTCCGTAGGACAGTGGGTGACCAACCAGCCCGTCTTTGCAAATGCCAAAGGTGCTGCCACTTTCGGTCTGTTCTCCGTTGACCCCAATCTGCACATGGCATATGCCCACGATTACAACCTGGCTACTGAGTATCAGGTCAACAGGAAGACTGTGTTCACGTTGGCCTATGCCGGCTCCACTGGCATCCACCTCTACACGCTCGAAGACGCCAATCAGGCTGCTCCCTGGTCGACCTCGGCTACGGGCAACACAGGCGGACCGACTGGCGTCGCTACTGCTACCAATCTTTGCTCGCTCGCGGCAAACGGTTCCAATGCCACTTGCTTGCTTCAACGCCGACCTTCCTATCTGAACAGGTCGATCACCAACTACACGGCAGTCGGCGCGGTGGTAGAGGTAGGAAGCAACGCTGCTTCAAACTACAACTCGCTTCAAGCTACCATCAAGGCCAGCGGATACCACGGTCTGACCGGTCAGTTGGCCTGGACCTATGGCCACTCTCTGGACAACGGCTCGGGCTTCCGCAGCACCGGCCCTACCAACTCCGACAATCTGCATTTCGATTACGGCAACGCAAGCTTTGATATTCGCCATACCCTTAGCAGCTATGTCGTCTACGAGGTCCCGCAGATCGGTCGCCGCTTTGCTGCGCTCACCAAGGGCTGGCAGGGTACGGCCTTTGTCAAATTCAATACTTCGGCCCCCTTCTCCATCACAGTCGGTGATAACACCGGTATCGGTATGAACAAGGATCGAATCAACTATACCGGCGCCAATCTAAAGAGCGGTAACAATACCATTCAGACGAATCCGACGACTGGGGTTAAATTCATCCAGTACTGGAACGCTTCCGCTGCAAATACCATTCTTACGACTCCGGCCTACGGAACACAGGGCAACACAGCCCGCGACGAGTTCCGAGGACCTCACTTCTTCGACATCGACTCGGCGCTAGTGAAGAACACGCAGATCCACGAGGGTGTGAGCTTGCAGTTCCGTGCCGATCTCTTCAACCTCTTCAACATTGTCAATCCTGGAAACCCCAGCACAAGCATCACCAGCTCAACCTTTGGTCAACTAACCAGCGCTCCGACCGGCATCTCGTCGGGCGCTCCGTTCAACGTTCAGTTCGCTGGAAAGATCATCTTCTAAAGACTGTTCAAACCGATTACAAGGGGACCGGGAAGAGATCTCCCGGTCCTCTTTGCGGCCAGTGACAACCAGTCGCGAAGTCCTCGCGCATTCAATGGCATTACTGCCTCATCTCCGCGCGGTTGGGAAGAAAACCAGGCCCGGATCAGGCAAAATATTTTCGGAGGTGTTTAGGCATGCCCCGCATCGGCCGCTTCGCACTTCTGCCATCCGCCGTTCTTGCTTTGTCCCTTGTTTCTGTTTCGGCGCAGCAGAATCCGCTGGTCCCGCACTCGATGTATGAACCGCCGATGGCGGCGGCAGCCGCCACTCTGACTGCAAGTTCCGTCAATGTGCCGCCAGACTTGCTCACTACCGGCGAGAAGACGCAATGGCAACAGACGGCGCGTTACGACGAAGCCATTCGCATTATGCAACGTCTCGCCGTTCTCTCGCCCGAGGTCAAAGTAATCCAGTTTGGAACGACTTCGCAAGGCCGTCCCATGTATGCCATGATCGTGTCCTCCGATAAGGCGTTCACCCCCGCTGCCGCCGCAAAGACCGACAAAGCTGTCATCCTGATCCAGTCCGGCATCCACTCAGGCGAGATCGAGGGCAAGGATACCGCTCTCATGTTGGTCCGCGACATGGTCATCACGAAGACACACGCGGCCTGGCTCAAGAGTGCGATCTTCCTCGTCATCCCTGTCTTCAATATCGATGGTCACGAGAATCGCAGCCCCTTCAATCGCGCCAATCAGAACGGCCCGGAGATAACCGGTACTCGCGCCCAAGCACAGGAACTTAACCTCAACCGCGACTATGTTAAGGCAGCCACCCCCGAAATGCGTGGCTTCCTGGGGCTCTACCACGCTTGGATGCCCGACTTCATGTTCGACAATCACGTCACCGACGGGGCCGATTACCAGTATGACGTCACTTGGGATATGGCCCATCACGGGGACATCGGCGAGCCTACCAGCGCCTGGGTCAACGGGCGTTACATCCCCGAGCTCGATAAGCGCATGGAGGCCTCCGGTCATCTCGTCTCCCCTTATGGAGGGCTGCGCGGCGGCGGCAATGGCGAAGGCGGTCAGTTCGGTCCCGGCGGCGGCGCTGGGCCACTTGGCGCGGCGGGCCAGAGCGGCCAACCTGGTGGGGGTCGTCGTGGCAACGGCGGGCAGGGTGGCGGCCAGCGCGGTGACGCCGCAGCAACTGGCAGCGGCAAACGTGAGTTCTTCGTAGAGGTATTCTCTCCCCGTTACTCGCATCTCTACGCGGCAACGCTCAATCGCCCGTGCCTGCTGGTCGAGACCCACTCCCTGAAGACCGCTAAGACACGCGCCTGGGCAGACTACGACATCATGGTCAACTCCATCGACATCGTCACCGAGGACCCCCAGAGCCTGCGCACCGCGGTTCGAAATGCTGACGCTAAATACGCCGCCCAAGCCGGCGACCGCAGTGCCCCGCCCATCTACCTCGCTGGCAAGACCAGCGCTGGTGGCCACCCGTTGATGTATCACTCGCTCAAGACGGCAACGTTCCAGTCTGAGATCACCGGAACCCCCGTCGTCCGCTACACCGCAGAAAAGGACGACTTCGAAACCATCGAGCACGATGGCATCGACACTACGGCAGAGGCGCAGGAGCCACTGGGCTTCATCGTCCCGCTTCAGTGGAAGGAGATAGCAGACGAGCTCAAGCTACACGGAGTCCAGATGGAAATCATCCCCAAGGACCTGAATCAGGAGTTCGAATCGTGGCGCTTCAGCGACGTGAGGTACGTCAGCTCCGGCGAAGCGGGTCAACTTATGGACTATACGCTCAACCCGGTGAAGGAGAAGATCGAGGTCCCTGCGGGCTCTTGGTGGGTCCCGCTGCATCAGCAGCGTGCGCGGCTCATCATGGCGCTGCTTCACCCGGCCGCTCCTGATGCTCTCATCCGTCTCGGGTTCGCCGCCCCCATCTTTCAATCGATGGGACGCATTGGCGCGAACCCGTACCTTAGCGTACCCATCGCTACTAAGGTCGCCGAAGAGCACCCGGAGTTGCTGCAGGAGTTCGAAGCGAAGGTTAAATCCGACCCTGCCTTCGCCGCTGATCCGCAGGCCCGTATCAATTGGTGGACGTCACGATCGAACTACCAGCCCTCGGCCGTCAACCGCTACCCGGTCCTCCAGGTTTGGGAAAAGACCTGGTAGACGCTAAAGCAGACAATGATTGATACAGCCGTAACAATGCTGTGACGAGGCGGCTACCAACCGCGGGTTTGCAAGAGGTTCTGCTCTTCGATGGCCGCAGCCGCGAGGCCCTTCATGGTGCCGGTAACGGATTCGCTGGCTTCGGCGACGACCTTGGGGTCGTTGAAGTGGGTGGTGGCGATGACGATGGCGCGGGCGCGCGAGACGGCTTCTTCGCGCTCCAGGGGATTGTTCTCCACATCGAGCGGGGTGGCGCGTTCTTTCATGAAGATGCCGGAGCCGACGAAGATGGTTTCGGCGCCGAGCTGCATCATGAGGGCCGCGTCGGCAGGCGTGGCGATGCCGCCGGCAGAGAAGTTGGGCACGGGAAGCTTGCCGGCCTTGGCGACCATGCGGACGAGTTCGTAGGGCGCTCCGTGGACCTTGGCCGCGTTGTAGAGTTCTTCGTCGCCGAGCACGGTGAGGGCGCGGGTCTCGCGGACGATCTGGCGCATGTGCTGGACGGCGTGGACCACGTCGCCGGTGCCGGGTTCACCCTTGGTGCGGATCATGGCGGCGCCTTCCGCAATGCGGCGGAGGGCTTCGCGGAGGTTGCGCGCGCCGCAGACGAAGGGCGTGGTGAAGGCGTGCTTGTCGATGTGGAACGACTCGTCGGCGGGGGTGAGGACTTCCGACTCGTCGATGAAGTCGACGCCGATTTCCTGCAGAACCTGCGCCTCGGCGAAGTGGCCGATGCGGGCCTTGGCCATGACGGGGATGGTGACCGCGGCCATGATCTGCTTGATGAGCTTGGGGCTGGCCATGCGGGCGACGCCGCCTTCGGCCCGGATCATGGCGGGGACACGTTCGAGGGCCATGACGGAGATGGCGCCGGCCTCTTCGGCGATGCGGGCCTGCTCGACGTTCATGACGTCCATGATGACTCCGCCCTTGAGCATCTCGGCGAGGCCGAGTTTGAGACGGAGGGTGGAGGAGCCGAACGATATGTGGCCAAAGTTACCGTTGCCGTTCAGGCCACCGTTATGGTTGTCATAGTGTGACTGGTCTGCCATCTGAGATTCTCTCCGCGCGAAGCGGCTATGCAAAAATCGCTTCGCGGCACTCGCCTTAAACCCGAGCAGTCTTCACTCGGTCGCTGATCATCTGGATCGCTCGCCTTCCGCTTAGCGCCGCTCCTTCCTGCCATCCCACCACGTGGCTGGTGTGATCGCCGGCGAAGTAGATGGGACCATCCGGTGTCGTTATGGTGTCATAGTCCTGTTGCGAGATCCCGCCAATCCAGGACCCTTCATTCCACTTAACATGGCGCCATCCGCAGAAAATCGGCTTTTCGAGATCCTTGCCGTGACCTGGGTGCAACTTCTCAATCTGCGCGCGGGACGCATCGAATTTCTCCTGCATCGTCAGTTTGTCGAAACCACCGGCAAACTCGTCCATGTAACCCCCGACGATAATTCCACGTTCCGACATCAGCGAAGAACTCGGATACCAGACAGGACTCGGGCCCTGGGAAAGGAAGGACAATCCCCCATAGATGTTGTAGTCCGTCTCCCAGAAGCGCTTGGACTCCCATGGGATTTTGAAAGACGACCGATACTGCGCCTTTTCCACCACGCTCTTATGGTCCGAATCCAGCTCGGCCTTGATCTGTCGCAGGATGGTCAGCGGCATTGCGCATACCGCATAATCTGCGTCGATGGAATGGGTCGATCCGGCCTTGCTGTACGTTACACGAACACCCTTCGCCGTCTTCGCGATCTCAGTGACCGGAGCCTCGTAGAGGATAATCGGACCGAGCGACTTGGCAAACGCATTCGATATCTGCTGCATCCCGCCGACGGGCTGCATCATAGTCGCTTGCCAGTCCCATGCCTCCTCGTATAGTTCGGAACCCCAGAAGTTCGCGTCGAGTAGCGCGCTGACCGGGATCGGATCCTCGGCCACGATCATGTTCTGCGGTCCGGCTCCCGGATATTGTGTGATCTCCGCGCGGTCACATCCTTTGTACTTGCCCTTCCCGTCGAGCGAACCATAAAGCCTTAAGGCATCAACCATTCGTTCGCGATCCTCTTTCGAGAGCTCCTGGTCGAGAGCACCTCCCACGATGGCCTTCGTCAGCAGTTCGCTCACCTGCCCGCGGGTGTCGTTGATCACTTTGCGTTGCACGTAAGGCTTGCCGCCGTTAACCCTGTCGTTCTGCAAAAATGCCGAGCGGGTAGTGTTGATCTCCACTTCTAGCGGAACTTTCAACTCGCGGCAGTAGCCAAGAATAGTGCCGTGCACCGAAGGCAGCCGAGCCGGTCCCATGTTCTGGTAGAGTTCAGGGCTCCATTCAACTGTCTGCTTGGTCCCATCAACAAACTCCACGACATCGCCGTTCCTGGCGCTCCAGGCTCGGCCGCCGGGGCGATGCCTAGCCTCCAACAGGATCACGTCGTAGCCCAGTTTCCGCGCTTCATACGCGGTCGTCAGTCCGGCAACGCCGCCTCCGAGCACGACAAGCTTGATTCCCTTCCCCACGCCCTTCGCCGCAGCAATCGGCTCAGCCATCGACTCCTTGATCGGCATCAACCCAAGGCTTTGCATGGTGATGAATGCCGCGCTAAATCCACCAGCCTGGCCTACGCGCGTAAGGAACTCGCGTCTCGAAATCCCCATCAAATTCACCCCCTACTACTAAATAGATACACCTGAATGGATTCCGAGATCCGACGAAGCCTGCGTAAAACTAAATCCGCTTGGCCCGACTATATCCGGTTGATGAATCACGGAAATTGCTTGGAGAATGTCCAGTGCCAGTGTAGCTCGCGCAAACCGATCTCTTCCAAACCGTGAGAAGACGTTGCCTTGAGATGTCCTCGTTAGTTAGGAGATGAATCGTGATGATCTTGCCGATGCATGAGCGCCAAGAACCCCGGCGTGGTGCACCGGGGCTCCGAGGTTAGAAAGAATAGTTTAGGCGAAGTGCAATTCGGACGGAATGTGTAGGTCCGAGTGGCTCAGAGACGCCGCTGTCGAGTTGCCAGCAGGTAGATCCATACACTTCACGAAGGCGGTTTGGAACTTTGCCATCTCATCAGCTGTCCCCACCGTAACCCGCACATAGGTTGGCATTGCTGCCCAGGTACGACCGATGGCTACCTTCTCTTTGATCATGTTCTGCTGGAACTCGCGCCCTGGACGATCGACATTCACCATAAAGAAGTTCGCCTGAGATCCGGGAAGAACTTTGTAGCCCTTCTTATCGAGAAACTCGAGGGTTGCCTCCCGATTGTCCGTATTGATCTTCCGGCGTGCAGGAACGAGACTCGGATCACGCAGGCTGGCACCCGCCATGGCAGCAGAGACCAGCGAAACGGAGGCCACGCTGGTCAGCCGGATTTCGGGAGAGATCGTCTGGAACTTCTCCAGCAGGTCGGGGCGACCAAAGGCAAAGCCGGCGCGAATGCCCGCCATGCCATAAATCTTCGAGAAGGTCCGCAGAACGATGATGTCTTTGTCTGCGGCAACCTGATCGATGACCGACTCATGCGTTGAGAAGTGATGGTAAGCCTCGTCGACGATGACGACCGACCCCTTGGGCTTGTTCTCGAGCAGCCAGACGATGTCTTCCTTGGGGGTCATGGTGCCCGTCGGGTTATTCGGGTTCACAATATAGAATGCGCCCGCCTTCGGGTCGGCGGCCACCATGGCCTTTACGTCGTGTGCGTACGTACTGGTCAACGGAACCATCTTGAGCGGCGGGGTGGACAGCTTATAAGCAGCGGCAACGGCAGCGGCGGCGCGAGGCCCCTGCTCGTAGCTTGGATCGGCGCAGACCAAACCACGGTCGGGTGTGATGTTCGACATCAGAGCCATATCCAGCGGACCGCCCGACCCCGGGAACAATTCCACATAGCCCGGTTTGAGACCGAACTGGTCACTGATCGTCTTTACAGTGGCGCGAGCTACGCCAAATTTGTCGTAACGGCCACCTGTTGGGCCTGCATCGACCATGGCCGCTAGGGCCACCTGCGCTGGGCCCAACGGATTTTCGTTGGAACTGATGATGACCGTGTCAGATGAAAGCTGACGCATTTCACCCATGTCGGCACCGCCACCCGCGCCACGGCGGCGAGGTGTTGTGGATGTTTGCGTGGCAGGTGCCTGCGCGAGAGCGAGGTTAGGGAGCGTTGTGGCGACAGTAACTCCGGCTCCAAACAAACGCACGAAGTTACGACGGGATACCAAAGATCCGAACTGGTCGAAGCTCATGGGAAATCTCCTCTGTCGGTGATGACACCGATGCATGCATTGGTTAGAAGCCGCTGTTTCGCGTTTGCGCCAGATCCGGCACACTCGTCTCACACAGCTAAATCGAGACTTACTCATCGAATCTTGGTTTAGACCCGACTAATATCCAACTTGCGTTGGCACTGAATGATTTTTACACGTATGGGTTTTGATAACTGTAACGTTAATTGATACTAATGTGACACGGATTGCAAAAAAACACAACTGCATTTGAGTCTGTGGATATTCAGTTTTATCCTTATACCTTCATCATGTTTCGCCAGAACAATGTAACCTCTGATATTCCTCACTCGAGGCTACAAGAACCTATCGCAACACTTTCGAGTGCTGCTCGCCGCACACGAACCTCGAGCTAGAACGTCACCCTTCCGCCCAATTGGATAATCCTCCCAAATCCGAGTTGTGAGTTGATTTGTCCTGACGTGGGAGAGTTGAATCCATTGGCGGGATAGCTGGAGGCATATGCGCCTAGCGTATAACCACTAGCTACTGCGAGGGTTGTGTTGGGCGTACCAAGTTCTGGAGTATTCATAGCATTGAGTGCTTCCGCTCGGAACTGGACATTCACTCCCTCCTTGACCTTGAAGCTCTTGAAGACCGAAATGTCCTGGTTGTCATAGCCAGGCCCCTTGCATGGAAGGGTGCGTGGAACATTGCCATAGGTATAAGGCAGCGCAGCGGTGAACGCACTGACGTTGAAATAAGCTCCGTGGCCGCCTTCCAGGTCTCGGGCTTGCGGACGACCGGAATAGCAGGGATTCACCCCGGCGACAAAGTTCGGCCTCTGAGTTGATCCACCTACCGAGGTTGCGCCAAACGTTCCTCCGCTGTTCAAGTCGCTCTGCGTAATGGCCAGGGGAGATCCGTTCTGATCGATCCACTCGTCGTTGACCTGCCATCCGCCAACCGCATAGTCCAGCCAGCGATTCATACCGGAAAAATACCGCATGCCGCGACCGACTGGTAGGACATAGGTAGCCGCCGCAGTGACCCTATTCGGCATGTCGTTGATCGCGCGGGCCCACTCGCCGCCAAGATTGTAGTTGTCCTGCATTCCCGCGGTACTGGAATTGAGCGAGCTGGTCGATCCGTAAAGATTGTCCCAGTTTGAGGACCATGTGTACGTCGCCAGTATCGTAAGTCCCTTGGATAACCGCTTCTGGATCTTTAGATCCATCGCGTTGTACCGGCTTGCTCCGTTGCTCTCTTGTAGAGTTACGGCTGTAAATTGTGGGTAAGGAAGCACAAGCTGTGCTCGCGTTGCGGTGGACTTCGCAATAGTTCCTGTCTGCGGATAGGCAGTGCCGTTGGGAGCCGTGATGCTAGTGGCATAGTAGGGGTTAGAAACCGAGCTGGATAGATTTGTTGAAGTGGAGTAATTCGGTCCGCCGGGAGCATACGAAGCCATGATGGAATCCGAGAGTTGATCCACGTTCACAACCTGACCGAAGTTTCGTGCATGGGCCCCGACATATCCTAGTTTGAGGGCAAAACCTCCTGGAAGTTCCTGCTCTACATCGACCGAATACTGATCAACCAGCGGGAAGCGGCGGCCAAACGCCTGCGCTGTCAATGACCCCCCAATGCCACTCAGCGCGCCCAGCGTATTGCCAGTCGGAGCCAGAAGGCTGCCGGAAAAGGGATTGGAAAGCCAGGCGTTCGGACCAACTTGCGAAGCTGTCAAACTGGTGGCCGCCGTATTAACATAGTTTGTCGCCTGACTGTAGCCGGTTGAATAAGGGGTGAGCCCGACCGGCGAATAGAAGACGCCGAACCCGGCCCGAACCACAGTTCCCTTCCTCACTTCATAGGCCCCGCCAAACCGCGGAGCGAACTTTATGTGACTTTCATCGCAGCAATGAGTCGGATATTTTCCAACGCCCGCGAAAGCCAGCCCGCCATGCACGGTTTGTGGGGTTGCCGCGGGGATGACGGCCGTGACGTTTGAGTCAAACCCTACGTCATACCGACTTGTCGCTTCTTTCTGACCAAGTTCATATTCATACCTGAGGCCGACATTAATCGTGAGCTTCCCCGTCAAACGGAAATCATCCTGCGCATAGAACGCGTGGTACTTCTCGTTCATCGTCAGCCCAACGGCGTTGATTGTCACCGTCGCAGCTGTGCTGGACGACCCGGGCAGCCCCATCAGTAGATCGGCGATAGCATAGGGAGAATTCGAGGACGGCTTGCCTGAACCATCGCTGTACTGGCCGCTGAAGGTATAGGAGCCATTGCCGCCACTGGCCGAGGAAACAAAATCGTTCATACTGCGGAAGACATACCCAGCCTTGATGTTCTGCTTGCCGATCGTCTTTTCGATCCCGATCACCACGTTTTTCGAAGCATTCACCGTTGGGCCCGAGGTGGCCGCGCCAATGCTGGCTGCATTGGTTACGCTGCTTAGAGTAATCGTTGGAAACGTCGCCGACTGCAGCTGGCTTACAAATCCAGTTGGAAAGCCCGCGCCACCGAAACCATTGGCTTGGTTAAAACCACTGCTGTACTGCAAGGTATCGCTGTAGTACCGGTTAAAGCCATACCCTACTGTCAGGATCGTCGTTGGGTTCAGTACAAAGACATTATTGACGGCAGTCGCATCGTTGAAGCGATGGATAACTCCGTCGCTCTCGGCAAAAACGTTTAGGATGCTTCCGTTTGGCTCCTGCGTTGCCAAGTGGACGTAAGAGGCCGATGCAGACCACCATGGAGTGAAGACGTGATCCATTTTGCCGCTGTACATGTCCGAACGCGTTTTGAAATCATTTGAGCCAAAGAAGTTTTGTGCACCTGCATTGTAGATGCCGCTCGTTGTGGGTAGCGGAAACTGGCTCGCAATGTATTCTCCGATCGGGTTGATAAGTCCTGTGCCGGCAAGCTTGTTTCCTGGGACCGGAAGGCCTGTTACAGGATTGCAGATGACAAAGTAACCCGGTTGGGCTGCGCAGGTTGTTGCTCCGCCAGGCGGAAGGTATGCGGAAAAATCGCCGGTCCGCTCTGCCACCGTGGGAACGTAATAAGAGTTCGTCGAACTGGTATACGGCTGCGCTTGACGGTACCCTTCCTCGGACAGCCAGAAAAAAGTCTTAGTCAGATATTTGACTTTGGTGCTATACGGTAATGGTCCCCCGAACGCCCCGGCATACAGATAAGTTGTGCTGTCGGGTCGCGAGATGCCTGTCAGATTGTTCTGCCAGGTATTTGCCGTCCAAGGTGTCTGACGAGTCTCGCCGTACAGAGTGCCGTGATATGTGGAAGTACCAGACTTCAAGGTTGTATTGAATACTCCGCCCCCAGTCCGACCCACCTCCGCATCGTACGTATTGGCCTGCACTTTGGCGTCGGAGACCGCTTCAAGCGACGGTATGAAGGTTGCGCCGCCGGAAGAAGTGGAAACGGGAATGCCGTCCACAACATAGTTGTTCGCGCCGATCGGTGCGCCGGACACGGACACGGACGAAGTGCCGCTTTGATCTTCCGCGCGCACGAAGCGAGGATCGCCGGTCGGCGTGACGTTGTTATCTAGCTTGTCAAAAACAAAAGGGTTGCGACCCAGGTTTGGGAGATCCTGCAGCTTTTGTTCATCGAACGTTTGCCCCTCCGATGCCGATGCCGTATCGATAAGTGGATCGGCTTGGCCAACGACATCAATCTCTTCGACCTGTGCGCCGATCTGCAATACGCCATCGGCTGTAGCCGTCGTTCCAATGCCGACGACAAGATCCTTCTGTTCTAGCTTCTTGAAGCCGGGCATCGTCGCAGTCACGGTGTATTGTCCAGGATCCACCGCAGTAAACAAGTAGTCGCCATCCTGGTTGGTTACCGAGGAACGCTCGACTATCGTCCCCTCGTTGACGAGAGTCACGGAAACATTCGCAATGACACCGCCCTGTACATCGGTTATCCGGCCTCGAACAGCTCCATAGTTGGTTTGTGCCATCGCGTCGGACAACTGTAAAGCAAACGAGGCCACCAGAACGATTAGGGCAAAAAGCTTCGCATATCGCAATGACATCCAATATCCTCCAGCAATTTGGGCTAGCTTGTCTCTCACGTTAACTCGTTGACGATCGGCAACAAGTGAAGATAACGGTTGTTTTCAGCAGGTAGACAGCTGTACTGAGTTCAGAGACAGCAATGGCTGGGTCATACCACGCTGGTCAGGTGGCGATAAGGCGTTAAGTGGATGTGCTCCACCATCACCTCGCGCGAAAGGTTTTTCTAATTCGGATGCGTAGAGTCAGCGAATTATTGAGATTACCTCTTCAATCCGAGAGGATTGAAGTAAAGACAGCAGGCTACGGAACCGTGCTAACCAATACGATGAGAGATTGCCGGGCTGTATTCTGACTTATGTCTGCAATATTCGCGGCCAACAACAGCAGCAAAGCTTATTCCTGCACTTGACCGGGTAGGCTTCCAAAACTCACGTGCGCGAGAACTTGTCTTTAAAGTGATGACTCTGAAACTAGCCGACAGTTAACGCTCTGTCAACAGAAAAATCGCCTTCGGCAGATATTATGTGCGCACATCTGATACATATTCCAAGCCGGCTGTGGAATTCCAGCAGGATATGATGCAGCCTAATTCAGCTATTCTGTTCGTATAACTGATTTCGATGCATAAAAGAAACTCCCGGGAATCCCGGGAGGAGAACATGGTACCCGCGTTGGGTCTATAAGCTGGCACTGCAAATGCAACATCCTTAGATAATCCTTATATTGACCGCTGTTTTCAGACTCCCATCTAGTGGCAGTTATTTTCCTTTCACTGCAATTACTTCAACCTCGAGCAATGCCCACGAAGCCGCGAGAGCGGCCACCTGAACTGCTGAGCGCGCCGGCTTGTTGGGTTGATCTTTGGTCCCGAAATATTTGACATACACGGACTGCATACCAGCAAAATCGAGTTTTCCAGTCTTCGGATCAGGCCCGAGAAACACTGTCATCTTCACGACGTCTTTCATATCCAAGCCCTGCGCCTGTAGCGCCTTTTGGATCTTTGCAAACACACTGGCAGCCTGCGTTGCTGTATCTCCGTACACTGCCTCAGTGCCTTTGGCTGGATCGGCCGGAGTTACCGGCGACGCCAGTTGACCACTGACATAAAGGGTGTCGCCAGCCCATACCGCTGTCGCGAGCGGCGAGTTGTCCGCTTGAATATGCTTTACCTCGACCTGCGACTGGGCCACACAGGATGCGGCCAACAACGCCATTCCCATCAATACATTTATGAGCTTCATCGGTCTTCTCCAGTTTGTTATTTAGATTGTGTTTGGCTAACTGCGTGAACGACTCTTGGGTACTATGTGTATTGTCACTTACTATTCGTTTAATCTGACATCCGGATATGATCATCGATCGTCACAGTTGAACTCATTGCATTCATCACGGCGGTTCTCCAAGGCGCATGCTTAGTTGGCTCCTGCAGGATGGGCTCTGCTTGCAAACCGCGTGCTGCCCGAGTTACTGGACGCGGCCGCTTCTAGTTCAGTTGCAGGATGGTGCCCGGTTCCATGCTCTGACCATGGTAGATGTGTACATAAGAGAAGCCATAGCCATAGAAGCTGGACAGAGCCCGAAAGGAGATGATGTTGTGCGTACCCTGAAGCGGTTGAAACTCGGCCGGGGTATGCCGAAAGTGACGTTCTGTGACAACGGCAGCGAGTTCACCAGTCAGGCGATGGACCTTTGGGCCTATCGTCATAGCTGCGAAGATCGACTTCTCTCGGTCGGGCAAGCCGACCGATAACGCCTTCGTGGAGGCATTCAACGGGAAGTTCCGTGTCGAATGTCTGGACACTCTATGATGAGATACGCCGCGTCCCTGTCCTTCGAAATCCCTCGGCCGTGTAAAGGCCAATTCAGTAAACAGGCTTCAGGTGCGCCGTTTTGACTGTTCTTTCACCTTTACTTGTCTGGTGCAGACCTTGGTGGGAGAATTTGATGTTGTTAGTTACGTCTAGCTAGGCAGCCACCAGTTCCTGCGCCGCCCGGTAGTCCTGACCACTGGACAGCACCGCCCATACAATTCGTGCCAGCTTGTTGGCTGTCGCGACGATCAGGACGTTACGCGGTGCCCTCGTCTCAAGCGAGGTCATCCAGGCACCCATCGCGATCCGCTCTCGCTTGGATCGCAGCACGACTGCGCGGGCTCCATGGATGAGGATCTTGCGCAAATAGAGGTTGCCGCGTTTGGCCGGGCTCTTCGCGAATACCAGGCCGCGTTCCAGAAGGAACGCACGCAGCTGGTTGATCAGTGACGTTCGTCGTGTGATCAAGCGGTCGCGCACTCGATGGAGAGCTTGCAGATCGAGCTGGTCATCTGTCTTGATCGGCACGAAGCGCATGTTCTGACAATCCACGGCCTCAGCGATCGCCTCCGCATCAATGAAGTCGTTCTTGTTCGACTTCACAAACCGCTTCACAAACCGGCGAATCTGCGCATTTGGGCGAGTTTCGCGAGTTTCGCGAGTTTCAATTATTGAGCGCTAATCGTGATCCCGATTGAGGAACTGATGCCTGCTCCCGAAAATGGTGTTGCAGGGATGACTGATCCCGTACTCGACAAGCCGCTCACGGTGCTGTTGCCTCCATTCGCCACCCACACATTGCCCGAGCCATCGATTGCGATGCTGGATGGCTGGTTGAAGGCGCCGGCAGTGAAGTTGGTCGCCGAGGCTCCCAGTGGCGCAATGGTGGTGACACTGCCGGTCAGGTTCGTGACCCACGCGTTGCCCGAGAGATCGATCGCGATTGCGGATGGGTGGGAGAGCGAGCCGGCCGTATATCCGGCCGCTGGCGATAACGCGGCGCCTATCGGAGAGAACTCGCTGATGCTGTTCGCTGTGTTCGAAACCCACACATTGCCCGTGGCGTCGACCGCCACACCGGTGGGCTGGGACAATCCCCCGCCGGTATGGTGGATGCCAATCAGCCAATTCGTTGGAGCGGCTGTTAGAGCGGGTTGAAAGGCGGGAGACGGGGTGGCAAGAGCAAACAGCGCAGGTACGCTGCTACTGGGATATTGCGCAATGTTAAGCGCAGCAGTTAACGTATCCGTCGGAGCCGATCCACCCGGTGGAGTGGCCGCCGCGAAGAGAGTGGCACATGCCGTGCCGGAGGCGACGCTGCCGTTTGTGTTGATGCAGGATGAGAGGATGTTGGCCAGCGTGTTCACCTCGGCGACGGGCAGGGTTGCTCCTGCCGGCAGAGCGGGCCCGGGAGCGCTACCCGTCGATACGTTCGCGATCTTATTCGCGGTGGCAAATGCGTTTTGAACGCCAGGTATGTTGGAAGCGGAGGTCCCGGCATTCGTCGGCGAACTCATAAATCGCGCCAGCGACCAGGCCCCCGCAACAGTCGTGACTTCGTTCAGGTTGATGAATGTAGTGCTGGCGTTGGCAAGCAGGGATGAGCAGGTGCCGAGGGCGGCCATCAACGCCAGGGCCCCATTGTTCGTATTGCCCGCCAGTCCGGGATTGCCGCCGGTCGCGACGATGTAGACCTGATCCACACCGGTGCAGCTGTAATCGCCTGTGATCGAAAAGGTTCCGTTAGCCGCCGTCGTGACAGGCACGGTGAGCAGGGCCGTGGCCGGAGCGTTATAGCCTTCGGTGGTCACCGCATAAAGCTGAATTGTCGATCCTGAGACCGGCTGTTGGCCGCCGTGCACCGCGCCCTGAATTCTTCCGGTGCCGGCCGATCCCGACGCGGCTTCGTTCACGGACGGTGCGAGTCCCGTGCCGCAGCCGGTCAGCAGAGCAGCGGCGATCGTGCAAGCAGCGATTGTGATTATGGTTCTCACCTGAAAGCTGGCAGGCATCATGGCTGGCCTCCCTGGTTGCCATTCTTTACCGCGGTTGCAAGTGGAGTTACGACGGGTGCGGCCGCGCCCACAAATTCGGTCAAAGACGAGTCCCCCGTATTCGTAACCCAGACATTTCCTGAGCTATCAATCGCCATCCCGGTCGGCGTGTTCAGACCGCCGCCGTTGTAGCCGGCGCCGGGAGACAGTGCCGTCCCGCTATTGGCGAGGTTGGCGAGTGTGCTGTTGGTATTGGCGATCCATACCGAACCGTCCCCGGCGATCGCAATCGACGCGGGAGTTGCGATGCCGCCACCGGTAAAGGTTTGGCTGCCGCCGCCTATCTTGTTGAGCATCGTGACACTGCCGCTGCCACCCGACCAGACATTGCCCAGGCCATCGATCGCGATGCCGGAGCCGCCACCCGGATATCCTCCGGAGGGCGAGAAAGCCACTCCGCCGATGCTGATCTTCGACAGCGTCTGATTGCCATTCGCCAGCCAGATGTATGGAGGCGAGGTGGCAATCTCAGGGAGCACCGTTGAGGTTGAAGCGGCGTAAGTCCCGTCTCCGCTGTAGATCGCCGTGATCGAATACGACCCTGCGGCCAGCGAACCGGCCGCGAACGATGCTTGCGCCGTCGCATTCAGCACAACGATTCCGAGGGTGGTTGTTCCGTTCACAAATGTTACGGTTCCAGTGGGCGTCGGGACATTCCCGCCGGCCCCAACCACCGACGCGGTGAAGACGACCGCTTGCCCACCGGAAGACGGATTGGCTGATGAAGCAAGACTCGTCGTGGTGCCGATCCCTGTCGAAGCATTCTCAACCTGCGTCAACACAGGCGACGTAGAGCCCGCATAATTTGCATTTCCCACGTACATCGCCGTGATCGAGTGCGACCCAACGCTCAGCGCAGACGTAGCAAATAGAGCTTGTGAAGCCCCATTCAGAGCTACTGTTCCGAGCGTCGTGGTGCCGTCGACAAAGATCACGTTGCCGGTAGGCGTTGGTCCGCCAGCTCCGGTAGTCGTCGCCGTGAACACCACGCTCTGACCGAAGGCGGCCGGATTGATCGATGAAATCACCGCGGTGGTTGTGCTCACGTTCGACGAGGCGTTGACCACCTCATTGATGAACGTCGAAACGGAGGCGTAGCTCGCGTTGCCGTTGTAAAAGGCATTAATCTGATGCGTCCCGGTGCTTAGAGTCGAGGTGGTAACACTAGCCTGTCCACTGCTGTTCAGCGTGCCGGATCCAATAGGGTTGAAGGAATCCTGGAAGCTCACCGTACCGGTCGGGACTGGGAAGCCGTTGCCCGTCCCGGCCACAGTAGCTGTGAAAGTCACCGGCAGCGCAGGCGCGGAGGGATTCACCGACGATGTGAGTGTGATGGTTGGCGTACCGTCGGCCGTCGTTCCAGTCCCCACCAGTGCGACCTGCTGCGGGTTGCCCTGGGCATTGTCGGTAATCAGAAGTGTCCCACCGTCGAAGAAAGAGACTGAGGGTTTGAACTGCAGGTTGACGACGCAGCTTGCTCCGAGAGCCAGCGTGGCGCTGCACGTTGTGTCCTGCACCAGGTAATCCATGCTGGCGCGAAACGCATTCGCCGGGAAGGTGATCACCGTGTCGCCAGTGTTCGCAAGCGCTAGCGGCTGCGCGACGCTCGCGGTATTGATGCCCTGATTGCCGAAGCTGAACGAAGTGGCGGATAGCCGGAGTTGCGGTCCAATCGCGCCAGTCCCGCTCAGTGCAACCGTCTGCTGTGCACCATAGTAGTCGTTATCCGCGATCGTCAAGATCCCAGTGAACGGACCCGCCGAGGTGGGTGTAAAAGAAACTCCGATCGTGCAGGTAGCACTGGGAGCCAGGGTGGGCGGACAGTTGTTGGAAGCCACCGAGAAGTTCGCCGAAGCCGTCGCGCCGGAGAAGGTCAGGCCCGTGTGCCCAATGTTCTGTAGTGTCACCGTCAGCGGCGGGCTCGGCAGTCCAATGGCGGAGTTACCAAAAGCTAGCTGCGTCACCGAGAGATTGGCCAGGGGCAGCCCGAGACCGGTGCCGAAGAGCGGGATGACCGTCGGCCCCATGGGATCGTTGGTGATAATCGAAAGCGTCGTATTGCGATTGCCAACGGCAGAGGGCGAAAAGATGATCTGGAAATCGCACCCGTACGCTCCCGCCGGTATCGTCAATGGAGGATTGGTGCAGTACCCGGCCGAAGGTATAGAGACGACCTTGAAATCGCTGTTGCCGGTGGCAAACGAAGAGATCGTGAGCGGCCCTCCGCAGAAGCTCGCTCCTCCGGCACATGGAATCGGCGATTGGGCGGAGATCGCAATCAAGTTCTGGCCGGGGAGAGTCGACTGTCCTACCTGCACGCTGCCAAAATCCTGCGGGGTGGGAACACTGATGAGACTCAGGCTGGCGTCAGTGTTGGTGACTGCATCACCCGACAGCGCAATGACCGGTAGGCCGGAGATCGCAGGGTTCGCCGTGATGGTCAGCGTTGCGGTACGCAGACCGTGGGTACCGCTAGCCGGCAGAAACTTCACAGGCAGGAAGCAGGATGCACCCGCGGCCACCGTGAATGGAAGACCGCTGAACGAGCAACTCCCCGTCGTTACAGAAAAGTCCGCGGCGTTCGTTCCACCCAGCGTCAGTGCGGTGATCTGAACCGGAGTATTGGTCGACGGGTTCGAAATGTTGACGTTGGCCTGGCTGCTGCTGGACGCTGCGCCAATCGCGGCCTCTCCCAGCGATAGTGGTCCGGGTGTCACGATCAGGCTGGCCCCCGGAGCCGTGACGACTCCCGACATTGGAATCGACTGCGGACTGTCGCCTGCGTTGTCGGTCACAATCAAAGTGGCCGTACGGGTGCCCGTCGCGGAAGCCGAGGGACTGAACGCTACCTGAAACGAGCATCCAATCTCACCCAGAGGAATCGGAGTGTTGCAGGTTCCGATCGAGGTGATCTGGAAATCGGAGGCGTTCGGTCCAGCAATCGAAACCAAACCGACGGCCAGCGCTATATCTCCCTCGCTCTGGACTTCGACATACATGCCAGCGCTGGTTGTGCCTGCGGCCTGTGGTGGAAAGACAACTGGATTGGGGCTCACAAAGGCAGCCGCGCCATGTCCAGTCACGCCCGTCAGCGAAATCGTCTGGGTGCCGGCCGCGGCGTTGTTCTGGAGGACGATAATGCCACCGTTCGCCCCCGACACTACCGGTTCAAACGTCGCGGTGATCGTGCACGAGGCACCGGCGGCAAGCGAAGTACCGCAGTTATCGGATTCCAGAAGTCCCGACGGCACGGTTGCGTCGTAGGAGCTGGTTGCGAGCCGGACACTCAGCTCCAACGGCGCTGTGCCTGTATTCTGCGCAGTCACGGTCTGCGCGGCGCTGGTCCCCCCAAACGGCGTCGCCGGGAAAGTCAGCGCTGTGGACGATAGCCGCAGCATCGGCTGTGTACCGGGAATCCACTTCTGCACAAACACCGGGTTATACGCGCCCGCGTTGGCAGGGTAAACATTTGGAGTGGTCAGGACGGTGGAGGCATACCCCGTCACATACACATTGTTTGCGCTGTCGATCTTGACATCCGTGGACTGTCCGAAGTTGGCGGCAATGAGGGTCGCAAACGGCAGCTTCGTTCCATCGTTCGACATCTCCGCAAGGTAAGGACTGAACGCGCCGACAAAGGTGCCCGAAATCTTGTAGGCATCCGTCGAAAAAGGAAAGTCCTGCGCCGAGGTGACGCCGGTGAGCCAGATATTGCCGGCCGAATCGACGCCGATGGCTTGTCCCCAGGTCTGGTTGCTTCCTCCGAGATAGGTGAGAAACGACAGCGCCCCGGTGGAACCGAGCTTCGCCACGAATGCCGACCCGCAGGCGTTCGGCAACACCGGACTGACCACGGCCTGCCACATACAACTGCCACCATTCGTGTTGGTGTAGGTCGATTGATACGCTCCCGTCGTCACTGGCAGATGCGCCGATTCAGTGGACCCGATAACATAAGCATTTCCCGACGTGTCGAGTGCGATGCCGCCTCCTCCTTCATCCAACTCACCCTCAATCACGGTGAGATAGACCACCGACAACGTCGTGCCCGTGAGGTGCAACCGTGCCACCAGGGCATCGGTTCCGCCGTCCGCCGCTCCACTGGGCGCGTAGGTATTGGTCACCGGGCCCAGGCTGCTCGACAGCGGAAGGGTTGCGCTGCCGGCAAGGTAGATGTCGCCGCCACTATCAAATGCCAATCCCGAAGCAAACGCAGATTGCGCGCTGCCCAGAAACGTCCCATATTTGAATGCGCCGGTTGCCGGATTGAGTCCAAGCAGAAATGCGTTATAGCAGGGGATGGAGTTTGTATAGGTTCCTCCGGAATAAGCAGTCTGTAGCGATGTCGGCGCCGGCGTGAAATTGGAAGAGTTTGTGTCCCCCAGAACGATAAGGTCTCCGGTCACCGGATTCAGTTTTGCCTGAAAACCAACCGCCGTCTGGCTACCGCCGAGCAGACTCGAAAACAGCAATTGCGATCCATCCGGGCTCAGCTTGAAGATAAAGCCGGTCGGGCAGTTAAATCCCCTCTGCGAGAGGCCACAAGGCGACGGAGCGGCTGGCCCGATATTGTTGACCAGCGGAAAATTCGAGGAGCCGGTGGCTCCTGTGACAAAAGCATCGCCCGACGAATCCACTGCAATATGCGCGCCGGTCTGGAGCACCGATCCGCCGATGTAATCCGAGTAAATCAGTCCCGAAGCCGTGGGGTCCAGCTTGAAAACGAAGGCATCCTGACAGCCGGTACGTGTAGTATTCGTGTGGATCGTCGCGAAGTTTCCCGCCGTAGACGGGAAATCGGTGGAACAGGTACTGCCGGTGACGTACGCATTGCCAGCTGCGTCGACGTCCATTCCCACGCCCTGATTTCCGTTCGATCCCCCGATCGCAACGGCATAGAGCAACACTGGATCGATGATGAGCGGTTTGCTGTGGTCGTACGCTCCGATCCGGAACTGCACGGTGTTTGCAGCTTCGAGACGGAACTCGCTCCGCACCGGACGGCGGGCGCCATCAATCTCCTGATAAGCATCGGGATGTTTCAGCTGTACTTCACCGGCCGCGGTTCCGAGGATAAGGTTGCCGTCGCGGTCGAGTATGGCCGAGCGCGCTCCATCTGCGGCTACCCGAATCACGTCCGGATCTGTGCCCGGCGCGACCTGGAAGTCATACTCCAGCTGTTGCGGATTGCCGTAAAAAACGAGGTCGACCCCCGGATAGGCGCCTGCAATGTTGACTGTGCCAAAATGCGGGACGTTCGTGCGCCACTTCGCGGGATCGTTCCCGATGAAGTAGTTGCTGACGCCGGGTTTTGGATCTGCTCCAGCAACCGTAGCGTTCCTGCTCGCGCCCAGTAGGCGGAGATAGAGCGGTGAAGCCGAGGACTCCTCTGCTGCCTGTTGGTTGAGAACTGGAGGCAGGGCATTCGTCTGCGAGAGGGCTTGCGGATGGTGCAGCGAGAGCGCAATTTCGCCGGCAGAGATTCCCAGCGAGTACGTTGGCCCATGCGCAACATAACCGTACCGATCCGGAGCCTGGCCGCGGTTCGCTTCAAATTCGAGAGGAATGCGCGGGGATGGCGTGAAAGTCTTCGCCTGTTTGGCATGCGCAGGAATTTGCGGGGCAGCAGCCTTAACCGGCAACCCAACTGCGGTCAAGGGAGCACCCGTAGCAGGCGCTCCGGCTACTGGAGATGCCCACACATGCGAGGGATTCCCACGCAAAGGACTCAAAAGATAATGGTTTGACCCTTCGACGAGCGCAACGAGTCCGATCGAAACGATGAAGAATAGCTTCCTCATTATTCGCTCCAGTGAACCTGCAGACGGGGAGAGATTCACTATACACGCGGACTATTGACTGCTTGTAGCGCCAGCCATATTTAAATGTTTGATCGGAATCCCGTGCGGCGGGGAGGGATGAAAATTTGACTTGGGAATCGCGGGGTTCAGGGTCAGTTCGGTAATACGGAGATCCACCTGGTAGTCCTGTTGGAGTTCCGCGAGAACAATGTGCCGTGCGAAGCACCCCACCGCAACGCCACTGGACGGGTCGGTCGCAGTCCGCCAATCCTCATAGCGTGCCTCGAATAGAGGGGCTCCCGTGTTGTCGTACGCGGTGAGCGTGCTGACGACGCCCTTGGTCAAGTCAAAGACAACATCGATCTTTCGGGACGGCGTGTTCTCTGTTGACGCAACATCGACGGTCAACGTGCGGGTGTTCGAAGCATCTGCTGGTTCCGCTCCCGTTGCGGCCCGCAGCGTGCCTTCATCCCAGCGCAGGGCCTCGATGAAGGGGCGAGGGCGAAGATTCTCTCGCACATTCTCCGATTGCGGCGCAGCGTCGATCGGTCCAGTCAGAAATACTTTCTTGTCACCCTCTGGGATGAGCAGACCAAACTGACGGCCGTCGCTGGTTAGTTCCACGGCTCGGCTTCCCTGGTACGGCACCACCCCCGTAATTCGGATCAGGTTGGGTTGCACGAGATCAACGATCGCCGCCAATGCGAGCGGTCTACCCCCTGTGTGGTACTCGGTCCCCGCCGTCCCCCGCATCGAAGCGATCATATGCAGACTGCGAACCAGGTGAACCTGGGCACCGTAGGCTCGGAATAAATCATCGGTGTCTACGGCCTGCTTCAGATCAGGAGAACGGCTGAGCAACGAGCAGGGCGACACCCCGGAACGGTTTCCTGTCGCAGGAGAAGCTTGCCCGAAGAGGCACGCGTTCCATAACAGCATCAAGGCGAAGGCTCCGTGTTTCATAGGGTCCAGGATTGCGTCAGCATACGCTTTGGCATGGTGAGATCCTTACCCGGATAGCCGCCTTCCAGAAAGCGGTTTCCGAGGCGCCTAACGCTTGGATTGGAGGCCGGCACTATTGCAACTATAAACAACGGCAGGTGTGTTTTGGTTGACTGCAAGTCAGCCTCCCTTTGGCTGGTGCTTGTGCCAATCCGTCATGGAGTTAAACTCAGATTTCGCTAGCACTCGGAGCCCTTCCGCCTTGCCGCAACCACCATCAACCAAAGACTTGTGAGTCAACCCACTCACTTGTTGCCAAATCGCCGTTGCACTCATCGACACAGGATTAGTAGCCGGAAGTCCGTGTACCCCGTGGGGAGGCCGATATGCTCTCCACATGGGCTATTGAGTTGAATCTACATATTTACATATTGTTGTGGGTGTCATCGAGTGTGACGGTGAAACGCTTTATTGCACTGGACTACTGTTTGATCCGCACACTGGTCTCGTCCTCAGACATCGCAAACTCGTCCCCACGGGCAGCGAGCGGTTGATCTGGGTGCGCGGTGACGGATTTACCATGCGGGTTGCGGACACCGAAGTCGGGTGCATCGGCAGCGCCATTTGCTGGGAAAACTATATGCCGTTGTATCGCCAGCATCTCTACGACCAGGGTGTTCAGCTCTGTTGTGCTCCAACCGTGGACACGCGGGAAATCTGGCGCGCCAGCATGCGCCAGATCGCTTACGAAGGCCGCTGTTTCGTTCAGCGCTTGTCTCCGACGATTGGGAGGAAGACCTGAGAGATTCCGGCGGAATCACCGACGGGAGCAGCATGATTGTGGCGCCCGATGGCAACGTAGTGCGGGACCATTGTTCGGGGCAGGCCTGCTTAGCGCTGAGATCGATCTTAAGGAAATCATTCGATGCAAAGTCGATCTTGACATTGTCGGACACTATAGCCGTCGCGACATTTTCGATCTCAGACTGATCGTGCCATAGGGTCCGCAAAGTTGCAGGAGTGGTCAGTCTAACGACACTACCCAACGTTTCTTGACTTTTATTCTAGAAACGGTATACGGTGGACAGAATCCACTCTTCAAAGCCTGACTCTTAAGATGCAGACGCACCGGGAAGCCAGTCTGCCTGATGAAACGGTCCGTTAACCTTCAAGACCAAAGCTGCAGGACGTTTTACCTTCTGACCAGCTTATCAGGAAAGGCCACACGATGAATCGAACGATCCTCATTCTAGGAACTCTGCTCCTCGTCTCTGCTACCGCACTCGCGGCCGATCCGCTCGATGGCACCTGGAAAATCAATGATGCGAAGTCGAGTTGGAGCGATGGCAAGTTTCCCCCAAATATGAGCCTGACGATCGATGTGAAGATCGAGGGGGACGTGATGAAATACCACTCGGTCAACGACACCGCCAAGGATAAGCCTGGAGCGGTCGCCGATTTCGAGGCGGCTATGGACGGAAAGCCTCATCCGTTCAATGACAGCGCACGCTTCAATCAGGTTCAGATCCGCCACATCGGGCCGGGACAGCTTGAGCTCCTAGAGATGAAGGATGGGGATGTCATCGTCGGCGCCTGGTGGTGGCTCTCTGCGGACGGCAAACACCTGATCCGCCGCGGCATCGGCAAAGCTGCCGACGGCAAATCGAAAGAATACGAAGAGTACTTCGATAAGCAATAGCAAGGTTCGTTGACTGCTAGCGGCTATTGGGATCCCTTCTGCCCTTCTCCTGGAGACGCGCCGTCCGGGATTTCTTTTCTAATTCTGCAATTGTTCGGCGTCACTATGGCGATATGACTGGTGCCTATCCGTCACCTCGGAACCGCCTAATCTTCTCGACACCGAAGCATGTCCCTCGATAGCGACAAAACATCTGATTCCTGAAGATTTAAGGAGATGATCCAATGAATCTGAGCCAGGTGAGAAGATTTCTATCCGGTTACTTCGTGATATCGGCGCTTCTGCTTGGATTGGGAGTTGGCATCTCTGGCGCTCAGACTCCCACCGGCAGTGTCAACGGTCTGATCAATGACGTGACAGGTGCCGTGGTCCAAGGTGCTCATGTGACGGCTACGAACATCGATACGATGGTCAACTACAACACCGTCTCCGCCGCCGATGGCAACTATACGCTTCCATCCCTGCCCATTGGCAGATATACCATCCGAGTAACCGCGGTGGGCTTCAAGAGCGGCGAACGGACGGGAATTACGACTGAGGTGGACCAGCATGCTCAAGTTGATTTCTCGCTGCAAAATGGGTCCGTAAGCGAAGTCGTCACCGTCAGTGCGGATGCGAGTCAGACCGAAACCGAGACTCACTCTATCGGCACGGTGGTCGACCAGCAGAAGATCGAGCAGCTTCCGCTCAACAGCCGCAACTTCACCACGCTCGCTTTTATCATCCCTGGCGTCTACCCTCCTGTTTTCAACTCAAGCCTCGGCTTCCGTGGTGGCTTCAATGTCGCCGGCAGCTCCGAGTCTTCCAATACCTTCACTTATGACGGTTTCGACAACAACAACGATCAACAGTCCATCCCGTCGTACCGGCCTTCCGTGGATGCGATTGGCGAGTTCAAGGTGCTCACCGGGCTCTATGACGCCGAATTCGGGCGCAACTATGGCGGCCAGATCGTCGTCACAGGAAAATCTGGAACCAACACCTTCCACGGCTCTCTGTTCGAATACCTTCGTAATCAACTCTTCGACGCGGAAAACTTCTTTGCCGCCACGAAACCTTCCTATAAGCGCAATCAGTTTGGTGGAACGGTAGGCGGTCCCATCCGCCGCGACAGAACCTTCTTCTTCTTTGGCTATGAAGGCCTTCGCGATCGAGAGCAGGTCATCGCGCTCGCGTCGGTTCCGGTGCCCGCCTGGGTCAACAATGGAGATCTGAGCTCGCTGCTCCCGACGATCCAGCTCAAGAACCCGTTTGTCGCCGGCAAGCCCAACATTCTTAACAACAATCTCGCCTCCCTGCCGCAGTGGACAGCTCAGCCGGCGGTTATCGGACGAGCCCTCGCCGCCTACTATCCCGCGCCTTCACCCACAAGCAACACGGCAGCCGGCACTGTACCCATCAACAACTACAACTTCGTCGGCCCGAGAACTGAGCAATCTGACCAGTACGCACTCAGAATCGATCAGACCTTCACCCAAAAGGACTCGATGTACGCGGAGTACAACTTTTATCAGGACACTTCGCTCGAGCCATCCAATTCCCTTTGCGGCAGTCGCGTGCTCCCCGGCTTCGGATGCCGCTCCGGGCTGCCACTTAGCGTCTCTGGTCTCTCCGAAACTCACGTCTTCAGCCCAGGCCTCCTCAATACAGCGCGCTTCGGCTTCAACCGCTACGAGCAATCGCGGCTGCAGCAGGACGGCAGCATTAACTTCGTTGGGCAGTATGGACTCCAGAACGTCTTCAGCCAGTTTCTTTCGTCCAACCTCGGCGTTCCCGCCACTTCGGTCACCAGCTTCGCTACCGTAGGTGGCCCGAATAACATTCCGCAGGACTTCGTCAACAATACGTACAACTGGGCCGACGCGGTCATTTATATCAGAGCCGCCCACACAATCAAGTTCGGCTTCGATGCTCGCCGCATCCAGCAGAACAGCCTCTCCATCAGCAATGGCCGCGGCCTGTTCACCTTCACCGCCTCGTCGAGTGCGCCGACTACCGGCTTTGCATTCGCCGACCTTCTGCTTGGCTACCCGACATCGACCACAAACAACCCGTTCGCCCCCAAGATCTACATCCGTACTTCGGATTTCGCCGGTTACGTCCAGGACGACTGGAAGGTGAGCCAAAAACTCACCCTCAACCTTGGACTAAGGTGGGAGCTGCCGACTCCATTCATCTCGACCAACAACCAACTGTCGAACTTCAACACTGCCACTGGGGGGCTAATCGTGGCAGCCGTTAACGGCGCTCCCCGTAACATCATTCCGTACGACTACAAGAAGTTCATGCCGCGCGTCGGTTTCTCTTACTCCGCCGACGCGAAAACCGTCCTCCGCGGCGGCTACGGCATCTACGCGGGCCTCGTCCCCACGTTCTCGCCAATCGGCAACTTGTACTACAACCCGCCGATGCGGAACCCTCAAACATTCCAAAGCAGTGCCACCGTCTCGAGCGCACTCACCCTGGCGAATCCATTTCCCTCCACAACAGTCGCCGGCACAGCGACGATTACGGCCATCAACCCCAACTTCATCACCCCCTACCTGCAGCAGTTTGGCCTTGGCGTGCAGCGGCAACTCACACCTAACACCCTGCTCGATGTCAGCTACTTCGGCACCAAGGGCACTCATCTGCTCACCCAGACCAACATCAATCAGCCGCCTCCGACGACATTGTCCACCGCAGCTGCGGTCAACCTGCTCCGGCCCTTCCCGGCCTATGGAAATATCACGGATTACCTCAGCAGCGCCGCATCGAACTATAACGCGTTGGAGGTCAAGCTGGATAAGAGACTGAGCCATGGGCTGAACGCGCTCATCTCCTACACTTACTCGAAGTCCCTCGACGACGCACTCGGTTCCAATCCCCAGAACGCCAACAACGTTTTTGCGGAGTACGGCAATTCAGTCTTCGATGCCCATCAGCGTCTGGTTGTCAGCGGGCTCTATCGCCTGCCATTCGGACCGGACGGCCAGTGGGTGAGGAACGGCCTTGAGTCACACATCGTTGAGGGATGGGAACTGTCGGGAATCTTGAGCGTACAGACCGGCCACTACCTTACCCCGGTTTACAGCGGCAACGTCAGCAACACGTACAACTCCGCTGACCGCCCGAACGTGATCGGCTCCATCAACAGTGGTCCAAAGACGATCAAACAATGGTTCAACACCGCTGCATTTTCCAAACCTGCTACCGGAAATTTCGGCAACGCCGGACGTGACATCATCCTCGCACCTGGCTATACCGATCTGGACGCCACCCTCGCGCGGTCGTTTCCGCTTCCCAGGGAGTCGGATCTTCAGTTCCGCGCCGAGTTCTTCAACATCTTCAATCATCCTAACTTCGATCCCCCCAATGTCACCGCTGACAGTGCAGCCTTTGCGAGCATTAGCAGCTCGGAAGCTCCCCGGCAGATTCAGCTTGCACTTCGCGTCTCCTTCTAGAAGATCCGAGGCGGCAGAGAATTCATTCTCTGCCTGCCTCGACGTCTCACGATATCCACTAGCCGCAAATCACCACTTCCCCAAACTAACCCTCCTGTTGGAGTCTTACGAATGAAGAAGTTCTTGCGTCGCATCTACTCCCTCTTGGCTCTGTTCGCCGTCTTCGCTCTATCGGCTCAGGCCGAGACCACGGCCCACGGAGAGATCCTGTGGGATACCTACGGGGTCCCTCACATCTACGGTAAGACTGAAACGGGTGTCTTCTACGGCTTCGGCTACGCTCAGGCGCAGAGCCATGGCAACCTGTTAATTCACCTCTATGGTGAATCCCGCGGCCGTGCCTCCGAGTACTGGGGTAAGGAGTTCCTGACCTCCGACCAGTGGGTCGTCGTTAATCACATCCACGAACGCGGTGCCGAGTGGTACAAGGCGCAGACGCCTCAGTTCCGCGCCGACATGGATGCCTTCGCTCAGGGCATCAACGACTACGCGGCAAAGCACCCCGACGCCATCGACCCCGCCGTGAAGGTGGTCCTGCCAATCACCGGCGTGGACATCATTGCCCATGCCCACCGGCTTACGAACTACAGCTATGTCGCCTCACAGGCGCGCATCCTCGGGGGCGGAGGCGTCGCTGGCGGGTCAAACGCGTGGGCCATCGCTCCTTCCAAGTCCGCCAGCGGCCACACTTTGCTGCTTGCCAATCCCCATCTCCCCTGGGCTCCCGGCCAACTCACCTACTACGAGGCGCAGTTGGAAGGGCCCGGCATCCACATGTACGGAGCAACCCAAGTTGGCCTTCCAGTGCTGCGCTTCTGCTTCAACAACGATCTTGGATTTACCAATACGGTCAACCAAGTGATCGGAGATACGGCGTATAAGCTTACCCTCGCTGACGGCGGATATATGTTCGACGGCAAGGTTCTGCCCTTCAAGACGGAAGAACGCACCATCCGCGTGAAGCAGGACGATGGCTCCGTGAAGGACGATGTGATCACCATTCGCAACACTGTGCAGGGGCCGGTTTTCCTCAAGCCAAACGGGGACACAATTGCCCTGCGTGTTGCCGGCCTTGATCGTCCAGGCATGTTGCAGGAGTACTGGGACATGGGCAAAGCCCACAACTTTGAGGAGTTTCAGGCCGCCCTCAAGCGGGTCCAGGTGCCAACCTTCAACATCGTCTACGGCGATCGTCAAGGACACATCCTTTACATCTATAACGGCATGGTCCCGGTCCATCCGGACGGCGACTTCAGGTACTGGCGTGCCGATGTTCCCGGCGACACATCCTCTACGCTCTGGACCAAGATCCATCCTTATGAAGATCTTCCCAAGGTCATCGACCCACCCACGGGCTTCGTCCAGAACACCAATGATCCGCCCTGGATTGTCACCTGGCCATCGCCGCTCAAGCCCGCTGATTTCCCTGCGTATATGGCCCCTCTTACCGGCGTCACCATGCGATCGCAACAATCGGTCAAGCTGCTGACGAGCAAACCGAAGCTCACCTACGACGACTTCGTCGAATTCAAGTTTACCAACCATGCTCTGCTTGCCGATCGCATGCTGCCCGACCTGCTTGCGGCGGCCGCTTCGAGTGACGATCCGAATGTCAAAGATGCGGTTGCGGTGCTTAAGGAGTGGGACCATGTCTTCAACCCCGAGAGCAAAGGCGCTCTGCTCTTTGAGATGTGGGCATCTAAGTTCATGGGCCGTAATTTCATGAATGAAGCGAACTTCGCCAAACCTTTTTCTCTCAAGGATCCCGTGGAGACTCCTACCGGCCTGAAGGACCCGGTTGCGGCCGTCAAGATGCTAGGCGACGCGGCTGTAGATACCAGGAAACAGTTTGGCTCACTCGAGCGACCTTACGGCGAAGTCACGAAGTACCGCGCTGGTGATGTCAGCGTCCCGGCCGGCAGCGGCTCGGGCAGCATCGGCATCTTTCCTTCAATGGTCTTCGGCCCCTTTGGCCAAGATGGAGCACGCGACGCCATAAGCGGCGAAACCTGGATATCCATGGTGGAGTTCACTACTCCCCTGAGAGCCGAAGGCCTCATGAGCTACGGCAATTCCACCCAGCCCGGCACCAAACACCGCTCCGATCAGGTGGCGCTTCTCGGCGAACGCAAACTCCGGACGCTTTGGATGACTCGTCCCGAGATCGAAAAGCACCTCGAAGAGAAGACTCCATACTGAGTAACTGTGACTGAGTCTACAGACGTCTGGGCTACACCGGACAGGCTGCGTCAGAGGGCGCCCAAAGCCACGGTATCTGGCTCGAAGTGGTCAAGCAGCCTATGGCCAAACGCGGTTTTGTGCTGGTGCCCCGCGGCTGGGTCGTGGAGAGGAGAGTTGGTTGGCTCTGACATTTGTTGATAAGGCGCCGATGCTGTGCCTCGCCAAAATTCCATCACTCAGTGTTTTCTTAGCTTTCCAGCCCTAGCCGAGTCAGAGACTCGAACGGCTCTTTAGCGGTTAAGACGTCCGACTTTCTATTCAGTTCCTTGTCGGATAGAGTTTTGGCGAGGCACAGGTAGTGTGCGAGAGATGTTCTGAGTTCAACTCCATTCTGTTCGGGTCTGCCGCCGTAGCGGAAATTTGAAGCCGCATTCGACGCACACAAGTGCATCCAAGCTGAGGCCCGTGAACTTGCGCTTCGTCCTCGACCGCGCTGGTAGCATAAGGGACCATGGTGCCAACCGGCCACACGCAGCCAGACATCCCGCGGCGAAGCCTCCTCAGAAACTCGCTTCTAGGAATGGGGTCGCTGCTGCTTGGCGGAGGATATCTGGCACTGCGTCATATCTCCAACGATTCCGCCAGCATGGTCCTCCAGGTCGGCTGGCTGCCGGGAGTTCAGCAGATTGGGGAGATCGTTGCGAAGCGGCTGGGCTTTTACCTGCAGGAGGGAATCGAGTTTCGCATCAGCGGTGGAGGCCCCAGTATCGACGGCGTATCCGTCGTCGCGTCGGGCAGCGCCCAGGTCGGCCAGATCTCTTCCAGCCCCTCAATCATGCTGGCCGTTTCGCAAAACCTCCCGATCCGCTGTTTTGCCGCCGCACTGCAGAAGCATCCCTACACCTACTTTTCGCTGAAGAGTAATCCGGTCCGCTCCATCGGAGACATCGTTGGCAAGCGAGTTGGCGTGCCATCCACGGCTCAAGTCCTGCTCAAAGCGATGCTGGCCAGGGCAAGCTTGCCGGAGAGCAGCGTCCACATCATTCCGGTCGGGGCCGATCTCACGCCGCTTCTGACCGGCCAGGTCGACGTCATTTCCGGCTGGTCCACCGACACGACCGCGCTTCGCGTGCTCGGGGCGGACAGGGTAGATTTGAGCTTATGGGACGCCGGCGTGCATCTCTATGCTCTGCCGTACTACGCCGGTGTGAATACCCTCGAGAAGAACTTCGATTCGATCGTCCGGTTCTTTCGAGCAACGGCACGAGGCTGGGTGTACGCGCGAGATCACATGGATGAGGCCGCAGACCATATCGCCCAGGAATATCCGAACCTCAATCGGGCCGATCAGCGTGTCGCGATCGAGAGCATGATGCCCTTCGCATTCGGCGGGCGGACCGCGCAGTTCGGCTGGGGCTCGATGGATCCCACACTATGGAGCGACCAGATCTCCATGTACGCAAAGCTCGGCCAATTCACCAACCGCGTGCCGGACGTGAACGAAGTTATGACGATGAAGGTCCTGGACGCGACCCAGTCCTATCGCCTGAGGCTCGGCTAACGTGGAGACAGCCCCCCACAAAATCGCAGCAGTGCCATCGCCGGCGCAAGCCGTCCCATGCATTCGCTGTGCCGGCGTCTGCGTCAACTTCTTCCAGGGGAACCGCAGCGTTACCGCCATTGAGCGCCTGACGCTCGATGTTCCGCGCGGCGAATTCCTAACGCTGCTCGGACCATCCGGCTGTGGCAAGTCCACGCTGCTCCGTCTGGTTGCGGGTCTCATCCAGCCCAGTGAAGGCTCAGTCGAAGTGCTCGGCACCTCGCCCGTTGCAGCTCGCAAACGGCGCAGCATCGGATTTGTCTTTCAGGATGCGGCGCTGCTCCCTTGGCGCACGGCTCTCGAGAATGTCGCACTCGCCATCGAAGTCTGCCGGGAAGATCCGCAGCAGGGCCTCGAGCGATCCGTCCAGATGCTGGAACTGATGGGTCTGAGTTCGCGCCTTCACGCTTACCCACACCAACTCTCCGGCGGAATGCGCCAGCGCGTCTCCATCGCCCGCGCGCTGGTCAGCCGCCCGGAGATATTGCTCATGGACGAGCCCTTCGCCGCACTCGACGAGATCACGCGCGATCGCCTCAACGAAGAGCTCCGCCGCATCTGGAAGGAAACCGGCGTAACCATACTCTTCGTCACACATGGAGTGTACGAGGCAGCCTACCTTGGCCAGCGCGTTTTGATGTTGGCGGCCAATCCCGGCCGCATTCGGGAGATCGTTCCCGTCCCCCTTCCGGAAGACCGCACCATCCGAATTCGCGAGACTCCCGAATTCGCAGCCCTCGCAGCGTACCTCAGAAACGGAATGGAGGCGGCCGGATGAGTTCCGATCCCAACCTCGAAGTCAGCCCTCCCTCAAGCACTGCGGCCTTTGAGGCCTATCTGGCGAGGCGCAGAAAGGAGGCGATTCAGACCTACGCCTTGCCCGTCGTCGGCATCGCCATATTGCTCTTTACATGGTGGGCGGTGGTCGCGGGCTTTCACGTGCGTCCCTTCATCGCTCCATCGCCGATGCTCGTAGCGCGAACCTTATTCAAGAACCGAGCCTTGCTCTTCGACAATCTGATCCCGACGACCGTCGAAGCCGTGGGTGGCTTCCTCATCGGCAACTTTGCCGCCATTCTCGTGGCGATCCTCTTCGTTCACGTCCGGCTGCTGGAGAAGATTTTCTTTCCGGTTGCCGTCATGCTCAACTCCATCCCTGTGGTCGCCAAGGCGCCCATCCTCATTCTCATCATGGGCAGCGGCATCGCACCCAAAACCACCATAGCGGCGTTCGTCTGTTTTTTCCCCACGCTGGTCAACATGCTCGAAGGCCTCGGCTCCGTCGACCCGCAGGTGATGGAACTCATGCAGATCCTCTCCGCCAGCCGCACGCAGATTCTCTTCAAAGTCCGGTTTTACAACTCGCTTCCGTATCTCTTCTCCTCCATGCGCATCGCCGCGTCCATGTGCGTGATCGGCGCCGTGGTTGGCGAGTGGATCGGATCTACCCGAGGCATTGGAGCCCTGATTCTTCAGGCTACCTACGCTTTCGACACCGGTTTGCTGTACTCTGCAATTCTCATGAGCACGCTTCTTGCCGGAGCGTTCTTTGTCGTGATCGCCTACTTCGAAAAAATAACCCTGCTCTGGCCATCGGAGACACCGCACTAGGCCAGCCACCACAGGAGCAAGCCGATGAGTGAAGTTGGAAATTGGATCAGCCAGCCCGCGTGTCGCATCAAAGTCGCTGCCCGCGCGGACGTAGTCGTCGTCGGGGGCGGTCCTGCCGGACTCTCCGCCGCGCTGGCCTCCGCGCGCAACGGTGCAAGCGTCATCCTGCTCGAGCGCTACAACCACCTTGGTGGCCTGGCCTCCGGCGGCATGGTGCTCGTGCTCGACGATATGTGGGACAACCACCTCCGTGAAATCTCCGTGCGCGGCACCGCACTCACATTCATCGAACGCATGGAGGCATTGGGCCTGGCCGCTTTCCCGCGTTCCGAGGAATGGGGCACCGATCCTGCAGCGATTGCTCGCTGGACCCGCTGGGGCGCCTTCGACTTCCACAGCCATACCAAGCCCCACCCCATCTGCTTCGCCGCCGCCTTCGATCCCGACGCCTGGAAGCGCGTAGCGCTCGAGATGGTCCAGGAGCATGGCATCCAGTTGCGTCTTCATTCCTGGTTCTCCCGCACGCTCGTCGAGGACGGCAAGGTCAAGGGCGTCCTCTGCGAGACCAAGGAAGGTACCCAGGCGATTCTCGGCAGCGTAATTATCGATGCGACCGGCGATCTCGACGTCGCTGCCTCCGCGCAGGCGCCGCACGCCGGAGGCCGCTACATGCTTACCACCGTCTTCCGCCTTGGCAATGTCGACACGGACGAGGCGGAGCGATTCGAACGCGAAGAGCCCGAAGCCTTCGCCGTGTTCGACCGCGAGATCAAACAGATCCTCGGCGGCTCCTGGGGACTGTGGTGGCTCAAGACACCGTTGCCCGGCGTAGTCTGGTGCAACTGCCCGCACATGCTCGGCCTCGACGGCCTCAAGGTTGCAGACCTCACCGAAGCCGAAATCCGCGGCCGCAAGCACATCTATGCGACAGTGGATTATGCGCGCCGCCATCTCCCCGGCTTTGAAAACTCCTTCGTCGTTGATGTCGCTCCTCAGACCGGCGTGCGCCAGACCCGGCTGCTCGAAGGCGAGTACGTCATGACCAAAGAAGACCTCGCCGAGCGAACCCGCTTCCCGGACAGCATCGCGCGCGGCCGCGACTATTACATGCCCTACCGTGCGCTGCTGCCAAAGCAGATCGATAATCTCCTGGTCGCTGGCCGGCACTACTCGGCTACCTCGGCTGCGCAGAAAATGTCGCGCGAAATCCCGCCTTGCATGGCGATGGGAGAAGCAGCCGGCGTCGCCGCCGCCCTCGCCCTCCGGTCCAACGTCGCCGTTCGCCACGTCGATGTCCCCACGCTGCAGCGTACCCTGCGCGCCCAGGGTGCTGACCCCGGCGATCAAGCCGGACCTAACTCAGACATACCCGCGCTGGCTCTTGCCGCGCGCTTCGCGGAGAGCCATGAATAACACCGATTCCAAATCCTCCAACCTGCCCCTCAGCAACATCCGAGTCGTTGACTTTTCCCAGGTCATGATGGGCCCCATCTGCACCCAAACCCTCGCCGACTTCGGCGCCGACGTCATCAAGATCGAGCGCGCCAACTCGGGCGACCTCAGCCGTTCCAGCTTTGTGTGCGAACCCGGCCGCGACAATCCTATCTTTTGCAGCCTCAATCGCAACAAGCGCAGCGTTGCACTCGATCTCCGCGACCCCGAACAGATCGCCTTCGTGAAGAAGCTGATTCGGGAGGCCGACGTTGTCGTCAACAACTTCCGCTCGGGCGTCATGGAACGTCTCGGCCTCGGCTACGACGATTGCGTGAAGCTCAATCCCCGGATCATCTATGCCGTCGGCACCGGCTACGGCGAATCCGGCCCGCACGCTCACAAGGGCGGCCAGGATTTCCTCGCCCAGGCCCTCAGCGGAGTCATGCTGCGTAAGCCCGACCCCTCCATCCCCACCACCCTCTACCCCACGTCGCCCGCCGACTACGCCGCCGGCATGCACATGGTGCAAGGCATCCTGCTCGCCCTCATCCACCGCGCCAACACAGGCGAAGGCCAGAAGGTCAACGTGTCTCTCTATGACTCGATGCTCGGCATGCAAACCCAGGAAGCTGCGATGGTCATGATGTCCGACTCTGAAGTCAACTGGGCTGCCATGCCGCTGTCCGGCGTCTTTGAGACGCAGGACGGTCCCTTCGTTATGGTCGGGGCCTTCAAAGAAAATCCACTACGCAACATCTGCGCCGCACTCGGCCTCCCGGACCTCTCCGCCGACCCCAAGTTCGCCAGCCTTGCCGCGCAGTTTCAGAACAAGCCGGAACTTCAGGGCATTCTCCGCAAGACTTTCCTGACTAACACGCGTGCCCACTGGCTCGGAAAGCTCGAAGAGCAGGACATCCTTTGCGCTCCCGTGCGCGACATGCGCGAGGCCCTCGCTGATCCGCAAACCACCATCAACGAGATGATCCTCGAAGGTCCCGGCGAAGGCCAGCGCGTCAAGCTCATCAGCAACCCCGTCCACCTCTCTCGCGCCAAAGTCACTCTCCGCATTCCGCCGCCGCGTCTCGGCCAGCACACCCAGGAAGTTATGGACGAGCTCCACGCCAGAAACTGAGCACATACCCACCCCAGCACTCCGGAGAATGTTCGAGCCATGAATGTCCGCCTTGCCCTTGAAGACCACGTGGCCACCGTTACACTGTCACGTCCCGATTCCCTCAACGCCGTGGACTCCGCCACTGCAAACGAGTTGCAGGCCATCTGGATCCGCCTCGAGTCCGACCCCGAAGTGCGCTGCATCGTTCTCACTGGCGAAGGGGACCGCGCCTTCTGCGCCGGCGCCGATCTCAAAGAACCCGGCCGCCACGGAGTCGACTACTGGGCGCACTCAACTCCCGGCGGTTTCGGTGGTCTCGCCCTGCGCGATACGCTCGACGTCCCCGTCATTGCGCGCGTCAACGGCTACGCCCTCGGCGGCGGCCTCGAGATGATGCTCGGCGCTGACCTTGTCGTCGCCGTCGACACCGCGAAATTCGGACTCCCTGAGCCACGCGTCGGCCACATCCCCCTCGATGGTGGCGTCGTCCTCCTCCAGCGCCAGATCCCGTACCGTCAGGCGATGGGAATCCTGTTGACCGGCCGCAACGTCTCGGCGCAAGAGGCACTGGCAATGGGCCTGATCAATGAGGTAGTTCCCCGGGAGGAACTGGACACCGCTGTTGCTCGCTGGGTGAAGGCCATCCTTGCCTGCGCGCCGACATCGCTCCGGGCCATCAAACAATGCGCGCGTCGCACTGCGACGCTCTCGCCGATTGAGGCGCAGCGAGCGCGGCTTCCGGCGTTGATGGCTGCGCTGGAGTCGGAAGACTCCTTGGAGGGGGTACGTGCGTTTCGAGAAAAGCGCGCCCCGGTGTGGACCGGAAAATAAACTAGCGCGCAATCAGCTCAACTGGATACCCTTCGACTCCGGAATAAGAGTGGCCGTCGCGATTAGATCGATCACGTACAACGAAGCCAGCAACGCAATCGCAGTCGTAAATGAATATCGCGCCGCGAAGTATCCAATCAGCAGTGGACCGAATCCACCCAACGCGCGCCCGATGTTGAAGAATACATTCTGCGCCGTCGCCCGTACCTCCGTCGGGTACAGTTCCGAGATCAGCGTTCCGTATCCGCCCAGCATTCCATTCACGAAGATCCCCATCACTGCTCCACCTACCAGCAATTCCCACGGCTGCTCCAGCCGCGAATAGGCGATCACCATCACCGCCGCCATCGCCTGGAAGAGAAAGAAACTCGGCCGTCGTCCGATGCGGTCCGCCAGCTGGCCGAACGTCCAGATCCCAAAACTCATTCCCATCACGGTCACCGAGGTCCACGCCGCCGAACGCGCAATCGACAACCCGTGCCGCACGGAGAGGTAGTACGGCAACCATGTCATCAGGCCGTAGTAACCAATCTGTTGTACTGAGCAGAGAATGGTCACGCCGATGCTCTTGCGAATCGTGGCCCCGTCTTTGATCAACAGCCACACGGGCGCGGCCGCATGAGCATGGCTTCTCGACTCAAGAAAGATCGTTGGCTCCGGAAGGATTCGTCGAAGCGCAAACGACATCGTCACGGGAATCACCCCAACCAGAAACATGCCGCGCCATCCGATGTGAGGGAGCAGGGCCGGCGTCAGAACCGCGGCTGCCAGAGACCCTGCCTGTCCGCCCAGGGCAACGTAGGAAGATGCCCGAGCGCGGAGCGACGCGGGCCACGTTTCGGCGACCAGCGCCAGGCCGATCCCGAACTCTCCTCCAAATCCCAGGCCAGCAATCGTGCGGTACGCCAGCAGGTCCCAATAGCCTGTTGAGAACGCACACAGGCCCGTAGCGATGCCGAACACGAGAATGGTCCATGTCAGCACCCTGACCCTGCCAAAGCGATCGCTCAGCAATCCGAATCCAATCCCGCCTGCCACCGCGCCAAAAAGCGTTCCTGTCATCAGGCTCGCAGCCCGGGTCGTGCTCAGATGAAACTCCGCCGAGATCGATGACAGAAGAAAGATGAGAATCAGGAGATCGAATCCCTCGACTCCGTAGCCGATCGAGGAGGCCCACGCGGCAATTACGCCGGTGCGGTCAGGACGCTCTTTGGGAGTACCCGTAGGAATGAGCTCCGTTGCGTTGAGGATTCTGTTCTCCTTTGGCGGTACGGCTATCTCGAATTCAAAGGCTCCGTCCTGAACTCACTACGACCACGAGTTACCCAGCACAGAATCTGTCAGATAGTTATTATCCTTATCACACGCCCGCGTTCTCACCTCCGCGACGAACATCGACAATGCTCCTATGACCGATTCTTCCGCGAAAAAATCCGGGCCGTTGCCTCAGTCAAGAAGCGCAGCTTCCCCCTGGCTGGCAGATCGGCCACCTCATTTGCCATGCCGCCGCGGTGAGCTTCCGAGGGCCGTTTTCTTCCCGGGCGATCCGGGCCGCCTCGATCGCTTTGCAACGGTGCTGGATAACTTCGCCATCCTGGGACAAAACCGCGAGTTTCGCATTGGCAGAGGGACCTTTCACGGAATCGAAATGGGAGTCTGTTCCACCGGGATTGGCGGGCCATCCACCGAAATCGCCCTGGTCGAGGCCGCCGAACTTGGTTGCACAGTGGCGATGCGCGTTGGTGGCACCGGCGCACTGGCCCCTGATATCCCCCTGGGATCCATGCTGCTCGTCGAAGAAGCCCTACGCGGTGGCGGGGCCGCAACCTTCTACGCGCCCCTCCAACAAGCGGCGTTACCCCATCCCGAAGTACTGAAGGCACTGGCTGACACTCTCGATACCGCCGGCGAGAAATACAGAAGGTGCAAGATTGCATCCGTCGATGGATACTACGCCGCGCAAGGCCGCCCCTATCCGCACTCTTCGCGAGACGCCAATTCAATTCTTGCGCGTTATCGAAGTCAGGGCGTGAGCGCACTGGACATGGAGGCCGAGACGATTCTGATCGTCGGCAAAGCCATAGGAATGAAGGCCGGCGTTCTACTGGCGGTGCACGGCAACAGAGGAACCGACACCTGGCTCGAAGCGTATGAAGAGGCACAGGACCGCCTGATACGGATCGCTTGTGAGTCTATGCTCCAAATCCGTAGCTAAATACAGTGTGTTCAAATTCCTGCGGCCCCCTCCGTCTAAGCCGAGGGGCAGGTCACGGCAGTTGAATTCACCATTTTTCCACGCACTTTGGTTCTAATCGGGCTGCGCCGCGCTACACTAGAACACTCACACTCAGAGTTCGCCGTCGCCAGAGCCCCTTTTCGCAGTGGTCTGGCGATTGTTTTTCACTTGTTCCTTAGCCGTCCCTACTGATAGCGGACCTAAGACTACTTGGAGGCAGCGATGTTTAAATTCAAGAGTGTTTACAAGTTTCTCGGAATTGGTTTCTTCCTGGGTGCTTTGTCCGTTCCGCTTGCGCTTCAATGCCCGAGCCTTATGGCGCAGACCGCGGTCGACGGAGCCGTGGCGGGGACAGTCGTGGACAGCACAGGTGCCGCCCTTCCGCAGGCTGCCGTTGTTGTTCACAGCACAGCGACCAACGCCGATAGCAATATCACCACCGATCAAAGCGGCTACTTCCGCATCACGCGCCTCGTTCCCGGGGATTACACCGTTAAAGTGACAGCACCTGGGTTTTCGGATTACACCGTCCAGCACGTCACGGTCGAAGTCGGCAAGCTCACGGAAGTTAGCCCCCGGCTCGGCGCAGCAGGCACAACTGCGACGGTACAGGTGACTTCGGAGGCTCCGGTTATCAATACCGAGAGCTCAGACTTCACCACCGAGTTCAATCCCGTTGCATTGAATAGCCTCCCCATCAACGGCCGCCATTGGACCTCGTTCGCGCTGCTCTCGCCTGGTGTGACTCTCGGTAACAGCGCCTTCGGCCTGGTCTCGTTCCGCGGCGCAACCAACCTCCAGAACAATTTTCTCGTCGATGGCTCCGACGACAATCAGTCGTTCCAGTCCGTCGAACGTGGCTACACTCGCGTCGGCTATTCCACCGCGGAAGACGCCATCCTGGAATTTCAGGTGCTGACTTCGAACGTTCCGGCACAGTATGGCCGCGCGGTGGGTGGCGGCGTCAATGCCGTTACCAAGTCCGGTTCGAACACGTTCCACGGCGACGCATTCTGGTACTACCGCGACAACGAGTTTGGCGCGACCAATCCCTTCAACATTCTCGCCATCCCGACTTCGACCGGCGGCTCGCAGAATATCTACATCAAGCCGAAGGACAAGCGTCATCAGTTTGGTGGCAGCTTCAACGGTCCTCTGATCCACGACCGCCTCTTCTTCCTCTACGCGTTCGATCAGCAAAAGCGTAATTTCCCCAGCGTCGCGGTTCCGACTCCGCAATTTCTGGCAGCCGGCAATGCCGCCAACAATAACTGCAAGGTTTTCGGTGGCACGACAACTACTGACGCCATCAGCTGTGCCGAAGCTCGCGGGGTGACCGCGGCGCAAGTCAATTCCGCCATGGCCTACATCAACGGCCAAAGCGGTGTTGCCCCACGGCAGGGCGATCAGGTCCTCAACTTCGCCAAGCTGGATTACAAGATTAGCGAAAAGAATAACGCGTCTTTGATCTACAATCGCATGCGCTGGGACTCGCCCAACGGCATCCAGACCAACCCTGTCAATCGGCGCGGAATAACCTCCTTCGGGAACGACTTCGTCAAAGTCGATTCCATCATCGGAAAGATTGACACCGTACTCTCGCCGCGTACAACCAACGAACTTCGCGCCGAATACGCGCGCGACTTCGAGACCGAGAACGGAGACAAGCCGCTCCCTAATGAACCAACCACCACCGCCGGCGGCCTGCCTCCCGGCCTGATCATCAGCACTAACTCCGGGTTCTCCATGGGGACGCCTTACTATGTTCCCCGCACCAAGTATCCAGTGGAGAGCGAGAGCGATATCGTCGACAACGTCACCATGTCGTTGGGCAACCATACCGTCACGGCCGGCGCCGAATATCGCTGGACGCAGGATAACGTCATCGATGTTGACTACCTGCACGGCCTCTTCACCTACAGCCAACTCGCGGACTTCTTCACTGACTTCGCGCGCACGTTGGGCAACACCGCCGGGTGCGATGCGGCGCGTGATACCGGGACTGGTACCTTGCCGTGCTACAGCAACCTGCAGCAGGCGTTCGGTCATCCGCAGTTCGTCTACCACACCAACGAGTATGCATTCTACGCACAGGATGATTGGAAGCTCAATTCGCGGCTGACGCTGAATCTCGGCGTGCGCTACGACTACGAACAACTGCCGTCCGCAAAGATCCCCAACCCCAGTGTTCCGCAGACCGCGGTATTGCCGAGCGATAAGAACAACATCGCCCCGCGCTTCGGTTTCGCCTGGGATGCCTTCGGAACGGGCAAAACGCTGGTCCACGGCGGCTTCGGGCTCTACTACGGGCGCATTCAGAACGGAACAATTTACAAGGCGCTGTCGGCAACCGGATCAGCGTCTGCCCAGTTCCAGTTGAACAGCTCTCCGACTCCGACCGCGCCTGTGTATCCAAACATCGTCTCCACTGCAAATCCTCCGGCGGTCTCCAACATCACCGCCTTCGCTTCGGGCTTCCAGGCTCCTGTGTCCGATCAGTTCAACCTGAGCGTGCAACAGGATCTCGGCCACGCGACCGTTCTTGGAATCGCATATCTTGGCTCGCTCGGCAAGCAACTTCCAACCTTCATTGACGAAAACATCGCTCCTGCCACAACCACCAAGACCTACGCCTTCGTCAACGGCCCGCTGTCGGGAGTTCACTGGACGGTGCCCCTCTATAGCGCCCGTATCAATCCCGCCTATAACGCTCTGACCCTTATTGCCAGCAGCCTTACCAGCAACTACAGCGCACTCTCGGTTACGCTGGAACGCCGTCTCAGCCAAGGCGTCCAGTTCTCCGGTAGCTACACCTGGTCCAAGGCTCTGGATTACGGGATGAACCAGCAAGCGCTCTCTGACACCAACGACCAGACCGATCCATTCACCAACAAGTCCGACTACGGCCTCTCTTCCAACGATCTCCCGCAGCGCTTCGTTGGAAACCTCACGCTGATGCCGAAGTTCCCCATCGCCAACCGATACGTTGCCTCGGTAGCAAACGGATGGACCCTCGCCCCGGTCTGGACGGTGCAGTCTGGCCTCGCTTACAGCTACGGCCTCACCAGCGGTACGTCCGTCCCCGGCGGAGCAGCTACCTTCAACGGCTCCGGCGGTACCGCCGTCTCCTCGGCCACCAGCAACAGCGCCGAGTACGTCAGCCTGTCTGCCTATCCCCAGTATTACTCGCAGGACTCCTTCAACGGCGTTAACCCTCGCCGCAACAGCGTGCGGGGTGTTACAGTCGACGACGTCGACGCTCGCCTCTCCCGCGCCTTCAGCTTCCAGGAGAAGTACAAGCTCACCCTGTCTGGCGAGTCCTTCAATATCCTCAACCGCCAAAACTTCACAGCCTATAACTACACTGCATACACACTAAGCGGAACCACGGCCACCTACCAGTCAACGTTCGGAACGCCCAGCGGCGCGGGGAACACGATCTACCGTGAACGGCAGATCCAGTTCGTGGCCCGTTTCGAGTTCTAATTTTCCCATTTCAAACCGGCCGGCAGCCCTCCGCTGCCGGCCTTTCCAGTTCCTGTGGAGCTTCCCGTATGAGCAACATCACTCGCCGCCAGGTGATCGGCGGAGCCGTCGTTACAGGGCTGGCTGCCATATCCTCGGCGCTCTCATCCGCCGAGCTTGCCGCAGCGCAGTCCCCCGCGCCCGAATCGCAGCTCCGCCTCTCTGGCATTCGCCGTGTCATCATCGACACTGATCCCGGCAACGACGATGCCCTCGCCCTCATCATGGGACTGCGTTCGCCTTCCCTCGACGTAGAGGCAATCACCGTCTGCCCGGGAAATCTCGGCCCAAACTATGAGCAGCAGGTGAAGAATGCACTCTTCCTGGTCGATCTCGCCGGCCGGAGCGGAAAGGTCCCAGTGTACGCCGGCATGCCCCACCCTATCCTCAACAAGCCCTACCCCGTCGCCACGTTCATCCATGGCAAGTACGGCCTCGGGAATTTCGAAGTCCCGTCCGTGAAACAGCCCGCGGAAAGGGAGCACGCGGTCGACGCGATGCGCCGCATCATCCTCCAGTCTCCCGGCGAGATCACCATCATCGCTCTCGGCGGCTTCACCAATATCGCGATGGCCATGTTGCGCGACCCCGCCTTCACTCGGGCGCTGAAGGGAATTCTCTTTGTGGGGGGACGTTATGCCTCACCCGGTCTGCCACCAAGCTATAACGTGCTGGTTGATCCCGAAGCCGCCCACGTCGTCTTCACATCCGGAGTGCCTATCACGCTTGTCGGCGCCGATGTCATCAGCCGCGACTCCATCCTCCACGACGAGGACTTCGACCATATCGCCGCCTTCAACACTCGTCTCAGTCGCTTCTTTATTCAATCGAACGATCTCCGCCGTACATTCGAGAAAGCCCATCGCGGAACGACCGGTTCCACCAATCCAGACCCCATCGCCATCGCTACAGCCATCAACCCATCGCTCGCACTCAGGTACGAGCCAGTCTTCATGCAGGTTGAGCTACAGGGGGAACTCACCCGAGGGCTGCTCGTCTACGGGAACGATATCTACGCCGGTCATCCGACCCCGCCGCCCAACGCCGACATCTGTGTGCAGGCCTCGCCAGAAGTATTCCGCCAGATGGTCTTCTCAACGCTCAGCGCAACCGATTGGGATACTGGAAGATGCCACTTACTCGCAGGTCGGCGAGTTGTGCCTCGCCAAAATTCCATCCGTGCGCACAACGGAGCTGATGTGAATTCGGAGTCCAGATTTGCGATGACTGTCGACTGGAGAGAGCTTGATCGGTGACCGGGAGGAGCCACTGACGCAGTGCATAAGACTCCATCTGTCTGATTTAGCGGCAGATCACAATTTTGGCAGCAAGTGTGGGATGACGTGAAAGGTGAAAACCACGCCTCGTGGTCTATCAACAACTTACGCAGGAGGGGACAGCATAATTTGAAACCCGGTACCGGAATATGATGAAACTGTAACCGGGAATTGACGCATAACCTGAAACTCTCTTTTTGAAACGCGTTCGCTGTGTGACTGAAGCCCTCTCATGTCATGTATATTCAATGATTTACCCGTATTCCTTTGACAAAAGTACGTTTGGGGTAATGGATGCCAGCAGGTCGAGGCTGATTTTGCTGTCGGATCGGCTCGTCCGTGTCAGCTAATGCGAAGGCGGAGCGGGTGGCGGTTCAGTGTGTACATCAGGTCGCGAAGTTCCGCCGCTTGGGCGCTTTTGAGGAAGCACAGATCCATTTTTGGGAGTTGCCTGTAGAGGGATTGGTACCGGCTCAGGTTGGGGTGCCTGGACCGTCGGACTTGGACCGGTTGGTTGCCCTATAGATGCCGTTGCCGGGGGAACCACCCCTCCTTGGCTTGTCAGAACTGCTACCGCAGGAAACCCTCCCGCGGATGCAGGTGCGTCTATGCTCGAATGGACCTCTTGAATCAAATAGACTTTGGAGACGAATACGATGAAGAACGCAAGCGAAATTGCTAGGATGATTAATCCCGTGACCGAAGAACCTAGCGAAATCTTGCTGTGCTCAATACTCAGTTGCCCTCCCTGCTCGAAGGCTGCCTTTCCAGTCATCGCCAATCGGTAGCCTGCGACAAGTTGCAATCCCGCCAAGAGAACGCCTGAGAGGGTGATTATCACTACCATCCACATAAGAATCGTCGTCTGCACCTGCTGATTCAGGTATGCGGATTTCCGAATACCATAATCGGTCAAAGTGTCGGCACCAGCAACCTCCTGGTAGCACAGCGCGTGGACGCTTCCGATCATCGCGAGGTTCACAGATTCAGGTCGGGGCCTGACGCTGTCCAGCATTTTTGACTCGCAAGTGGTTACACGTCCTGCCTCGTCCAAATCCAACGAATGATGCCCGATGTAAGATTTCGAAAAAATCGACGCGAGAAGTGCGATGATCATTGAAGTTGCAAGAAGTGACCCCCACCACTTTAGTCGACGGCTCTGATCGGCGCGGGATCCTTCGCTTATTGACGCGGCAATTGAATGCATTCGCATTGTGCCTCCGTTCCTGGGAGATGTTCCCGTAGAGGGATTACTGCCCTACCGTCCCTTGATACGTTGCCCCATAGGCAACCACGTAGCATGACGTGCCTATCGGAGCAGCCTGGCCAAGAGTCCCGAATACCTGTCCCGCATAGCAATTTGTCCCAAGCAACATCTGGCGATATACCGGCTGCGGCTGATTTACAGATTGCTGATATACCGGCTGCTGGTATACCGGCTGCGGCTGATAGGGCTGCTGAGGCATCACAGGTACTTGCGGCATCCGGACTGGACGGAACTGCTGGCCCTCTAGTCCGTGTAGATTGTTGGGAAGCAGAGACGCTCCGATTAAGAGAACCCGGGCAACTGTGGCGCGTGAAGTGTTCATGACGATTCTCCTAATTTGAATCTGAGCCGTTCTATTCATGGAGAGATTAGGGGTTACAAACATATATATCTGTGCCCCTTGCTGGGTGGATGCTCCCCGGGAGGAGTTACTGCCCTACCGTCCCTGGATACGTCGCCCCATAGGCAACCACGTAGCATGACGTCCCTACCGGAGCAGCCTGGCTAAGACTTCCGATTACTTGCCCGGCATAGCAATTTGTCCCAAACAACGGCGGCGGCGGTGGTGGCGGCGGCACCTGGTACTGCGGCTGCGGGTACACCTGTTGCGGATACACCTGCTGCGGGTATACCTGCTGCGGG
>Ga0102924_1000401_pt1 | contig 54240 bp, 75 predicted proteins | sample PaiPotPPM11metaG_FD_80116 | JGI IMG/M metagenome (GOLD analysis project Ga0102924, IMG submission 80116) | Iron sulfur acid spring bacterial and archeal communities from Banff, Canada, to study Microbial Dark Matter (Phase II) - Paint Pots PPM... ... | reverse complement strand
GACCTCACTGGCGCATACCTCACCGACGCATACCTCACCGACGCGGACCTCACCCGCGCCACCCTCACCGACGCGACCCTCACCCGCGCCACCCTCACCTGCGCCACCCTCACCGGCGCCACCCTCACCGGCGCGGACCTCACTGGCGCATACCTCACCGACGCGGACCTCACCCGCGCCACCCTCACCCGCGCCACCCTCACCGACGCATACCTCACCGACGCCAACCTCAGCTACGCCAACCTCAGCTACGCATACCTCAGTCGTGCCACCCTCAGTTATGCCATCCTTAGCGGCGCGGATCTTAGCGGCGCGGATCTTAGCGGCGCGGATCTCACCGGCGCCATGCTCAACATCGCGGATCGATTGTCACTGCGGGCACTACAGCCCGTTAATCTCACCGAAGCCGCCGCCGACATCCGCACCTTCCTAGCGGGGTATCCTCTCACCGTCACACAAGCCGAGCTTGCCGCTGTCGAGAGGGGGCTTTTCACCGGTACTGATTACCATTCAGTTCGCATGGATGGCACGCGCTGTGGCTGCCTGGCGGGCATCGCGGAAGATGCGGGCGCCACAACGGTCACGCAAGATGCCATGAGCGCGCGCGAGCAAGCCGTCTACCCGATTGGCCCTGGCGATACCCCGGCGAATAATAGCCGGTCGGCGTGGCTGGCGGATCTGTTGCGCGCAATCCTGGCGGAAAGGGAGGCCCAGGCATGACCACCGACTTCCGCATGCTCTCCGATGACGCGCTGAACCAGTGCCATATCGCCGCTGTCCAGCGCGTCGCCACCGCCGCCAGAGTGCGACGGGACGCGATAGAGGCGTACAGCCGTGCCCGCCATGAGGATGAGGACGCCTGCGAGCGCCTAGAAGCGATCAAGCGCGAGATCCGGCGCCGCGCCGAACAGCGCCAGACGGGAGGTGGCGCGTGAAATCACCGGACGTTGCCACGCTGGTGCGCGTGACCTACCGGCTGATCATCTTTGATCTCGATGGCACGCTGGTCACGACCAAGAGCGGGGACCAATTCCGCCGCCATGCCGATGACTGGCAATGGCTGCCGGGACGCCTGGCGGTCATCGCTGCGCTGCGCGGCGCGGGCATCGAGATGGCTATCGCGACCAATCAGGGCGGCGTCGCATTCGGCATATATCCCCATGAGGCCATGAGAAGTGCGGTGGAATCCGCCGCATATGAAGCCAAGATCTGGACGGTCTACAGCAACTTTACACATCCCAAGGCGACCATCGCGACCTATCGCAGCGAGAGCGTCAACCGCAAGCCCGGACCAGGCATGCTCTATCACGCCATGAACACATTCCACGTGCCCCCCGCGCGCACGCTTATGGTCGGGGACCGTGACGAGGATCGCCAGGCGGCGGCGCGGGCACGCTGCGACTTCCAGGATGCGACGAGGTTCTTTGCGCAATTCAATGAGGAGGCACGGCATGAAACGGCTCATGGCGCGTAGCCTGGCGCGTCTCTTGACCTGGGGCGCCGCCGTGACGGACTGGCTCGCGGCTCCGGTGGCACCCGCCAGCGAAGCGGAGAACCGGACCCCCACCATCTCAGATCCGGCCCCGCTGCCTGTAGTGATCTCCGCCACCGTCACACGCCGTCCCACCGGCCATCACGTCTGTGGCATCTGCCGGTGGAACTGGGCACCGGTTGACGCGCCCTGGTGCGCACACTGCACGACGCGCATGATCCACGTGCGCGACGATGTGTACAACGGCGTCCGCTCGGATTGGTACCCCATCATCGCGAATGGCACGCTCACCACCGTGCGGCATGATGACCGGATGCGAGGAGACGCCGATGCGACTGCTTGATGCCCGCGCCCGTATGCTCTCCATCCACGACGCGCGCCGCTGGGTCGTCGTGCGTGTCTGGCCGGCGGAGGGCTGGCAGGTCTGTCAACAACTCAATCCCCTAAAGGGGATGAGCTTGTCACTGGGCCGAAGCCCGCGACCATCGGTTGATTGACTGCAACCGTTTGGATATTCCTCGCACCGACAACATCGGCATTGGCGGCATAGCCGCACATCTGGCAAAGGAACTCGGATTGAGAACGACGGTTGGCCTTCTCACAATGCCCACATTCAGGACAGGTCCGGCTCGTGTTGCGTGGATCAACCAGTGTCACTCGCACGCCCACATTGTCGGCCTTGTACGCGATGAAGGTGCGCAATTGATAGAAGGCCCAGGAGTGCTGTTCGTACCGTTGCGCACGTCGAACCGTCATCCGGCTCCTGATCCCAGTGAGATCTTCCAGAGCCAGTGCCTTGCGTGCGGTGACGGCCATGGCGACCAAGGCTTTGCTGATACAGTGATTCGTGTCGGTTTGGAAGCGTGCTTCCCTGCCAGAGATCCGTTTGGCCTTGCGTTTGGCTGGCTTCGTGCCGACTTTCTGCAAGCCTTCTCGTTGTGCTTTGTAGTGCTTGCGAACCTTGCGGATCTGCTCGCCAGTGAATATCTGCCCATCGCTGTCTACCGCGACATTCACGATGCCCAAATCCACGCCGATGACGCCGCCCGTCTCGTCAACATCAGGAGCTTTGCGAGTTTGGGTGACATGCAGGTAATACACGCCGCGCCGCCACACCAGATCGGCCCCACCGGTTTCCCAGACAGGATCAATCAACATCGTGTGCTGGCGGGCACCTTGCACCATCCGGCAGATTATGCGCCCATCCACGGTCAACAGCGACACGTCATCCATTGGCTTGAAGCTGAACGAGCGGGCATCATAGCGGATACTGCCACGCGGCCCAAACACCGGACACGTTTCCCGCTTTTTGGCCTTGACCGATTTGACTGCCTCAACGGCCTTGGCGCGGGCATTGACCGCCAATTGTGCCGACAGACCAAAGCGTTCGCGAGTTTCACCATACACACGATGATGCGCAGTGTTGGTATTGGTAATCCCTTCATCCCAGCACACCCGCGCAATCCACGCTGTCGCCATGTTAAACGCTTTCATCGTAGCGGTCAACACGGCATCATGTGTGGCAACGTCAAGTTTGACGCAGATAGTACGTGTGATGTTTTTGTTCATAAGGACAGTATACCACATCCACAAGTCAAGAGCAAGAAAGGGAGGTCCGCCTGATGGCGGGTAGGCTTTCCTCCCTATCCCCTGAAGGGGATGGGTGTCCAGCCTACAATTTTTATGAGACAGAGCAACTATTGGCGCTGCGAGGTCTGTGGCTCTGAGCCACGCTGGTCCTGCTGGGGTGCCGACGACGAAAAGCGTACCAATAGGGCGCTGCCGGATGTGCGTCTGACTGCCTTCATCGTCATTGCCCGTGAGGACGGCTGGTACATCGAGAAAGGGCGCGTGCTGTGCCCCGACTGCTGGAAAGAGGAGATGGGCGATGCGTGACCTCACCCTGATGCCCACCCATGTCATCACATCCGTCCAAATTGACGCCGATCCGGTCACGCGCGCCACCTGGCTGGCAGAGACGCTGGCGACACAACGCCGGTGCATGGCGGAGCGGCGGGATCGCATGCTGATGCGCTGCCTCGCGCCGCTGGTCGTGCCGGTGCCCCCATCGCGGCGCCTCTTGGACATCCTGGCGGACCGGCACCTGACGAATCACGAGCTGGCAGTGCGCGCGGCCATGAGCGACCAGCAGATCGGAAAATTGCTGCATGGCCAGCGGCGGCATCCACGCACAATCACGTGTCTGCGCATCGCACGAGCATTGAACCTGCCGCTGGACGCGATCCAATGGCCCAACGATGAAGATGGCGGTGACACGGCATGACGATGTTTGACTTGGAAGCGGCGAAAAATCAGATCATCGCGCTCTTGGACGCGGGCAACCGGCATGCGGTCATCGCGCTCATCATGGACGCGCCCAAAGAGCAGGCGACGGAACTGCTCTGTCTAGTGGCGGGCTGGTATCTTCAGCAAGAGAGTGCTCCCAGCCCGCCAGGACCGCCGCGCGTGGCACCGTCCCGCGATTGGCGCAAAGAGATGTTCCCATTCTGAGAAGGAGGCGAGTCATGACCATCCATCCGCGCACAGCCGCACAGCAGGTGCGCCATGCCGAGCAGCTCTTACGCCTGGCGGTAGCGGCACTCGATGCGGCGGCGGAAGCCTGCTATCAGGAAGCCGTGCCGCTCTTGCACGCGCCAGGTCAGGCAACGCTGGTGGCCGATCTGACGCTGATCCGCCTGCACTGTCACGGCGCCCGCAGTGACGCCGTCGTCTTGCGTCAGCAGATGGATCAGGTGCTAGCGGCACTGGCGGCGACCCATCCGGCACGAACACACCGGCACCGGCGGGAGGTGGCGTGATGGAAGAGCGCGATTTTCTCACGGAGATGCACCGCGTCGCCGCGACAGCCTGGGAAGAGGCGGAGGCCATTGATCATCTTGATGCCGCGCTGGCGGCGGATCTGGCCCCACCTCGCGCGCCACGGCCAGTCACGCGGCGCCACCGGCGCCTGTTGTTCTGGTCAAATATCCTGCCCGCGCCAGTCGCGCGCACCCGGTCGGGCTGGCGCGTCACCTGGCCGCTGGGATACCGCCAGCGATGCCGTGAGGCGCTGGCGCAACTCGATACGGCACTACCGCCACTCCCAACCATGCGAGCACTCGTCATCACGCTCACCCTGACAACGCCCGATCCGCTGATCCCGCATCCGGCGGCGCTCGGCTGGCTCGTGCTGTGGGCGCTGGACATTCCCGCCACCGCCGTCACGGCTTTGACGGTATCCATACAGACCACGCCCGGCTATCCCGCACTGGATGTACGGATTGAACAGGAGGATATGTAACATGGCCGTGCTGCCCATGGGTCTCGTCACCATCGCTGGCGAGCGGATCTATCATGCCGAAGGGCTGCCGCTGCCACCGGCGGGCGTCAATCACCAATATCTCGGCAATCACCGCCTGACGCCGGAGATGCGCGCCTATCGCAAGCTGCTGGCGGAGTCCGCCTGGGCGGCGTGGCTCACGTGCGCGGAACGTCACCTGGGGCGCGTCAGCCAGGCGGTTGACGGCAAGGAGCCGCCACCGGAGATGACGGCGGCACAGCAAGCGCAGGCCGAAGCGAATGACGCGCGGCATCATCCGCAGCGGCAAGGAGGCAGAACGTGAGCAAGCGTCCAGCCACCGTGATCGATCTCGACACGATCAACTCGAAATTGCTCTTGACGACCGGTGAAGCGGCGTGGCTGCTCAACATCAGCCAGTCGTTTCTGGGGGAACTGATGCAGCGCCTTGATCCATCAACCGGCAAGCCGATGCTGCATAGCGTCAAGCTGGGACGGCGGCGTATGGTGGCGCGCGAGGCGTTGCAACGGTTTATTGACGGACTGTCATCATGAGCAAGCGCGCCAAAGGCGAGGGCAACATCTACCATGACACCACCCGCAACCGCTGGCAGGGCAAGTTGACCATGCCGGACGGACGGCGCAAGTCGGTCTATGGTCCGACGCAACGTGAAGTGCAGAGCAAGCTCCGCGCGTTGCGGCGCGAGGTCGAAGCCGGATTGCACGGCTCCACCAGTGGTGAGCAAACGTTCCATGAATTTGCTACGGGCTGGCTGGCGCACCACCGCTCGCGTTTGGAGCCGCAATCCGTGATTACGTATGCCGTGATCTTGCGGCATCACTTCGGCGCGCTGGCGCGGGTGCCGCTCGTGAAGCTGACGCCGGTAGCGATTCAGCGCCAGTACACGGCCCTGCTGGCGGATCACGAGAGCACGACGGTACACGGCGTCCACATGTTTTTTCATGCGGTGCTGGAAAATGCCGTGCGCCTCGGTATCCTGCCACGCAACCCGACCGACGGTGTGGACGTGCCACCGGTCAAGACGAAGGAGTTTCGCCCGCTGTCGGAAAGTGAGGCATTGCAGCTCGTGGATGCGCTGGCGGGTGATCCACAGGAGGCGGTCTTTGTGCTGGCGCTGGCAACCGGCATGCGCGAGGCCGAGCTATTGGGCCTCCGCTGGGATGACATTGACGGGGAGCGCCGCCAGGTGCGGGTGGATGAAACGTTGCACCGGCTTGACGGCATGTATTCACTCCGGCGCACGAAGAATCTGCACAGCCGCCGCACGATCCCGCTGCCGGACTATGCGCTCTCCATCCTGACGGCGCATCGCCAGCGGCAAGCTGAGGCGCGCGCGCTCATGGGCAGCGCGTGGCTGGACACCTGGGAGCTCGTGTTCACGACGGCAGCGGGCGCGCCCACATCCGCCGATGGCCTGTTGCGGGCGTTCAGGAAGATCCTGCGGAGCGCGGGGCTGCCAGTTAGCACGCGGGTGCATGACTTGCGGCACACGTTCGCCACGCTCCTGATTGAGCGCGGCGTCCACATCAAGGTGGTCTCGGAACTGTTGGGGCATAGCAGCGTGGAGATCACGCTGCGGGTGTACGGGCATGTGACGCCGCGCATGCGCGATAACGCGGTGGTGGAGATGAACGCGCTGTTACCAGCGGTGTCTGACCAACAATTTGACAGCATAGCTAAAGGAGATGTAGAATAGATACATGAGTCAGCAATCACATGACGACAACAAACGGGATCATCTTTCCATCTCGATCCGCTTTCCCTTCGAGATCGTGGAAGGCGTACGCCGGATAGCTCGCTTGCATACGCGCTCATTCAACGGTGAGGTCTTGACGATCTTGCGCGACTATCTCGCCGCGCATCCTGACGAGTCGAAAGCTCCTGATCCGCCGGAAACGGAGCCATTTTCGGGCTGAACGTCCTACAAATCGCCTTCCAACACTGAGATGAAAGGAGCGGAATGCAGGCCAGGGCAGGGATTATTGGAGAGGAGTACGGGATATGAGTACATGTGCAGGTTGTACGGATAGCGCACACACATACCCGCACACATCCACCAGTCCCGCTAGAGCAACGCTGAGAACCCACCGACGCCTTTGCAAGCGTCCTAGAACATTCCGGCGTTGTCCTACCAATAGTCCTACCGCCAGCGTTCACACGACCCATGACACAACCACCCGATGACCTCACCCGACGCCGCCGCGCACTGGTGGATCGGATCGCGCACCTGGAACAGGAACGGCGCGACGCCTGGCTGGCGATTGAGCAGGCGGAAGCCGTCTATGACCGCAATCAGCGTGAGCATGCCACCGCCGTGCGAGATCTCGCCGCACAGGAAGGCGGCGCGCCATGACGCCCGCCCGCACGCTTCCAACCCACGCGAGCATCATCCCCTATTACGGCGGCAAGAGTTATCTGTCGCCGCGTATCGTTGCGCTGATGCCGTCGCACACACGTTATATCGAGCCATTTTTTGGCGGCGGCTCGGTGCTCTTTCACAAGCCGCGTGTGGCGTATGAGGTCGTTAATGACCTCGACCGGCACGTCACGACGTTCTTTCAGACGTTGCGCGATCAGCCGGCGGAGTTGATCGCGCAACTGTGGGCCACGCCGTATAGCCGCGAGGAGTTCGCGACGGCGCTGATTGACGCGATCAACCTCTCGCCGATTGAAACCGCGCGTGGCTTCTTCATCCGGCAGAACATGGGATTCTCCGGCTCGGCACAGAGTCCCGGAGATTGGGGCGTGGCACACGGCCTAGATCGCAATCTCCCAAAGTACGTGAGCAAGTGGCAGACACACTTGGCGCTGCTCGCTGGCGTCGCGGACCGGCTCCGGCAGACCATTATTGAGCATCAGGATTTCGAGCAGGTAATCCGGCGCTATGTCGTCCCTGATCATGATGTGGGCGCAACGCTGATCTATGCCGATCCGCCCTACGTCGCCTCAACGCGCGCGGGCAACCCGGCTGCCTACCGTCACGAGATGTCAGATGCCGATCATGAACGTCTGCTGAAGCTGCTGATGGCGATACCGGCGATGGTGTTGCTCTCTGGCTATGACTGCGATCTCTATCGTGACACGCTCTCTGGCTGGGAGTGCGTGTGCTGGCACGTCACGGCACGCGCGGCCGGCCACTCCAAGACAGGCAAAGCGCAACCAACGCGCGTGGAATGTCTCTGGCGCAACCCGGCGGCGGTGTCGGCGCTGACATGTCAAATGACGCTCTTTGGTGGCATAGCGAGCGAGGCGATGCCATGATGCGGTACACCATTGGCCTGTTGCTGCTGGGCGCGCTCCTGGCGGTGGCGGATACCGTGCTCTTGCACGCGCTGCATCAGGATCACAATGTCTGGCTGCTGGAAGGGCTGATCTTCGGCGAAAGCGTCATCCTGGCGGCGGGCATCAGCGTGGAACGTGAGGCGGCGCCATGAGCATCAACATCATCGATACCCTACTGGCGCTGGACGATCTCCGCGACCGGCTCGCGATAGACGCCAACGACGCGGCCCAACTGGCACGCGAGACCGCATGCGCACCGCTCGCGACCGCCGCGACGGATCTGCTGGCGGCGTATCAGGCCGTCACGACGGCCATCGCGCACATTGAAGCATTCCAAGCAACTCAGCACGGCGCGGCCTAGAACGATCTTCTTGAGGAAAGTGTGTGATGATGGCGGCGGTACAACACGATCAACGTTTCGTCCATGGACGCACCTGCCCGATTTGCCAGGGGTGCGAGACCGATCCCCGTGGCAAAGACCGGCGCTGTTATGGCTTCATCAGCGCCGATGGTCTCTATGTTCATTGCACCCGCGCCATCTCATCCGCCGTGACCTATCACACGGAGAGCAGCACCTATGCCCACCGCCGCACGGGGTTATGCCCGTGCGGCGTGACACACACACCCGCACTGTTTACGCTGCCACGCACACCCGTTTCCCCACCGGCCCGGCAGGGCGCGAAGGCGGGACCGGGGCGCCAGGTGGCTGAATATATCTACCATGACGCGACGGGCCAGCCAGTCCATCGCGTCACGCGCCACGAGCTGCCAGAGGGAAAGACGTTTCTCACCTGGCACCGCACGACGGCAGATGCGTGGGCATCCGGGATCGGGAGTCTACCTCGCGTCCTGTATCGCCTGCCCGCTGTGCTCGCGGCGCCGCCCGCCACGCCGGTCTTTGTCGTTGAGGGGGAGCAATGCGCCGACGCGCTGATCACGCTCGGCCTCGTCGCCACCACGACCATGCACGGCGCAGGCAAATGGCACCAGACCCCGGACGCCTCCGAGGCGTTGCGCGGTCACAAAGTCATTCTCTTGCCAGACAATGATGCTCCGGGCCACAAGCACGTGACGAGTATCGCCACGGCGCTCCAGGGCTGCGCAGCATCAGTACGCATCGTCACGCTCCCAAGCCTCCCCGCCAAGGGGGATATTGTCGACTGGCTGGCGGCAGGGGGCACCCGTGACGCGCTCCTGACATTGTGCGCGGATACGCCGGTCTGGGAGCCTGCTTCCACCGCCGATCACGCCACGGATGATACGGTCGCGGCAGATGATGCGGCACCGCGCCGCTACCATCTCTACTCGGCAGCGGACTTGAAAAGTCTGCCACCGGTGGACTGGCTCATGCAGGGCGTGCTCACTCAAGCGGGCAGTAGCTTTCTGGTGGGCAGTGAAGGCACCGGCAAGTCCTTCCTCGCGCTGGACTGGGGACTCAGTATCGCGCTCGGCATCCCCTGGCAAGGGCACCCGATCCGGCATCCTGGTCCAGTCGTCTACATCGCCGGTGAAGGTCTGTATGGCATCTCCAAACGGATCGCCGTCTGGGAAGCCCGGCATCAGTGTCTCGCCGATCATTTTTACGTGCTCGGTGAAGCAGTGCCCCTTTTGCAACCGGACGCCGTGAATATGCTCCTGGACACGCTGGCGGATCTGCCTGAGACGCCGATCCTCATGATCATCGACACTCTGGCCCGCGCCATTGTCGGCGGTGATGAAAATGCCAGCCGTGATGTCGGTCTCGCCATTGCCGCCGCTGATCGTATCCGTCATACCTTCAGCGCGCATGTGCTGACCGTCCATCACAAGAACAAAAACGGCGGCGTGCGAGGCAGTTCCGCCGTCCCGGGCGCAACGGACACCATGATTGACGTGACGCGGGATGGCTCACTCATCACCGTCACCTGTAGCAAGCAGAAGGATTTTGAGGAGTTTGCTCCGATCACCCTGGCGCTGCGTACGGTGACGCTGGATGGGTCGCCGGACACATCCTCATGTCTCTTGGAAGCCGTTGACGGATCGGCGCCGGGCTTTTTGCCGGACAGCCAGCGCAAGGTACTGCAATCGCTCACCTTGTTTGGCACTGACGGCGCACAGGGGACTGAATGGATGCACGCGAGCGATCTCCCAGACCGGACATTCTACGATGCCCGCGCGAAAGTGGAGCGCGCCGGATGGGTGATTGGGAAGCGGATCGGCACCGGCGTTCGGTATTTGCTCACTCCTCTCGGCGTCGCGACGTTGAAGGCGGTGAGCGCGTGACCAGCATCCTACCGCAACGGTTCCGCAACGGGAAATCTCTGGTATATCCAGAGTTCCGCAACATCCGCAATGACTCCGCAACGCACCCGTTGCATACTGCAACGATCCGAAACACAGTATGCAACGCTCCGCAACAGCATGCTCCCACCAGCGGTTTTAGCAAGCAGGTTCCGCAACGGTTCCGCAACGGGAAAACACCAGGCTACATCAGGGTTCCGCAACGTCCGCAATCGCACTGCAAGAGAAGCATTGCGCAGTGCAGTCAGGGGGAGAGAGTACCCCCCCTAAAGGGGGTACTCCCCCGCTGCATGCTTGCTCCTTGCAGTAAACCGCCGCCACAGCACTGTCGATGTGGACGGATACGACGTCTCGCAAGGTGCCTGGTGTGTGGCTTGTCAGGATCGGTGCGCGCTCATCAACGCTGCCGCTCAACAGGGCTACCCGCTGCTGAGACTGCCTGGCGTCACCATCGGCGCCGGTGCCCGTCCATGGCAGGGCTTTGTCTGCGCCGCCAGTGATGAGCGGCTAAACCACGCTCGGATCGCATTGGAGAATTTGCCATGATGTCACCTCTCACCAGCCGCCAGCGGGACATTCTCACCGTCATCGCCGCCTATCGCTGCACGCATGACTATGCGCCGTCGGTGCGGGAGATCGGGCAGACGGCGCGCGTCAAGGGTGCGCAATCCCTGGACATCGCCATGCGCGGCCTGGTGGACGCGGGCTGGCTCACCCGCACCCCGCACGTCGCTCGCTCACTCGTCATCACCCCAGCGGGCTATGCCGCGCTACGGGAGGCGGTGGCATGAATATGCTTGATCTCTTCAGCGGCATCGGCGGCATGTCCCTGGCTGCCGGATGGGCGGGCATCCCGACCTGCGCCTTTGTCGAGATCGATCCGTTCTGTCGCGCCGTGCTGGCAAAGCACTGGCCAGACGTGCCGCAGTTTGGAGATATTCACCATGTCACAGCAACCACTCTGGCCGCTGCCGGAATTCCCCGACCTGACATCATCGCCGGTGGCTTCCCCTGCCAGCCGTCGTCAAGTGCCGGTAAGCGCAAGGGTACGGCTGACGCCCGGTGGCTTTGGCCTGAAATGGCTCGACTCATCGCTGAACTGTGCCCCACTTGGGTCGTGGCTGAGAACGTTTCTGGACTCATTTCCCTCGGTCTCGATAGTGTCCTCGCCGATCTGGATGCTCTCGACTACGCGACAATCCCGCTGGTATATCCGGCTCAAGCCATGGGCGCGCCGCACATTCGTGAGCGGATCTTCCTTGTGGCCCACACCCGCCGCGATGATTCCCAACGATGGGGAGAGCGTCGCGACCTGGGAAGCACGCCGCCAGTTGACCAAGGCGCGTGTTCACAATGGCAACGGCTTTGGCACGCCACTGAGCATTGCCGTCCAGATGTGGCCGACACCACATGCCAATGCGATGACGGGAGCTGGCACACAGGGACGCCAGGGCGGCTTGAACATCCAGACGGCGGTACAGGGCGGCTTGAATCCAGCATGGGTAGAGAGCCTTATGGGATATCCACTAGGATGGACGGACATTGGTGGCCCGCTGGCCCCGGCGAAGCGCAATACGCCTGGGAGGCGCCGCGCGCCGTCACTGGCACCATCCCCAATCGTGTCAACCGGCTGAAGGCACTCGGCAATGCGGTGGTTCCTGCCCAAGTCTATCCAATTTTCGCGGCCATCGCGACTGAGGAGGCGGTGGCGTGATGACCGATGACTACGCCTGGCTGGACAAGTACCCGCTGGCGAAATGCCGCATCTATGCTCGGATACGGCTGGATGGCCTGACACACTGTGCCAACCGCGCGCAAGCACACCTGGAATCGGCGGCAATCGATGGGGATGTTGATCCGACCAAGCATGCCCGCTACGCCAGTTGGGACGAGGCCGAAGCGGCATACGCCACTCTCGAGCGCAACGAAGCGAGTTACGAAGTATTGGCCGCCTATCTCGACAGACGAGCAGCGTATGAGGAGGCCAGCGCATGAGTCGTTATTGGATCATCGGACCGGTGCTGTTCTCGCGCCATTCTGAGCGCGTCGGGCAGTGGGCCATCGCGGATCGCGCGTCCGGGGATCGGGTCGTCGCCTGGTGCGCCACGCGCCACGAAGCGGTGTGCTGGTGCGAATCCCAGCGCCGCCCAACCAGCAAACGAAGGAGAAGCGCATGAGCATGAGCATGATCCTGATCGCCGTCGCGCTGGACGTGTGGACGGTGGCCACGGTGGGACTGGTCCTGGCGAGCATCAAGCAGGAGATCCGGCGGGAACGCACGGCACGCGCGCTCCGGCGCCACGTCTGATCCGCTTGCTAGCAGACACGCACGAGTTTTCACGAACTGGCGAAAATTGGTGATTGAAACGCTTGACATTCCAGCGGTATCGCTGTATACTATTCGTAGTGAGAGCGATACCGCTGAAAGTGAGAGCAGACATGAGCAGCTACAAACAATCATCCGATGACTTCTATGCGCGCATCAAGCGCGAGCGTCGTGAACAAGCCGCCGCCGCCGCTGAGGCTGGCGAGGCACGGGCGCGGCGAAATGCGCTCTTGAAAGCGCATGGATATTCCTGGCGGAAGTACCAGGATATCGGTGGTCCCAGCGATGACGGCGATAGCGCCGCGATGATCTGGCAGCTTTTTGCGCCAGATGGCAGCCCCGTCACGGTGGCGCAAGCTCTGGCGGCAATCGCCGCCACGCCGTCACCAGCCCCATGAGCCACCGCGCTCGCATGGGTCAGTGGCACGTCTGACTACTCCGGGGACTGCCAGTCCAGACGGAACGCTGATCTTCACCGTCTGAAAGTCCAGGCTGTCCTACCGGCCACACGGGGAGAAAGCGCACATCATGGAAACTACATGTAAAATCACGGATCCTCACTTCGAGATCCGTGATTTTGGTGACAAACATCAGGTCACCATTTTTCAGGGTCCTGCTGGTTACTATTATGTAACCAGCAAGCAGCTAATGATAACCGGTCATCTGACCGGTCCATTCGAGGAGCTTTCAGGGCTCCTCGAGGCTCTCAAGTATTGGATCTCCTGCTGCGTTGAATGACCCCCCTCCTGGTTCTGATCGTCCCCGCCGCAGGGACGCGGCACCACACCGAAAGAGAGCAACCAGTTATGCCAGATACCACTGGTAGCATCACAAACATCATCACCGATCCGCATTTCATCCGCTTGACCGCCGCCACCCGCCGCGCGTATTACGCCACGCACGATCCCTACCGCCTACGCGACCGCGTGCGCAACGATCTCGACCAGCTCATGAAACATTACACCACCAATCAAATCAATCTCTCTGAGCATGCCACCGCCTTCCAAAAGCTGCTGGCGCTCGTGCGGCGCGTGACGCCCGCGATGCCGGTGCGTCCAGAGGATCTCACATGGTACCTGGACAGCGTCGCGACACAAGGCGCCGTCGTGGTCACGCTCTTTGGCGCCTATGCGGTGGCGCGCGAGCGGATGGTCACGCCCGCCGAGGTTGCCGCCGCCACCGGCACGGGCGAGAGCACCTGGCGCAATCGCGCCGCCGCCGGGGATATCCCCGGCGCTCTCATGAAAGGCAAGCAGTGGCTTTTGCCCGCCGATACACTCGCCGCGCTCTATGGCGTCTCCATTCCGGAACGCACGCGGGACCAGACGCCACTCAGCCCGGATGATGAAGCGTTCCTCGCGGCATATGATCCGGACGCGGATCTCGCCTGAGACACGGACAGAGTGCCACGCAAGGCATTTGGTGAGTTTTCGCGGCATCGGAAAATTGGTGATTGAAACACTTGACAAGGTGATTGAAACTATGTTATACTTACAACATCAAGAGAGTGAAACACGGGATGCCATAGATCAGGACCGTGACGGCGATCAAGTGGCGCGCGTGACGTGTCTCATGGGCGAGTCCGCTGAAGTCGAGCGGACGATGGATCATCTCGACTATGTGCGCGCGTACATCGTCGAGGAAAAAGTAACTCCCTAGATCGCCCCCGCCGCAGGGACGCGGCACCACACGAAAGAGAGCACAGACATGCAGTACACCGTCTACCAGATGACCCCCTCCGCCGCATTCGGCGATCCCACCCTCGCCACGGACGAGGAGTGCAGCGATCTCGAGCGCGCGATCAACAACGCACTCGAAGCCGCTGGCCTGGGTGACAACGCGAGCGTGCGCGTCACCGATGAGCATTATAGTGATCTGTCAAGCGCGTCAGACGCGGTTCAAGCCGTCGTTGACGCCGCCTGGGAAGCGTTCATTCAGGCGCACGTAAGCGCATGAGCCTGACCATGATTTTTACTGAGTCTGATGAGTCAAAGCGGTGGGGGCGGCGCAGTGCCGCTCTCACCACTGACCAGGACCCCGCGCACGTGGTCACCGGCATCTACCGCCGTGTGACGAAGCGATGGGATGCGCGGATCATCGCGGCACATATACTGGCGGGCGGAGAAGAGATCACCTTTGGCTATCCCACGCCGGACAATCCGAGATGCTTCACCGTCTATTCCCGCGTCATGGTCTATTTTTCCGATGCGTGAGCGCGCGTCGCCTGATCGTCCCCGCCGCAGGGACGCGGCACCACACCACGAAACGAGCGTCATGACCAGCACGACCAAGCGTCCCGCCCATCGCCCGCGTGGCACCGCCAGCCATCTGATCTCCATCGCGCCACGCTCGGATCGGACGGACTATTTTCTGTACATCGGCATCGACCTGGCGGAGCGCTGGCATCACCCTCGCCGGGTCGCGCTGGCGCGGGCGGGTGGCGCGTGGAAGATGACGCCCTATGACGGCGAAAACAGCCTGCCGGTCTACTATTATCGTAGCAACCGGCCCCGTTTGGTCATCGGCGAGGCACGGATGGAAACGCTGGGCCTGGCGTCCGGCCAGTATGAGGCCGAAATCCGTGATGGCGCGATCTGGTTCTGAGGACACGCGAAAAGCGCCCCGGATCTCGAAAAGGAGATCCGGGGCGCTTGGCATACGGTGTGGCAGAGTGTCTGGCGATTGTACCGTGGCGGCTATGGCGCGGGCGTGCTCACAGTGGGCGGCATCACCACACCCGTCTTGGCTTCCAGGACGCCGAGCAAGGAGCTTTCCACGCTCTGCTCCGCTTGGGCCAGCGGCGCGTCACCCGCGCTGGTCAACGTATGACGTATCCCCAGGCCAGCGGACGTGATGAACGCCGCGAGGAGCCACCAGAGGTCATTCTGCCAGGCAAAGGCGGGAAACGTGCCGGTGTTGGTGTACGCCTCCAGACTGTTGAGCAGATGGCTAACCAGCGGCACCGACGAGAGGGGACCGGTGACATGCAGGAATGTGAGCACCGCCTGGCGGATGCCGCGCTCGGCGGCGGAGAGACTGAGATTCGCGGCGGCGCGCTGAAACAGATTCATGGGTGGGATGCTCCTTTGGCGTTTCGTGCCGTGCGTTGAATAGTCTATGCTGCTGCTTTATAGGTTGAGAGCGCCGTTTCCAGCGCGGTCGCCAGCGCGGCGGCTTTGGCCGTCTCAGCGGTCGATACCTGTGATTGGAGCGTGGCGATGGTCGCGTCTTTCACTATGACGGCGGCCTGTGCCGTGACCAGTTCGCCTTGTATTTGACCCAGCGTCGCCAGCGCCTCCTCGTACCAGCGTCCCAGGTTGGCCGCCACCACCCCATTGGCGGAGTCATAGGTGAGGATGCCCGTGTCGAACACCTGGAAGGAGCCACCTGGCACGCCGGGCCAGGCACGGCTATCGTCCTGTGGCTGCCCCAGCGGCGCGCTATGCGCCAGCACCCACGCGCGGAAGCCCTCAATGACGGTGTGGCCGTTGGGTGCACTGAGCGTGTGCCCATCGTCGCGCCAGCCCTCCGGGACATCCGGTGTCGTGGGCGGCGCCGGAACGGGATGGGGCACGGGGATCGCCACCCGCGGATGCACTACGAAGGCGCTACAGGGGTGCGCCGCGTCCAGATTCGCGTCGGGATAAAACTGTAATGCACTTCCCATATCCCAATTATCACCGTCACATGCCCAGAATCCGCTCGGCAGATCGCGCTTTACCACATCGGAATAGCCACCAATGTGATAGCCTGCCAGCATGATCGCGTGATATTTGAGATTGACGGCGTTCTCACCCTTGCTTGTTAGGTAGTCATGAAGCACCTGTCCATTCGACACTTGAATCACAAGCGCCTGTACACCGGCATATGGCAAGAGCATGGCATGCCATTCTGCCCAGATGTCGCCTGTATAGTTGTGGAGTATTGTTACTTGGAAGCCATCGGCCACCGCTTGCGCCGCCACCTGGTTGAGGGTCGCGGCGCCGGAGCGATTGACCATGCGCTTGGCGGCGGCGGCGCGCTGATAGGTGCTTTTCGTAGAGATGTACTCTTGTTTGCTCCACGATTCCGCCATAGCCAGCGCGCACCAGCCACACGCACCGGTAACCAGATCGTTCGGGCCGTCTAGGGAGAAAAATTCAATTTCTCTCCAGACGTGCCCAGGAAGAATCTCGGACATGCTGAATGCTCCTTTGTGGTACTTTCCGGTTTCAAGGGGAGTGAAAAGAATGGTATAATACAGGTGCCGTCTAGGTTCGGAGTCATGATCCGAACCGAAAGGGGAGATCCTACCTCCCTTGGCGGTTAGAGGAAGTAGGAAACTAACAGTAGGAGTTAGGGATGCCTCCCAAACCCACCTATGCCATCCGAAGTGGCATATACACAATCACAAATACGGTAAATGGTCATCAGTATATCGGTTCAGCAAAAGATCTCAAAGGCAGACAGAGAAACCACTTTTATGAGTTAGCGAAAGGTCAACATCGTAACGACCATCTTCAGAAAGCTTACAATCTCTATGGTATCGATTCATTTCAATTTAACGTACTGGAATTTGTTCCCATTCTCACTGATCTTGTTTCGAGGGAACAGCACTACATTGATACTCTTGCACCTGAATACAATATCTGTCAGATGGCAGGAAATGTTCTAGGAACAAAAAGACGACCGGAACATATTGAGAAACTCCGTAAGGCGGGAAAGAAGCGATGGGCAGATCCTCAGACATGTGCTGAACAAAGCGAACGGACGCGCTCTCATTTCGCCCAGAATCCAGAGGCACGACAGGAGACTGCTCATAAGATGCGGGCACTCTGGCAAGATCCTGAATATCGTGCCCGGCAAAGATCATCCCATCAGCGTGATTCGGGAAGACCTGAGCGGAGAGCACAACTAAGCCAACAGGTTAGAAAGCAATTAGAAGATCCTGAGCATATCAAACGCATGTCGGAAAGAGCGAAATTGCAGTTCAACGATCCTGAGTTTAGAGCAAAGTTGAAAGCATCCCAGGATGCGTATTGGGCAAAGCCAGAGAATCATAAAAGAGGCACACCACCACTAGAGATTCGTATTAAAATTAGTGCAACACTAAAAGCCCGCAATGCAGGACTTCACAAGCTACATCCTCATCAGATGAAACTTTTTGAGGATGCAGGTTAGTGCAGTCTCTTTTTTGCCTCCTCATGTGCGGGGCAACAGAAAACGCCACATCTCATCAGGTGTGGCGTGGATTGTGGAACATGGCGGGGAACGCGCTAGGGAACGGGTGGCGGGCCGTGGGCGAGTTGCTCACGCGGAATGCCCAGGGCAGTGGCGAGTTTCTCCACAGTAGAGAAGCGGGCGGTCGTATGACCTTTTTCCAGTAGGGAGATGGTGCGCTCTCCCACACCTGATCGTGCCGCCAGCGCGCGCTGGGTCAGAAACATGCGTGCCCGCCAGGCCGCCAGTTGCGTCAAGGGTATGCCGCGTGTGGGACGTGTGATCATGCTGCTATCCTCCTGTTTATCAGGATAGCAGCATTTCCGGCTAATATCAAGTAATTTGCCGCATATCATCAAAATTGCCCATAAAACCCTTGACATTATGCCGTAAATAGACTATACTTATAGTATTGAAAGACCATACATGAGGAAAGAGGAACGAGACCATGACACAGAACCAAGAGCAACAATTCCAAGCAGCACTGGCACGTGCCGAGCGTGACGGCTGCCGGATCATCGGCAAGGGCACCGTCAAAAGTACCGGTGCGATGTTCTACGCCGTCACCTGCTCACAGGGCACTGGCCATGCCGGATACAGCGTGCTGGTGCGTGGTGAGACGCTCATGTGCACGTGTCCCGCCGCTGAGCACGGCGAATATTGCAAGCATCGCGCACTGGTGCGTGCCACAATCATCAGCCGCGCGCACGCCGCCGCCGAAGTCGATGTCTGTGCCGCCAATGCCCGCCGCGCCGCCGCGATCCTGGTGCCCAACACCGCGCGCCGCTCGCGCTTCCTGTAGAGGCCGAAACGCAAGGATAGCGTCTGCTGGTAGTGCCAGCACTGATGAGGCCGTCATGAGCGGAGAAAAGAAAGGGAATACCCATGAACGCACAAACACCACTGCTGACCACGATCAAGGCGATTGTGAAAGCCGCTCATCAAGAGGAAACTTTCAGCACGGCTGACCATTTCCACATCAGGATTGAGAACCCGCCATACATGCCCCTGGTTATTGAGTCATGGGCAGTGTCCGATCCGTTTCTCGGTGAGACGCGCCACATTAGCATCGCGCATTATCGGGAACAGTGCGGGGATCTCGTAGCCGATCCTGAGATGGAATTGATGGATAACGGCTACCCAGTGCATATCCAGATGGGCGCGACAGACTACTATCGCACGAGTTACCGCCATGATGCGCAAGGCATCGCCTATGTCAACATGCGCGAGCGCGCTGACCAAATGTCGTTCATGCGGACATGGGCGCGCAACCTACGTGCGCAAGGCTTCATCACCGCCGCCCAAAGCTCAAGCATCCCCCGCTGATCGCCCCGCCGCAGGGACGCGGCCCATCGCATATCATGAGGAGCAACCAGCCATGAGTATCACGCCCCTGATCCGCGCGATCAACACCACCTTGAAGCAACCAAATGCCAAGCCCCCATTATTGTGTCGTCAGACGAGCAGTGCCCACCTGCTTTACAGTGACCATGTGATGCTAGCACGCATCCCACCACATCTGACGGTCAGTCTGTCAGGATCTCTCACGACTCAGATCGCGATCACGGATGACGCGACCTATACCGCCCGGATGCATGATGGCCACCTGCTACTGGGACCGTCCCATCAAGATCTCAACACGCAATGGCGCGCCTGGGAGGCGTTGCCGCGCACGGATCTCATCCGCACACCGTGGATTCACGACACACTGTCTATCCAGGCGCGCCTCTTTGTGGATGCTGAGAACCGCGCCACCTATCTCAATGATACCGTGCTGACGCGCATCATTGAGACGTGGTCAGCGGAGGATCTGAGTTATACACTGGTACACGATGAGCGTCTCGCGGTAATCCGTGCCGCCACCCGCACCCTTACCAGCCGTACGACGATCTCAGAGGGTGAGGTAGTCGCTTATATTGCTTCCGTCAGCTATCCAGGACAACAGGATCTCCGCGCGGAAGCGCACTATCCTGATGCTGTATGGACGCATCGCACCAGTCTCTAGCCAGAGATTCACCCGCTCTTCGCCGCGCGGGCTGTGCGTGGCGTGGCGGGTGCGGGTGCCGCATCCAACCGCGTGTGAATCCGCGCCAGGTGTGCCGCGATGGCGTCATCCCGATCCGCGTGCGCCGTCGCCAGCTGGGTCAACAGCGCCGTCTGCTTCAGTAGCTCGGCATCTTGCGCGGCCAGGTGGCGCATGACCTGTTCCGCGTCATGCTGGGTGTTGAGGACGGCGTGAAACTGCTCGTCCGCTTGCAACTCGCTCTTGCGATTCAAGACATTCTGCCCGACCATGATCACCGGCAAGAGCACGAGTTGGATCAGCGTCTGGGAGAGCCAGGCGATCAGGGTATAGACCGATGGACTCAGGATCGCCAGCACGCCCAGCAGGCCAAAGAGCGCCAGCGCGGTGAAGACGTAGGCCGTCCACATGGAGCCGACCTTCGCCGTGAGCAGCACCGCGACCTGCTGGTTGACCGCCGCCATGCCCGTGACAGGCGCCTCCGTCTGATGCACGGCGTTGGCATTCTTGGGCGCGTGCGGGCGCGGCGCGTGCTGGTACAGCGGCGCCGGCGTCTTGTCAGCCATGAGGCGGCTCCTGCGCGACGCCGCAGATGGGGGGTGGCGTCGCGGTAGGCACCGGCACGGGCGGTGATGTGTGGCGGGTGTACCAGGCTTTGATCGGCGCGCCATAGACCGACGCTTGCCCCGTCACCAGCGAAGCCCGCGCATCCACCAGCAACGCCGGACGCCCGCAATAATCGCTGCTGTCGGGATTCCACTCCCACGCATACCAGCCCTGGATATGTGCCGCCATGTACGGCATGAGGAGTTTCAAGAATGACGCGCCACAGGTGCCACTGCCACTCCCACCAAACTCGCCCGCGATGACGGGGACGTGCTGAGCCAGGTTGGCAAAGGTTGAAAGCCACAAGGCAGGATTGGCATTGTGTCCCGCGTCATAGATGTGAGCGGAATACCCGATATTCCGCCCTGTGAGCAATCCGCCATTGCTCGTGATGAAGCCAGGGGTGCCGCCCCAATTGGGCGTTAAAGCGAAATCAAGCGCCTGGCTGTCCCATGAATTCAGATCGGTCGCGAGCGTTTGGGCACCGACTTCACCGGCGGCGGCATCGCCATAGCGCCACTCGTTCCAGGACACATCATGTGGCTCGCCCTCCGGCTCGTACATGATCCGGTCGCCGTAGCGGCTCACCAGCGCATGCAGCGTGGTCACATCATCCGCGCGTGGCATCGGATCGCCGCCACTGCCAATCGTGTAGTCCATGAGGCCAACCAGCACATATGTATGCTGAGCCAAAGCATAGTCGATGGCATGCGTGACGACGGCTTGATAGGCGGATGCTGAGCAGTGTGTTCCTGTCCAGAAGTGGGGGTTCACAGGGATTTTGACCGTATTGACATCCCACATCGCCAATCCGGCATACTGGCTGTATTCGCCCGTCCAGTCCACACAGGCATATTCCAATGCCGATAAGACGACGCCTTGCAGGTGGACGCGGGCGCCGTTGGCGTACAGATCCGGCCCGCGCATCGTGACGACGGGCGACCAGGTGTGTGCGGGCGCTGGCTGGGTGCTGGCCGCCACGGGTGACACGGTGATGAGCGCCAGCAGCACAATCGCGAGGACCGGCAGATGGCGGAAGAGCGCGCGCATGAGGCATCCTTTCGTGAGGGGACGATCAGATCTGCGAGAGGGTGGAAATTGGTCGCTAAATCCTTGACAATGATAGTTAGTTAGTATATAATTAGAGAGTGAGATGACACAGGGGAAATGAGGAAGCGACCATGAGCAATGTAAGTGGCAGCCGCTGGATACGTGCCGAGAAGCGCGCCGCGATTTACGAGCGTGACAGTTGGGAATGCGTCTATTGTGGTCGCGGCCCGCGTGACAAGCGCAACATGAAACAGTCACAAACCATCCTGACCCTTGACCATCTCACCCCGCGCAGCCAGGGCGGCGGCAATGAAGCCCGCAATCTGGCGACGGCCTGTGTGAAATGCAATTCAGCGCGTCAGGATCGATCCGTTGCGGACTACGCACCCGCTGGTGCGCAAGAACGCATCGCGTATCTGATCGAGCAGCCGATTGACATTGATCTGGGCAAAGCAATCATCGCGTCCCTTGAAGGCGATGCGGAGATCGAAGCCGCCCGCTAGCGGCACCACACGAAAGAGGAGCAACCAGACATGAATCGCACTGAAACCGCCGTCGCGTGGCTCGCTGAAACCGATCTCGCTTTCCGCTGTGATTACGCCGCAGCAGAAACCAGCCAGTGGCGCAACCATCTCGAACAGGAAGCCCTGCGCCGCTACGATGCCGCGCAGTGGCGCGAGTTCCGCGCCGCCGTCCTGGCGTCAGGACTCGCGACAGCTGAGGAGTTCGCGTCAGTCGATGCCGCCGCCAGCCAGACCTACGATCTCGCGAGCAGCATGGCCGCGCTGCGCACCATCCAAGCGTGGCAAGCCGCTACGCACTGAAAGTCCAGGCTGTCCTACCGGCCACACGGGGAGAAAGCAGACATCATGGAATTAACTGAGGCACTTGCAAAGTCGTTTATCTCAACCGCGACGGCGGTTGTGGTCACGAACGGCACCGCCAATGAGTTCACCCTGATCATCGCGTCCACGTCAGGTTACGATGAAACCGTAACTGTCAAATACGTCAGTTATGGTCTGCCGTACTGGCAGATTGACGGTGTTGTCGGGCAATATACCGACGCCTCCGCCGTGGCGGAGAAACTCGCATTTGTAGAGGAATGGCAACCCCTCTCCCCCCGCGCCTGATCGTCCCCGCCGCAGGGACGCGGCACCACACCACACAAGGAAAGACAATGATGTATCAGGAAGTCGCCGATGCCCTGCGCCCCTTCCACTTCTTTAAGCGCGAAACCGTTGAAGCGTTCCTGCGCACCGCCTATGGCGCCCTGCTCATTGCCGCTGATAGTTCCATGACCTCCGATCATGCGGACGATGATGACATGAATCTCATGGTCTCTGGTGCCCTGGCCGACTGGCGCGCCAAAGAGGGCGGCTATCCTGATGCTGACGAGCTGGCGCGGATCAGTCATTTTACTGGCGTGTTCCTCGCGGAGATTTGGGTGCATCTCTGCGCGCGTCAAGCGGCCCGCGCGCGTGATGAGCGCGGGGACGTTCTCCTCGCGCTCGTGACCGCCTGGCAGACGCCACGCACGCCAGGGCGCCCATCCACCGGACGCTCGCAGCGCATCCAGGCCATGATCCCACCTGATCTCGCGATATGGCTCGACAGCCAGCGTGCGCCACACGAGACCATGAGCGATGCCGTCAACCGTCTGCTCAATGAAGCGCGCACAGGCGCCGCTAGTGGCCCATCTGGGCGGTGACGAGCACCAGCACTAGGATCGCCAGCGCGAGGGCCAGATACCCGGAGAGATGGAACAGGCGCGAGCGTGTGGGCATCAGGCGGCCTCCTCGGTGGATGCGTCAGGTGCGGAAATCGCGGTCGCGCCCTGGGGCTGCATCGCCATCTCATGCAGCGCGATGAATGAGCGGATGCGGTCAAAATGTTGTAAGAAGGCGGCGGCATAGGCCACGTCATGCACGAAGGACGCGGTATTGCTCTGCTGGCTGGCGGAGAGGGAGTAGTTCCAGGAGCCGAATTCCACGCCGCCGCCGTCCACGACCGTCGCCTTCGTGTGCAGGATCGCGTGATGGACGGGGCTGGTGCCGATCAAGAGCGGCACACCCGCCGTGACGAGCCGCTGGACTTCCCCGGCCTCCGCATGCCCGCCCGCTTGCGTGTGATCCAAGATGATGCTCACCTCCTGACCTGCCTGATGATGCGCGATCAGGATATCCGTCATCCTTGGTAAGTGCCAGCCATAGATCAACGTCTGAACGCTTCGTTGAGCGCCATTCAGGAAGGCTAGGAACTCCCCCTCCACGTCCTCGAAGGGTGCGAAGAGCGTGCGCACGGCAACGGATGCGGATGCGGACATCGGTGTGCCTCCTTTATCAGGGTTTCCAGTGGATGGCGATGAGATAGAGCACCATGATGATCGTGAGACTGATGGAGATCAGCGACAAGATGCGTGACTGGCTCGACAGCGCGGACTCGCGCAGCCCCTTGACATCATCTTCCAGCGTTTTGAAACGGGTTTCCGCCAGTTCGCGCGTCATGAATTGCGGCCCCAGCGCATCGAACCGCTGGCCCATGTCACGCCGCATGGAATCCAGATCGGCGCGCGTCACGTGATCCGCCGTCAACTTGTCGAGCTTGACGCCATGATCGTTCAGGCGGCTGATGACCGGCTCCAGCGCGCGAGCCATGACGCGCTCCCAATCGTCAAAAGTGAATGGCGCCGCCGGTGATGGTGGCGGGCGGCGGTTCCAGGACATCAGGCGCCCTCCCGAGGGGGCACCGCCGTCACCCGCGCGGCCAGGGTCGCCGCAGTGGCGGCATGCGCTTCGGCGTGCGCGACGGCGAGATGCTCCTCTAGACAGAGATGGATCACCGTCAGCGCGTGCGCGAGCGAGCAGGCCTGATGCTCCTGGGGGCACATCAGGGCGGCGACGCGGCGCGGCACGCCATCCCCATCCAGCACGGCGGGTCCGGTGCCCGGCAGCGCCACGCGGAACCGGAAGGCGTCACGAAAAGGGATCGTCGCGCCGCAGTCCGGCGCCTCACAGGGCACCGGCACGGCTTCCGGATCGGGCAGGGTGGCGGGTTGGGACGGCGGTAGGAGCGGCATGGCGAGAACTCCTCGTGGTTAGTTGGAGATGGCGACGGCATCGAAGCTCGCGCCGGTCTGATCAACGTAAATGTAACAGGTGGTCGCGCCCTTGCTCGTCACTGTCACGCGACAGACGTTGCCACTGCCACTGATGGTGACGAGAATGGCGGCGGGAGTGACGGAGAGGCCATGCGAATAGGTGCCGCTGCCCACGCCAGAGAAGCACGAGATGCCGGACGTATTGCCGCCATATAGCCAGCCCGCGTTGCTCGCATGCGCTTGCAGAATGACGGATGACGATCCGTTCGCCTGCAACGCACTGGCCTGACTGCTGTTGCCCAGCACTTGCCCGCCCATCGTCAGGTTGCCGGTGATGGTGCCTGGCCCGTTGACGTTGAGCGACGTGCTGGTCATATTCCCCGCAAAGCCGCCGTTGCCGCCGACTTCGAGTGTTTCCGGGATGTACCAGCCATAGCTTTGCGCGTACAGATGTGCCGTGGTGGTGGTGCCGGTGCCTCCCGCCAGACCGCCATAGCCATCGGCGCCGCGCACATAGAGATAGGACCGGCCCGTGCCGCTATCGCCGGAGACCGTACATGCGACGATGGCCGTATCCGACGCGGGCGCGGCGGTGATGGTCGGGATCAGGACCGTGCCACCCGTCGCCGTGTTCGTCGGGACGATCTGATTATCCGCCGCGCCATTCCAGGCGTTGATGATCTGGTTGATATCGGTCGCGTTGGTGTAATTGCCCGCTACCACCGCCGTGAGACTCATGGCTTACGCCCGCTTTCCCTGCTGTTGCGCGTCGGTCGCGCGCTGGGCCGCCTGGCGGGCTTCCTGCGCCGCCGCTTCAACGGCCAGCGCCGCCGCGTGCGCTTGCCAGCGCGGGCGGGTGAGCGCGATCACGGCATGGGTCGCTTCGAGATAGTCCACGACGGCATCCGCCTGGGCCAGCGTGACGGGCAGCACGACGCCGGACGCGGGATAGCGATGCTGGCCGTTGACGCGCTCCGCCGTGCCGATGCGGGTGATGGTGTGCAGGCGGCAATCACGGCACTCCTGATCCGGCGCGCTGTTGCCCCACGGGCACGGCTGATGGTAGGTATAACTCGCGGGCACCGGCACCGGCAGTACGGTGCCATCCGGCTGTGTCTCATCGGTGAAATGCGGCGTGGCGAGCTGGCAGCCCACCAGCTCGAACGTCAGCGCCAGCGGCGTGCCGGTCGCCCGCGTCACTTGCGCCGCCTCACGCGCGGCGATCTCCTCTGGTGTCATCGGGTGTGTATCCTTTTTCACGTCGCTCCTAGGTCACTACGCGAAGAGCACATGAGATCGTTTCTCATGTGCTCACCTGTTCGTGATGAAACTGATGACTAAAAGAGCGTCATTTGCTGAGAAGGCGGCATGTCAGATGGTGAAATCATTCTGTGCTTATCTTTGTGCGCGGCGATGACGCGCGTTCGATAGTCAGGATCGGCCCACTTTTCCTTCATTGTCGCGCTATGCTGAGGTCGTGGTTTCGATGGTTGAGGATGGGCGCGACGCTCAGCCCAATAGGCAAGTTTCGCCTGACGGATCTTTTCAGCATGCTCAGGGGTGAGTTTGCGCCCCTTCATCTTCGCGCGCTGTTTTTCTGTTGCCTCTGGTGGGCGTCGATACCCTTTCATTGCTTCTAGACGCTTTAATACCGACTCTCGCGATTTAGGTTTACCGAGATTTATCTGACGTAATGCCTCAACAGCTTCATGAGAGAGGATATGTCCTTTATATCTCAAACCATGTTGGTGACGCTTCTCAGATGTCCATGCAGCCCGTAGTTTTGCGATTTCCTCAACGCTCTTCTCACGTCCAATCATTTTCTGCCGGATGCGCTCGGTAACTTCAGGATCTCGTTTTCTTCCCTTTAACGCCGCACTGATGCGCGCACAGGATGCGAGGGAATACTTTGTGCCCGTCTTACGACCCGCGATAGGGCAGATGTTGTATTCGGGCTTGAGGGTGTCGATATAATGCTGCTCACGCGCGAGGATCTGAGCCAGATCCTCCACATATTCTAGGATGTGTCTGCAAAGGCCTCACAGCCATTGCAGGATACATGCCACCGTCACCATGGCCAGGAAATGATCAGCCAGTTTTTCGTACCGCGTGGCGATCCGCCGGCATTGCTTGAGCCGGTTGATGCACCGTTCGACCACATTGCGCTCCCGATACAACGCGCGATCAAACGGCCCGGTGCGATGCTCATTGACCTTGTGCGGGATGACGGCGCGGATGCCTCGGCGGTGCAAACCGGCCCGGATGCGATGACTACTGTACCCTTTGTCGCCCACCACCGCATGCGGCCGCAAACGCGGACGCCCCCGCTCGCGCCGTGCCAGGGCTGGTCCCGCGAGCAGTTCCTCGAACACCGTCTGCTCATGGCGCTGTCCCGGCGTCAGCACCACCCGCAGCGGTCGCCCCCGGCGATCTGTCTTCAGATGGAGTTTGGTGCCAAACCCACCCCGGCTCCGCCCGAGCGCTTGCTGGGCCGCCCCCCTTTTAGGCGCCGGGCACCAGCGGCATGCTGATGCGCCCGAATCACTGTGCCATCCACCATCTGCGCCGACCAGTCCACCTGATGCCGATCGTGCGCGTCGCGCTGCAGTTCCGCCAGGATGCGCTGCCAGATGCCAGCCCGCTGCCAGCGGGCGAAACGACTGTACACCGTGTGCCAGGAACCGTAGCGTTCGGGCAGATCGCGCCAAGGCGCGCCCGTCTTGAGGACCCAGAGGATGCCGTTGAGGATCGTCCGATGATCGTTGGCTGGTCGTCCGGTAGCCGGTTTCTGGGGCGGGAGCAGGGGTGCCAGCCGTGCCCATTGCTCATCCGTCAGTTCGTGGCGTCTCATGTCCTCCAATCTACCACACTTTGCGGACACGCCCTAGTGCGGCAAAGGTGAAAGCATCCGTGCCATATTTATCATATGCCCGCTGTAGCTTGATACTGCCATGTCGGTGAAGACGGAGATCGGATGTGTGCGCGTACTGGCGATGCTGGACATCTTGTGAGGACCCAACATACTGCTTGCCGCTGGCATGATGGGTGATGGCATAGATGCCGGGGCGGTGTTCGAGACTGCCAATGATCCGCATAACACTCTCCCTAGTAAGTGGTGACTCCCTAGATTCCTGAGCCGCCAGGGGCACTAGGGATGCCCTTTTCACATCGTGGATCAGACGATGCTAGACGGTACTCTTCAGTATACCACATACACTACAATCAAGTAAGCGCTATGTAGTAAAGATTGCTGAGGGTTTCGCTGGGCGTTTTATTGTAATTGTACGTGGCGTGGGCGAAGAGGGTGCCGCTATTGGCCGTGCCGGTGGCGCCGTTGCCAAAGATGCCCGCCTCGGTATAGGTCGTGTTGCCCACGCCCGCCGCGAAGAGCGTGCTGATCAGCATCTGATTGCCGGAGAGCGTGTATGAGGTCGGCGCCTGCCGGTAATATTCCGTCCAGAGCTGGGTATCGCCAGCGGCGGGGCCGGACCGGCCGGCGGGTGGACTGCCGGTGCCGACGGCGAAATACTGCACGCCCGCGAGGCTGCCGGTATCGCCGATGAAGTTCAGCAGCACCGTGCGGCCCGCGTTGCACGCGATGTTGCGCGTCACCTGACAGCCCAGCGCCAGCCGGTCGAGGTCGCGCTCCACCGCCGCCAGCGCACGCGGAGTGAGCCGGTAGATGGGGATGCCCGCGCGACTGTACCCGTCCGGCGTCTGGTGCCGCCGTGTGCCGCCCGCCAGGATGCGCTGGTACTCCGCCGCTGGGAGATCCGCCGGCAGTGCCCGCGTGACGATGCGCCCGCGCCAGCCGCCCGCCGTCTCATGGGTGACGAGCGGTGTGGCCGGTGCGGGACGGCGGATCTGTGCCGCGATGCGGGTGAAGCTGCCCATGCGTCCCTCAGTTCCAAACGTAGGTGGTGGAGTTCCAGGTCGATGTGTTGGGAGGCGCCCACACGCCCGCGTTACTCTTGGAGGCGGACGCGCTATCCGTGACGGCCCAGCCGTCGCTGGTGGATTGCACGTCATCCAGCACGGTGCCCGCCGTGGCATTCACCAGCGTTGCCGTGGCCTGGCGCCGCAAGCCCGCGACGATCAGCGCGAAATCCGGCACATAGAAGCCGACCCCCAGCTCGCGGCGGATCGCGCCGGGGCCGATGCTGGTGGTTTTCACGGTCTGAATCTGAAACAACTGGCCCGTGAAGCCCGCGCCGCTATGCGTGACCGCGACGGCCATGCCCACCGTGAGCGGCACGCCCACCGGCGCTTGGGGGCTATCCACGATGATCGTGGACATCGGGCGTCCCTTCTGGAACTGGTTCAACTCGGCATTGGCGCGGTCAATGGCGCTCTGCTGACTGCTAATGTGCGGATGGCTGCTAATCTTCGTGATCTTGCGCCGCAAACTCCCCATCGAGCCTTCCGCCGCCGCGTTGTGGTTCTGAATCAGCACCGGCGCGGCGAAGGTGTAGCTACACACGACGTTGTTGGTGCCAACCGGCGGCGCCGTCTGAAAGGTCAAGAGCGCGGCGTTGGGGTCCAGCAGCACGGCGTACCCTTCGGCGAAGGTGTTGACCGATGCCAGGCCCACCGTCTGGCCGGTGCCCCCAACGGTCAAGGAGATGACTTGCACGATGGGCGCGCCACTGTTCAGCGTGAACGCCGTCTGACTGCCGGTGCCGCTGAACGACTGCGATTGGGGCGCGCTGATCTGCTCGCCGCCCTGCACGACGATGCTGCTGATGGAGAGCGTGCTATCCGTCTCATACTGGAAGCCGTGAAAGGGAAAGGTGCTGACCAGATCGGGGTTGCTGGAAAGCGCGAAAGGGGCGCTCACGGCCAGCGCGGGCGTGTAGTGCAGCATTTTGTAGGGATCGACCCAATAGGCCGCGACGGTCTGATTGCTGATCTTGTCCAGCAGATCCTTCAGTGTTTGCCAGTTGATCTGAAAATAGTCCACCGTCCCGATGTTCGTGACGTAGGTGCTGGTATCCATCCCCAGCAGATAGAGGCTGCTCAGGTTCTTGACATAGGTGACGCCCGCCGCGATGGCCGACACGTCGGTCTGGCTCTGCACCGTCAGCACGACGCGGCATTCCGCGAGCATGACGCCGTAATCCACGGCCTTGATGGTGCGGATGCGCTCCGGTCCCCGGCTGTAATCATCCAGGAGGTCGCGGATGAAGCCGCCAAACAGCCGCAACTGGCGGTAGTACGTGCTCGTGACGAGGTCTTTGTGCGTGGCGCCGCTGGCGGGATCGGTGAACGGCGTAGGATAGACGCCGGACGCGCCCGCTTGGGGCAGCGCGCGCTGGCAGGTGATGGCGCCGATGGTGATGGCGCCGACGGCGAGCGTGGAGGTGTTGGAGAGGATGCCCGCGAAGACTTTGAAGTAAGCGGCGGTGGCGGGAATCGGGTTGCTCGTGCCCGCGCCAAAAGTGCAGGCGATGGTAGTCCAGGCGTTGTTCTGTTGCGGATAGCCGTTGGTGGCTACCGTGGAGAGGAAGGTGCCATCGGCGCTGTAATAGTTGATGCCGAAGCGCACGCCCGCGCCATTGGTCAACGCGGCGGTGACTTGCAGCGTCATGGTCAGGAGATAGGTTTGCTGACCCGTCGTGTCAATCGGAAGCGTGTTTTGCGTGATGCCATGGATGTTACTGCTGAGCGTCAGTCCCCCAACGGATACTTGACAGGCCGTGCCATATAAGCTGGGCGTGGGCGTCATGAGATAACTGACGCCCGTGATGTTCCCATCTTTTTGCCAGCCGGTGGGGATGTTCCCCGGTCCCAGCGTCCCCGCCATGGTGGGATTGGTCAGCGGATAATTCGCGACCGGCACGGTGCGTTGTGAGAAGGTCTGATATTCCAGTTGCGCGCCGTCGATGAGGATCGTGCCGCTGTTGGTGGCATTGGTGGCACTCACGATGAACTGCGGGTATGCGTACACCGCGCCCGCCGGAGCCATGGCGGTGACGCTGTAGCGAAACCAGCCCGTATTGCTCATGGCGCAGGTGATGGTCGTATCCTGCAAATCCACGGTTTGGGTGGCATCATAGAAGGAAAGGAGCGCCTGAACGGTCAGGTTGGTGAGGGCGACCTGGGGATTGAGCCAGAAGCTCAGCGTATAGGGAAATTGTGTGAGCACGGCCCCTCGCTCATTCACCGGCAGCGGCGTCATCGACCCATGGGGAAAGAAACTGGTTCCGCTGGCCATAGTGCTGATGGCGAGTGACCAGCACGCGCTGCCGTAGAGCTGATGCGTGGTATCCGCGCTGCTGGTGACGCCGGTGATCGCGCCAGCGGGATAGATGAACCATGAGGGCGGAGTGGGTGACGTGCCGCTGTAGGTACCTTCAAAGGAGGGATTCAGGAGCAGATTCGCCGCCGGCCAGCCCGCCGGATCTTGCTCATCGAGCACCACGATCTCTTCTTCGGCCTCCAGCGTGGAGATGGAGAGGGGATCGAGCAATTCGTAGGTCAGCGTATCGTGCTGGACGCCTTGCTGGCTGTCGATCTCCAGCTTGGTGTCAGCGCCGCGCGCGGTGATGTCTTGCAGGTTGTTCGTGCCGAAGCCCGCCGCGATCAGCATGCGCTAACTCCCCGTGTAGCCAGTGCTGAGGTTCACTTGCAACTTGGCCCGGCTGGTGAGTGCCGCCGCCAGATCCCCCGCCAGCTCTTGCGCGATCTGCCGCCTGGTGGCGGGGTCAAGCAGCATGATGCTCTTGTCGAGGCAGATCGTGACGGTGTGGCCCGCGCCACTGCCGCCCGCGCCGCCAGCGGATGCCAGCGATGACCCCAGCCGCGTGCCGGTCGCGCTGGACGCGAGGCCGGACGTGATGCCCGCCAGCGCCGCCGCCGCGAGGTGCGCGTGCTGGGTCAGTCCCAGCGCGATGCCTTCCATCAGCGGGCGCCCGACCTCATCGGCCATGACGGATGATGGCGAATGGATGCCGAAGATCCCCTTGACGCTCGACAGGATGCCGCCCGCGACGTTGCCCACCGCGTTCTTGATCCCGCCCAGCGCGCCCTCAATGCCGTTTTTGAGTCCGGCCATGATCTGCCCGCCCAGACCCAGCAGCTTGCCCGGCAGATCCGTCAGACCGTTGAGAATGTTGTCATGAATGTCTTTGGCATGCTGCGCAGCATCCGCTTTGAGACTGTCGAGCTTCAGCACCATACTGTTGCGCATCAGTTCCGTCGCCGCCACCGCGCCTTGCTGCATCAGGATGTGCTGGTTGACCACCGCGAGTTTTTGTTCCAGCGCCCGCTTTTCCACACCATTCTTGCACTGCTCAATCTCCTGAATGATGTCCTGCCGTTGCAGTTGCGCCGCATGCAGTGCCTGCTGATGCTGTTCAATCGCCTGGGTCGTGACGGCGATCTTTTGGGTGAGCGCCGCGCCCGCCACCTTATCGCGCTGGATGGCCGCCAGATCCGCCGCCTTCTTGCCCTGATCGGTAAAGAGATCCAGGACGTTCCCGACCATGCCCGTGACGTGGCTGATCACGCCTTTCGCCATGTTGCCAAAGAAACCGATCACGTTGCCCACGAAGCCCCCCAGCAGACCCAAGATCCGCCCTGGCAAGCCCGTGAACAGACTCACGATGGCCGTGATGAGGTCCGTGACGATGCTGTGCCCCACCAGTTTGTCGAACAAATGCTGGAACCAGCCGATGATGCCGCCGATGAAGCCCGTGACCAGGCCCAGCACGGCATCGAACGCCCCCTTGAACAGGGTGACGATGCCGCCGAAGATCCGCCCAATATCGCTGGACAGCTTGTTGAAGTGCCCGGTCGCCAGATCCACGAAGAGCGAGATGATGCCGCCCACAATCGTGACCACGCCGGTCACCATCTCGATGATGCCCTGGAACGCGCCGATCAGCCCGTTGATCGCGCCCATCACCACGCCAATCGCCACCGTCAGCGCCACGCCCAGCACCGACGCGATGATAGTGAGCACGGGTTTGAGGCCGTTCAGCGCGGTCATGAGGGCATGCAGTTGCGGCTGCGCGTCCACCAGCGCGCGCTGCGCCGCCTTCAGCGCGTCATGCAGCGCGCCCCCCAGCGCGGCGGCGATCTCCTGCACGAGCACGCGGAAGGGCGCGGAGGTGTCGTAAAAGTGCTTGAACGTGACCGCCAGCGCGGTGACGGCGATGCCCACCGCGATGAAGGGTGCCACCGCGATGAGCAGTGGCGCGACCATACCCCACAGCGCCGTCGCCAGCGCCGTGACCGCACCCACCAGCACGCCGCCCAGGATGCCCGCGACCGTGATCAGCACGGCCTGATTGTTTTCCAGCAGAGAGACGAAACCGGACAGGATGGGCACCACGCTGGCTGAGAAGAGATCGGCGAGTTTACCGACAACCGGAAGCAACTTGTCACCAAGGCCGATCATGAGCGTTTCCACGACCGCGCCCGCGCGCTGCATCTTAAAGTTGAAATCCTGTTGCACCAGATTCCAGCCGTTGATGGAGTTGCCGCCCTGCTGGACAGAATGGGTGATCTGATCAAAGTTTCCCTGAAGATTCTGAAGATTCGTGCCCGTTAATTCCAGCATGGCCATCATGTTTTTGGAGCCGCCGGAGATATTCTTCAGGGCACCGACGTAGGCGGGCGACGTGTTGCTTGCCAGATTCGCCATGGCCTGATCCATGGTTTCCTGGCCCGCCTTGACCTTCGCCATTTCGCCGCGCATGACTTTGGCGGCTTCAGGAAACTTCGTATCCAGGGCGGCGTTGATCTCACGCAGCGCGGCGATCATGCCATCCGGTTGCTTACGCATTGTCTGAGAAACCTGATCCGAGGAGAGGCCAATCTCCGTCAGAGTTTTGGCGGCTTTGGACGCGGGCGCGTCCAGCGCGATGAACATCTGCTTGAGATACGTGGCGGCATCAGCGGCGGGCGTGCCCTGCATCGTCATGGTGGCGAGCATGGCGCCCACTTCTTGCAGCGAGACACCAGACGCATGAGCGGGTGCCAGAATGCCCGCGAGCGCGCCGGCTAGATCTTGCATATGCATCTTGCCGGCGGCGGTGGTCGCGATCAGGGTGTTCGTGACTTCGGCGGCTTGATTGCCACTCAGGCCATAGGCGTTGAGGGCGCTCGTCACGGCGTTGGTGACCGGAAGCAGATCGGCGTTGCCCACTTTGGCGCCCTCAGCCGCCATCTGGAGGATCGTGAGGGCGGCGGCACCGTGGAAGCCCGCGGACTCGACTTCATAGGCCCCTTGGGCGAGTTGTGCTGTGCTGGTGCCGGTGGCGACGGCCATCTGTAAGATGCCGTTCGAGACCAGTTTGAGATTGGCCTGTGATTCGTCCGCGCCCGTGACCAGACTGGTCATGCTGGCCTGGAAATCGCCCGCCATTTTGACGGACGCCACTCCCAGCACGCCGACGGCGGCCACGACCGCCAGCGCGGGCAGTACCATCCCGCCCATACTGGCGCTGGCGCCCTGGTGTGCCGCCGCCGCGTTATCGGTGGCGGCGGCGTTCTCATCAGCACTCGCGGTGTTGGCGTCCAAGCTCGCCGTCGCGGCATCCACGCCGCCCGCCGACGCGGCAAAGGTGGCCGCCGCGTCACTGGCCGACGCGCTCAGTTGATCCAGTGACGCGCTCGCCTCCTCACTCGCCGCCGTGACGGTCGCGCCCAGATCATCCATTTGGGCGCTGATCGCTTCCAGCACGGGCGACATCGCGTCATCCAGCACCGCCGTATAATCAAGTGTTTCACCAGCCATACAGCACCTGGATTTCTCGCGTCAGCGTTCGTTGTTATCCATCCGCCGCCGCTGATGCGGCGATCTGACGGCGCCAGTCCGCCAGTTGCGCGGGGGTCGCCGTCTCCGGATCACAGACGGGCAGAGGCGCAGGCGGCTGCTGTTCCCGCGCGACGGCAACGCGGATCGCCTGTTCCTGCTGGATTGTCGCGCGTCCCTCGTCACTGCTTGCCAGTAGCACCCGCTGCTGAATCCAGCAGAGTTGTTCGAAGGTGGCGGCGTCCAGACGGCGCACGGTCTCCCAGCCGAGGCCGCGCTCGCCCGTCGCGAGCAGAAACTGGCGCAGCACGAGCGGCGGCGGCGCGTGGCTGGTTAGGGCGCGGTCGATGCGCCGCCGGAGACTTTTGGGAGCATGGCATCCGCGACGGCTTTGGCGAGCGGCCCGATCAGATCGGACGGAAGGTGACGCGCGCCGCCCGCGTCCGGCTGCGGGATCGCCACGTCCGTGTCCGTCGTGGGATCATAGCGGGTAAAATTCCAATAGAGGCAGACCGCTTCCAGCCAGGCAAAGAGCGCCCGCGTGCGCTCGCGCATCGAGAGACTGGTATCACCGAGATCCGCCGCCAGCTCTTGCGCGCCCAGCGGGATCTCCGGACGGATGACGACACACCAGCCCGCGTATTCCGGCGCGTAGACACCCAGATCCACCGGCTTCAGGATGGGCGTCCCGACACGCGGCGCGGGCGCCATGCCCAGGGGCAGCGCGACCGGCTCAGGCATCGACTGGCTCATCTGCGCCCTCCGTGCTGGCGTCCGGCTCCGCGCTCGTGTCGGGTTGATCGGGCACGACCGCCAGGGCCGCGCGTCCCCGCTTGACGCTGGCCGGCGGTTCCGGCTCAGGAGCGGGCGCGCTCGCTTCCGCCACCCGCGCTTCTTGCCAGTCCGTCAGATAGGCTTCCAGCGTCTGGCCCGCGCGGGCCGCCAGGTGAGTGAGCGCCTGTTCCACGCGCTCGGTGAGATGCAGGATCATGATGGGTTCCTTTCGTCGGGGAGTCACTTCATATTCGGATTGATGCGTGAAATCACTTGCACCTGAGACGGCGCGCCGATTGCGACCAGATCCACCTCGGAATCACAGGTATACTCGAAGGCGGTCCGGCCATCCACGACTTTCTCCGCCACCTTGGTATATTTGCCAGCCAGCGCGAAGGCGATGCCATAGTACCCGCCCTTGCCGTTGGCGTCCTGCGCCCACGCGGGCCAGTTGCCCGCGCCGGTCAGCGTGCCGCAGGGGAGCGCGATGCCGGGGAAGGCCGTCAGCGTCGTGCGTGAGGCGTTGGTCAGGAAGGCGTTCAGCTCCACCGGATCGATGGTCGCGCCGAGATAGCTATTGAAGAGCAGCGTCATGGTGGCCATCAGTTTGTCGCCATACGCCGCGCGCCCGACGAAGTTGGGAAACTGCGTCCCATCGGCGCTCTTACCCAGCTTCGGCTGCATGTCGTAGTCGATGCCAAAGTCCGTCAGGCGCGCGGCGATCTGCGTCGTGCCCGGCGTCGCGCCGACGGGATCGGCATAGAACCGCGTTGCGGATGTCGGGATCGCGGGCAGTACGGCGTCCGCGAGATTCTGGACAGCATTCGGATCGCCCGCCAGTGCCGTGGGATTGATGCTGCCGGTGGAACCCGCCAGCGGCGCCTTTTTCTGCGCGATACAGGAGGCGTCCAGCTTGAACGACTTGCCCATGGATGCCTTGAACGAGGCTTTGTCGAGAATCAAGCCGGGCAGTTGCCAGGACGCCGTGCCATCGAAGTATTCCGCCGTCGCGCTCAGCAGCGTGCTGGTGCCCATATCCGTGAGGAACGTCCACAGGAAGGCGTTGACGCCCGCGACCGCCACGGTATCGCCGGTGGGCTGCGCGCTGGTCGTGATGCCGGATGCGCTGACGGTGGCGAAATAGTTTCGCGTATACAGCGTGACGGTGAGCGCGCCGGACCCGCCACCGACCGCTGAGGGCGTCTGGGTGCCCGTGCCGAACGTCACGACCTCGGAGAGCGCGCCGCCCCCAAGGCTCGTGCCCGCGATGGTCACGGTCACGGCGGTGGTCGATGTGGAGGCGTTGGTGAGCGTGACCGCCAGGATCTTCGCCGCCGCGCCGTCGCCCGCCACGTTGGGCTGCGTCGTGAGCGACATGGTGGCGGCAATCGCCGTGGCGGCCAGCAGCGACGTGGGCACGGCTGGCAGCGTCGTCACCGTGGGCGCGCCGGAGAGGATCATGCGCCCCACGTAGGTCAGATCGTCGGCATAGACCAGCGCGGGGATCTTGCCTTTGGCGGATTGCATGTGCAGCGTCGACTGGTACACGGCGGCATAGGTGCCGCGCGCCTCAGCCACCCGCTCATAGATGAAGTCCCAATCGGCGGAGGCCGCCTCCTCGACGGCCACGCGGCGCGTCGCGACCACGGGCGCGCCGCCATTGTAGACGGAGGCGCTGTTCGACGTGTACCCGCCTTCCAGCGCCCATTGTACGCGTTTGACGACCGAATCGCCCATGACGGCATCACTCCTTGAGAACACGACGTGACGGCGCCCGCTGCCAGGTGAGCGGACGCCAGGGGAGAGCAGGACACAGGATTAGACCGCGAGCAGCGCCTCGATGGCCGAGGACCACTCCGAGAGCGCGATGGTGCTGAGACTGACCAGCACGTCATCGCGCTTATTGTGCGCGGGCGTGCCGGGGTGATTGACGCGGCGGGCGAAGACGGGACCGCCTTGCGCGGTGAAGCGCAGCGCCTTGGCATTGACCGGTGTGATGGCATGGGGACGCGTGCCGTACTCCCAATACAAGAGATGCGGATGATCCCCGTGGCAGCGCACGCGCCGGAAGCCCACATCCACCTGCCAGTATTTGGCGACCGGGCCATACAAGACACCGATCTCCGTGCGCATGCGCTCCGCGATGGTCATGGACGTGGCGCCAATCGCCGTCACGAGATCCCCTTGCGTCGCGAGCAGTTTCGCCTGCAGCGCGCCCATACTGGGACTGGTAAAGCGCACGGTGCCCATCGGCGCGATCTCCTCATCAGAATTGATAGGCCACGCTGACCGTGACCGTCAGCAGCGTGTCATACTCCACGCCGCGCCAGGCATGTCCCAAGAGTGGCTTCGACTCCTGTTGCTTCAGCCCCAGCAGCTCCCAGCGCACATCCCCCGCGATGGGATAATAGGCGCTGGACGCGGGCGCCAGTTGGCGGTTGGCGGCCACCGTCTGGCGCAGCGTGTCTGTCCAGGCCAGCGCCAGATCGTGAAAATTCGCGATGATGGCGGGCGTATCGGCATTGTCGAGCGCCAGGAAGATAGAGACATGCGCCGCCGCGCGCACGCGGTTCGGCTCCGGCGTCGTCTCTTTGCTGTCGAGCAGCTCCACCAGTGCCCACGGCGTCCCGTCCGTCGGGGCGAGCCATCCGATATCCCCATACGTCGCGTCGGTGCTGTCGTGAATCTTCACCGCGCCGATGCTGGTGGTCGGGCTGGTGATGGCCCACTGACCCGCCAGGACCGGCGGAATGAGCAGGAAGATCTCACGAATACCCGCCATCAGGGCACATCCCTCGTCATGCTGTGCTGTTCCCCATCCACCCGCAACAACGCCAAGATCGCCCAGAAGCGCTCCTGATCGCGCAGTGTCACGGCTTCTTGTTGTGCCAGGAGTGCCGCCGCCTGGCGCATGCGTGATTCAAGCGCGCAGATCGTGAGCGTGCGATCCGCCAGCGTGACGGCAGAGCGCGTGGAGCGCGCGTCCGGATCGTGTGGGAGGCGGCGCCACAGTGGCGGATTCTTGCGCATACGCTACTCCTCACTGCGCGCTCAGATACGGCAGGCAGTTGACCAGGATCGTCATGCCGCGCATCAGCACCGGCACCGGAAACGGCGTCTCGCCTTTGCTGAGCGCCTGCCCGCGATAGGGGCTGAGCGCGATGTGAATCACGCCTTGGCAGGTGCGCGTGCCGCTACTGGTCAGCGTCGGATCATCCTCAAGATTCGCCTTCATGCAGCGCAGATCCGCGTCCATCGCCGCCCACACCGTATCGTTGGGCACCGTCTGCCCTGGCCACGTTTGGTAATAGGTGGCCAGCACCGTCAGCTTCAACTGCCATTTGCGATAGGCGATGCGCGCCGCCGATTGCTCGCCCTCTTCCAGCGTCAGCGCGGGCCAGGGCGCGGTGCCCGCGTAGAGCGGCGCGAAGGTGTCGATGAGGACGGTGCTGCCCGCCAGGTTCGTATTGGGCGTCAGCACCGCCGCCAGCGCGGCCATGATCTGGCGTGGATCGGCGATGTCATTCAACGGGCGCGGCATAGTTAGACCGTCCTCATGATGATGAAGGGAAACGTGAAATAGGCGCCCTCGCTGCCGGTATACGCGACGTGGACGGCGAGTTGGTAGATGCCGGAGACCGCTACGTCAGCGGCGGCGAATTGATAGGTGATGGTGCCCGCCGTGGCGCTGACAATCGTGGTGGTGCCACCGCAGGGCGCGAAAAGGCCGAGCGGGATCGCCGGTTGCAGACTGAGCGTGATCGCGGAGGCCGCGACGCCAGAGAGATTGGTCACGGTGCCATCGGCGCTCTCCAGCGTCAGCGCCAGCGGTTGATTGGTATTGCCTTGCGGCCAGGTAATCGTCGCCATGCTAGCCCCCACCGTTGAGGATGCTGGACGCGCGCCGCGCGGTCGTGACCGGCTGGCTGGCTCCGCGGCTCTGTGGCGTGGCGGTGCTGGCCGCTGAGGCCGCCGTGGTCGCGAGTGAGGCCGCCAGGGCACTCATGGCGGGCACGGTGTCACGCGCCGCCGTCAGCGCGAGATGTGTGCTGGTCAGCACCAGCGTATAGGTGACGGCATCCAGGACCGTCAGACTGTCAGACCAGGCCACAGATAGGCCGTTGAAGGGCGTCAGTGTTGCCACATCCGCGAGTGTCAGGCGATCCGTGGGCGTGACCGTCAGACCGGCGACACGCGCATCGCTGGTGTCCAGCGTATCGCCCGCCACGGTGGCAAAGGTGGCGGATGTGCTATCCGCCAGGCTGAGCGTGTCACTCACCACCGGCGTCAACGTGTCACTGAGCGGGTCCGCCAGCGTCACGCTATCGGCGGCACTGGCCGCCAGGGTGAATGCCGCACTGTCGGCCACGCTGAGACGGTCACTCGTCAGGGGAGTCAGCGTGGCGCTGGTCGCGTCACTGAGCGTCAGCCCATCACCACTGGTGGGTGTCAGCAGGAAGGCCAGGGCTTCCGCCAGGATCAGCGCGTCACTGAAGATCGCGCCGCTCGGCACGATGGGCGTCCAGGTGTCCAGCACCACCAGATTATCTGTGCTGGTCGGGGTCAGGGCATCCGTCAGCGCATCCGCCAGCGTCAACGTATCCGTGCTGGTGGGTGTGAGCGCGCCGGACGCCGTGTCGGTGAGGGTGAGCGCGTCAGTTGGAGTGACCGTCAGGGCATCCGTCAGCGCATCAACCAGCGTAAGCGGGTCAGATGGCATGATGGTCAGCGTCAGAGTGATGTCATCGGCCAGACTGAGCGCGTCACCCGTCACGGGGGTCAAGGTGGAGAGCGTGCTGTCTGTCAGCGCCAGCGGATCAGCACTGCTGACGGTCAGCGCGTCCGTTACGCTCTCCGTGAGCGCCAGCGCGTCCGCCAGCGTGACCGTCAGTGTGAGGCTGATGGTCTCCGCCAGCGTGAGGCTGTCCGTCAGGCGGACGGCAGGCACCGTGCTGACGGTGTCCGTCAGGGTGAGAGTATCACTCGTGGAGGTGACGAGCGTGCTGGTGAGCGGATCGGTCAGCGTCAGGGTATCCGCTTGCGCCAGCGTCCAGATCGGGAGCGCGCCCGCGTCATCCACCACCAGGCTGTCACTGCCGGACGGGGCCAGCGCGGGCGACGGCGCATCGGCAATGGTCAGCGCGTCGGCGGATGTAGGCGCCAGGGCGTTGACGAGTGGATCGGCCAGCGTCAGTGCATCCGTGAGCGCCAGCGTCCAGACCGGCACGCTGAAGGCATCGGCGAGCGTGAGCGTGTCGGCGGGAATGGGTGCCAGCGCGGGCAGGGTGGCATCCGTGACCGTGAGCGTATCGGCGGCGCTCGTGGTCAGCAGAGTTACCAGCGCATCCGCCAGGATCAGCGTATCCGTGAGCGTCAGCGTCCACGCGGGGATGCTCAGGATATCCGTCACCGTCAGGGCATCGGCGGCAACCGGCGCGCTGGCGGGTAGGGTGGTATCGCTCAGGGTCAGCGTATCGGCGTCGCTCGTGGTGAGCGCAAAGGTGATGGTCTCCGCCAGCGTCAGACTGTCGGTGGCCGTCCAGGTCAGTGCGCTACTGCCCGCCACATAGCCTGGGGTGACGCACTGCGCGACCGTGATACCAATCGTGGCACTATTGGCGATGGTGGGCAGGATATCCGCCGTGGTCAGCGTATTCGCGTTGGAGGTAACGTTGATCCAGACATCCAGATAGAGTTTGTCGCCGGTGCCAAAGGATGCCGCGCTGAGACTGGTGGCGAAGAACGTGTACGTCGTGCTGGTGCTGCCGATGACCTGGGATGCCTTCTCCATCGAGCCAATGACGGTATAGGCCAGACTGGTCGTGTTGTAAATATAGGCGCGCATCCACAGCGCGCCGTCCACATTGCCATTGCCATTCGCGACCTGGAAGCGCAGCGTCGGAGTCCAGTTGCCCGCGCTGATCTGCATCCCTTCCAGCGTGGTGACATCCCAGAGCCAGCCATGCCCGGATGGTGAGCCGATGGCACCCGCCGCCGCCCAGGCGGCGCTGGTGCCCCGACTGTAGACCTCGCCCCAGCCCGTCGCGGTGCCGATGCTCGTGTTGACGCCCGTGGACGCTGCCCCGGATGCCGTCACGAGTGTGTTGGCGGTGGTCAGATCGGTCGTCGCGCTATTGGTGAGAAACGCGGTGAGGGCAGTCACGGCTTAGCCCCTTCCGCACATCACAGACTGATCGTATACGTGGCATTCACCCCGGTAGATCCGTTGACCAGTAGCGGCGAGTGCGTCAGATGGGAGCCGGTCGTGCCGGCTGCGATGATGGCGGCGCTGCTGGTATACATATCGACATAGCCCGCGCCCGGCGCGCTGCTGTTCGCGGGAAAATCATAGATGACCTGCACTTGCCGGTTGCCCGCGCCGGTGCCGGAATAGGTGAACGCGCCGGACGCCAGCGCGCCGGAATCATAGCCGTTGCTGACTGAGGACGGATTGTCGGAGGTGAGCGGGTTCTGCACGACCCAATCATTCGCGTTGTGCGTTTTTGTGGTCGCGCCGCAGACGATGCTGGTGGACGTGCTGCCCGATCCGACCGTGAGCGTTTCCGCGTTGGCCGTCCCGAAGCCGAGCGTGATGCTCATGCCGTTGGTAAATGCCGTGCCGTTGCTGATGACGGGGATCGCGGTGACGCCGGTGGTGCCCATGGCGGTGGACACTTGCGCCACGGCGGCGCCGGTGCAGAGTTGCAGATGGTTGAAATAGAGGGTGGGGGCGGCGGTGCCCACCACCTTTAGGAGGGCGCCCGCGCCAGTATCCGTGACGATGTTCTGCGCGATCAGCCGCTCCACGATGCTCAGGGGGCGTGCCAGTTGACGGAACAGATGGCGCTGCTCTTTCCAGCGTGGCGTGCGCTTGGCAATCCAGCGCAGGAGATCCGGCGTGTCATCCGCGTAGCGCACGGTGTCGAGCGTCCAGATGCCCACCGGCTGCGCGCGGTCCTGGCGGGTACCGGTGTGCGCGTCCTGACGGGCATGGGCCAGGAGACCGTCATAGGCACGCGGATCAAACGGGCGCGCGTCGGTGGGGATCTCGTCCGGTGTATGACCGGAGGCATAGAAGGCGGGCACGGCGACGCGCACGGACAGGACCGGCGGGGATGTGGCAATCATGGGGGTTTCTCCTCGTTCAGACATGACAGCGGGTGCTGTGGTGCGCGTGTTTGGCCGTGATGTGGGCGTGGATATGTTTGGGCGCCGCGTGATGGGCGTGATGCCCCCTGACGGCAGGGTGAGTGTGGTGCGCGCGGCGGGTGGTGTGTGTGTGCCGCTTGCGTGCTGCCACATGCCGGTGCGTGGCGGGGCAGCCCTTGTGCTTCTTGAGAATGCGGCGCTTGACGCGCTGGTGGTGGCGCGTGACGTGATGGGTGATGCGCCGGTGATGGTGCCGGATCGTGTGGTGATGGGTGACGTGGTGTCGCGCCGCATGGTGGCGAGTCGTGTGATGCCGGGTGACGTGGTGCCGGATCGTGTGATGGCTGCTGGGCCGGTGGCGCGCCGTGCGCCGGTGGAAGTGCCGGAAGTGGCGCGCGGGCGGCGCCGCGGGCGCGGATGGCAGCGCGGGCAAGGTGATCATTGCGCTGGGCCTCCGGTCAGCACATACGCGAGATAGCACTGACGTGACGGCAACAGGCCGGGCGCCGTCTCTTGCGTGTAGCGCACCCACCAGCTCCCCTGCGCCGATGGGCCAAACGGCCAGGGCGTGATGCCGTCCGGCAGGGTGATGCTGGTGATGAGATCGCCGATCTGCACATCCGTGCCGCTCTCCACGGTCGCGACATAGGTGACTTGCGCCGCGTCGGCGGGCAGCACGGCGAGTTGCACCGCGCGCACGGGCGCGAGATGCGCGCTGACGCTCAGCAGATTGGCCGTGGGCGCACTGGTGGCATAGGTCGTGGGATTGGTCGCGCCGCGCGCCGTGCTGATGAGCGCGTTGGGGAAGAGCACGGCCATGGGTGTCGCTCTCAATTCATGGTCGCTTTGTATGGCTGCAACAGCGCCTTCGCTTGCGCCATGAAGATGCCGTCGGCGCTGGACTCGCGATTGCCGGAGCCACGGAGACGCTGCATGATCTGTACGTCCCCTTGCCGGAGCATGGCGGCTCCGGTCGGATTCTGCGCGTATGCCAGCAGTTCCTGTGTGACGAACGCGCAGGCTTGCTGGATGTCAAACGGCACGGCGCCACTCGTGATGCCCGCCGTATAGACCAGCGTGACCCACGCCTGATCGGCGCGTCCAACCGGCGGCCCGACCCAGAAGGCGGGTGACGGTGTGCCAAGCGCCTGCACGACGGGCACGACGACACTACGACCATCGCTCGCGTATTCCGCCTGACTGGTATCCACCGTAAACGTCACGGTCGGGGACCATTCAATGGTGATGCTGGCGACGGACGTGACGGGCCAGACGCGCGGGCGCAGGCAGAGCGCGTAGGCGGTATCGACATACGCGCGAGTGGTGGGCATGCGCGTCTTTTCCGTGCGGCTCTTACTCCAGAGCGAGCGATCCGCTGGTGTGCCCTGCTGGCAATAATTCTCGATCCAGGTGGACGCGCTCAGGAGCGCCGCCGCCAGCGCGCCTTGCGGGCCAGGCACGGAGACGCTGACCCCGGCGGCGTGCGCGAAGGTCGTGACCGGCGTAATGGTGATGGCTGATCCGCTTACGCCGGTCACGCTCGTGACCTCGCTCGCTGACCCATCGAGCACGTACACGATCTGCCCCGTCTGCATGCCCGCCAGCGTGCCGATGGGCAGCGTGGCCGACCCGACCCCGACGGCGCCCGTGAGCGTGGTGGAGCCGCCCAGATAGGATGCCGCCGCCACGCCGAAGGCAACCCGCTGAAAGGCGGGCACATCGATGTACGCGCTCAGCATGGTATCAACTCCATGAGATGGTGACGGCAGGCGTGCTGGTGCCCGACGCGCACCAGATGCCCGCCGCCGCCGGCATGTCGAAGGCGGTCACGGTGCCCGCTGGGGCGGAGGCCGCGATGACCCCAATGATGGTGCCGGATGCGGCGGTGGCATTGTCATAGAACACCAGCGCCGCCGTGCCCAGTGTCGTGACCAGCACCTTATGCAAGCGTCCCGGCGTGGCCTTGATCGCCAGCGCCGCCGCCGCCGCCGCGACCGGTGTGGTCTGGATGCCGCCAGTGGTGACCTCCAGTTGTCCGGTGACGTCGGCAATCAGCGCCGTCGCGCCCGCCGCGAGCTTGACGGTGTTGCCGGTCGTGGCGATCTCGGTTTTGACCGGCGCGTATTCCAGATTGTTGGTGTCCGTGCTGACGGTGCCCGCCTGTGTATTGACCGATCCGACGCCAGGCGCGTAGATGCCCGTGACGGCGTAGTTGTTGGGATCTTTCGCCAGCTGACTATTCGACGGCATGTCCATCATCCTCTCCGGCCTCGGGCGGCCAGACACCGATAATATCCAGTTGCGCGATGGCTTGCAGACCGACGAAGCGCGCGTGCCCGTGCGGGTGCGTGCCATCCGGAATGCGGATGAATGCGACCGTGCCCGCGAGGATGGCGCGCAGTTCCGCCGCCGTCAAGAGCGCCTCGACGGTCGTGCCCCCTTGGGCTAAATTGGCGTCCAGCACCAGCCGGACAGGATAGACGCGCGCGGGCGGCGCGGGCGGAGTCACCGGAGGACGAACGGCCATCACGCGCCGCCTTTCTCATGCTTGCTGGCGCTCACGGGCGCTAGCTGGGGATGATGCCCGTAATGGCGCCGAAGCCGCCCAGAAAAGAGATTTCCATCGTCTCGTCCACACGACCGGCGGCGGCATAGTACGGATTGTTGAGCGTGGGCATAAACTCCTGGGCAAAATAGTCCAGGTTGGTGATGACCTTGACGACCGGACCATCGAAGCCCGCGACCGGATAGGGCAGACGCTTGGAGGCCGCGATGAGCGTGCCTTGCGGCAGCATCGGCAAGATCTGCACGTCCACCATCTTCCCGGTGTACGGGTTGACGAACTTGGTCACGCGCGCGTTGGCCGTGATCTCGCCCAGGCTGTCCGTCTGGTTCAAGATCACCCGTGTGCCGCTATTGTTGAGCAGCAGCGTGGTGACGGTGCCCTGATCCTGCGCGGAACAGTACAGCACATCCGGATCGGCGCGTGAATCCATCCACATCCACAGCAGCAGCTTGTCGAGATCGGTGTACGCCAGCGTACCCGCGCTGCTCTGCGGTTGGATGACGTGCGGCGTCATCGTGTTGAGGCCCAGATTGGTCCCCAGGCTGACGGCGTTGGCGAACGTGCCCGCCGCCGTAAACGCGCTGGTGGGCGCGCCGTTGACACTGCCATAGGCGGAGTTGCCCGCGCCGAAGATGAGCGCCAGCATGCCGTTGAACACAATCGGGCCATTCGGATTGACGCTGCCGGTGTCTTTCACGGTGATGGCTGTGCTCGCGGTGGGCACGGTGCTGCCAGAGGTCGTGAGCGATGAGAGGGTGAAGCTGGCGTTGCCCGCCATGTTCAGCACGTTCTGGGTGGGGAGCGCGCCACTCGGCGTGGCGAAATTCGCGGCGACCTGCTTGTACTGCGTGCCCGCCGCGGTGCCGACATACACGTTGTAGCCGGTCGCGTTAGGCACGGTGAAATACGTGCAGCTGATCGTGCTGCCCGAGCCGGTGGTCGTGACGGTCGCGGCGGCCTGGGTGGCGAAGGTCTCGCCGGAGCCGTTGGTCGCGCTGACGGACACGTAGTACGTGCCCGCCCCGATGGTGCCACCGGTGGTGGTCGTGGTCGGGGTGAGCGGCACGGCGGGTGGCCACAGATAGTCGGAGCCGATGGTCAGCCAGGCCTCCTCGGTGAGTTTCAGGCCGATGATAATCTGCGAGATCATCATGCTGACCAGATCGCCCATGAGGGACCGGTCCCGCAAGCGCGCCTCTTCCGTGATGCTCTGCAAGGTCGTGATGGAGCGGAACACGTTATAGAGCGGCGCGACGGTCAAACTGGCCTGGCTGGGCAAGCCGCCCTCATTGGTGGCGCCGGGAAAGGAGGTCGTGGAGGTATTCCAGCCCAGCGACGTGATGGATTTAAAGTGGTGGACATCGTTGCCTTTGCCTTTGACGCGCGGGGTGGCATTGGTCAGCGGCGTCACCTGGGGCACGACGACCTGCGCCGGGGCGGCGAGATCGTACCCTTGCAGGCCGGTTTGCGTGGAGATCGCGCGCACCTGGTTGGCTTCCACCACCTGCCGGACGCGCGCGAGCGTCTCGGCGGTGATGCCCCCATCCGCTGGGGACGCGGCGTTGGTGAGAATAGACACGGTGAGAGACTCCTTAGCGATCTGAGAGATCTGATTAGCGCCCGTATTGCTGGCGGAAGAGCGCGGACGCGAGCAGGCTTTGCTGCTCTGGCGTCAACTGGCCCGCCTGCGCCATGCGTTGCAGGGCGGCGATATCCGTGGGTTGTAGCGGTTGCCCCTGCGGGGCGACGGAGGCGTCATGGATCGCGTTGGGACCGACCGCGAGGGTGCGATCAGCGGCGCGCAGCACGGGGCCGCCAGGACGCTCTTGCGTGGCGATGCGGCGTACCAGATCCTCAACCGCCGTCAACACGGCGCGTTGCTCATCCAGTTGCGCGGTCACCCGCGTCAGATCCGGGGCGGCGGCGAAGCGCGCGGCCAGCGCGCGGTATTGTGTGGCCAGGGGCGCGAGCGCGCGGGTGATGGCCCCTTGCGCGGCCCGGCGCACTAGGCGCCGCTGCCGCGCGCGATCCGGCGCGCCCGCCGCGTCTTGATCGGTGTCACCCGCCGCGTCCAGATCGTCATCACCGTCATTGTCGGGATCGAAGATCTCGCTGGCCTCCTGGCACGCGACACAGGCACAGGTGCGCAGGATTGCCAGCGCCGCCTCATGCAGGCCCGCGCGGGTATCGCCGCTGATGCGCTGGCCCGCGCGGATCACGGGTGTGGTGGGATCGGACGCGGCGGCGCGCTCGGCATGATCGTGATCGTGCGTCGCGTCGCCGTCATGCGTATGCGCGTGCTCATGGGTCGCGTCGTCACCCTGCGAGCCAAAGGCGCTGTGACGGTGCGTGTGCGTGCCGGTGAAGGCGTCATGGGTGCCATCGGCGGCGACGGTGGGCGCGGTCTCCGCTGGCGGCGCGGCGTCGTTCGGATCGTGGCCCGCGAGGCCACTCTCGGTCGTGATGGCCCGCGCGACGGGCTGCGGGGTATCGAGCTGGCTCACGTCCGGCGCGGCGGCGCGATAGGTATGCGCGTGATCATGGGTGTGGGTGTGCTCGTGCTCGTGCAGCGGATCGCCGTAGTGATCGTGATGCGCGTGCGCGTGCATGTGCGGATGGCTGTGCGCCGTGCCATCCTGGTGCGTGTGCGTGTGCTCGTGCGTGTGCAGATCGCCGTAATCGGTCGCATGCGCGTGATCGTGGGTATGCGTGTATCCGTCATCCCGCAAGAGCGCCGGATCGGTATCGCCGCCCGTGTCCGGCAGGGGCAGCGCGCGCGTAAGTGGCGCGGCGGGTGCCGGTGTGACGGCCGCCGCCAGGAGGCCCGCCGTGGGCGCGGCCTGACCGGCCGCCGCCGCCAGCAATCCACCAGCGGGGATCGCGCTGGTGGACGCGCCGCTTTCAGGGACGGCGGGCTGCGCGATAGCACCCAGCAGTCCAGCGGCGGGCATCTCACCCACGATCCGCTGGAAAGCGGGGTCCGGCGCGGGCGGCATGACGAGTTCCGCCGTGCGCTCAACTGGCGTGGCATCAGGAGTAACAGCGGGCGCGTCCGCCGGCGGCGTCTCCGTGGGCGCGTCGTCATCCATATCCGTGAAATCGTCGCTGCCTGGCGCGTCCATCCGGTAGATAGTGAGGCCGGAGGAGGCGGCGCCTGGATTGGACGGCGCATCCACGACGGATGCTTCGCCCAGGTCGAAATCCGCGTAACAGGGCACGACCTGATTATTGATGGTACGTGAGACCGGCGGCGCATAGCGGGACGTGCCGATGCTGAAGCCGGTCAACACGCCATCCTCAATCTTCTGCCAGGTGCTCTCCGCGCCCCGGCTGATGCGCGCCCGCAGCACCACCTGGCGCTGGGCGTCATCGAAGCGCACCGCGACGCGGCGTCCGACGGCCTTTTTCACGTCGTGCTGCTCGCGGATATTGCCGGGCCAGCGTTCCACCGCCCGCTTCATCGCGTCATAGTCGAAGATCGTGCCATAGGAGTCGATTTGCTCGTCGGAGAGCACGCCCTCAATCTCGCGCGTGGCCGCGTCAATGCGTGTGAGCGGCGCATAGAACGCGACCGGCGTGGATGCCGCGACGGCGCGGTTTTCCGCTCCCACGCCCGCTGCTTTGGCTGCCGCGTCCAGCACTTTTTGCGCCTTGGCCTTCAGCGCGGCGGAGAGCGTGGATTGCGAGACGCGCGCGAGCGCGTTGCGCAGGTGGGGCAGATCAACCGTGCCGTCGGCGTCTTTGTAGGGCAGATGTCGCAGAGTCAGCGGATGGGTGATACCATCCTTTGTCGTGCCGCCCTCCTCAACGACAGCGAACGCGCTATCGGGCAAGGCATTGATAAAGGCGGTGGTCCACGTCGCGCGCTCCTCAGGCGGCGTGGGCGTCAGGGCGAGCGTGGACATGGGAAATCATCTCCTTGTGCGGAAAAACCGGCGGGAACAGTCGGGGCGCGCGTTGCCACAACGCGCGCCCCGCGGGGAGAGTGAGGGGGCATTATCCGGCGGCATCCAGCGAGCGCCAGTGGATACAGTTGATGTGGATCGGAAAGGCGGGCAGGCTGTCATAGTCGCTGAGCGGATACGTCTGGCCCGCATACTCCGCGCAGGTGTCATCAGAGGAGAACGATGGGCGTACCGTGACCGTCAGATCGGTCAATTGTGTGCCGTCCGGCAATGCCAGCGTGCCGGATTGCAGATCGTTCACCAGCCAGTCGAGGCCAGCGGCATAGCCCCGCGCGGTCTCATAGGCCGCGATCTGCTCCGCTTTCCAGGCGGCGCGGGCATCCGCCCATTGCGCCAGATCCGCGCGGAGCGCCGCCGCCAGTCCCTCCGGCGGTCCCGTGTAGTCCGTGGCAAATGCCGCCGCTTCCTGGCTCACGGCGGCGTTATAGGTGCTCACGCACGAGGTGGCGCTGTCCTGTGCGCTGGTCGCCAGCGTGCTGAGCACCGCATCCGGGATGCTCACGCTGGTGCCATCCATTCCCAGCGTGGCGGTGGCGTCATCGAGGGCGGCTTGGGCGGATGCGACGGCGGCGTCATAAATAGCGCGGGCCAGAGCGTCCCGCTGGGCGGCCCGCAACAGATAGAGCGCGAGGGCGGCGGCACGGTCCCGGTCCCGGTCCCGCTGGGATGCGCGGATCACAGGGGCGCCACTCATGGCGCGCTCGCGTGACCCGGCTGGTGGCGCGCATGGCCCACATCCGTGAAGATGCGCCGCGCACGCGCTTCCAGCGCGGCGCGTGCGTGCGCGGCGGGATGATCGGGCTGATCCGCGCGCTCCTGCTGATCCGTGAACGCCGCGCGTACCTGATCCGGCGTGACACAATCGCGCAAGCTGGCGGTCAGGCGCGCGTGATCGGCGGACGGGATCACGCCGGACGTAAAGAGCGGTACCGCCTTGCCCGCTTTCACGGCGCGCAGGGCAACCTCACGCCAGCGGCGGTACTCCGCCCGCGCGGGTGACGCGGGCACCTTGGCGGGCGCGGGCGGGGATGTGGCGGGTGACTCCTCCTCCTCATCCGGTGCCGCGGCGGGTGCGGGTGCTTGCGCGGCACCAGGCGCGCCGGTCGGAAATTGGAGTGAGGCAAGCTTGGCGTCCAGTTGTGCTTGTCGCAGGAGCATCGCGTCTTCCAGCCAGACCGGGCCATCTTTGGTGAGCACCATCGGCGGCACTTCCAGATCCACCGGCCAGCCCATCAGCCGCGCCATGCGCGAGGGGGAGAGCGCGCCATCTTTCACGCCGATGTCCAGCGCCTGCGCCTTCAGCAGCACGTCCTCCGTCTCTTCAAAGCCACCCCACGTGACGATCAGGCGCGGATCCACCTCGTCCTGGATGATGCGCGTAAAGAGCGCGGCGTAGCGGGCGGCGAGCGGCGCCACGATGCGGCGGTAGAGCACGTTCTGCTGGGTCTGCCCGACGCTGCGGTTGCTACTACCGGTCATGGCGATCTCATCCATCGTCAGACCGAATTCCGCGACGGTGAGATTCAAGAGAAACGTGTCGAGATCCAGACTGGGATCGGCCTGGCGCGTCGCGATGAACTCCGCCACGCCGGGCGGCAGGACTTTCAGCCGGACCTTCAGTTGATCGTTGCCCGCGAGCAGACCGTTCAGTCGCGCCTCATACTCCTCTTGCTGCTCGACCGTCAGATCGGCGTCATCCGTGCTGAGACGCAAAAAGCCTTCCGGGATCGCGCCGTCGGTGAAGCGCGTCAAATCCAGCGCGCCTTTACGTAGCGCGAGATTCACCCGCAGCAGAATATCCTCTACGCGACTGGTGGGATACACACTGTCCGTGCGCGAGGATTCCGTGATGTATTCGATCTCGTCACGGGTATACTGCCCACCCGGCACGCCATAGATGAACTGCTGAAACGCCGGATAGGGCGGCACCGGCTGACGCCCGCGATCATCGACGAGGGGCTTGATGGTAGCGGCGTCAATGAGTTCCAGCGCCAGCACGTGTCCCAGCCGGTCGCGCTGCAAGAAGATCGCCGACGCACCCAGCTCCAGCACATCCTTGACGGACGCGACCAGCCACTGCGAGAGCGGCAGCACGCGATCCGGACGCACGAGCAACGCCTCCGCCGGCTGCACGATGGCCCGCCATTTTGGGTCTTGCTCGGATTCGCCGTCCGGGATGATGTTGGGCAGAAAACTGATCGTGGGCACCAGTCGCGACACCACATCGAACCATACGCGCTCGCACAAGCGGATGCCCTCATAGGCCGCCGCGAGCTGGCGCAAGGTGGCAAACGAGCTGGTCTCCGTGCCGCGCGGCAACTGCGCGACGTTATAGCCGACCGGATAATCGAACTGGCGCGGGCCGCGCGCGGGAATGACACCCGGCGCGGGCCGCAAGGGGGCACCAGGCGGGAACGCGGTGGCGGCGTCCGCTTGCGGCGCTTGCGTCATCTGCATCTGTGTTTGCAGCGCCGTAGGCGGATCGCCGGACGGGGCCAGCAGTCCCGTCGGAGGCACCAGCAAATGGGGCGGGATCGCGATCTGCCGCCCGCCTGGCATCAGGCCGCGCGCGGCGCGCGTCAGGATCGTGGCGAGCTGGGTGCGCAACGGTGTCATGAGGTCTCCATCAACCGGATCTCCGGGGGCAACGCCGCCGTGACGCGCTGCTGGCGGCGCGCGTCACGCGCACGCAAGGCGTCCAGGCCGCGCGCGGCCTGACTGAGATAGCGCAGGGCATAACTGGTGGTATCGGGTTGATCGTCATGCGTGCCCGTGGGAAACGCCACATGCTCCTCAATCCACTCCGCCAGCCAGGGCGCGTGCTCAGGTAGCATGATCTTGCCTGCCGCGCCGAGGGGTGACACCGCGTCAGCACGCGAGACCTTGCTGCCAGCGGCGGGCACCGCGATCACCGATAGACGGGTGGAGCGGCGCAATGCCTGGATGGCGGATTGTCCGGCGGCGGCATCTTCCACCAAGATCGCGCTGGGATGCCATTTGGCGGCCTGATCCCGGATGGCTTGCACCAGTTCAGGAAACTCCACCCGGTCGCGCCAGATGTCCAGCAGCGCATAGCCAGTTTCCGTGGCGCCCCAGGTAGCAATCACGCTGTAATCTGATCCGGTGCCGGTCTTGAAGGCAGTATCCACCACTTGGATGATCTTCTGGCAGGTGGGCATCTCCTGATAGCGATGCGTGAAATACTCGCGACGCCACACAATGCCATCATCCGGCGCGGGATGCTGCTGATAGAGAGCAGACCAGACACGCACACCCACGGCACTCTGAATCGCGGCCAGTTTGTCTATCGGATACCGCTCCGGCCAAAGCGCCTCGCCGATCTGGCGGGTATACCAGGTATGTCCAGCGAGGGCATAGGATTCCGCATGCTCAGCCAGCGCGGGAAAGTTGAAATGCTCCCAGGAATCGGCGCCTTGCGCTTGCGCGGCCAGGAGCCGTCCCGCGAGATCATCCTCATGCCAGCGTGTCTGAATCAGCAGCACGCCCGCATGCGGTTCCAGGCGCGTATAGGCGGTGCTGGTGTACCACTCCCACAGATGCGCGCGGCGCGTGGCGGAGGAGGCCTCTTCCGCATTCTTAATGGGATCATCGATGATCAGGATATCCGCGCCCTTGCCGGTGATCGGGCCGCCAGCGCCCGCCGTCATCATCGCGCCCTGACCGCCGGTCAGTTCCCACCAATCAGCGGCGCTCGATGCGTTGCTAACGGTGACGCCATAGAGGACCTGGCCCCATTCTTCCAGGACATCCCGCGCTTTGCGTCCCCAGGATGCGGCGAAACTCGCCTCATAACTGGTGAGGATTACCCGTTTCTTCAGATTGCCGACGCACCAGGCGGGAAAGTATTTGGAGGCCATCTCCGATTTTCCATGCCGTGGTGGCAGTGTCACCATCAGACGGGCAATCCGCCCGGTCGCCAGGGCATAGAGCCGCTGATCCAAGAGTTCCAGATGCGGAGCGTAGGCATACGTGCGGTTACTCGCCAGATGGGCCAGTCCCAGCGGTGTCTGACAGGCCGCCGCGCGTTCCCATGCGGCGCATGAGGGTGCGCGCGAGTTCAGCGGCTTCGGGGTCATCCTGGAAAGCGTACTCATGCTGAATGCTCATCTGTCCTGAGAGCGCCACCGTCTGGGTCGCGCCACCGAGGCTTTGCCGCTCTTCATCCAGCGATGTTTTGAGGAGTGACACCAGCCCGACCAGCCCACGGGTTTCGTCATCCTCTAGCCGTTTGTTGATGCGCCGCAGCACTTGCACCCATTCCGGCCCGAAGGCGAGCACGCGCACATCTTCCATCTTGTCCCGTTGCTCATCACGCCGCAATTCACGTTCAGCCTTGCGGCGGGCGCGTTCCGCCTCAAACTTCCGCTGCTGAGCCTGTGTGCGGACAATCTGATCGGCGTCATAGGCGGCGACGCGCGCTTGCCAGGCATATTTCTTTGACCACAGCCCTAATTGTGCTAGTTTTGTACCAATTTTGTCTGCTAGGATGCGCAAACTGCGATCCGGCCCCATCGCTTCGTAGGCGGCGTAAGCGGCGGCGGCTTTGGAGGTTTCGCGCGGTGTATCGGGCATGAAAATGACATCCCTTTGACATGCTGTAGCTCACATGCTATAATAAGCATGGAAGGAGTATGCACATGCCGCGCTATCCCCGCAAGACGCTGCCCGCCGGATTTGCCGTGCGGGAATATCCCGATGGGACCTATCAGGCGTACCGCCTGGTGGGTGCCAGCCAGGAGAGTCCGCGCTACACCCGCCGCATCCAGGCCGTCAACTGGTGCTGGCTGCTGGTGGGGCATGACACTCAAAAGAAAGAGGCTGACGCACATGCTAGTGAAGGTCTTGTCAGTCCGGCAGTCATGGGCCAGTCTGATCGTGGCAGGCAGCAAAGACATTGAGAATCGCGATTGGGCTACGTCCTATCGCGGCCCGCTGCTGATTCACGCGGGCAAGGCGATTGATCATGCGGCGATGGCGCGTATCCGCGAGCGTCACGGCATTGAGTTGCCGTCCCACTTTCAGACGGGCGGGATTATCGGCATCGTGACGCTCGCGGATATCGTGAGCCAGAGCGCCAGCCCGTGGTTTGAAGGGCGCTTTGGCTGGGTGCTCAAGGATGCGCGCCCGGTGGCGTTCGTGCCGTTACGCGGTCAATTGGGACTCTTCACGATGCCTGCGATGATGGGAGCGCGGTGATTCAGACATGCGGATCACCTGAGTATGGCGTGGAAGCCGCTGTGCCTTCAGGCCATGCGGAGGAAACGCCATCCGCCCGCAGGCGGTCCGTCCTTGCTGGTCATTGACATTATCTGTCACATATGATAGGATAG
>Ga0102924_1000400_pt1 | contig 54257 bp, 45 predicted proteins | sample PaiPotPPM11metaG_FD_80116 | JGI IMG/M metagenome (GOLD analysis project Ga0102924, IMG submission 80116) | Iron sulfur acid spring bacterial and archeal communities from Banff, Canada, to study Microbial Dark Matter (Phase II) - Paint Pots PPM... ... | reverse complement strand
TAACTGGACAGACGCTTGCGATCGACGGGGGATTCTTGTGTCAGTAGGGGCCGCGCGCGCCATCATGAAGGTGCGCTCGGCGCAGGGCGACTACGAGGTGGCACCGCTCGCCGGCGCGGCGGCATTTGCCGGCATGGTCGCCGAGCTGGACGATCCCTTTGTCGTCATCGACGCACGCGTCGCACAACTCCATCCTGCGATGGTAGCAGGCGTAGAAAAACGGCGCGTTTACGCACTTCCGGCGACAGAAGAAGAGAAAACGCTTGCAGGAGTGGAGCGGCTGAGTCTTTTCCTGCAAGAACGCGGCGCGTCGAAACGGTCGGCGCTGGTTGTCGTCGGCGGCGGAATCGCTCAGGATATCGGTACGTTTGCCGCCCACATCTTTTATCGCGGCATTCCGCTTCACTATGTCCCCACGACCCTGTTGAGCATGGCGGACAGTTGCATCGGTGCGAAGTGCGGTGTAAACCTCGGACGTTACAAGAATCAGCTCGGCTTCTTTAGATCGCCTGCGCGAGTGTATGTTTGGCCCGGATTTCTCGACACGCTGGCGCCCGATGATATCCGGTCGGGCTTGGGCGAGATCGTGAAGCTGGCCGTCATCTCCGGGCCGGAATCGTTCGAATCCTTGGAAGCGCGTTTCGAGCGATACGGCACCGGCCTCGACGCTATCGGCGAGGCGGTCTACGCGAGCCTGGAAACCAAGCGCCGCGTCATAGAGATCGATGAATACGAGCAGGACCTAAGAAAGACTCTGAATTACGGGCATACGTTCGGCCACGCGCTCGAAGCAGCCACCCAAAATGAAGTTCCGCACGGACTTGCAGTTGCGTGGGGCATGGATGCCGCGAATTATGTTGCGCTTCGCAAAGGGCTCTTGCCCGAGCCGGTCTTCCACCGCATACACGCTGTGCTCGCTCGCTGGTTTTCACTGGATGTCGCGCACGAATACGACGCCGGTGTTTTGCTGGAAAGTATGCGTCGCGACAAGAAGGCCGCGGGTGAAATGGTGACGCTGATTCTTCCAAAGGGGCTCGGCGATCTTCAACTTGTGAAAACGCCGCTCGATCCGGCGCTCGGCGCGCTGATCGCGGATTATATCAAAGAGTACGACGCTTTTCGTAAAACGCGATAGTCCGCTCGATCCCTTCTGTAAGCGGTGTCCATTCGGCCAGTCCCAATTCTTCGCGGGCTCGCCGGTTCGCTGGAACATACCGATCGACAGGCCGGTTCGCGTCGGGTTTTTGCATGATTTCTACCGCTAGCGGCCGGGGAGCCATTGCGGCTACTCGTCCGGCCAAATCTGCAATACTTATCGCCAGCTCTGAACCGACGTTGTATGCCCGCAGCGGTGCTCCGCGTACGAAGACCGCGAGCAGCCAAGCCGTCATGTCGGCTGCATACATGTACGAACGCACGGTCGTGCCGTCGCCCGCAATGCGAATCGTTCTTCCTTCTAATACGTCTTTGATAAAGTTGCCGATCGCATAGTGAATGTCGAGCGGCAAATAGGGCCCGACCTGCGCGAAGATTCGAGCGATCTTCGGTTTGAGCCCAAAGCTGTTTGCGGCCTGCGCACACTGCTGCTCGCCGATCCGCTTCCCTTCTTGGTACGCGCTTAAAGGCTGTACTGCGTCGGGCGCGCCGTCATAGTTTTCTTCAACGTGTGAGAGTGTGGCGGGTAACCGCCCGTAGACGGCGCCCGAACTCGTAAAGAGAAACGGGATTGCTCCCGAGCGTTCCGCCAGCTCCAATACCGCCTTGCCGCCCTCGACGATCGTATCCAGCATCAGCTGAGGTTCGTTCCGAAGCAGCTCTGCACTGGCCGGAGTCGCCGCATGAATGATACCGTCGAATGAGCCGAGGTCGTTTGGAAGCGAGCGCACGTCGCCGTGGACGAACGAGAACGAGCTGTTCGAGGCGAGATGCGGCGCACTTTTTGCGAACCGCTCGGCGGAGCGCGTCAAGACGAGGGCGCGAATGTCGAGCTGCAAGCGGTCGTTCGCCCAAGCGAGGGTCTCCAGCAGCCACGTGCCGACGAAACCCGTGCCGCCCGTGATGAAGAGCCGAGCTCCGCGGAGCGACCGGAGATCGTCGGCCGCCCACGTCAGAATGCGCTCTAGGTCGTCAGCGACCGGCGACTGCATCGCGCGACAGGAACGCTCGATACCACGCGATGGTTTCTCGCAAACCTTTATCGAGGTCGCATTGCGACGACCAAGACAGCTGCTTGCGCGCTTTGGCTGAATCGAGCGTTTGAGCCGGAATTTCCATGCGCGCGGAATTTTCGATGATTGGATCGGCCTTCGTCTTCATCAACGCGCCGATACGTTCGACGATGTCCAGCACGGTATGCTTGTTTCCCGTACTGAAGTTGAATGCTTCGCCGCGCACGCCGTCTTCCGTGCAACGTTCCGCTAAGAGAATGTATGCTGAGATCACGTCGCGGACGTAAATGTAGTCGCGAATCATCGTGCCGTCACTTCGAAGGATCGGCCGTTCGCCCAAGTGCAGGCTGCGTATCGTTCCCGGAACGATCCGGCTCCAGTTGAGATCCCCGGCGCCGTAGATGTTGCCGCATCTGGCGATCGTAACGCACATCTCGTACGTGTCGGCATAAGTATGGCTGAGCAGATCCGTGCAGCTCTTCGACACGTCGTATGGGTGGTTGCCGCGCAGCGGCATGTCCTCCGTATACGGAAGAATTTCAGATTCCCCGTACGCTTTGTCACTCGAGGCAACGACGATGCGCGTCGCAAGTCCGGGCAGACGCCGCGCCGCTTCGAGCAGATTGTATGTGCCTCGGATGTTGCTTTCGAAACACTCCAGCGGATCCCGCAGCGCCGCGCCGACGATCGTCTGGGCGCCCAGATGGAAAACAACATCTGCGCCTGGTTCGTTTATTGCCCGCATGCAATCGCTGAAATTCGCGAGGTTTCCGCGGATGATCGAACAGCGTTTGTAGATATCCTCCGTGTAAAACCGCGACTGCGGATCGTCGTCGAGAACCAGCGCGATAACTCGCGCACCTCGCTCGAGCAACGCTTCGCAGAGCCACGAGCCGACGATTCCGGTCGCGCCTGTTACGAGCGCCGGTCTTTCGGTCCAACTAAACGGCACGGTTTTTTCGCACCCACGGCGGCGAGCCGCTCGCCCACAGTTCTTCGAGCAAACGCTTTTCGCGCAGCGTGTCCATGGGCTGCCAGAAACCTTCGTGCTTGTACACGCTCAGCTGCCCTTTTTGCGCGAGGTTCGCGAGCGGTTCGTGTTCCAATACCGTTTCGTCACCTTCGATCAAATCGAAAATGCCGGGCTCGAAGACGAAGAAACCTCCATTTATCCAGCCCTCGCTGGTCTGCGGCTTCTCTGCGAACTGCACGACGCGATCTCCATCGATCTCGAGCGTACCGAACCGCGCGGGCGGACGCACGGCGGTGATCGTCGCTAAGCGTTTTTTCGCACGGTGAAACTCGAGCAGGCGTTTGACGTCGATCGACGCCAGCCCGTCGCCATACGTACACATGAACGTTTCGTCGCCGATGAGGGGTTGCAGGCGCTTTATGCGTCCACCGGTCATCGTGCCGAGTCCGGTATCGACGAGGTGGACCTTCCAGTTCAGCCGCGCGCGCTCGCGAAATTCTATTTGCCCGGTTGTAAAGTCTACGAGAAAATCATTGTTGGCCGCATAGACTGAGCGAAAATAATCTTTAATGACGTCTTGCTTGTAGCCGAGCGCCACGATGAATTCCTCGAAGCCGGCCGAGGCATAGATGTTCATCAGGTGCCAAATAATCGGATATCCGCCGATGTCCACCATGGGTTTTGGCCGCGTCGCGGTTTCTTCCGAAAGGCGCGTTCCTAAACCGCCGGCCAGCAAGACGACTTTCATGGCGCGCCGAACCTATGCGTGATTTGTTGTCCTCCTATGCAATTCGCGGTTGTCCCAGCTGCGGCGCCGAACCTTCTGCTGCAACGCCCAAAGTGCGATCGTCGCCTCCCGGGGAGGAGCGCAGTTTCGAGTCGCTCCAGCAGCTCTGGTACGGGTTCTTCAAGGACAAGGCGTTTTTCTCGTACTACCGGTGCGGGTCTTGTGGGATGCTATATTCTCCCGCGTATTTTAGCGATGAACAACTCGACATTCTCTACGGCTCCATGCCGGCCAACATGGCGGAAGTCGAACCGGGCTCCCTGGAGCGAACGCAATATGGTTACTTTAAGGCGATCCCGCGCGACCGGATCGGCGATGGTGATCTGCTGGAAATTGGACCTGACATCGGAGTATTTTCCGAATACTGTGTGCGTGCCGGTAATTTCAAACGGGCCTGGATGTTCGAGCCGAACTTAAGATCGCACGATGAGCTTCGCCACCGCCTGAACGCAACCGATGTCCACATAAGTACCTCATTGACCGATCTCTCTCGGGTACCTGATGGCTCTGTCGCGGTTGCGGCAATGATCCACGTGCTCGATCATCTTGTCGATCCTGTTCCGTTTCTTCAAGAACTGCGCACAAAAATGCGTGCAGATGGAATCGCGATTATCGTGACGCACAACGAGCGCTCGATACTCGCCAGAATTCTGGGCGCGCGCTGGCCGGCATATTGCTTGCAGCATCCACATCTGTTTAACCCGGCTAGTATGCGCGCGATGTTGCGCGAGGGCGGTTTTCAACTGTCCAAAACGGAAAGGAGCATGAACTATTTTCCGCTGCCCTTTTTGGTAAAGCAATTACTGCTAGCGGCGAAGCTGAATTTGCCTCAACCGCGCCTACCCGCACTGGAACTTCCTTTAAAGCTCGGCAACTTTATTACGCTCGCGCAACCCAGCGCGCGCTGAGACATCGCCAATGTCATCGACGTCGACGCGGTCCGTGTCGGACCATCCGAAACTCTCGCGAGCCACGTAGATTGGGCGGCCGCGTACCTCTTCAAAAATCAACCCAACGTATTCGCTCAGCATGCCCAACAAAAGGAAGAGCAGACCGAACAGCAGCAGCATCAACGCCAGAATCGTACCGAAGCCGTTGAAGGGCACGCCCATGAGGAACCACCGAATCGCGAAACCGACCAGCAGCACAAAAGAAAAAACGGACAGCGTGATGCCGAAGAGCGGGATGAGTTTTAGCGGGGTGGTCGAGCTGCTCATGATGCCGCGCAGCGCAAATGCGATGTTGCGGCCGAGACGATAGGTCGACTGTCCGCCTTGACGCCGCATTCGGTCAAATGGCACGCCCGTTGACGTGCCTCCAATCCAGCCCCACATCGTGCGCAACATCCGATTCCTCTCGTTGAACTGATTCAACGTTTCGTACATCTTGCGATCCACCAAGCGGAAGTCACTGACATTTTCTGGTACTGGATGAGCGTTTAGGCGGTTGACAAGCCAGTAAAACACTCGCGTGAGCACCCGGCGTAAGCCGCCTTCGTCGTGGCGATTGCGCACGATGCCGTACACATTGTCGTAACCCAACTGCCACTGATCTATGAGCGCGGGGATAAGCTCGGGGGGTTCTTGCAGATCGGCACACATTATTACGGCTGCGTCCCCATCGACATACCGGAGGCCGGCCGTTACGGCTGCTTCTATTCCGAAGTTGCGCGAGAATCGCAGAATCTTGAATCGCGGGTCGGCCCGACGGATGCGTAGCAGTTTTGAGAATGTGTCATCGGTGGATCCGTTTTCGATGATGATGAATTCGAACTCGTAGGCTCGAGAAAGGCCGCCGGCGACAGTCGCTAATCGCCGGGACAACTCATCAATGCAATCAGACTCGTTGAATGCGGGGATGACCACGGAAATCTTCTTCATGTTTCGGGTTGCTCTACGACAGAAGGCGGTTGCCCTCCCGTACGTCCGGGTAAAAGGAGCGGGTTGTCGGCTCGATAAAATCCGGCGGATGGGTCGCTTGAATCGCTGCTAGGGTGAAGATTCTTCCATGACGGAGATCGTGTTCGATCTCCTAGAGATCTACATCTTTTCATTCCTTACCGGCGTCGGACTCTATCGGCTCCTCGCGCCCAGTTTTCTTAAGCAGCGCTCTTTCGGCGCACTTCTCGTTCCCGCATTGGGCCTGCTTCAGCTAACCATCGTTAGTGCTTATCTGATCTACCTGTCAGCTCCAATTGCTGACTCGTTGTACGCTTCAGCTGTAGTTGGAGCACTCACCCTCGCCGTAAGCATTTTATTGGACCCGAGGCCACGGCAGTTTGATTTCGCGGAAGCGGCGCGACAATTCTTAAAGAGAGCCCGCCAAAACTGGATCGCCAGCTCGCTCAAGACCGGTTTGTTCTTGTTGCTTTTGGGGCTCGTCATGGCGCCCGTCATCCATGCCGGTATAGCGACTACTCCTTACAGGCTGGGCATCGATCAGGTCGGATATGCCGAGACGGCACAATACTTGGTTGAAGGAGGCAGCCTAAAGAAAATAAGCGCGATGCTTCTGAAGCGGCTGAACGTCAACGATATCACCAAAGCGAAAGCGCAGAACCTGCGCGCGTTGAATTTTCAAACCTACGTTGACAGTGAATTTCTGCTCAAGGCCTCGCGTTGGGGATTCCCAGGTTCTGTAGCGGCTCTCACCCTACTGACGGGAAGCGTGCATGTATACAGGATCGAGTTCTTGCTCGATATTCTGAGCTATGCTTTCATATTGGGCCTTGCTTTCAGAATTCTGCGCGACTTTTTTAGTCTGCCCGGCACCGTTTCATTTGCCGGGATGGCGGCCTTAGCGCTCAATTGTAACGTGCTAAACGTCTACTACGAGGGACAGCTCACCCAAGTGTTCGTGTTGCCGTACTTCATCATGGGCTTAGTGCTCTATTTGCAGGTCCGGCTTTCGACGCGGGGCACGAACAAGAGCCTCCCGATTTCATCGCTCGCGAAGTCGGCGGTTCTTTTCATGGTGATCGTAGCTCTCATGTTTAGCGCATATAACGAATCCGTTGTCTTGCTGATTGGCTTTATCGCCGTTACCAGTGTCCTCGATCTCTTTTTCTTCGGAAGGCTCCATGGCCGTTCGCTCATCTACGCCGGCCTCGGACTTGCCGGCGGTTTTATCGCGGTGCTTCCTTTTAGCAATCAGTGGCTGCTTTATACGTTCGCAAACCTGCGGGCTTTACCAACGGCAGGATTCTGGCAGGCTCACTGGGCGTCGTTTGCCGAGATTCTTGGGTTGCTAAACATGTACCAGTTGCCGCACGTGCCGGAAAGCGCCGGAATCGGCGTTGGATACATCTTGGTTGGCCGCTCCTTCTCGAACGAGGCGATCAACCTTGTACTCTCGGTTGCTCTGTTAGCTATTCTTGCCGCTTTTTTGCGGGCGGCTCGTAATCTCGACAAAAATTTTTGGATCGCACCGTTCGTCGTAATACTCGGCGCATACATAGAACTACGCTTCGTCGACCACATTTTGAACTATTCCTACATGAAAGTCTATACCATGCTGACTCCGTTGCTGGTCTGCGTGATGGTTGCCGCGGTTTACAATCTGACCCAAGATAAAACCGCGCTTGCGATCTTAGGCGGCGGTAAATTTGGACGGTCCCTTGCGAGGTATGCGCAATACGCAGCGTTGCTGGCGGTCGCTGTGACAGGCTTACTTTACATAGATCAATATGTGATTCAGGGCGGCTACGTGACAACCGACATGTTTTCGATGTACAAGTACTCAAACGGTAGCCGTCGATTCGACAATGTAGCGTTGCTAACGCCGCGCCGGCAACCGTCGATCGCCGATTTCATGTTGGTCCCCTTGATATCGATGAACTTGGTTAATCAGAACGCCGGGGAAAAGTACATAGCGCCGTATCTTCAAGCTCGGGTCGCCGTCATCTTTAGAAATGATGATCTGCACTGCCGCCAGTGCCTTGTCCGCGTATTCCACCAGAAGATCGCCTACGCTAACAATTCATATGTCGTCCTGAATACGGGCTTACAATTGAAGGACATATGCACCAAAAACGCCAAGAGGTATACCCTCGACACCTTGGATATCGACAACCGGGGGGACTGGCCAAATCTTCCTTCGCCGCAATGTGACTATGGGGTTGGTCTTAAGTACCTTTCGTATGCCAGATAGGTTGACTCGATGAACAGAACCACGCTTTATGCAGTCTTATTCGTTCTCTGTCTCGGCGGATTAGCTGCAACATTTGTTTTCGGGGATGCATTTAAATACAACAACCTGGGATCGTTCCAAATTGGCGGCATTAGCTATAACAGCGCGAACGGGACGAAAGGCATATTCCGGCACCAAGAGAGCGCGCGCGGCGACCTGAAGACATTCGAGCTGTCGCTTGATTTTAATGCGTCCTCGATAAATCACTTTAATAACGTATTTCAGACCGCGCCGGCGAACAGCGGACTGCGGCTGGAACTCTCGAAACCGGGGACGGTGGCGCTCATTGCCGCTGCCCGCAACTCCGCCGGCTTCATACCCTATATCGTTGCGCCGAACGTTAGCCTCAACCGTTGGCACAGTTTCGACGTGAAGATCGATCCGGACAAACACATTACCGTGACTCTCGACGGCCAACCGAGAATCAATGAGACGAACCTAACCTTGGCCTACGAAATTTCGGACATCGCGATAGGAACGGGCATGAGTGAAACCCGCCCGTTCGATGGTCAAATAAGAAATGCTTCGATATCTTACCGCATCATCGAGCCATCGGGTAATGGATCAATCATAGGCGTGCGCACGGCACTGGCCGCCGGCGCGGTCATTTTCTTATTCCTGCTGAGTCTGCGCAGACGCAGGGAAATCGTCGACGTTGACGATTCATCGCCGCAGTGATCAATCCGGGCTGATCCCTTCGCTCCGCCTCGGGTCTCGATCTTCATGACGACTCGCGCGCTACTCATCCGTGTTTTGTTGTTTTTGGCCATTCTTGGTTCGGTTGTGACTTTGGATATGCTTCGACCGCAGGGCAACTACTCTCTAGGCCCCATCACGTACGATTCTTCGACAGCTAGGCCGATCGAGATTCGCACTCCCGCCGATCTTCCCAATCGTTTCGCCTTACGTTTCGATGCGTTTTCAAACGATGATAAATCTGTCACCTTGGTGCAGACTTCCGGCAGATCCGGGCCGGCGCTGGAGATTGCGATCGAGCGGCCTCGACGTTTAGAGTTAATACTCTTTGGGTTTGGCGCGTTGCCGATCACGCTCAGTGATTCTTTTGCGCTGCAGCGTTGGCACCATTTCACTGTCAGCGGGAGAGCCGACGGTGATTTCGACGTGGCTGTCGACGGAGCGGTAACGCATATCCGGAGGTCTGCGATTCAGCAGGTGCAGTCGTCGGCTGAAATTGGCTCTACGGATTTTACGCTCCGATTTAAGGCGATTGGTATCGGCACGGCATTTCCGCGCTTCGTCCAAACGAGCATGCCGCGAGCGCACGTAAGAATCGCGAACTTGACGTTTACGAGCCGATATATAAAGCGGCTGCCTTGGGCGCTCATCGTCCTTGCCGAGTCACTCGTCGCATTGGCGGTCCTCTGGGTGCTGTTTCCTCTGCTCGCGCGTATCCGCCAACCCGATGTCTCGCGTTCTGACATTATCGGTCTGTGCGTTTTCGTGGCGTCAACGGGGATCGGTTTCCTGGCCGATGCAGGCTTGTCGGCCGGCAAGTGGGCGATCTGGCTCGCAATCGGAGTGGGTGCGGTGCTCAGCGCGGGGCTTTCCTGGCGTTTTCGCGCGCTGCCGGTGCCGCGGCGAACCGCCGCGTTCGTCGTGTCGGCTGTGTTTGCTTTGACCGTCGCCTCGTTGCTCACGCTCCCAAATTGGGTCGTTGCTGCCAGGATGTTCGAGCGCTGGCCGCTGACCTCGATGTTTACTCTAATGGTGGCGTTGTGTGTGGCCGCGCTAATTCTGGAAGCAGTTGTCCGCCCTGCGAGCTTATCGCGGGCGGCGCCGTGGGTCTCCTGGTTTCCGTACCTCGCGTTCGCGCTTCTCGCTATACGCACCGATTCGGTTTTCGCTCCGATTAATGCGCTGCACTGGGACTATTTCGTCGGCCCGATTCGAGCGCTGAGGGAAGGAGGTTGGCTGCTCTGGGATGTCCCGTCGCAATATGGATTTCTCAACATACTAATCCCGGCGGCGCTTCCCATTCATCCCGCGGTCAGCGCTTTCTACTGGGTCCAGGCGGCCGCGCTGTTTTCGGCGTCAGCCGTATTCTACCGCACGCTTTACGCAGTTCTCCGTGTTCCCTGGCTGGCCGCGTGTGTGGTGGTCATAGTGTTCTTTTTTTTGGCGGACCCTTTGCTCATCGGACCAACAGGGTATCCGTCGGAGAGCGCTGTGCGGTTTCTCTGGTGTTACGTTCTCCTTGCAATGGCTGCATCAAATTTTCTTGGCACGAGCCCATCGGTTGTCCGGTTCGCGCGACTCGGTACTCTCGTCTGGCTCAGCGGTCTTCTATGGTCAGCCGAGGGCGCAATCTATACAACGGTAATTTTTTTCGCGCCCTTATGCCTCGATCTTATACTTCGCTGGCGCGACCGTGCGAGTGCGCGCGCGATTCTGGCCGCCGCGTTGGAGCTCTTTTGTGTACCGCTGATAAGTGTGGCAGCCCTATTTGGGATAGTGAACGGTGTGTACCTCATTGCACTTCACCACGCGCCGGATTGGTCGATGTTCGTGGCCTACACTCGGTCATATGGCGGCGGTTACGGCGAACGTCCGGTTCCTTTTCTTGGCCCGCTCTGGGCCATCGGGTTAGTCCTTTTCAGCGGTGCCGCGACATTCGTTGCGCTCCGGCCGAAGCCGGCCGATGGGCCGGCATATGCGATCGCCGCCGCTACGTCGGCCGTCTGGATTGTATCATCGTATTATGTGGGGCGCGCGTATCCGATAGTCGTGACGATGCTTTCTCCCATAATAGTGCTTGCGTTATTTACAATCATTCGGGCCGGCGTGGCGCGCGGTAAGACTCCGCTTGCGGCCGTAATTGCTCTCCCACTGGTCGCCCTCGGACTTTTTTCGGTATTTTGGAATGCGGAAGCCCCAAGAATGATCAAGCAGGTTGTGGCGCCGAATGTCAACGCATGGGTGCGCCTTCCCGAGGCGAATGCAGAGCTCGACGCGCTTCTTCGCCAGGCCCGAATTACTACAGTTACACCCGTTGTCTACTACGATACATGGGTTGCGATGCCGCGCGCGGCAGAGGGGCCCTACGATCGGAGTTGGTTACCGACGCCTCTACAGGAACTCGAGGATCCGATTCCGGCGTCCATGCGCGATAAGGTAGTAACGCGGTTCGTAATGCGTCACCGCTTATCTGGGTACCTCGTCGAGGTAATGACCGGAAGCAATGCGCCCAAGCAAGCCGGCGCGTGGAAGACCTTCCTTTCGCGGTTTTACGACATCCGGGAGATCGCCCACAGTGAAAACTATCGCGTCTTACAGTTTTCCGTGCGTTCCTCTATAGGAGCGAAAGTTTCGCCGTGAAGGGACCGCAGCCCGTGTGGCGCTCCAAGATTCTCCGTGCGCTCCCATATATCGGATGCGCCGTCCCGCTGGCGCTGTACCAAGCTCTCTACGTCAACGGTTTCTATCCGATCACCGAAGGATGGTTCTCGGAGTACGCGCACCTCATTCGAAGCGGGCTCTTGCCGTATCGTGATTTCTCGCTTTTGCTGATGCCGCTCTATCCCGTACAATTGGCGGGATTCCAAGCGATTTTCGGCGAGGGGTTGTTTCCGCTGCACGTGCTTGGCATTCTTGTCACGTGCGCGCTTGGGCTGGCATTGCTGGATCTGCTGCGGAATTTCTTCAATCCGTGGACCAGTGCATTTGCCGCCGCCGTCGGGACCATCTACTACGAGTCTGGAGTAGCTTTCCTCGGGTATGATTTTACGCAATTCTTAACGCTGTATCTTTTGCTTGCTACGGTACTGCTCGTGCGTTCGATTAAGCCGGCGGCTCAAGGAAGCGGTGAAATAAGAGAGCTTTGGTTAAGCGGTGCATCCGGATTTTTTTTAGCGTGCGCCGTCTTGATCAAGCAGTCAAACGGCGGCGTTGCCGCAGCAGTGCTCTTACTTGCCGGCGCCGTTGTTGCGACGACGTTATATCGCCCGCGGGCTGCTCTCGAGCGCATAGCTGCACTGGCCGGGGGTTTTTGCCTGCCGCTCGCGGCACTGCTGGCCTGGCTCGTGGCAACCGGTTCGCTCCATGCCTTTATCGCGGACGTATTTGTCAGCGCCTACCAAGCCAAGGGCGGGCTCAACATGTTCGCCTGGGCCCAGTACTATTTTAGTCCGGCCTTTTTTGTGCCGACGGCGCGGCAGGCTTTGCTCTATCTTCTCGCGCTTCTTGGCGCGATGATAGCCCTTTCAATGGTCTTTGAGGCGCTCACAGCTGTAGAAAGGCCGCCAGTTCGTGCCGGCGGCAGGTTCGATCGCACTCGGCTGGTTGCGGCGCTGCGCAGAATCGCCGGTCTTTCAAACGAACCCGTCGTGCGTCAGGCGCTGTTCGCTTCACTCATCGCATTGGGCGCCCTCTGCGCTCTGATCGTTGTCGTCGGCATCGGCAAGTGCGACGGTTGCTGGGTTTATGATTGGCCGGGGCGGATTGTCAGGGACTCGTCGATTGTCTGGTCCGTGAACTTCTATGTGATCGGGTTCGCCATCGGCTTGGTGCGGTTACTGATTTCGGGACGCGCGGGGTCGGCTCGCTTCTTTGTGGTGGCGTCGCTTGGCGTAGGACTGATGTTCGGGAACGGGACCTCGGCAGGTCTCTCGGAGATCAGCACGTTCCTCGGCGTTGCGATACTCTTTGCATTCTTGGTAGAGAGGTGGCTCCCTTATGTGCTTCCGGCGCTGCTCCCCGCGGCTGTCGCATTAGCCTTCTGCCTCATCCTCATCGAGAAAAAATTTGCCGCGCCCTACGCGTGGTGGTTTGTGGCAACGCCTGCAGTGCGTATGACCCACTGCGCGGACGCCCAGGGCGTATTGCGCGGCCTCTGTATTCCGCCCCGCGATTACGAATCGATCGCGCGAATTGAGCGCGCGATTGAGGAGAATAGCGCACCCGGCGAGCCGATTTATGTCTACCCTCACATGCCAATCTTCTATTTGATGACGAATCGGCGGCCGTTTGATAATGCGGTGGTCAGCTGGTTCGATTTCACAAGCGTGCAGCTGGCAGACGATCTTAGCCGCCGGCTGCGCATGAATCCGCCTTCCGTTATAGTCATGGCGGAAATCCCGGAGGTTGTGATTGCTTCTCACGAACACGGGTTTAATGGCGATAGACCGCTGGGCCAGCGGAAGATTATCGCATCTATCGCGGCTCTTCGTGCCAGCGGTGCGATACGCCGCGTTGAGCGAATTGAAAACCTCAACAGTTTGACGATCGACGTTTACAAGAGAGTCAAACGATGAAGGTAGTCGCCCTGCGGCGGCCGGATTGGCCGTATTCAGTCAGGCTGCCAGTAAAAGACGCTCCCGCGGGGCCTGCTTCCTAACGGTCGAAGTCACCCGAGTGGATCTCGCGATCATATTCATCTATTGCGCGGCGGCCGTTGCTTTCACAGTGGCCGCATATCGCCGCCCCGCATGGGCGTTGGCGGGGCTTATCGTCATCGAGCCCTTCGCGTTTTATCATGACGTCGGTCTCACCACGATAACACTGCCGAAGGTGGCTCTCGTCGGCGTCGCGCTCGGCTTGCTGTTAGGCCGCTCGAGCTTTGCAATTCTTCGCGACCGTCGAGTGCTGGCGCTGCTTGCTGCCGCGATTATCATCGCCGCGGTTACGGCGCTCTCTTACGGGCAGGCGCTATATAAGGAACCGGTGCTGCGCGAAACGCTCAAAGCGCTCGAATACGCGGTCGCGTTCGCGGTCGCAGTGATCTGTTATCGCGCCGATTCGGACGAACGAATCCTACGCAATACACTCTTTGCGATCGGCGCGATCGTGTCGTTGCTGGCGCTGGCGCAAGAATTCGCGGGCGCGCCATCTGCCATTATTTTTGGCGGCCATGTCGTGCCGCGCATCGCCGGACCACTCGAAGGGCCGAACCAGCTTTCCGGTTACCTCGGCTTGTTGCTCCCGGTGATGGTGGCTTTTGCTTTACGACAGCGCATAGGTGCGCCCGGGTGGATCGCGATCACGCTCTGCGTTGGTGCGCTCATTCTCACATTCTCGCGCGCGGGCGTGCTCTGCGCAGTCGTCGCCGTTGCAATTGTCTTTGCCGTCGATCGGCGGCGCGAGAATCTGCGATCCGCCTCCGTACTGGTTGCCGCTATCGTCGCTGCGCTCACCGCGGCGGTACTCGCGGGCGGCGAGCTGTCGCGTTTTTGGTCCGCCGGCGGACGCCTCGAGGCCAACGGACTCGGTACGCGCGGCGAATTATGGACTGCGGCTTATCGCCTCTGGGAGCGCCACCCGTGGCTCGGCATCGGCGCGGGCAACTACGAGCTCGAGCTTTCCACCGCAGGCTATCCCGAGCTGCACACCCACGCGAACAGCGGCTACATTCAAGCGCTGGTGGAAGGCGGCATTCCCGGGTTGCTGGCAGTTTTGTGGATGGTGTGGTTGTCGATTGCTTCCTTTATAAGGGCGCGTATTCGCGAGCCGCTCGTTGCCGGAATCCTGGGAGCGATGGCAGGTATGGCGCTGCACGAGTTCTTTGACTACCTCCTGTTTTATCCGAAAGTCGGGCTGATGTTCTGGCTTTTACTCGGCGTCGGCGTCGCTGCGGTAGCGGTAGCTCATCCGCAGCCGCTGAAGAGTGAAGTGCATGCTGCCAGCTAACCCGGAAGTCCGCCGCTACACCGATATGCTTTCGGTGCTGACGATGCGCAACGTCAAGACGCGATATCGCGGTTCGGCGCTTGGCGTCGCGTGGTCGCTAGTCAATCCGCTGATCATGACGTTCGTCTATACGGCGGTCTTCGGCCATGCGTTCGCGCAGTATTATCGAGGGAGCTCGCTCCTCTACATGCTGGCGGTTTTCATCGGCTTGGTCTCCAACGGATTTTTCGCTTCGGCGACGTCGCAGGCGCTCCACTCGGTCGTCAGCAGCAGCGGACTCATCAACAAAGTGCGCACGCCGCCCAGCGTCTATCCGATGGCGCAATTGTTTTCGAGCGGCTTTCAACTGGCGGCCGGCAGCGTGCCGCTGCTGATTGTGATCACGCTGATCTTCACGCATAGCGTGGTCAATGCCATTGCACTTGCGGTTCCGATGTTGGCCTTGGCGCTGCTGGCGGCGGGTGTGGGCGCCATCGTCAGCACACTGTACGTTTTCTTCCGCGACGTGCCGTACATGTACGAGCTGGTGCTCTTCGCGATGTGGGTGGCGACGCCGGTCTTTTATCCGCTGGCTATTGTCGGTCCGCAGTACCGTCCGCTGATCGAATGGAATCCGCTGACGCAGATCATCGAAACGATCCGGGCGCTGGCGCTTGGCACCCACGCGCCGACGGCCTTTGGGATGCTGATGCCGCTGGCCGTCGGCGTCGTCGTCTCGTTGGCTGGCTGGGCGATCTTCCGGCGTTCGAGCGTCCGCTTCATGGACTATCTGTAGCGGTGGACCGCCAGGCGCCGCATATTGTCTTACAAGGCGTGCAGCTCGATCGTCCGATGCAAAACGAATTCTCGCATGATCTCAAACGCACGCTGCTCGCGCTGGTGCGCGGGAAATACCGGCCGCCTGGCCAGCGTCGCGTGCTGCGCGACGTGAACTTCTCCGCGGCGGCGGGCGAACGAATCGGAATCGTGGGGGCCAACGGCTCGGGCAAGACGACGTTTCTAAAAGTGATCGCCGGGATTCTGGCGCCGACCGCCGGCTTCGTAAAAGCCGATGGCTTGGTCGCACCGCTGATCGAGCTAGGGGCGGGATTCGATCCCGAACTTAGCGTCCAGGACAACATCGTGCTCTACGGCGTGCTGCTTGGCTACCCGCGCGGTCGCATGGCGCGGCGCGTCGATGAGATCCTCGCGTTCGCAGAACTCGAACCATATCGTTGGGCTCCGGTGAAGACGCTCTCGTCAGGCATGACGGCTCGCCTCGGCTTCGCAATTGCGACCGACGTCGACCCTGATATCCTGCTGATCGACGAGGTGCTCTCGATCGGTGATGAACAGTTCCGCCGCAAATGCAAGGACCGGCTGGACCGCTTCTGGCACGGACCGACGACCGTACTGGTCGTTTCGCACGATCTGGCATTCATCGAACAGTCGTGTGACCGGGTCTTGTGCATCGACCGGGGCCGCATCGCGTTCGACGGGGCGCCCCGGACGGCGATCCGCTTTTATTTAGACGCGGTAAACCTTCCGTTAGGGTCGCCCCCATAGGGCTTAAGGCGCGTCCGAGCGCTAGGTACTTTTGCTCACGCGCGGAACTAGTGCGCTTCCGGGTACAAAGGGAGATCCTTAGTTGGATTTGGCGACCAAACGCGTTTGTGTCACCGGCGGTTCAGGTTTTCTCGGCTCGTTTGTAGTCGAGGAACTTTACCGTTTGGGTGTGCGCGATATCTTCGTACCGCGGCGCGCGGATTACGATTTGACGACCGCTGAAGGAGTGCGGCGCATGTTCGCGCACGCGCGTCCCGATGTGCTCTTCCATTTGGCCGCTCTCGTCGGTGGCATTGGCGCGAATAAAGAGAATCCCGGCTCTTTTTTCTACGCCAACGCCATGATGGGCATCCAACTGATCGAGCAAGCCCGGCTGAGCGGCGTAGAAAAAACGATTGTCGTCGGCACGATCTGCGCATATCCGAAATTTGCGCCGACGCCCTTTAGCGAAGACTCTCTGTGGGACGGTTATCCCGAAGAGACGAACGCACCCTACGGATTGGCGAAGAAAATGTTGCTCGTGCAATGCCAAGCGTACCGCGAGCAATACGGGATAAATGCGATCTATCTGCTTCCGGTAAACCTGTACGGACCGCGAGATAATTTCGATCCGCGCAGCTCGCACGTTATCCCGGCGCTGATTCGCAAATGCCTGGAAGCCAAAGAGCGCAGCGATTCGGAGATCGTGGTTTGGGGTGATGGTTCGCCGACGCGGGAATTCTTGTATGCCCCCGATGCTGCGCACGGCCTCGTGCTTTCCGCCCAACGGTACAACGGCGCCGAGCCCGTAAATCTTGGCAGCGGCGACGAAATCTCGATTCGCGATTTGGTCGAAACGATCGCCGAACTCTGCGAATTTGAAGGCAGAGTCGTCTTTGACGAAACCAAGCCCAACGGTCAACCGCGCAGACAGCTTGACGTCACGCGCGCGCGGGCCTATTTTGGCTTTACGGCTTCAACGTCGCTTGCTGACGGCTTACGCGAGACGATCAATTGGTATCGGGCCTCTCGCGAGGTAATGCCTCTTTCCCTCGCCACCTAGAGTAGAGCTTATGGAATCACAAGCGTCTCGCGCCGTCGAGCAGCGTGAGACACTGCGCCAGACGGCGATAGTGTTTGCCGCCACAGCGTTCATGAACGCCGCCAACTTTGGATTCCATTTCGGCGCGATTCGCCTCTTGGGGTTGCAGACATACAGCGCGTTGGCGGCGCTTCTGGCTTTGGTGCTAATCTGCAGCGTGCCGGCCAACGTCCTGCAAGCCGTCATCACTGCAGTTGTCGGCGAGGCGATCGGCAAGGATCCGGGCAGCGCCGGGGCGCTGAATCGGATGGTCATCAGGGTGGCGCTCGTCGCCGCCGGCTCCATCGCGTTGCTCGGCAGCGCCTTCGTTCCGCTACTAAGCAATTATCTTGGACTGGGCGAACTGACTCCGGCGTACTTTACGATTTTGGTGATCGCGTTCGGCTTTGCGGCCGCATCCTTGCGCGGTTTGCTGCAAGGCGAGCAGCGGTTTGGCGCGCTTGCCGCCTCGCTGGTTTGTGAATCCGGCGGGAACTTGATCTTCGGCCTAACGCTCATCGTGCTTTGGGGCGGCCTGCACAGCGCAATCTTGGGAAACGTCTGCGGCGTGTTTGGTGCATTTCTTTTCTGCTTGGGGTGGGCGCGCAAGACTCTATCAGCCGGTCGCGTGCATCTTGACGTTCGCCGCGTCGCTACCAAATCGCTTGGGACGGCGCTGGCTTTGGGTGGCTTAGCGGCGATGTCGTGGGTCGACGTTATTCTCGTCCGCCATTTTTTTCCGCCTGCGGCTGCGGGGCTCTATAGCGCCCTTTCGCTCGTGGGCCGCATCTTGATTTTCAGCATCGCCTTCATCCCACTGGTTCTCATCGCCAAAGCAGCAAAGCTTAGCGCGCAAAAGCGTCCCACAATACCGCTATTGCTTACGATGCTCGTGGCCGGCTTCGCCGTCTGTCTTTTCGAACTGGCGTTCATCCGTTTCGAGCCGCGCCTCATTCTCGGCGCCATTGCGGGGAAAGCCGCCATAGCCGCCTCGCCGTACATGTTGCGGTACGGCATTGCCATTGTTGCGCTGGCATTAACGACGATTGTCGCGAACTATGGGATTGGCATCCATCGCTTTGCATTCGTCGTGCCTCTGCTAATGATCGAACTTGCAGAAATTGTCGCCATTACCATATACCACGCGTCGATCAACCAAGTGATCTCGGTGCTGATTGCGGGACACTGTTCCGCCTTGGTGCTAACGGTTTCCGCGTTGATGCTGGAACGGCGAATACGACGCTACTCGGAGCTGCAGTTTAACGCCGGCACCGTGCCGTTGTCGCGAGGCGTCGGCTAATGACGCGCCTGTTCGCGAAACCGCGCAAGGTTCAGCTCGTAGCGCCGCATTTGAGGGAAGAGGAGGTGGCGGCGGTCGCGGCCGTGCTTCGCTCGGGGCAGTTGGCTCAAGGCCCGGTCGTCGCTGCTTTCGAACGCGATTTTGCGCAACTGCTGGGAGTTCAGCATGCGGTCGCCGTTAACTCCGGAACGGCCGCGATACACTGCGCGCTACATGGTGCCGGGATCGGCGAAGGGCACGAGGTGTTAACCACGCCCTTCACATTTGCCGCTACCGCCTCGCCGGTCTTGATGCAGGGTGCAACGGTGCGCTTCGTCGACATCGACGAGCGCACGTTCAACGTTGATCTGCAGCGCTACGCCGAGGTAGCGACGGCAGCTACGCGCGCCGTCGTCGCCGTCGATCTTTTTGGTTTGCCGTTTGATTGCGAGGGCGAGGAGCAGTTGCGGTCTCGCGGCGTCGTTATCATCGAAGACGCATGCCAGGCAATCGGCGCTTCGCGCAACGGTGAACCGGCTGGAGCCGCCTACACGTCGGCGTTCTCGTTTTACGCGACGAAGAACGTTGTGATGGGCGAAGGGGGCGTGCTGGCGACGAATGACGACGCAATCGCTGAGTCGGCGCGAAGATTTCGCCAGCACGGCCAAGGCGAGCGTTATGAGTACTTGGAACTGGGTTACAATTACAGGCTCACAGACGTATTGGCCGCAATCGGCAGGATCCAGCTGGCCCGCCTGGGCGAGATGACGCAGTCGAGACGGGCGAACGCGGCTTTCTACGATGCGGAACTGCGCGACGTTCCCGGCGTCACGCTTCCCCTCGTGCCGGCGCATATGGAACACGCATATCATCAGTACACGATCGTCGTCGATAAAGCGTCGACGCGGAACGGACGCGATCGCGACGGCGTGCGCGCCGCACTCTCGCAGGTAGGTGTTGCCAGCGGAATCTACTATCCGAAGCCGCTGCATTTGCATCCACTCTTTGGCGGACCAGAACGCCAAGGCGAGTTCCCGGTTGCCGAACGCCTCTCCAAGCAAGTGCTGTCGCTCCCGGTTCACGGTTCCCTAACCGAAGCCGATCGCGTTTACGTCGTGTCGGCGCTGAAGGCTGCGGTCGGTTTGTGAAGGCTAAACCTCGGGTCGCGGTCATAGGTTTTGGCGCGATCGGGCGGCACCACGCGCGCAATCTCGCTCAAATGGAAGGAGTCGCGTTCGCAGGGATCGTCGATCCGCTGCTGAGCGCGCGTGTCAGCGCCGAGTCTCACGGCTATCGCGTGTTCGAATCGATCGAAGAGCTGCTGAAAAGCCCGGTCGACGCGGCCGTTGTCAGCGTTCCAACCGCAACGCATTATCCGATCGCGTTGCAACTCATCGATGCCAACGTTGTCTTGCTCATCGAAAAGCCGATTGCTTCGACGATCGAGCATGGCCTGGATTTGATCGTACGCAGCCGCCGTCGCGGTCTGCCAATGATGATCGGCTACGTCGAACGATTCAATCCGGCAATCATTGCCGCTCAGCGCTTGATCCGAGATGGATTGGTTGGGACACCATTTCATGCTCTGACTCGTCGCGTCGGGGCTATTCCCCCGCGCGTCCGCGATGCAAACGTCATCGTCGACATTGGCGTACACGATATCGATATCATCTCGTTTCTGCTGCAAGCTAACCTGACCTTGATAAGCGCTCAGGGGGGCATGGCGAAGATGAACGATCGCGTTGACTACGCGAGTTTGAGCCTGGACGCCGAGGGCGTCGTCGCCAATATTATCGTCAATTGGGTAACGCCGGTAAAGATCCGCGACCTGACGATCACGGGATCTGCCGGTTACTTGCAGGTGGATTACCTTCGCCAAGAGACCCGATTTGCGCCGGGACGCGACTTTGTTCCAACCGAGAGTTACGAAGAGATCATCGAGCAGTATGAAGCCGGTGTGCTGTTGGAATGTCCCGTCGAGCGCCGCGAGCCGCTGCGGTTGCAGTTGGAAAAGTTTGTAGCTGTGTTGCACGGTGCGGAGTATCCGGACCCGGAAATCGCACTACGATCGCTGAGAGTTGCGCTCGAAGCGACGGAAATGATCGAGCGAAAGCTGCGCGTAAAGGTCGTCAAGTGAAGCAAGCGAAATTTTACGCTCACGAAAGCGCGGTGATTGAGGACGGCGCCAAAATCGGCGCGGGCTCGCGGGTTTGGCACGATGTACATATCCGTAAAGGAGCGCGTATCGGCGAGCGTTGCATCCTTGGGAAAGGCGTCTTTGTCGATTTCGATGTTCCTATCGGCGACGATTGCAAGATCCAGAACTATGCATGCGTTTACCACGGAGTATCGCTGGGTCGGGGTGTCTTCGTTGGCCCTCACGCCGTCTTTACGAATGACATGCGTCCGCGCGCCACCGATGTGAACTTCGCTCGACTGAAAGACGGAGAATGGACTGTTGCAACCTCGCACGTCGGCGACGGGGCGGCAATTGGCGCGAACGCGACCATCCTGCCCGGGGTAAACATTGGGCGCTGGGCGATGATCGGAGCCGGCTCCGTCGTTACGAGAAGTGTCCCGGACTATGCGGTCGCCGTCGGAACGCCCGCGCGCTTAGCCGGCTGGGTCTGCCCCTGCGGCGATCGCGTCCGCTCGGCTCGCTGCGACAGGTGCGGCGAACTCCCCGCCGATCACCCGCTCCACGCACATTTCTTTCCGACGGCTGCGGACGATTGCTGATGGCGACCGTAAGCGTTGTCGTGCCTTGTTACAACGAGGCCGATGGGATCGATCAGCTTCGCGATAAGTTGCTGCCCGTGCTCGATAAGATCGGCACGCGCCACTCGGTGGAACTCTTGCTGATCGACGACGGCAGTACCGATGAGACATTTCAGCGGCTCATTGAAGCCTTTGGAAGCCGGCCCTACGCCCGCGTTATCCGGCATCCGCAAAATCTGAATCTCGGAGGCGCCATCCGAACGGGCGTGCGCGAATCCACGGGGGAATGGATCGCCAATCTCGACAGCGACTGCACGTACGATCCCGCAATCCTTGAGCAACTATTGGAGCACATGGAAAACGGCGCCGATCTGGTCACCGCGTCTCCATATCATCCGGAGGGCCGCGTCGTCGGCGTTCCGGGATACCGGTTGTTTCTTAGCAGAGGCGCTGTCGGACTGTATCGCATGATCTTGCGCACGAAGGTCTACACGCTGACGGCGATGGTTCGCGCATATAGGCGCGACAAATACGATGCGATCGCCTCACCTGAATTTGATTTCACGGCCGTGGCGGAGATGATGGTCAAGGCGATCAAGCAAGGACTTCGCGTTGAAGAAGTGCCGGCGGAGTTGTCGGTCCGCCGCTTCGGGCAATCGAAGTTGCGAATCGCCCGCGTCATTGCCGGCCACCTTCGGCTCATGACCCGCCTCATTCTATCGCCCTGGTCTTTTTCAGCGTGAAGCAAACGTTGCTGACAGTCCTGGGAACTCGCCCGGAGATCGTAAAGCTCTCGCCGCTACTCCCGATGTTTGACGTCCGGTTCCGTCACGTGCTGGTTCACACAGGCCAGCACTATGACGAAAACATGGACCGGATCTTCTTTCGCGAGCTCAGGTTGAAACAACCGGAGTACTTTTTAAACGTGGGCTCAGCTGGGTTGGGGCAAGGAGTGCAGACCGGGCGAATGCTCGAGCGGTTGGAGCCGATCATTGCCGCCGCCAAGCCCGACTGGGTCGCAGTCCTGGGAGATACGAACACGACGCTGGCTGGTGCGATCGCGGCCGCGAAACTGAACGTTCGCGTGGCCCACATCGAAGCAGGTTGTCGCTCGTTCAATCGCGGCGCTCCTGAGGAACAGAATCGCGTGCTCGTCGACCATATCGCGGACATTCTGTTTGCGCCGGACCGAGAGGCCGTCAAGCACCTGACGAACGAAGGGATCCCGCGACGGCGGATACATCTGGTGGGAAGCACCGCAATCGACGCGACTCGGCGCAGTATGCATTTCACGGAGCGAAAGCGGCTGCAACAATTCGGGGTGCGCGCCGGCGAATTCTTGCTCGTGACGCTGCATCGAGCCGAGACCACCGATGACGTCCGACGTGTCGCCTCGATTGTGCAGGCCATTAACGAAATTGCGCAGTTCGTCAAGGTTATCTTCCCCGTGCACCCTCGCACGCGCGCGATCTTGAAAAGCAAAAGGATACGACTCGATCCGGCAGTGCTTGCGCTGCCCGCGATCGGAAACTTGGATTTCCTTACGCTGCTGCGCTATTGCATGTTCGTGCTGTCCGATTCGGGCGGAGTGCAAGAAGAAGCCGCCGTGGTGAATCGGCCGTGCCTTATCTTGCGCGATGAGACCGAGTGGACGCGCATTGTCGACGCAGGGAAGAATTTTCTCGTCGGGACCGCGACCAAAAGGATCGTGCGCGAGGCTAAGCGGCTGTTTGATTCTGCCGAACTTCGTAAGCGGATACGGCGTCGAGAGGCGCCGATCCAAGCGGGCGCGTCGAAGAGAATCGTTCAAATTCTTGTCGACCAGGCGGGCGCGGCGTGATCGCATTCTTGCTCGCCATCGCAATACTGGTGTTTCTCGGCCTCGTCGGCCTCGGAGCGATGGTGCTTTTCGACCGTCGCGTCCCCCTGGGACTTCTGTTGCTTTCGCCCGCAATCGGAATTGGGGTCGTGCTGCCCCTGGAGCTCACGCTGAACCGGGCCGGTCTTCCAGTAGAAGTCTTTGGTCCCTGGCTCGTGTTCGGGTTAACGGTGTTGGCGGCCGCGGCTCTCACGCTTCGTCGGCCGGTGGTTCCCTGGAACGAGTTGCGGCCCTTGCTTCCCGCATATGCCTGCGGTGGTTTCCTGGCGGGAGCGCCCATGTTCGCGTTTGGGCTCCATTGGGCAGGCAACGGCAATGGCGACATGGCCGTCTACGTCTCAAACGCGGCTGCATTCTTACACCACGGATTTTTTGATGTCGCACCGATCAGCGAGTTGATACGCGGGCTTGATACAGCCCGAAATCTGTGGTTCTGGGAGGTCGGGCCTCCAAACCGCTACGGAACCGATGCGTTGCTGGCGCTGATCGCTGCCGCGGCTCGCGTGACCACGTACGAGACGTACATGCCCCTGTCCGTCGCCGCCTTTCTAGCGATGGCGATCGCAACGAGTGCGCTCTGCGCCAATACGATAATGCGCGGGCGAATGGTAATCACCGCGTGGGTTATTTCCGTCGCATCGCCGCTTATGCTGTTTACTGTCTACCAGCAGACGCTGCCTCAGTTGCTTGGCCAGGTCGCCCTCGTCGGAATCGTGGCGGCAGTGCAAATGGGTGAGCCGAAGAAATTGAGTGTGCTTCAACAAGCGGCTGCGATCGGCTCCTGTTGCGTCGCGCTCTCTCTTGTCTATCCTGAAATTTCTCCGCTCCTTATGGCCGGAGCTGCTGTCACGATACCGGTGGCGCTCTGGCTGCACAGGAAGGAAATTCGCTCCTACGCGTTTCGCATCGGCTTAGTCATAGCGATCGCCGTGGTCGTAGCAATCTTGCTTGAAAATGTTCAGCTCTTTACTCTTGCCGCCACGCTCTACACATTGGAAACCATTATCGGGCATTCCGTAAACGAAGGTCCAGGAGTCATCACGTATTATTTGCTTCCATCTTGGGTTGCAAATTTTTGGGGACTCACGCCCTTTGAAAGCTACGTCGAGCCGTGGCTCTCCTCTGCGATCGTCGTCGGCGCATTAGGTTTCTTGGCTGTCGCCGTCGTCGGGATCCGATCTCTCTTGAAATATGGAAAGCTATCGGATGGGATGCTGGTAGCTCTTCAGTTTGAGCTTCTCTTTTTGATGTACAATCGCAGCGGCTACGCTGCTTTTAAGGCCGGTTTTATTTTACAGCCTTTTTTGGCGCCGGCCGTTGCTGCGCTCATCCTTTGGCTGGCGGGCAAGACCGGTCGCTTCCTGAATCGGAACGCGCACTTTGCCCCGGCTGCTCTTACAGCAGTGTTCGTTGCGGGAACGTTATACACCACGTATACCTACCTGGCTGCGACATCAGACGCATTCACGCACACGCGAGCGGAATTTGTTGAAATCAATGGAGCTTCGAGCGGGAATTTTTACGGATCGCTCGACGGCATCGGCGCTCGTTATCGGCGCCAATTGAGTTTGCCCATTCGTGTCGATGGATTAGTATATCAAGTGGACCTATTAGCGGGTATAGCGCTGAGGGGACATCCGCTTCAATTCGAAAACGGCGATCCATTCGTTCAATACTTCACCGGAAATACCGGTTCACTCGTGGGCAACATTCCGGGGTGGCCGGCAGGCACGCGCGAGCTCACCCAATCAAATGCTGATTTGCGTGCGCGAGTTTTTGCGCAGCCGGACCTCCTCGTCGATGGTCGATACCGGAAGATCTACGTAGCCTCGAACCCGTTCGATCAGAACCATTTCTCAACCAGCGGCGACGGTCTCTTCCTTGAAATTGGGCCATACCTCTCGGTCTTGAACAACTCTCAACTCCGGGTTCCGTTTCATGTCCGGGTGGTTCCGTGGGCTGGGGTAAGAAATTGGCTGTGTTTGGTTGACTCGGACTTTGGCACGCCGACAACATTACATCACAATTTTGTTGCCGCTATGGGTGAAACGGAACCGGACCCCGCCAATCCGCCGAATTTCATGACCACGCTTGGCAAGTCTATGCTCCTCGAGGTTGTCAATGGGCCTCCGACGGTACGTCTGGAGCTCGCACTAACGGCCACATTCAATCCACGTCCCCATACTCAGATTCCGCCGATCGTTATCGTCGGCGAGTCGCGAGTAACGGTTCCGAGTCCCGGAAGCGGCTCGGCTAGAATCCTAACGCCTCCAGTTCGACCCTTGAATGCCTTCGGCCGGCGCTATTTGGTGCTCTATTTTGGAAAGCAGCTTGTAAAATTTCCGCAAATACGTTCGGGTTTGATGAACCTTTACGGCCGCGATATCGACCTCGATCCTCGCCGCTTCGTTCTCTTTGGAAGGAATATCAGCGTTGGGGGCCAGCTACCGTCTGCTCCGCGCCGAATTTCCCGATTCCCTCACGATCTCATGAACCCCGGACTTCTCTATTCCGGAATTTTTGAAGACGGTTGGCTGAGCGCAAAATTCTCCGCTCGTCTGCGCTCGAGCTCCCCTAAGGACGTCTTGCACGTGCGCATCAACGTGCCACCCGTTTCTCCCAAACAGACCATCTTCGTTTCGATCGATGGGCGCGACGCCGGACAGTTTGTATCGACGCCGTCTCACTATGTCGACGTTGAACTGCCTTCGCCGGGTGTAGGCGACCACACGGTGACCTTTGAATCTCAGCTTACGGGGCGAATCCTCTTACACGACGAACGGTCGAGCTGGGGGCGTTTGCAAGAGCTTGGTTTCGAGCCGGCGGCACCATCATTAGGCCAAAGCGCGAACCGGATGCTGACAACGGCAATGCGGCATGTCCATTACGGAGGGAGCGGCCATTCGTAATTGGGCAACCGTGCGCGCGGCGCTGGTCGGTGTCGCCACGGCCATTGCGATAGTGGCCGCGCAAAACATTGCGATCGCACGATACTTTCCACAGTTGGATAGACTGCCGACTGATTTCTCGACGGCATATTTGCAACGAGAACTGCGCCTTATCCGGTCGCAGCCGGCCCAGACAATTTTCTTGGGCGATTCGGTGCTCTGGGGATATGGTTTGAGGCCACAACAGACGGCCGTCGCACTTTTGGCTTCGCTCGGGTGTGCCTGTCGCAATCTCTCCTTTAAGGCCGGCAGCCCGCCAAATTACTACGCTCTGGTGCGATTGATTGAGGCCGCGGGAATCCGGCCGGCAGTTGTCATTCTAGAGATCAACCAGAAGGTATTCAGCCAAACAGATACTTCGTATCAAACGCTGCATCCAACGTTGGCGGATCTCTCGACGGATTTTCTTACGGCGGCCGACCAGGCCAAATTGACATTTCCTGAATCGAATCCGTTACACCGCAAGGCAACGCGAATACTGTCGTCCCTGTGGACGGCGTATGCCATGCGGACGGATATTCGCGAAGCATTTATCGGCGAGCCCGACGCCAGACCGCCAAGCCATCGTCCGACGGTGGCGGATTTTGTTGGCGCGTATGACCTTGCACCCCTCACGCATGACAATGTGGGAGTCCGTTTTTTGAAGGAGACGGTGCGGGCGCTGCGCGCGCAGCGTATTCCTGTGATTGCATTTATGACACCGACCAACCACGTGTTGCTTCACGAATATATTGATGGACCGGAGTATAGAGCCAATGGCGCCTATCTGCGGCGGTTGCTGGGGCGGGAAGGCGTGCGCGTGGTCGACCTCGACCACGCGATTCCGGCCGCCCTTTTTTACGATAATGACCACATGACGCCACAAGGACAACGCGATTTCGCAATGCTTCTGGCGCCCTACGTCCATTGGGCCCACGGGACCCGGGTTTTTCCGACTGTGATGAGAAAGATAGGTCGCTGATGCCTGTAGACGTTTACGAGCGCCTAACAGAGTTGCTTCGCGCGATTTTTGACGACGATTCGATCGAGGCTCGCCCGACTTTAACGGCAGATCAAGTAGCAGGTTGGGATAGCTTTGCGCACCTGCGAGTGATTTTTGCCGTTGAGAAAGAGTTTGGAGTGAGTTTCGCAGCTTCTCAGATAGCATCTTTGAAGAATGTTGGCGAGCTCGTCGAGTTGATCAATGCAAAGATGGTGCGCTCGCCGTCATGAGTGCGGAGATTTACGCGACGTTAGCGTGGCTTCCTAAGGCACCCGCCGATTTTCGGCAGCGCTGCCGGGCGTCAGTTGGAGTGCCGCCGTCTTCTCCGGGCGGCGTAAAGCATTTGTCGGGCTATGCGCTCGATGAGAATCAGCTGCTCCAACTCTCGGCCGCGGTTGAGCTCGTAAGAGCGCTAAATGGATCGTTATCGCCCTTGGTTCCCTTCCGACTCGGGATACTTGGGAACGCAACGTTGGAACCCTTGGTTCCTGCACTCATCGCAACTGCGCTGAGGTACGGGATCGATCTCCAATGCGTGAAAGGCGATTACGCGCAGGTGTTGCAGGAGGCCATGGAGCCCGAGTCCGCAGTCAATCGCTCTAAACCGGACGCGGTGCTCGTCGCACTGGATTATCGTGCATTTCCCACGGCCGACAGGTCCAATGACGCAGGTCATGCTTCCGCACTAGTGAGCGATGCACTGGCGTTTGTAGGGATGCTGCAGACCGGCATACGAGAGCGCTCCAATGCCCTATGCATTTTACAAACCCTCGCGCCGCCACCGGAATTATTATTCGGAAGCCTCGATCGGCTTGTTCCGGGAACTCCACGGCAATTCGCGAGCGCCTTCAATGCCGGGTTGCCGGAGGTAGCGCAGAGAGAGCGCGGCGTGGTTTTCGACGTTGCGGCGCTTGCCGAAACGATAGGGCTCGCTGACTGGTATTCGCCAACCCAGTGGAATCTGGCGAAATTCCCGTTTGACGCCAAGTTCTTGCCGGTGTATGCCGATCACGTTTGCCGGATCATTGCGGCTCTGCGAGGCAAAGCTCGTCGCTGCCTCATTCTCGATCTGGACAACACCGTCTGGGGCGGTGTCATTGGGGACGACGGCCTTGAAGGTATCGTGATCGGCCAGGGTGATGCCACCGGGGAAGCCTACCTTGAGATCCAGCGAACGGCTCTGGCCTTACGGGACCGCGGGATCATTTTGGCGGTGTCCTCAAAAAATGAAGACCAAGTCGCGCGTTCGGCCTTCATCGAGCACCCCGAGATGCTCCTGCGCGAGAATCACATAGCTGTTTTTCAGGCGAACTGGAACGACAAGGCGACCAACATCAAGGCCATCGCGTCTGAACTTTCGCTTGGTCTGGACGCGATGGTTTTCTTGGACGACAACCCGGTGGAGCGCGCGTTGATTCGAGAGATGCTTCCTGAGGTCGCAGTGCCGGAGCTTCCTGACGACCCAGCCCTCTATGCCCGGACATTGCAGGCCGGAGGATATTTCGAATCCACGGTTTTCTCCGAAGAAGATCAACAACGTGCGGCGTTCTACGAAGGTAACGCGCGGCGGGTGGCTTTGAGAGACCAGGCCACAGACATCCAAAGCTATCTCAGATCCCTGAATATGACGATCGGCTTCGCTCCCTTCGATTTGACGGGTCGCAGTCGCATAACCCAGCTCATTAATAAATCAAATCAATTCAATCTTACGACGAAGCGTTACTCCGAACAGGAAATTGCGGACATCGAGAACGATCCTTCTTGCTTCACGCTTCAAGTTCGCTTGACAGATAGCTTTGGCGACAATGGCATGATCAGCGTCATTATTTGCCGTTTTCTATCTCCGGGTACATGGGAAATCGACACCTGGCTGATGAGCTGCCGCGTGCTGGGGCGAGGGGTCGAGCAGATGGTTTTGCGCGAGATCCTCCACCACGCAAAAGCGCGCGGCGTAAAACGGCTGCTCGGCAGATACTTCCCGACGGAGCGCAATGGCCTCGTGCGCGAACACTTCAAGAAGCTCGGTTTCGAGCTCGTCGCGCAGGATGAATCCGAAAATACGACGTGGCAACTGGAAACCGACGTCGAGATAGACCCGGCCCCTATGGCCGTTAACCGAAGCGGCTTCGAATTGTCCGCAGTGTAATGAGAAGCGATCCTTGAACGTCCCCTCTTTTGAGTTTCTTGCTTTCGCCGCACTCGTTGCGTTAGCGATCCATGCTTCGGATCGTCCGGCATGGCGACGCGGGGTGATGATACTCGCCAACATTGGCTTCGTGCTGACGTTTACGCACGATCCGCGCGCTCTGGCGCCATTCGCTGGGTTACTGGCGTTCGGCTTTGCGAGCCTGAAGATAATGGAGTTTCGTCGCGGCAAAGCGGCTTTCGTACCGCTGCTCCTGGCTCTGATCGTCGGGTTCTTTTGGCTCAAGCGTTACGCGTTTGTTCCTCACGAGATGTTTCTGCCGTTCAGTTATTTCGTCGTCGGCATGTCGTATGTCTATTTCCGAATGCTGCACCTCGTCATTGACGCGTACCAAGATGCTCTTCCCGAGCGTATAGGGCTAGCGGCTTACGTGAGCTTCACGCTGAATTTTACGTGTCTGGTTTCGGGGCCGATACAAATGTTTCAAGACTATCGCCGGACGGAAACGGGTCAGCCGCTTCCTTTAACGTGGCAATTGGCGGGTGACGGGTTGGCAAGAATCGTCGTCGGCTTCTTTAAGGTCAGTATTGTTTCGCCCGTGTTGCTCTATGCGCAGCGAGAGGCCATCGTCGCGCTGGCGTCGACGCCAGGCTCCTTTGGCCGGGTCATTGATGGGGGCCTCGTATTAACGCTTTTCCCCGTTTACGTGTACTATAATTTTTCAGGATACACCGATTTTGTTATCGGCGCCGCGAAATTCTTGGGGCTGAGCCTACCGGAAAATTTCAACAAACCTTTCTTCGCGCAGGGAGTGATCGATTTTTGGGGGCGGTGGCACATAACGCTCTCCAACTGGCTCAAAACCTACGTCTATTCACCCCTTGTTTTGAGTCTCATGCGGCGGATCCCATCATTAAAGCTCCAAGCGTATGTTGCCGTCTTCGCGTACTTTGTAACGTTTTTTTTAGTAGGAGCGTGGCACGGACAATCCACGAAGTTCCTGTTTTTTGGGCTCTTGACCGGCTTCGGAATTAGCGTCAACAAACTCTACGAAGTGGTCATGGCGCGAAAGCTAGGGCGGAAGCGCTACGGCGCCTTGAACGCGCGACCGCTGTACGCCGCCTTTGCGCGCGGCCTCAACTTTACTTGGTTCAGCTTTACGATGCTTTGGTTTTGGTCCGATTGGCCACAGCTCGGGAAAATCGCTTCATTGTTGGGAGGGGCGTCGATTCCGCTGATCCTGGTATGCGTGATCGCGGCAGCCGCCCTGGCCCTCGCCGGGCTGGAGCGTTTGAGCAGGGGACTGGAAAGATTGACGTTTCCGTCTTTGCGAGTAGCGTGGTACACGGCTTTGGCTGTTACCACGCTTTCCGTAGAAGTCGTCTTGAATTCTCCGGCACCCCATCTTGTCTATAGGGCGTTCTGAAATGAGATTCGACCATATCGGCATTTTCGTCGGCGATCTCGAGGGAGCGAGGGCCAAGATTGAAAGCGTTCTGCCCGTGCATACTTGGGGTTCCGTTTTTGACGATAGGGGGCTGAATGTCCGGGTCTGCTTCGGTGAAGACGACGCGGGGTTAAGGTACGAGCTTGTGGCTCCGCTCGGGTCGCCAAACCCCGTTTCGGGAGTCCTGAAAAGCGAGCGAAACATCCTGAATCACGTGGCGTACCGTGTCGACGACTTGGATCTGGCGGCGGCTGCGTTCCGCGCCACGGGCGCGGTTCCAACCGGACCTGCAAAACCTGCGCTTGCCTTTGCCGGCGCGCGCGTCATGTTTTTCCTGACGAATCTTGGTTTCATGATTGAATTGATTGAGCATGCTTAAAAGTTTGCTTCCGTTCTGTCTGGCTTGCCTTGCATCGGGCGCCGCGGCTTTTGCGGCGCAGGACGTAACAACGATCGCCGGTAGCGGAGCGGCCGGCATAAGCGATGGACCGGCGCAGCGAGCGAGTTTTCTGTTTCCGTCCGGTGTCGCGGTTGCTCCAGGCGGCGCCGTATACGTATCCGACCGAGCGGCGCAACGAATCCGCTTGCTCTCGGGTGGGCAGATCCGCACTGTCGCGGGTTCCGGTGCGGTCGTGCCTCCAGGCATTTCGGTCCAGCCGGGGTATCGCGACGGACCCGCCCTGCAAGCCAAGTTCAATGGACCCGAGGGTCTCGCAATCAGTAGGGATGGAGCCGTCTACATTGCGGATTCGTACAACGGCTGCATCCGCAAACTCCAGCGCGGTCAGGTCACCACGGTCGTGGGAAACTGTGGAAAAAACCCGCAGCCATATCGTTCGCATCCTGGTATGGCTGTAGACGGACCCGTCGGCACGGCCACTCTGGTGCATCCTAGTGCGCTGTCGTTTGATTCTTCAGGAACTCTTTATATTGCAGACGACGGCGGCGGCCTTAGGCGGTTCTCAAACGGGATTCTAACGACGATTCATTTTAGGGAAGAATCCGTATTGCCAGCGGCCGATGTACTCAGCGCAATTGGGCTCACAATTGCGGGTGGTCCAAATCCCGTGATCGCCGTTTCAACTCATGCCTACGTTATTATTTATTATCCGCTTACGGGCGAAGACAGGGTTCTGTATCCGGACAAACCGTCTGAAGGGAATCCGTTCGGGCATCCTAATCAGCTTGCCGCGATTGACGGCCGGCAGTTCTTGTTCACGGACTTGATTTCCGCGAACATCCGCTATTTACGGTTGCAGGCTCTGCCATTTAATGGGAGCGATTTCACGCGAGTCATCACGGGCGGAAGGTTCGAGCGCGGTTCCGACAATGCCGGTTTCGCAAATGGAGAACGCTTGAATGCTCGGTTTTACGATCCAATGGGCATTGCCATCGTGGGTAATGTTGCGATCATTGCCGACGGCGGTAATCGGCGCATTCGAAAAATTGTCTTGCCGTCGTTTCGAGTCTCCGAGTCAGGCTTCGACCCGGCAAATCATGTTGACGATAAGCATTATGAAGTGGCGTTGATCGGCGCTTCCTGGTCGTTTTGGGATAGCCTGGGTGACGATTCGATATGCGGGCACATCGAGGCGACGCTCAATCGTTCGCATCGTTTTCGAAAGCCTGTGCGATGTCACACGGTTCGGATGGATGCCGGCAAGGCCGGCGCCTTTGAGGACTATGTTGCCAATGTTTTCGCATATGAACGGATGGATCTCGTCATGGTCGATGCCGAGTCATACGTTTCGGACCTGCCCGGCGGCGAACCAGGTGTGGATCGGACCCGCAAACCGGTTGCATTAGGGACGGTTACCTTTAGAACGTATCTACGGGCGCATATGCAGAGCTTCCTCGATAAACTAAAACCTTTAGGGACGCGGCTGGCGCTCATTTGGATCTACAATGTCCAGGACACCTCAGATTCGGAGTGGATCGTCCAGTCGCCCGGTTTCTACAGGGCCCCGCCTTCCGTCGGGTTCCACGATGCATTTTCTCAGGTCCAAGGTGCACTCGAGGGGATGCCGATTCTACGTTACGACATGTATAACGACATAATCCGCTACGAGCTGAGCGTCGGAGCTCGCCCGCTGTACTCTCCCATCGACCAGCATCCGAATACTCGCGGTAACGCATTCTTCGGAGACCATATCGCCCAAGGATTGCTCAAGGCGGGACTGGGCAGGCCATGAGCAAGGCCGTTGTTGCACTTGGGTTTCTCTTTCTGATATGCGCGACAGAACAGGTGGCCGCTGCGCCCGAAGTCGCTACGATCGCCGGCAGCGGGGTCGCCGGAATCAAGGACGGACCGGCTCTGAGATCGACGTTTCTGTTTCCATCCGGCATCGCGATTGCCAAGGACGGATCCGTATATGTGTCCGATTCTCTCGCGCAGCGAATCCGGATCTTGACCCCTTCAGGTCAAGTCCGTACGGTGGCCGGCTCCGGGCCAATGCTGAACCCGCAAACAGGCGTCCTCGGTGGTTATCGCGATGGTCCTGCGCTGCAGGCCAGGCTAAATGGACCTGAAGGTTTGGCGATAGGGCCTGACGGCGCGCTGTATATTGCTGACTCCCTGAACGGTTGCATTCGTAGACTTGCACGCGAACAAGTCATGGCATTTGCCGGGAAATGCGGCGAGCCGGGCTCGGTTGATGGCCCGCGATTAACCGCTCGCCTTAACCGGCCTGCCGGCATCGTTTTCGATGCTGCCGGTAATCTGTACATCGCGGACGATCAAGTCGGCTTACGAAAATTGGACAAGAGCGGCGTGCTCACAACGCTGCATTTCAAGAACTACCACGGTTCGAGCGCTCGAGGACTCGCGTTTGTAAGCAGCCCCGAGCCGGTTATCTTTGAGTCGACCCTAGATGGCCTTATAGCCTACCATCCCGCGACTGGTGAAGATGAATGGCTCGGCGCGACGCAATCCAGTACGCCGAGCGAAGTCGCGGCGCTGGATGGCCGCCAGCTTCTCTTTACCGACCTCCGCTCCAATGACATCCGATACCTCCGGCTTGCGGCACTGCCATTTGCCGGGCAGTTCAGCCAGATCATCGCCGGCGGAGCGTTTGAATGGGGTCCTGACAATATAGGCTTTGCTGATGGTCGTCGATCCGGTGCCCGTTTTCAAGAACCAATGGGAATAGCCGTCACCGGAAATCGGGCCATTGTTGCGGACGCGGGGAACCATCGTATCCGGGAAATCACGTTGCCTCATTTTCGCGTGACGGAAACCGGATTTAGCGAGGCAAATAAACCCGATCAGCACCACTACGAGGTGGCGCTCATTGGGGCTTCCTGGACTTTTTGGGATGCATCGGGCGATGATTCCATCTGCGCGCAGATCGAGCGGACGCTCGACGCGTCGCATCGCTTCCATAAGCCGGTACGCTGTCACACCGTGACCATGAACGGCGCCCTCTCGGCTGCGATGGAAGATTACATCAAGTCGGTCTTTGCCTATCAGCGCATGGATTTGATCATAATGGACGCGGAATCGTGGTCGTACTATCACCTGCCGGGGGATAAAGTTGCAGGCGGGGTTACGTACGCGGAACTCTTTCGCGCGCATATGCGGCAATTATTGAACGTGTTAGAACCTATGCGCACGCAGCTCGCATTGGTTTGGGTGTACCCGGCGCAGCTGACCTCAAATGCCGAGTGGATAATCGATCAACCTCCAGGCGCATTTCGGGCACTGCCTTTTGACCGCGATCATGAGATTTCATCAGGTATGGAGGCTGCGCTGCGCGGAATGCCGATCCTTCAGTACGACATGTACGAAGATATGATCAAATATCAATTGAGCGACGGCGCGTTACCACTGTATCGCTCGAACGACCAGCATCCCAACCCTCGTGGCAACGCTTTCTTTGGTGCGCATTTTGCGCAGGCGCTTCTTCGTCAGGGCCTTCGCCCGAAATGAGGCTTGTTTTCACTCTCGCCGTTTTGTCTATCGCGCTAGCAGCGACTGGACTTGCGCAGGCGCCGATTCCGGCTGTTTCCACGTTAGCCGGCAGCGGGAGTGCCGGTCTCGCAGACGGTCCGGCAAAGCGTGCGACATTTCTATTCCCATACGGGATCGCGGTTGCCCGTGATGGCTCGGTCTATATTTCAGATCGCGCAGCTCAGCGAATCCGGCTGCTGACGCCGGCCGGCCAGGTTCAGACGGTAGCGGGTTCGGGCGCGATCTCGCCGCCTGGGCTCGTCGTCGCACCTGGATACGTCGACGGTCCGGCATTGCAGGCACGTTTTGCGGGCCCGGAGGGCTTGGCTATCGGACCCGACGGAGGGCTCTATATAGCCGATTCATACAACCATTGCATTCGCGAGCTGCGGCAAAACCAAGTGACGACGGTCTTCGGAAAGTGCGGAAGCGCGGGCGATGCAGACGGCACTGTTAGCGTCGGCCGGTTTACGCATCCTAGAGGGCTGGCATTCGACGCGGCGGGAAATCTTTACGTAGCCGATGACGGCGTCGGCCTCCGGCGGCTTGATCCGAATGGTCTTTTGACAACGATTGCGTTTAGCTCGTACCACGGAAAAAGCTGCGTCGGAGTCGCGGTGGTTGACGAATCTCCGCCGGCGATCGCGATCTCGACACTTGATGGAATCGTTCTGTATCACCCATCGTCTGCCAAGGATGAGCGGTTTTCAGGTTATACGCTCGATCTCCCATCCGCAGCTCCTAACCAGATTGTCGCGATCGACGCACGGCAGTTCCTGTTTACAGACGCTCTCACGCATAACGTGCGCTTGTTTCAAGTGCCTTCCCAGCCTAACCAGGTTCTGCACGCCGTCGTTTTTGCGGGAGGGGCCGCGGAGCGGTCCACTGAGAATGCCGGCTATGTCGACGGATCGCGTTTCGCGGCCCGTTTTTACGATCCAATGGGTATCGCGCTCGCCGGCAACCGGCTCGTAATAGCAGATGGCGGTAATCGGCGCATTCGCCAAATCGTGCTGCCCAGTGCGGGTGAGCTCGAAAGCATGTGATGCGCGTGAACCTACGCCTACTGATCATCGTGCTTGGAGTGTCGACGGCGGCTTGGCTGTGGCCCTCGCCCGCGTATGCGCAGCAAGCGAGTTTCAAGCTTCTTCTAAAGGGCAGCGGTCTCGTTCAGGTCCACGTCACGTTGAAGGCTCGTCACGATCGGATCGCCGCGCTTGCGCGGCTGAGCGATCCCTCAATTTGGCGCGATCCGGTCGCATTTCCCCGATTCGATGCTAGTCCGGGCGATGTTTCTTACGCGCTGAAACTCGCCCGCGCATCGGGGCCTCTGCTGTTGACGTCAAAAGCTCCCTCAATCGCGTACGCGGCGGGTGCACGTGCGCGTATCCTCGAGATAGCTGGAGACGAATCCGACGCTCGAGAAGTTCTCCGCGATTGCGCCTGCAAGAAGTTTAGAGACATACTCAGGGCCGTGGCTGTCGCGGCTTACATCGAATTGCGAACCGGCCATCTTCCCAACGGACGCATAGCGGAGCTGACGCGAACGCAAAGCATGAGCTGGCGCACCGCCGCGGCTATGGCGATGCACGCCTATCTGTATAATGATGTCGACGCCCGCCTAAACGATGCGCTGCGACACGGGACCGCGGAAGAGGTTGCCGGCGCAGCAGCCTCCTCGTTTGACACGGACCACCCCAGGGTGCTGCAAGCAATGCGCGTCGCCTTTGCGCGAACGCCGACTCTCGCCGATCGTGACGCGATCGCGGCATACCTGGTAGCGTACGGCGATGCGGCTGATCTGCGAAATGTGGAGAGTGCTACGCTTGGGCAGAACGCCGCGATCTATCTTTCATACATGGTTACGGATCCGGCAGTGCTTGCCGCCGTCGTTGCGGGAGCCCACGCGGATTGGGCCCAAGCGCAGATATTTCCATCGCTTGAAATGCTGAACGTCGATGGCCGCGCGAAAGAGGCTCTCGCCATCGAGCGGTCTGCCGGAGAGCTTAGCGTTATCTATGAGTCCGCCGTCGTGCCAAATCGCAGGACCGCCGAGCTTTTCAAGGCGCGCAGGATCAATGGCGGAACGGCGCCGTGGATACCTTCGATCGTCGCCGGCCCAAGGCTAGCGGGTGAGTTTTGGGTTGGAACGCTTTCACTCAACGACGAACGGCAGCTGGACTATCTTGGCAGCGACGAACTCGCCCAGCTCTTGGGCGCGGCCAAAGGTCGAGAGCCGAATTGGATACTGGCCCTTTACCTCGCGGCTCACCGCGTCGCGACGCGTAGTTACTATGCGCCGCGCGTTGTTTACCACGACGGCGTGGAGCGCCGCCCATTCGCAGCGGTCGGCAAAAAAAACGCGTTCTCGGGCGTCGTTTTACTGCGGCCGCAAATCATCGCAAAAACGCTGCGGTTAGAGTTGCGAGCCGACCTCGTTGCGGCTGACGGCGCGAGGGGCCGAGGCGACTGGGTCGGAGACGTGATCCTCCACAGTGAAGGCCGCACTCTACGAGCAGAACGGGAAGGCGTCCTCGCATCGGGGTGGACTTCGTACGTTCTTCCTTTGGATAAAATTGCACCGGGAGGCTATATCTCGCTCGACAGAATCGCACCCGACGGATACATCACCGTACAAGTACTGCCGGCGGGCGACGCACCGATTACGTTAGAGTACGATTTTTTCGCCAGCGATTATGCGCGGCAGTGGAGCATCATGATGCGGCGAATGGGCAGGCAAGACTCATTAGCAAGAAATTCCAAGAATGCCGACGATTGGGAACGCGACGCGAGAATGCGAGAAACGCTTTGGCGGTTCGACGACGCATGGGCTCGCTATCAACTCGCGATCGCCTCGGCCAAGAATCCTCGCCGCTATTGGAACGACGCCGCCCGCATGTACGGCTCCAGAGGGATGCTCAACCAAGCCGCCGCCGTGCGTTACAGGCAAATTGCCGCGGGCCAAGGCGATTCTGCAGCCTGGCGCGATCTTCTCACGCAGCTCCTCGCGGCCGGACGTTACGGCGACGCCGCCGAGATCGTAAACCTCATGCTGATCGTCGAACCAAAGAACACCCAAGACGTCGACCTTCAGACGCAGGCGCTGTTCCTGGCAGGGCGGAGGGTAGACGTGGCTCAGATGCTTGAACGCCGTCCCGGCCGAGCTACCGGGACGGCTGCAATCATGTGGTATGTTAGCGAAACGCAAACCGCAGGAGGTGGGGCCGATCTGGCGCGCCGGTTGCTTATAAACCAACAGCGCAGCCATGCGAGCGCCATACTTCCATTTCTTATGATTGGCGATCGTGACAACTCGATCGAGAGGATCGTCAAACCCGCCACGATATGTCGCGCGCAAACATATCTCGGGTATTACTATCTCTTACGCGATAGCCGCCAACGGGCTTACAGTCATTTTTCGGCTGCCGTGCAGACGGGCCAGTCCGGCACGGTCGAGTACCGGATGGCGCAGGTCGAACTCGCATCCCTGGCACCGAGCGGCATGCCGTGGGGCGCAGTAATAGCTATTGGTATGCTCGTAATTGTTACAGGCGGCGCGCTAACACGCGCGCGTACACGCCGGAAACGCGGCTAGATATCGATCGTACCGGTTACTTGCGCTGTTATCCCGGCCGGCAAATGTTTGGGATCGAGAGTTTTCGGCCATTTGGATGACACCGCAAGCGCCGATTTGGTAGCGGTCAGGACGAGCAACGTGCGAAAGCCGGCAAAGGAAGTGGCCGCGTATTGCGGATCGTTTTGCGGAGCCGTCCGAATGTACATGACTTTTAGCGCGATCGACGAGGCGCGCCTCATGAGTCCCTTGTGCGCGGCCAATATCTGCAAGCCGGCAGATTCCACTTCTGAGAGGGCTTGAGCTTCTAACTCATGCTTCGCGGCGACCGTCGCCAGAAATGGAGTGGCCTGCCAGATCAGAAGTGCATTTCCGGAAGCCCTGGCCACGACCACCGGTCCCGGCGGACTGGCGAGCGCGGACGTGACGGTAATTCCCGCCAGCAGGACGAGGAAAGCCGCCGTGGCTCGCTGATTCATTGTAGGGATAACCCTCCGACTCAGACTGCCCGAGCGCAAAAGTTCGCGTGGGGTACGTGCTCTCCCGCTGCTCAACCGCGAAAAGCGCCGTCTTATCCGAGAATTTGCTTACGGAACGTCGCCGCCGGCTCGGTGAATCAACGGAGTAGGACGACCGCTTCGAGAGGGCGGCTAGGCGACTCGGGGAACTGTTGTTCATGGCTATGACGGCTGGCAATCTTGATATTATCGAAGACTCACCGGATGTCGTGCTCGGGCGCGGCTGGTACGCTACGGAGAGCTTTGCGGGCGCTCGTTTCCGTTGGGCCAGCAACGATTCAGAGATTCTCGTCGTCGCCTTGCAGCCGGTTCGTCACGCAGTTGTGCTTACGATTGAACCTGGGCCGGGAGTCGGCTTAAAGCCCTTCGCACTAGAAATAAAAGACGCCGGCAAACAGCTGGCCAGGGTCGACGTGCAAGGTAAACAGTCGATCAAGATCGATCTTCCGCCAACCAGGCCAAAAGTTTACCGCCTGACTCTACACGTTGACGGGGGCGGACGAACTATCGCAAACGACACTCGAGTTCTAAATTTCCGCGTCTTCGACATCTCGGTCGAACGCGGAGAGCGAGACGTCTTGCCGCCGGATATGGAATTGGGCGCCGGCTGGCACCCAATAGAAAAACAAGGAGATGCGGCATTTCGCTGGGTTAGTAACGACGCGCAGGTTACGATATCGAACGCAGATGAAACGGCTCACTTGGAGTTGGATCTGCAGTCCGGTCCGGGCTTGGGAAACAAGCCGTTCGTCTTACACGTTTTGCAGAAGGCCGGAGACGATACGAAATCGATCGCGGACGTTCAAATCGCTCACCGGCAACGCGTGGATATTCCCGTGCCGCACGGCGAGCGCGTCGAATTGATTCTGCGCGTGGATGCAATAGGTCAGGCGACGCCCGACGATCCCCGTGAGCTGAATTTCCGCGCCTTCCAATACCCCGGCACCGTCTAAGGCAGCGACCCTGAGATTTGCGCACATAACCCTGGGCAAAGCCGGGAGCCAGTGGATCAAAGATGTCCTGAGCGATCCGGACATTTTTTCGTTACAGCAAGGGCTTCGGCTTGCGCCCGGGCGGAATGTACAGCATTGCCGATTTTGCCGGAAAGCCGGGCGGTTCATTCGTTGCGCCAATCTATAACGTCAAGTACTCGGATTGGAAAACGTATGCCGCCAAGGGTGATCGCTGCATTGCCGTGTTGCGCGATCCACGCGATTCAATCGTGTCGTGGGCATTTTCTACTTCATACAGTCACGTAACGGAGGAGCACATCAATTCCGCGACTGCCTCAGACGGCCCGGGCTGCTCCTCTGCGTCTCTTTTCAACTAGGGCTTGATCTTCAGACCGAACACGCGGAAGTTCAACGTGCGCCGCTCGTGCGAAACCTTAGCGTTCTTGCTCTTGACGGCAAGCGTCAATACGGCTGCGTTTGGTTCCGGAGGGAGGCGAAGGACGACGTACGTGCGACCGGTTGCGGATGCGCTTTGAGCCAGAGTCGTTCCGTTTGCGCTGCGCACTGCGATCTGCAGGGGCGCGCCGCCTAGGCTCGGTCCCGGCTCAACTTCTGCCTCGAACACGAACGGGCGCGGCTGTGCGGCCGAGAGTTTCACCTGCGCGTTGTTGTTCACCCAGCGAAAGCTTTGGCCGTTAAACGTTTCGTACGGGTACCACCTTGCGCCGATCGCAATCGGCGAGCCGTCATAGACGATTTCGTTCTTGCAGTCGCTCGCCGCGGAGCCTAGCACCAAGCTGAGCGCCCGGAAATTCAAGACGTGCCGCGGATCGTGCGGCGTCGGAATATTGGAGCTGACGGCGTGCAGGACAAACGTTTCGGCCGGCGCGCTTGGATTCACCGCAATCTTGATGTATTGTCCAGGCTTCGCGACGGTACTCAGCGTGTCGCCGCGATTTCCGCGAACGCGCAGCGTGAACGGCTTGCTTCGCACGCCTGGACCCGGTTCGATCATCATGGCGACCGTGCGATTGTTGACGTCCGGACACGCGGTAACTTCCGCGTCGTTTGTCACCCAGCGAAATGTCAGACTCCCTTGATGTTCGACCGGCCACCAACCCGAGCCCAGACGCAGGCCATCGCCGGCGCGGACGATATCATTTGCTCCGGATGGGGCCGGCGTCGGCCCTGCGGGCGGACCGCCGCAACCGGCGATGAAAAGTGCTGCGCTGATGAGGCTTGCCAGCCGCGCGGGATGAGAAGGCATTCTTTTCACGTTATTTCCTTATGCGCTCGCGAGGAGCGGAGCTTGAGAGGATACAGATTGTTGATTCAACCAGCCGGCGCTCAGTAAGCGCAGACTCAATTGGCGTTTGTCGGAGGACGTCCCGAGCTTGGCTAAGACGAAGCTTTCAGACGCCACGAGTGTGAAGACAGGACAACCCACCGAGGGCGGGACCGTGAAACGAATTTCAAACTTGCCTGGTGATAGTTCTTCTTCGGCCAGCAGATGCTTGCCGAAGAAAACCTGGACCCTCTGTTTGATGAGGCCCGGTACTCCGCCTGGCACGACCCCCGCAATGAACGCTTCGCCGGACCCTTCGCAGAGCATGACCCGCGCGCGCGGCGCCATCCAGCCGTCCCTGTGCCAGGCTTGGCCGTACGTCGTCGCCTTGGTGATGAAGAAGAAAAAGAAACGCGTCACGAGCTTTCGTGCTGCGGTCCGCAAAAAACCGAGCCATTCGGGCCATCGATCGATCGCTTTTACGGCTTCGCGTTCGTACGTCACAAAACCGTAGGTCACAAAACCCGGGGGAAGAAGCGATCCGCAGTGGGCTCGAAGCATGCGCCAAATTTCATGCGCCCGCGCGACGCCGCCGGCGGATGTTTTGGCGGCCTCGTATTCGCGCAGCGAACCCATGTACTCCTCGAGGCGGACGAACTCGTACTTCTTGCCTAGCCGGATGAGAATCTCCCAATCCATCACGAAGTTCAGATCTTCGCGCAGCGGACCCACTATTTCCAACGCCGATTTTCTGAAGAAAACGGACTGCTGCAGAATATAATCGGAAAGATAAACCAATTTCCAGAGATCGAAATGTTGGGTGTATGGAAAACGCTCCTTGACGTTGCTTTGGGCATCGATGAGGTAGCCTTCGCCGTAGACGACGGCAGCCTCAGGATTGGCTTGCAAAGCTGCGACGGCTCTTGAAACAGCTCCGGGCAAGAACACGTCGTCCGAGTTTAGCCACGCCACGATCTCGCCTCGGGCCATTGCGAAGCCTTTGTTAATAGCGTGCGTTTGTCCGTAGTCTGGCTCGGAAATGTACGTCAGCCGACTCAGATACGGTTTCACGACTTCGGCGGTTTGATCCGTGGATGCGCCGTCAACCACGATGTACTCGACGTTCGGATAGTCCTGATCCAGAACGCTGTCGATTGTCTCGCGAATGAATTGTGCCTGATTGAACGAGGGCGTGACAATGGTCACGAGCGGAAGGCTCGGGTCGGTTACGTTCACGCGCCCTCTCCGCGTATCGCAGCGTGTTTGAGCCGGGAAACTTCAAACGCGAATTCTCGCAAGAATCGCAACCAGTGGCGCCGGTTTTCCAGCAGGCCGAGGCGTAACGTCAACAGCGTGCGGCGCGGCGACCCGCTTGGGCTATCGAAAAAATAATCTTTTCCTTCGAGCAAATAACCCGCGTAGGCGTGCACCCAATTGAACGGTACGTACTCGTAATGCTTTTGCAGCATTGCGAAAACCTCGCCGTATACGAGCTTACGATATTGCAGCGATTTGTTTTCGGCATGCATGCGCGAGGTCGCCCATAATTCGTTGACTCTAACGGGGTGTCCGCCGGCGCTCAGGCGAATCCACAGATCGTAATCGAAGGCCGTTTCCAAGCTCTCGTCCACGCCGCCGGCGGCCATAAAAGCCTCGGCGCGGATCAGCGTCGCCGGCTGGCATATGAAGCATTCCCGGCGCAGCGCTTCGCTTGAAAACGGGTGCGAAGGGTAGGCGCCGATCGGACGCCCCAGGGCGTCAACATGCAATCCCTCGGCATAGACGAATGGCGCCGTTTTTGCGGCTCCGAGCGCCGCGACGGCGGACTCGATCGCTTGGGGATAGAGCGTATCGTCGGCATTCAGAAATGTAAAGAACTCGCCGGCGGTGCGCGCGAATCCATAATTGATTGCCTGGGCTTGGTTTAGGCCGGGAGCGGAGAGAAAAGTGAGTCTTTCCGACATGCCGCGTGCTATCGCCCCGGTATCGTCGCAAGAGCCTCCATCGACCACGATGTATTCGATCGGGTGGTACGTTTGGCTCAGCACGCTCTCGACTGTCTCCCGGAGGAAGCGAGCGGCATGCAGCGTGGGTGTGACAATTGACACCAGACCCTCGCGGAAAGCGGGGGCCGAAGAGTGCTTGCGCCCGGCGTCGAAGCCCAAGGTCCTCCACTTATGTCGAGCAGTATACGAGCCGACGAAATCCGTGAGCTCCGGCAGACCTCGAGCGAGGCGTACGGCGACGCGTATTTTGAAGATCCCGCCGTCCAGCTGAGCTTACTGTTCGAAAAACGCGGCGGCGTTATCTTCGATAGAGCCGGCAACCTAAACCTTGAGTACCCGTATCCGTCGACCATCGGCTCGGCCCTGTTCTATCATGGGGCATTTGAGGGCGGAGAGATCGCTTTTGCGGCCGCTCTGCTGCGGCAGTGCGCTGAGCCGGTCGTCATCGACGCCGGCTCCAATATCGGTCTGCACATCGTCTCGTGGGCAGAGGCCGTACCTTCACTGCGCGGGTATGCGTTTGAGCCGGTCGCTGCAAGCCGCGAGCTCCTCCGGTTGAATCTGAAGCATCACCAGCTTACCGATCGCATCCACATTGAAGGCTCGGCCCTAGGAGCGTCTGTCGGATCGATCGAGCTGCGCGAAACCGACGACGCGGCTTATAGTTCCGTATTGGATACCGGGCGAAGGAACATCGTTGCAACCTACGACGTCCCCCTAACCACGATAGACGACTACCTCAAGTCGCACGCGATCGATCAACTCGACCTGGTAAAAATCGACGTCGAAGGATACGAAGATGCCGTTCTTGCGGGCGCTCAAGAGGCAATCGCGACGCACTGGCCGCACCTTTTCGTAGAGATTTCAGCGGAAAATCACAATGTCGATCCGGCGGCAACGGTCGCGCGCCTGACCGAACTCGGGTATGTAGCCTACGTGATTGCCGATGGGATCGTGACCGAGTACGAGCGTCACGACGATCGGTTTTACAACTATCTCTTCGTCCATAAGACGCGGCCCATGACGCTTCCGCGACCCGATTTGCAGCACGTTCGCCGAGCTGTCGGCCTCTACACCGATCTCATTCGGCGTCAACGCGCCGGCCTGACCCAACTTCGCGGCGATCTCGAAGCCAAAGACCTCGATATTCGCCGCTTGAGGACCGCGGCCGAAGAGCGCCTCAATTTGATCCGCCGGCTGCAGGGTATCGGCCGGATTGCCGGCGCCCAGATCGCGGAACGCAATCAACAGATCGACGAGCGCGTCGGGCACATGGAGGTGGAGCTCTTAGAATCGGGTCAGCTCGCCGAAGGGCGTCTGCGGCTCGTGGAGGCCCTCCGGGAAGAGAATGCCACGTTGACCATCCGGTGTGAATCTGCCGAGTCGGAGCGCGACCTGAAAACCGGTATGCTAGGGTCGCTGGAATCGCAGGTCAAGCAGCTTTCAGAAGCGCTCGCCGCTACCGGCGAAGCGGAAGCGCTTCGCGATCATCTTCGTAAAAAAGAAGAGGTCATTCAAGGCTTGAAAACCACCGTCGATCAACAGCGCGATCACATCGACCGGTACCTAAAGACAGCTGACGAGCGGCTGGAACTTATCAAGCGATTCGATGCGCACGTGGCCTACTTGCGAGATCAGCTGGAAGCCCTCACCAGGCGCACGGAGGCCGAGCAGGAAGCGGCTCAGGAACGCGGGCGGCGCGTTCTGGAACTCACGCAGTCACTCGAGGAACGCAATCGGCAGCTTGAGGATCTGCGAATGGCTTTCGAGTCCACAAAGATGGATGCGACAGCGAAAGATCTCTTGATCAACAAACTCGACGACTTCTTGCGGGCTCAGCGCGACGAAGCAACCGAAATGCGCAAAGTCGCCGAGGAGCGCCTTGTTGTCATCGAACAACTCGACGGGCTGGCGCGCGAGCGTTTGGAAGTCATCCGCTCTTTAAACGATCGTTTGAACGCGGTTTAGCCCTTCGATACGTCGGGGTGCTTCGATTCCTCAGCATGACAAGCAAGTTCAGGATGACAACAGGGCGTCAAACGAGTCGAGGATGTTGCCGCGTTCGTAATGGTCGCGGAAAAACTGACCGCCTTGCCGGCCTAAAATCTCCCCTACCTCTGAGGTCACTACGTCGAGCGCCGTGTCGAACGTCTTTTGGTCGCTGTACCAAAGTCCGCCATTGGCGCGCCGGCATTGGCCGACGAGCACGGGGCTTGCGCCATTGACCAGCGCCGGTTTTTGCGCGGCCCACGCCTCCAATAAGGCGATGCAAAGGCTCTCGTTACGGCTGGGCATGACGAACGCGGAACAGGCTGCGAGCGCATTCCATTTGGTCGCTTCGCCCACATAGCCCAACGCCCGAATGCGCTCGTGCTTGGGCAGCGACTCGCCGCCCTCGCCCGCCAGCACCAGCTGCAGGCGGCTCTGTGAGTGCGACTTCGCGTATTCCGCGAAGAGCTCGCACAACTCGTAGCATCCCTTGGACCCGTCTATTCGCCCGACGTAAAGTAAGAACGGGTCCGAAACACCGGAGTCGCGACGGAAGGCTTCGGCGTCACCTTCTTGCGCGGCGTGAAGCGGCACGTAACAGATCGGGCCGTTGGGCAGTGTGCGCGAAAAGCGCCGCTGCACGAAACTGCGCTCCTCCGGCGAGACGAAGAGCATGCCGCGCGGGCGGTTGAAGAGTTGCGACCAGGCCGGCATGTAGACGGGCCATTCATCGTGCGCCAGCGGAACGAGATAGGCGCGATCTTGGACGAGGGGCAAGCCGAAGTACGTCGTGGCGTACAAGTACGTAAAGAAAACAAACGCGTCGTAATTTTCGCGTTGCTCCCAGAGATAACGCAGCATCGTCGTCGAGTACGGGCCCTGCTCGCGCAGCCACCGCTCTTGCTCCTGGTCGCTCAGAGTACTCAAGCGATAGCGAAACTGCGCCGAGATCTGATTGAAACGCACTGTGTCGCGCGGCTGGTCCACGCGAAAACGGCGCACCGTGACCCCGTCGATCGCGTCGGCACCTTCAGCATAGACGTTTGCCCACGTCTGATAGTCGTGCGCGCACGTCGTCAGGACCTCGACGCCGTGATCGGCCGCCAGTTCCCGCGCGGCCGTTAGGCAAAAGGCTTCGGCGCCTCCGGTGATCTCTTCGGAAGCGCGCGGAACGACCAGCGCTATGCGCATCCGATGAGCTCGCCGACTTGGCGGCACCACGCCTCGGGTGCGAAGATCTCGCGCCGGCTTTGCTGCGACGCCAGAACTTTTTCGCGAACGTTTCGATCCATCGCGAGGACCCGCAGCAACGCCGCCAAGCGCAGACGATCGCTCGCGTCGTCAATCAAAACGCCGGCGTTGCCGAGCAATGCTTCGCTTGCGGGCGTGCGCAGCGCGCAGACGGGAATGTCGAACCACATTGCTTCGATCAGCGGCAGGCCGACCGTTTGGCGACCGGAGCTAAGCGAGCAGAAGACGCTTGCCGTGCGGTAAAACGCAGCCAATGCCGCTTCGGAAACCGCGCCGGGCAATAAGATGCGCTGCGCAACGCCGGTGCGATCGATTGCCTCGCGCAACCGGCGATGATACTCGTCATCGGCGATGCGTCCCACCAAAATCAGGCGCGCATTGAAATCGAGCATCAGGTAGTGGCCGAAGACTTCGAGCAGATCCAGCTGGCGGTTATGCTCGTCGACTTCTCCGACGAAAAGGATGTTCGTTCGGCCGTCTTGCAGCGCGTTCATCAAGGTCGCGTCCGGGGCGAGGTTCCATCGCTCCGGATCCGCGACCGGCGTGAGCTCGTCGCGATCGCGTAGCACGATCGCTCCGTTGGGCGGCGGCGTCCCCGGGATCGCTTCGGCGGCATATTCCTCGTCGGCGTCCTGCGCGAAGATGAGGGACTCGAATCCGTGCGCTCGCAGTTCGTCTCGCAGCGCAATAGCTCCGATCGCTTCAGACGTGCCGTAGGTGAGATGCGAGACGACTTGATGCACGGCATGCCGCTCGGGCGTCGCATGCCACGAAGCGTGCCGCGAGCCGGACCGCACTTCGTCCAGAATCAGTTCGTAGCGATCGAGCACTTCGCTCCACGATGCGTAACGCCGCACGTAGTCCGACGCCCGCGCGCCGAGAGCCGACAATTCGCCTGCCGAGGTTGCGTCGAGCTGCAAAAAAATCTTCTGCCAGGATTGTTCGTCGGATGCCAGCCAGCCGGCGCCCGTTTCGCGCACGGCATCGGCGGTCGGGGGGCACTCTGCGTGCACGGTGACGGGCCGGCCGGCATGCCACGCCTCCATCAATACGCGCGAGTAGCTTTCGTTGACGCTTGGCTGCATCAGCATCGCGCAATTGCGCAGCAGGCGCACTTTCTGATCCTCGCTCACGAACCCGAGATCGACGATCCCCGGAACATCCTCCATGCTCGTTCGTTCGCCCAGCCCGGCGCTGACGAGCTGCAGCTGCGATTCAGATGCGAGCTCGCGGAATCTGCGGTAAGCTCGTTCCAGCACGTCGACATTCTTCTCAGCCGATCGCCGGCCCAAATAGAGTGCGTAGCGCGAGTTTTCCGGCTCGAAGCCTTCGATCGGTTCCGCGGACATGCCCTCGGTTTGCGGCCACGAGATGGCCGCGCCGACGACGGTGCTGCGAGGAATGATCGCCGGGCCGTAGAGGCGGCGTGCGATCGCGTAGGTGCTCTCGCTGTTGAAGGCCAGCTGCGCGGCGCCCAGCATCATCTCGCTCACGCGAGGAAGATACGCGTAGGCCTCGTCGTGCAGGCACGTCAGCAGGATAGCTTTGTCCGGCGCCAGCCGCCAGCCTTGCAGCGTCGTGCCGTAGAGATACGGCAGAAAAATGAATGCGTCGTATTCCTCCGCGTGGTTGCGGATGTGCACGCCCATCTCAAACGAGTTGATGTTGTGCTTGATGAAATCGCGCGCGTCGCGTTCGTCGATTGGCGAAAGGCCGGGCTTTAGGCGAGATCGGCGAGTTTCGAGCAGCAATTGATTGACTGCGTCGAATCGTTCGCGATTGGCGCGGTCGACGCGAAAGCGGCGCACCGGCAAGCCGGCTTCTTCGGATATCCCCGGACGATGTGCGTTGCGATACCAGTCGGTATCCCACGATTCCGAGCAAGTCGTGATGATCTCGACATCGTGTCCGCGCGCCTGCAGACCTTGAGCGGCCTCGAGGGCAATGCGCTCGGCCCCGCCTTGCAGATTCTCGCCGAACCACGGCGTGACGAAGGCGATCTTCAATCGCTCTTACGCCGTTTGGGCCGCTCCATATCGTCCAGACGCGCGCGCATCGCGTCTACCTGCTCGCAGAGACGAACGTTCAATTCGAGGGAAGCTCGAAATGCATCGATCAGCATCGCATTGACTTGCCGCTGATCGCGAAAGATAAACGCCAGCACGCGCAAGAAAAATGCGCGCAGCGGCAAGATGTTAAAAGGAAAGCGCCCCAGGCTCGCGCCCCAAGACGTGCGGACATGCGACATCGTTTCGGCCGTTTGAATGATGGCTTCCATGTTCGCCACCGCGGTCACGGTGTCGGCGGTCAGCGATCGCACGCCTTCGGAATCCAAAAGCGACGCGGCGCGGCTGCCGGCGATCTGCTCGTTGATCTTGGTCATGAGCTCGTCAACGCTGACGGAGGGGTTCGTAGGAGCGATCATAGGGCGGTCGGACACTTTAACTATTCCGGGGTGCGTTACCCGCCGTGCGTGGCGTCAGGTTTTCTTGGTTTCGAAAGTCTTTACGTTTCTTAATCCGGCATCGCGGAAGGTCTGCTCCACTCCGGGGGCCTCATCGGGCGCCGCTTTGTAGGTGACGACGCTGCGCCCGGCTTCGATCGCGTCGTTGTAATTTTGGACTTGGTCCTCGGGAATCGGCCAATCCCCGAGATGATCGATGATGTGCGGCTCGGCAAAAAATCCAACGAAACGGTTATCGGCGCTGATATTTGGCACTTGCGCGTCGAACGTCGTCATAATTCCGGTCGAGTCCGTGATGATGTCGTGCGAAGCATCCGTGGTCGTGTGGCCTTGTCCGACGTGCATGAAAGTTACGAGCGAGTCTTCATGTTCGGTCGTCGGAGAGTCTTTGGTGATGACGGCGAGCTTGTCGCAGTTCATGCTTGGCTTGTTGCACAAGGCATCCTCGAGCTGCCCCGGATTGGACGATTGTGCGATCCCGGTTACCAAATGTTCAGCCACAATGATTCTCCATAGTGATAGTCCCGTCGTGTACCCCTCGACAGGCTCGGGGTCCTTCGATACCTCAGGATGACACACTGCGCCCCTCGATTCGTATATTTTTGCTGCCGGGATGGATGCGATAGGGCTTGGCCGCGCGCCCCGGTGTGCCGACGTGGGCCCATGCGCCGATGGTCACGCCGCTAAAAGTTACATCGTCGACCCCGGAGGTTACGCCGATGGCAACGGCCGGATAGGTCCCAGGCACCGCGTGCGACCACGCCGAGATGCTGCCGTTGGTAAATGCCGCGTGCATCGGGAAGGCGGGGTTGTTGCCGCGGTCCAGCTCGATTCCGTACGTCTGCGCCAAGGGAACCGTGAAGTTACTGATGCGTACGCCGTCCACGCCGGTGCGGAGTGGGCCTCCATCGAGAAGGATTCCGACCGCGTTTGTGCCGCCCGGCGCGCCCTGCGCGCCCGCCCAGAGATTGTCGAGCGTGACGCGCAGCACCATGCCGCTTGCGCGCGCGCCGCTCGGGCGCATCAGAAGCGCGGCTTGCTCCATGCCGTCGAGAATCACGTTCGTGCCGATGATGTCTTCCGCAATCGCGCCGTCGGCCGGCGTAAAGGCCAGGCCGTATCCGCAGTCTTGCAGGTAGACGTTGCTCATGATCAGCGTGTCGAACGAGCCGCGTGCACGCAGTCCGTAGGCGTCGGCGGCGCGGCGGTTCGATTCGTTGCAGTTAAGACGCACGTCGCGCAGCTCGATGTCGCTGTAGCCGGTTTCGAGGTCGATCCCGGCGCCGCCGGCGTGCGCGATGTGGCCGTCGATGTTTTCGAGTGTAACCTTATCGGAAGTCGCGCGGGTTAGCTCCGGCGCGCCGATTGCGACATCGTTGAATGTGCGTAGTCCGAACCACAAGTCGCGCGCTTGTACGAAACTGCCGGAACGCAGGTTCAGCGCGTAGCCGGCCGTGCATTGCGTAACGCAATCGAGCATCAGCGATTCAATCGTAAACCGCGATTGGGCGACGACGATCGCGTCGCACGCGGTGCCGGCCGTTTCAATCACGGTGAGGAAACGCCCATCGCCGCGCAGCGTCAACGGGACCGTGCTCGCGAAACTCAGCGCGGGGCAGCCGGAGATGCGGTAAAACGCGCGCGTGTGTGGAGCGTAGACTACGCCGCCCCCGGCGGCTATGGCAGCGTCGCGTGCCGCCGCAAAAGCTTGCGTGTCGTCGGCAATGCCGTTGCCCTTAGCGCCATATTGTAAGACGTTAAAGATCGCGGATTCGGTTTGCGCGCTTGCGTGCGGCGTTGTAAGCAGTAACGTGAGAGCCGCTATTAGCGCCCCTCGATACCTCGGGGTCCTTCGATTCCTCAGGATGACAATAGCGCGCTCACCATGACACTCAGTCAGGATGACAGGGGCATCTCGCGTATCGCTAGCGCGAGACGCTTGATGCCTTCGCGAATCTTTTCGGGACGCGCATTTGAGAAGTTCAGCCGCATGCCATCGGTGACGTCGCAATGCGGATAGAATGATACACCGGGAACGAACACCACGTTTTCTTTGGCCGACACTTGCAACAGGTCGGTCGTGTCGACGCCGGTGGCACGCGCCCATAAGAACATCCCGCCTTGCGGACGATTGAAGCTCACGGTTTTCGGCATGTGTTCCGCCAGCGCGTCATACATGACGTCGCGCCGCTCGTGATAGACGCGCCGGATCGTTTCGACGTGCTTTTCGAACTCTTCGGCTCGCCCCACGACGCGCGCAAAGATGTATTGCGTCAGCGTTCCGCTCTGCAGGTCGGCGCCTTGCTTGGCCAGGACGAGTTTTTCATGAACTTCGGGATCGCGAATGGCCAACCACGCCACGCGCATGCCGGGCGCGAGAATCTTGCTCCCCGTGCCGCTGTAAATGATCGTGCCGCTCGTCGGGTAGGAGATCAGCGCGGGCAGATTCTCGCCTTCGAAGCGCAGCTCGCCGTAGGGGTCGTCTTCGACGATCGGCACGCCGAAGTGCTCGCAGATGCGCACGATGCGTTCGCGGCGCTCGAGCGAGAGCGTGCGGCCGGTCGGGTTCTGAAAGTTGGCGACCAGGTAGACGAACTTCGGCAGCGGCTCCGCGTGCGCGAGAATGTGCTCGAGCGATTCGGGCACCATGCCGTTTTCGTCGGTGTCCACCGCGAGATAGCGCGCCTGATAGGCATCGAATGCGTGAATCGCGCCGAGATACGACGGATTCTCGAGCACGATATGATCGCCCGGATCGATCAGGATCTTGGCGATCAGATCGAGTCCTTGCTGCGAGCCGTTGACGATCAATATCTCGCTCGGATCGAACGGCGTCTCGAGCCGGCGCGAGAGTCGCTGCGCGACCCACTCGCGCATCTCCGGAATGCCGTCGGTGACGGTGTACTGCAATGCCTGCGCGCCGTATTCGTCCATCACCTCGCGCGTGCACTCGGCGATCGCGTCCGTCGGGAAGAGTTCGGGCGCCGGAAGTCCCCCGCCGAACGAAATGACGTCGGGCTGGAGTGTGACTTTGAGCATCTCTCGGATGGTGGAGGCGCGCATACGAGCGGTCCGCGCGGCAAAGCGCACGGTTCTCGGGACGGTGGCCATACTAGAGGCCTATTCCCCGAAAACGATCCCCCGCCCGCTAGGCGGGGCACTGTCGCAAGTGCCCACATTTGCCTAATGTGGTCACAAGCGCTACAATTTGCCGATGAAGAAGCGAATTGCGGGCCTCAGGCATGCCAAAGAGCACTTGAGCGCGCTGGTCCGCGACGTGAAAGAAGGGCATGAGTGGATTATTTCCGACCGCGGGGTGCCTGTGGCGCGCTTGGTACCAGCCAAAACTGAACCAGAACCGCTCGATGCTTGGCTCCGAAGGATGGAAGAGACCGGCATGATCGAGACGATGCCCTTGGAGCCGACGGACCTGCCGTTGCCCATACGCCTTGACCCGGCGGACCTTGCACAACGGATGCTGCAAGAAGATCGTAACGATGATCACCTCCTCCCTTAAGCGGTTGACCTACTGGGATGCATCCGCCGCTATCGAGGCTTTGATTCCGGCTCAACGTAGCGAGATTGCGGCAGCAGAAGCCAAGAGCGATGGCATAAATCTTCTATCCTCCCTGGCCTGGGCTGAAGTGCACTCCGTCATTGCTCGTTTGCAGCGGCAGCGCAGCATAACAGCTGCATTGGCAAACGACGCGCGCAAAGAACTCCAAACACGGCGGTGGCGCTGGACCAATGTCGTTCCGGTACGGACAGTGGTTCTGGAACTGGCGAGCAGATGGCAGTTGCGTGGCGCAGACCTCTGGCATCTTGCCGCGGCAAAAACGTTGCGGGCAGATCGGCCCGAGCTGAGGCTTTTTACATTCGATGACCGGCTTCGAGCGGCAGCCGAAGGCGAAGGTCTGGCCTAGGCCGGCATGGGCGGGCCGCTCGGCGGCGGCGCGACCGCGCTTGGATGACCGGTGAATTGGGTTTCGCGGATAAACGCGAGAATGGCCGCGCCCAAACCGATCGTCCAGACCAGCGCGACGACCAGCGGACCGACGGCCGGCAAAATTTCGGCGGCACACAGTACGATGAGTCCGAGAATCAACGCGCCCAGTGGCGAAGGCGTGGATTGCGGATGGACCAGCTCGAAGAGCCGTCGGCCGATCAACAAGCCAAGCGCAGCCTGGCCGATCAGCACGCCGGCCACGATCGCCACAAATTCGAGCGGGATAAGCGGCCAGCCGATGAAGCTGATCAAGAGCAAGATTGCAACCGGCAGGCTGGCGATGAGTGCGAGCACGCCGACCGCGGCCGAAAGGCCGGGGTGTTTCTCGACGCGATCGAGCGCGGTGCGCACGCGCACCGGAAAGATCAGGAAGATCAACACGACGATAAAGCTGTACGCGAGCAGCATCGTGATTTTCGTGGTCTGGGCCGCAATCGTAGACGCGGCCGCCCAGGGCACCACGGAGCCGAGTTCGCCGCCATAGACTTGCTGCTGGCCCGTGATGACGGATCCCGGACCGGTTTGAATGCTTCCGCCATAGACCGTTACGTCGCCGTCAACCTCGCCCTCGATAATCGCGTTGCCGCCGAAAACGGTGACGTCGCCGCGCACGACCTGATCCGGCGCGACGTCAATGCTTTCGCCGACGTACGTTCCGCCATGATCGATCATTAGCGTCTTCGCCGCCGCCGGCGCGGCCGTAATGCCGATCGCTAATGCAATTAGCACGACGAGAATGCCGTAGCGGTATGTCATGAAGCCTCCGAAGTCGATGCGAGATGGGCCGCCAAACGCGGGCGCACGACGAAATACAAGAGCGCGACCGCGGCGGCCACTGCAAGGTCGATGAACAGGACGCCGGCGCCGAATGTTGCAAGCGTCGGCGCACCTTGTCCGATGCCGGCGAAGCCGGTGCCGGCCGCATGCCCGAAACGAATCACACCGGCGGCAACCGCGCCTGCGATCGTGGCGAGGTTCGCACCGGAGATCATGAGGCCCGCAATGGCGGCAACCCAGGCCGCCGTTACATACAGCGCGACGAAACTCCAAATCCGATGTTCGCGCAATGCCGGCGCGGGCAGCGTTCTTGTTTCGGCCATTACCGCGAACGTGAAGTTTGCGGGCAGCTCCGGCGTCTGCGTGTTGAAGAGCAGCGCATCGACGACTTTCAACTCTTCCAACAGCAGCGCGCAGCGTGCGCACGAACGCACGTGCGTCGCGATCTCGCTCAGCTCGCGCGGCGTGAGCGTCCCTTCCAAAAAACGATCGAAGAGCGGTTCACACGAGGAGCAGCGCACGTGCACCTCCCCTTGCGGTGTCATCCTTCGGGCGCCGTGTGTCATCCTGAGCCTGTCGAAGGATATTTTCACGCTCGAGCATTTTTTGCGCCAGCGCAATCTTGCCGCGATGAATGAGCGTCTTCACATTTCCGAGCGAGAGTCCGAGCGTGCTTGCGATCGTGTGGTATTCCATGTTGTTGTAGTAGCGCAAGGCTAACAC
>Ga0102924_1000397_pt1 | contig 54291 bp, 56 predicted proteins | sample PaiPotPPM11metaG_FD_80116 | JGI IMG/M metagenome (GOLD analysis project Ga0102924, IMG submission 80116) | Iron sulfur acid spring bacterial and archeal communities from Banff, Canada, to study Microbial Dark Matter (Phase II) - Paint Pots PPM... ... | reverse complement strand
GCCGCCCGCAAGCGCCGCTGCTCCAGTGCCTGAAAATCTCGTCGCACTCCCGCTGGATTTCCCATGTGCGCACCATACCACAAGAATCCGGGAATGTCACTATATTATGCAACACTCAATAGGACGAATCACGAGCAAATCGGAATGAATTCTTAACTTAGTGCTTACAGGCGTCGGCCCGGCCATGAGAAAATCTGCCGCTACCCTCTGATATAATCCGCTCTTCGCGCATCTAACTCTCTATCCACCAATGCTCTTGGAGTTCCAGGGTTGAAAAGAACCTTAAGCTCTCTTTTTGTCCTCATTGTCCTCAGCACGGGTCTGATTTCATGCGGAGGTTCAAAGGCCGCCACCACTACCAGCGGCTTGACTTTCCGCGCCTTCGTTTCGAATCCTGTCAATCTGAACCCTAACGGTGGCGGTTTTCCGGCCCTGAACATCGTCGATGCGACCCAAGACCTGCTCAGTCCGTTTTCCGTTTCTCTCTCGGGGACCGTCGGCAGCGCCGGCATGATGGTCGAAAGTCCGAAGCGGGACCGCACCGTAGTATTCAGCTCCACGGGTGCCTTTGCTGCCGGTAGCGCTTTGGGCATTGTGGACAATGCCAAGGAGAGCGCCTCTTCTTCCGTCAGCCTCCCCGGTCCCACCGAGAGTATGTTCGTTTGGACCGACAACGCAACTCTTTTCGCCGCCATCCCCACTGCCCCGGTCAGCGGTCAACTTGCTGGTGCGGTAGTCCAAGTCAACATTTCTAATGCGACGCTCACCGCGACTATTCCCGTTGCCGGCGCGCACTACCTTATCCCAAGTCCCAGCGGAAATCAGATTCTCGTTCTCTCCGATACGGCCAACACGGTTACCGTCCTCTCCCCGGCGCTGATTAGCACGGGAAACGCGCTCACGGCGGTTGCCGGAAGTTTTGATAAACCAGTGTGGGCTGTATTCAGCTCTGATGGTTCCACCGCTTACGTGATGAATTGTGGGCCGGAGTGCGGTGGAACGACGGCCGGCGTTTCGGTCATAGATATGACTCAGAGTTCTCTAACCGCGACTCCGATCGTTCCCGTCGCAGGCGGCGCTACCAGCGGTCTTCTTAGCGGAGGCAATCTCTACGTCGCTGGAACTCCTCCCGCCAGCGGCCTCGATTGCCAGACCAGCCTCTGCGGAGTCCTCACGGTGTTCCCCTCCGCCAATCTCAGTTCAACTTCTTCAAGCACTTTCCAGATTACCGACGGTTATCACAACAACCTGGTAATGGTCCCAAATAACCAGTTGTTTATCGGCTCGCGCACCTGCAGCAACGTCATCCCCTCCAATACCACGCCCGGACGTGGATGTCTTTCAGTTTTCAACACTGGAGGAAATACGATTTATACCGCGGCGCAGAGCGGCGACGTGACCGGAATTCAACCTATCCTCAACCGCACGGTGGTTTACGTCTGCGAAGGCGGCGTCCTTACGATTTATGACACCGCACTCGACTTAGGCACTCAGCGGCAGCTTCAGCCCCAATCTACCCAGGTTACCCTCGTAGGCCAGGCCGTCGACGTGAAGCTCGTCGATTTTTGATTGGATTATTTCGGCCGCATCATCAACCGATGCGCCGCGGATTTCTCTACCGCTGACGGTGAGAATGGCAGCACAAAGGTAGAGCCCGTGTACCATGCGTTCCACTGGTCCATGTAGTAGGGGCTGAGATAATTTCCAGCGTTCCCTGTAACCACGTTCAACGTAGATGAGTCCAGGTCGGCAAGATCCGAGGTGAATCTTTCCGAAGGCCCGTAATCCCTTCCCGCAGCTTTCACGGTGTACACGCTCCCTGACTGCGATTGTTCGCCCGGTCCCGTCCATCGGCGCAGAAAGGGAATTCTTCCCAGAACCGGATTCTGAATCGTCATTGAATTCACACGGCCCCATTTCCACAAACTGATGTCTGCGGGCGCCTTCTTCGCCGCCTCTTCCACCGCCGCCGCGAGCATGTCGTCATAATTCGAAAACCCGGGTGGTAACCAGCGGGCCGGCTGATGCGACAAAACATTCTCCAGCCAAGCCGTTTCCATCATCCAGTGATAACTCTTCCAGCTCAGCTTAGAATCCGACCCATCCGCCGGAGCTGACCCCAGCTTCGGCTCGAGCAGCAAACGCATCAGTTCTGTTCTGGCTTGCGACGCTATGGTCGGCGCGGCCGAATTTGCATCCATCTGGCCATTCCAATCCCGCAGGATGTCAGCCGCGACGTGTGCCCGCAGCGAAACCGTCTTTGTCGCATGATCGACTGCATAGACGAGCTTGTCCGCCACGAAGTGGTCCAGTTCGGAATAAACGTCCATTTCGAGTGCCAGCATGTCAGCTGACGAAAACTTCCTGCCCGACGCCAGCACACGGTAAATCCGGTCGGTGCGCCACGGCGCTTCCCACTCCACGCTGATCGAATATGGATAGCCGTCTGGAGTAATGCGTCCATTCGCTGTCGCAATCAATCCCGAAGCTGGATTCAAGACGCTGGGCAGCTTGTCGAACGGGATGTATCCGGTCCACTCATGGGCGTTATTGCTTCCATCAACCGGAAGGCTGCCGTCGCCTGATGCGCGAATTGGGATTTTGCCGGTCGCTTGATATCCGATATTTCCATCGACATCGGCATAGACCAGGTTTTGCCCGGGCGCGTCAAATTCCGAAAGCGCCGCACGAAACTGCTGCCAATTCTGTGCCGAATCCACGTGAAAAAATGGATTGCGAATTCCGTCGTAAAGCGTCCATCGCAAAGCTATCTTCCGCGTTTCACCCGCGGCCAGGTCACTCACAATCGGACCGTGTCTGGTGACTTGCACATCGACAATCACGTCCGGTTTGTCTTTCACGTGAATGACTTCGCGCCGCACCTCGGGTAACCTCCAACCTTCTGGAGTCAGATATTGCCCCTGCCCATTAAACGTTTCGACATACGAATCCTCGACGGTGGGACCAACGTTCGTGCATCCCCACGCGATTCGGCGGTTGTGCCCCACCAGCATGTAGGGAGAACCGGGAAGCGTTACTCCGGCAATGTCGAAATCTCCCGCGTGCAAATGCGCTTCGTACCACAGGTTCGGCACCTGATGGCCGAGGTGCATATCATTTGAGAGCAGCGGCTTGCCGCTCGTCGTGTGCGCGCCTGAAACTACCCAGTTATTCGACCCCAGGGGAGCAGGGTTGTCTCGCATAAAAGGTTCCAGCCACGGTTGCAGTGGTTCGGGAACCGGCGTTGACGATGCCACCGCCCCCGCCGGCTTTTCCGGTACATGCCTGGCGGGAGCGCCGTGAGAACTAGGAGTGGTCATCGTGGGCGGATGGTCCCGCCACGAGGTGTTTACGTAAAGATCCGCCGTCAGCTCAGGCCCAATCTTGGCAAGAATCCTTTCTCGATTCAGCGCAGCTTTTGGGCTTGTGCTCAGAGTTTCCACCATCTGATACCCAATTGCGAGCGAGTCCTCGAGCGTCCAGGGCCGCGGCGAGTAGCGCAGTACCCGAAATTCCAGCGGAAGCCGATCTCGATGAGACTTGATATATGCATTCACTCCGCGCGCGTAAGCTCCGAAATGCTGCCGCTCTTCGGGTGTTGCTGCCTGCGCTCCCTTTTCAGCTGTCGCCTTGATCCCTAAGATCCTTTGCTGCCGGTCATGTTTCAGTGCCACCTCGCCCACAATTTCGGAGAGCTCGCCGGTTGCCGCCCGTCGCATTAGATCCATCTGAAACAGCCGGTCTTCGGCCGTAACATAACCTTGTGCGAAGAACAGGTCGTCCGTCGTGTTCGCGTCAATCGTCGGAACCCCATGGCCATCACGTGTCACGCTGACTGGACCTGATAGTCCGGCGACAGCAACCGTCCCGTCGATTTCCGGCAGCGCAGAGTACGCGATTGAGAAAAGCCAGATGAGCAGTGCGGCAAGGAGTAAAAACAAAACCAGCACGGAGACGCCGGCGATCCGCCAGACCCTCCCTCGTGGATGGGAAGATGTTACAGGAGGAAGCGTGTCGGCTTTCATGACAGATTTCCGATTGTAGGCTGCAGATTCAGAAATAACAATTTAGCGTCTTGTAGATCAACAGCGATCCCAAGGCCGGTAGCGACTCTGCATTTGGCCTCGGCTGCAATCGCCCAGTATGATCTTTAAGGTATGGAAATGATCTGTTCCAATTGCGACGCCCCCATGCCCGACGTCAGCGCGTTCTGCCCAGCTTGCGGCCAATCCGTTACTGCACAAAAATCCGCCGCAAGCGATCCCCGCGAGAAGATTCTGGGTGCGCTGGCTTATGTAGGTCTAATTCCGGCAATCATCCTTCTGGTGGTTCCGGCGCTCCGGAACAACCGGTTCATCCGCTTCCATGCGTGGCAGTCTGTGTTCTTTTCCGTTTCGTCGGTCCTCTTGGGACTCGGGCTGAGATTGTTATTTATTAGTTTTTCAATGCTGCCAGTCGTCGGATTTCTCCTGGCTTGGCTCTCGTTGGGAATCGGTTCCATCGGCATCGTTACTCTCTGGGTGGTGCTGGTGGTCAAGTCGGCACAGGGCCAGCATTATGAGCTGCCGCTGATCGGCCCGCTGGCTGCGCAGTTTGCATCCTAGGCACAACTCGCGCTGATTCTTTGGGACTTAGCTTCGAGTACACGATCGTAGCTTGACACACCCCCCTCCGAGATGGCATTCCTATTTACTTTTACCTTGTGCCTGGAAACTCAGCTCAGGGCCTGGTCGGGTGAAAAGGGGAGCTCGTGAAAGTTAAGGTTTTCTATCACGATCGATGTTTCGACGGCGCTTCTTCAGCGGCGCTCTTCTCGCGCTTTTATGCTGAGCGCATCCGCAATGATGTTGACTTCGTCTACTCAGGGCTGCTGCACCGGGCCGGCTCCCTGTTCAATGAGGCTGACTTCGATGGGGATGACAACGCAATCGTAGATTTTAAATACTCCAGCTCACCCAAGATTACCTGGTGGTTCGACCATCACCAGAGCGCATTTTTGTCGCCCGAAGACGCCGAACATTTCGAGCAGGACCAGAGCAGCCGTAAGTTCTACGATCCTGATTTCAAGTCCTGCACCAGCTTCATTGCCACCATCGCCGAGCAGCGCTTCGGATTCAATCCAGCTCCCGTTGCCGAATTGGTGCATTGGACCGACGTTATTGATGGCGCTTTATATCCTGATGCGAAAACTGCCGTCGAAATGAAAGAGCCTGCCATGCAGCTCACTATGGTGATTGAATCTACTCAGGACCGTGAGTTCATTCCCCGCTTGATCCCGCTGCTCGCGACTCAGTCGCTGGGGGAGGTTGTGCGAAACTCTCTCGTGGCGCCGCTTCTACCGCCACTGTTCGAACGCCACCGCAAATCGATCAATGTGCTGAAAGAGCGAATTGAATCCCGCGACCACACGCTTTTTTTTGACATCACTGATCACGATCTCGAAGGCTATAACAAATTTGTACCCTACTATTTGCATCCCGAGTCGATCTACAGTGTTGGACTGAGCAAGAGCAGCTTCCGCATGAAAGTCTCCGTTGGATCTAATCCTTGGGCGCCGAGCCCTCCTACCGTGAATCTCGCGAAAGTTTGCGAACGCTACGGCGGCGGAGGCCATGCTCGCGTGGGCGCAATTTCGTTCGACGTGACCCAGCACGCGGCGGCCAGCAAAGCTGCACGAGAGATCGTGGAGGAGCTCCGGGCCGGCGTTCGGTCTACCGTTTCGCAATAAGCAATTTGAGGAGAACCTTGCTTTGGCGTTTACACTGAATTCGCCATCCAAAGCATTTCGGTCGCAGATGCACTCAGCCTTGCACATCCAAACCGTCGCGCTTTCAACTCAGGAGCGCAGGCGTCTTCAGGCCTTGAGGACGGTAGCTTTGATGGAGTTCGCCAAAGGCGTCGCCGTTTTGGCGGCGGCCATCAGTCTCTATTGGGTCGATCCCAGTGACGTCGTAGGAGCATTCCTTGATTTTCTGCACATCAGTCCGGACCACCATCTCGCCCAGATGCTCCTGCATTCTGCCGACAGCCTAAGTAACGCTAGGCTGTGGACGGTCATCCTCGTGGCTTGCATCTATTCGGCTCTTCGTTTTACGGAAGCCGTTGGTTTATGGCGGGCCAGACCGTGGGCCGAGTGGATCGCACTTGTATCCGGCGCTCTGTATCTTCCCTTCGAAGTATTTAAGCTGGCGCACAAAGTCAGCCCACTCCATGTCAGCATATTGCTAATCAATCTTGCGGTGGTTGTCTACATGTTCTATTTAAGAATTTACCTGCCGCGTCTCGCAAAAATTGCCGCAGGCGTCCGTTAGAATTGCACAAGCACGTTTTCCTTCGCGACCGCATCCTTGCCTACGAGAAGACAATTCCTCTATACCGGCGTCGTTGCTATCGCCGGCGCTGCAGCGCTGGGCATGGACGGATATGTCGAGTCCTACCGTCTTCAGCTCAAAAGAATCGAAATCCCATTGAGGCGTCTGCCGGACGAGTTTGACGGATTCACCATCGCGCAACTCAGCGACTTTCATTACGAAGAACGCTTTTCAGCCGTCCCGATTCGCCGTTCCGTTGATCTAGTGAACAATCTTCATCCCGATCTGGTGGTTTTCACCGGCGATTTCATCACTGTGCCGCTCGTTAAGTTCGGCTCCCGTGCTGCCCGCGAGGCAGCGAAAACTGTGTTTCCTTGCGCCGAAATACTGCACCACATCCAGGCGCGTCACGGGTCGTTTGCGGTTCTCGGCAACCATGACGCTTACTCGAACCCTGCGTTGGTCACAGACGCGCTCCGATCTCATGGCATTCCTGTTTTGAAGAATTCGTGCGTGCCGATCGAACAAGGCTCGGCACGCTTCTGGCTTGCGGGGATAGACGACGCACTTGAGGCAAGGCCGGATCTGGGCGCCGCTATCAAGAAAATTCCGCCCAGTGAAACCATCGTTTTATTGGCTCACGAACCGGATTTCGCTGAGGAGTCGGCACTGACTCCGGTTGATCTTCAACTCTCTGGCCATTCTCACGGAGGCCAGATCTGGATACCCGGGATCGGTGCGCCCTGGCTGCCGCGTCTGGCGAGAAAATATCCGCGTGGCCTCTACAAAGTCGGAAACATAACCCTGTACACCAACATCGGCATTGGCACCATTCGCGCTCCAATTCGCATTAACTGCATCCCCGAAGTCACTCTGATTACCTTGCGGAGCTTATAAGGCACAGGCTCTCGTTGGCCCAGCACTCATCGGCTCAGCACAGGCCACGTAATTGCGACGCCCTCGTCCGTCTACCCCAAACCGCCGTCGTGTCACGCAATCAAAAAAGAACCAAACAAGCTATACAAAAGCACCGCCAGCACAATCAGCGTGAATCCGACATACATGCGGTCGCCCTCAACCGCGAACGCCCCGGCGGAGAAGACCACACGCGCAATTGGTGTCGCGATCAGAAGCAATAACCCCAGCTGCATAATGCCCCGCGGATCGCCGGAGAACGCATTTGGAATAATCTGGTGAACTGCCTTGAGTTCATCTGGCTCACCCTGAAATGTTCGATAGGTCACGTGCGCCCGCGGGTGTGCTGCGAGATACGGGACCGCCCCTCCGATCACCACCAGCGCGGCAATCACCACGCCAGCACGCAGAAGGTTCGCAATCAGCGCCTCTACCCGCTCATCATTCAGCGGCTTCACCGTCATTACAATCCTCCGGTCAACCCCTTGAACATCATCTCCAGGCCAAGCAGCACGATAACGCCGCTGAAAACCTGCCGCAAGAGTTTGGTCTGGGTTTTTACCAGCACACGCGTTCCCAGTAGAGAACCCATCAGCACGCCAATCATCACCGGCATCGCTAGTGACGGATCAATGTAGCCCCGGCTCAAGTACACTCCCGCGCTCGCTGCGGCTGTCACTCCGATCATGAAATTGCTCGTCGTGGTTGAGACTTTGAACGGAATTTTCATCGCCTGGTCCATCGCCACTACCTTCAGCGCGCCGGAGCCAATTCCGAGCAAGCCGGAAAGTGTTCCCGCGATGAACATCACGCCAAAACCGGACGGCACGTTATAGACGTTGTACTGTCGAACTCCGCTCGTATCCGGAAAGCTGCCGTTCATCTTCAGCTTTGTCGCCAGCGGATCAGGAGGTTGCTCCACGCTCGTTCTCGGCCGCGTCCGACGAGAAACGTAGGCCGAATAGAGTAGCACGATTCCGAAAATAATCGCGATTGCGCTGGCCGGCACTTTGACGGTCAAGTAGGCGCCCAACAGCGCCCCGATGGTCGTCGCGATTTCAAGGAACATCCCGATGCGAATGTTTGAGAATCCTTCCTTAACGTACGCCGCCGCTGATCCCGACGAAGTGGCTATCACCGAAACCAGTGATGCGCCAATCGCGTACCGCAAATCCACGTGGAAGAAAATCGTAAGCAGCGGCACCAATACCACGCCGCCGCCCAGTCCTGTCAGCGCGCCAAGAAATCCGGCCACCAGCGAACCAGCCCAGACCAGAAAAGTGAATTCGAGGACGTTCATTCGAATTAATAAGTCTGCCACAGACTACCAATCAATCTGCCCAGGGTTGCCGACATCTGCTCAGCCAGTCCCTTCCAAGTTACTTCTCCGTCGTCCGTTCACAGGCGAATCTAGACGTATGACTCATCCGAAGCTGGTAGAAAAAGCGGTCGCATGGTTGCGCCGCTATGGCTGCAGCGTTGTGCTTTCCGAGCAGTGTTGCGCCAGCGGCGAAACTCCAGATGCCATCGGCTGGAAGCGCGGCTGCCATTCTGTGGTGTTGGAGTGCAAAATCTCCCGCTACGACTTCCTCGCAGACAGAGAAAAACCATTTCGCGTAAAGCCCAACATCGGGATGGGATGTGAGCGCTTTTACCTTGCTCCCGCCGGAATCATCCGCGCCGACGAATTGCCTGCGGGCTGGGGATTGCTTGAACTCCGGGGAAGGGAAGTCACTGTCCTGCATAAGTCCGCCACCGATCTCCGTTCGACGAGGGGCTTTCGTTACGAAATGAACCTGCTGCTGGCCAGCCTCAGGCGGGTTGAGGTCCGTATCGAGCCGCAATCGATAACCGATTTTCTCAAGTGGAAAAATCGCATGGCGGAATACAATCGCGGATCGATGCCACAAGGTCTCACTCCTCCACAAGAAGAACCTAATCCCTTCCTCCATTCTGAGATTCTTGACTGATCGAGGAATGTACCTTCAGGTGCTCTGGATTTTTTTATTCATGCTAGACTTCGTTTCGTGATGACGTACGCAAATTAAAGAGGTTGCGGTCATCACTTTGCAGGGTATTGGATACCGTTGCGCGGGTAGCCGATTGCCGGCAAAGCTTCTCAGTTCAGGGGAAGGTCCTTGCCATTCCGCGTACGGGTGTGTGATTTCCCGCTCAGGTTTTCTGGCCCGAGTAGCACTTGTACGAGCCTGAGAAGGAGTTCCGATGGGTGTCGCGCTGCACCAGGACGTATGCGCCGCTTTTTTCGACCGCTTGCGCCAAGCCCCGTCTCGTGCTTTGCTGCTCGATTATGACGGCACGCTTGCGCCCTTCACCGCCGACCGAGAGCGGGCATTTCCGTATCCCGGAATTCCTGAACTGGTCGCGAAGATCATGCGTACCGGAACCCGGGTCGTGCTCATCAGTGGCCGTCCAGCCACTGAGTTGTTGTTTCTGAGCGGTATCCATCCTCATCCGGAAATCTGGGGAAGTCATGGCTCCGAGAGGCTCCTCCCGGATGGTTCCTATCAGGTTGAACCGCCCTCGCCGAGCCACCAATCAGCTTTGCAGGTTACGGCACACTCTTTGCACGCATGTGGGCTTGCGTCGCAGATGGAGATCAAGCCCGGCGGAATTGCGGTTCATTGGCGGGGTTTGTCGCCAGAACACCGTGCGCCCATCGAAGCGAAAGTGAGAAGCTTATTCGCCTCCGCGGTCGAAGATTACGGCTTGCACGTGCTTCCATTCGACGGCGGCCTGGAATTGCGCGCGCCCGGTAAGAACAAAGGTGACGCTGTTGCCGCAATTCTTTCCGAAGCCGGATCCGAAGTAGCTGCTGCTTATTTAGGCGACGATCAGACTGACGAGAATGCCTTTCGTGCCATCCAAAGGTGGGGCATTGCAATTCTGGTGCGTACTGAACCCCGGCCAACTGAGGCAGATATCTGGTTGCGGCCGCCGGAAGAACTGGGTCGTTTCTTGCGCGATTGGCTCACAGCCTGTGGAGCGGAAGCATGAAGCTGCTGGAAGGGCGTCTGATCAACGTGTCGAACCGCTTGCCGGTTGAAATTAAGAACCGGGGCGGAAAGCCGCGTCTTACTGCCAGCGCCGGCGGGCTCGCCTCCGCACTCGATAGCATTTGGCGTCACCATCACGGGCTATGGATAGGTTGGGCTGGCCCGGTCGAAGCCGAGGCCGCAGTCCCGCTTCTGCAAAAGGCCGCGCGTGGCCGCCCCTATGGCTTCCGAGCTGTGCCGCTCTCTTCCCAGGAAATTTCAAAGTTTTATGCTGGGTTCGCCAACGAAATTATTTGGCCGCTCTTCCACGACATGCCATCGCGCTGCAACTTCGATCCCGAATATTGGGAGGTCTATCAGCGCGTCAACCGCAAATTCGCGCAGGCTACGGCTGACAGCGTGAATGGCAAGGACTTCATCTGGGCGCACGATTACCACCTTATGCTGATGGGCCATTACCTGCGCGAGACCGGCTGTATCACCCGCGCCGGATTTTTTCTGCACATTCCGTTTCCTGCGCCCGACATGTTTGAGAAATTGCCTTGGCGAAAAAATATCCTGCGCGGTTTGCTCGGGTACCACCTTCTCGGATTTCAAACCGACCGCGATCGTTTTAATTTCCTCAGTTGTGTGGAACGAATTCTCCCTGGCGCCTCGTCGGCACGCGAGCATTCTCACAACATCGTTGCCTATGAGAATCATCGGACCACGGTTGCGACCTTCCCTATCAGCATCGCCTTTGACGAGTTTGCGGGTCACGCCGCCAGCCACGACGTTGAAGCTGCTGCGAATCAACTCCGCCGCGAGCTGTCGAACAATTTCATGGTCCTCGGCGTTGACCGCATGGATTACACCAAAGGCATACCTGAGCGCCTCAAGGCGTTTCGCATCCTTCTGCACCGCTATCCCGAGTTGCGTCACCGCGTCACCTTCGTGCTGGTCGTGGTTCCCAGCAGGGAAGATATAAAGGAATACAAAGCGCTTCGCAGGGAAGTTGAGCTGCTGGTCAGTCAGATCAATGGCGAATTCACCGACGCCGGCTGGGTGCCGATTCACTACATTCACCGCAATCTTTCCCGCAAGCAGCTGCTCAGTTACTATCGCGCGGCCGACATTGGATTAATCACTTCGCTGAAAGATGGAATGAATTTGGTGGCGAAGGAATTCTGCGCCGCTCAAATCGACGAACAGGGCGTCGTCATAATCAGCGAATTTGCCGGAGCCGCTGCCGAGCTGCGTCACGGAGCGCTGGTGGTCAATCCCAATGACCTTGCCGGAGTCGCCGAGGCCATTCATCGCGCCTGTGTGATGCCGGTGGAAGAAAAACGTGCGCGCATGAAACTCCTGCGGGATGTGGTCCGCACTTACAACGTTCAGGGCTGGGCGGAATCTTTCCTGGAAGCGGCCCTCTCGCCGGATGGGAATTTTCGCCGCAGCACCGCTGTTGCTTCCTCGATTGAAGACAGCGATTTCCCGCTGGTTGCCTCCCCGGCGACCGAGGACCAACGAATCGCCTAGCCCGATCACGTGAAACGATCGCGTAATATGTTCCTGGGTTATTGTCGCGTTGCGATTCCGAGTTTCTTTCCGTTTCTTTTTCTCTTCGCTAGCTCCTTCGCCGAATACATGCTTCCGCGGCATTTCTTCGCGCCGCACCAGCACGGGGCGGGATCATCCGGATCGCCGTCATAGAGGTTGTAGTCGTATGCGAGTTCCTCGCCCGCAGCGATGTTGCGAATCGCTCGGATAATTACCCGCCCTCGAATCTCGTCTGCTTCACAATTCGGATCGCAACAATGATTAATGAAGGCAGCAATGCTATCGCCATCGACCACATGTTCGCCGTCGATTAAGCCAAAAAGATAGGTTCGCGGGGAGTGTTCGTAAATATCGTCCGCCTGTGAATTGGTCAGGCGTGGGCCGGTGTATTCAGCGACGATCGCCCGCTTTCTTATTGGAGTGGTTGTATAGACGCCGTCTGCGTGGATCTGCGATCGCCGGATAACCAATGCCATTTATTGAGATTAGCATTGCGAAGCGGAGCCGCCGATCCGCTGCTCGCGCGTAAGCGCAGTTGGCCTAAGCTGCGCTAGTGCGCTCCTCAGCAGTAGTATCGTGCTGCTCAGTTTCCGGCTGGGCCTGCTTTCGCGGGACCACCGCACGCACGATTGCGCCCTTCTTTGTGGGCTTCAGCTCCAGGGTTCCGCCTAACTCGCCCATACGTTCGTTCATGCCGCGCAAACCCACTCCAAATGCCGACGGTAAGTCATCGCTGCTCACGTCCAGCATAGCTGGCGGAAAGCCTTTGCCCTCGTCTTCAATTTCCAGCACTACCGAGCCGTTTTCCTCGAACAAACGTATTTGCGCGGTCTCGCTCTCCGAATGCCGGTGTACGTTCGTCAAACTCTCCTGCAGAACTCTGAACAGTGCCAGCTCTGCCGGACGCGGAAGCCGTTCCAAATCGGGCGCGACTTCGAAGCTTATCTTGATCTGACTTCGGCTGGAGAATCCTTCCAAGTACCATTGGATTGCCGACGTCAGACCCATCTCCTCGAGCATCGGTGGATACAACAAGTACGCAATTGTCCGCACTTCTCGTATCGCTTCTTCTGAGAGTTTCACGCATTGCGCGACCTTCGACAGGGAATGAGCTTCGCTGGATGGTAGTGAGAGCTGCACCGAATCCAAATTAATTTTGAGCATGGCCAAACACTGACCCAGACTGTCATGAAGGTCGCGGCCGATGCGCTTGCGCTCTTCATCCTGCGTGCGCAGCAAGTGCAGTGACAGTTTGCGCAATGATTCCTCGGACCTGTTCAGCCGCTTCTCGGCATTCCTTCGCTCGTTTACTTCTTTCTCCAGGTATGCGTTCGCTCGTTCCAAATCCTGGTGAGCACGTTTTTTCTCAGTCAAGTCGCGCGTGACTTTGCCGAAGCCCAACAACCGGCCGCTTTCATCTTTGATCGCCGTAATGATCACATTGGCCCAGAACATCGAGCCGTCTTTTCTAAGCCGCCAGCCTTCGTCTTCGAACCGCCCTTCTTCGGCCGCAATTTTCAGTTCCCGCGACGGTTTCTCCGCCTTCAAATCCTCTGCCGGATAAAACACCGAAAAATGCTGCCCAATAATTTCCCAAGGTTTGTATCCTTTAATCCGTTCGGCCCCAGCGTTCCAGGTTGCGATGTTGCCTTGAGGATCCAACATGAAGATAGCGTAGTCACGCACTGCTTCTATAAAGAGCCGGAATCGTTGTTCGCTCTGCAACAGCGCGGCTTCGTTCTGTAACGCCACTGCTTGATGCTGCAGCAGGCTCACGCTGCGTAGCCGGTCCTCTTCGCGGGACATCGCCGGAAAACTCTCAGAAGGGAAAACGGCTGAATGCTCAGCGCAGATTTTCAGAAACGCTTCCGTATGCTTCGCGCTATTGAAGCCGGAGATGGGATACGCGCACAGCAGTGAAAACGAATGCTCATCCGCCAACTGGTTCCAGAGTTGTTCCAGGCGCAAAGCAGCCTCGTAATTTCCTGTCGCCCACAGGATATTCACCATTTCTCCGAAGGCGGCAACCCGTCGTCGGTCTCCGACCACGCTCGAAGCCGCAAGCGCAAGAGGAGCGCCAATGACCTCTTTGAAACGTTCTTCGTCCGGAAAGCCATCCACCATGAACTTGGATAGAGTCTCGGTCGCGTCCAAAGCCAGGAACCGCCCCTGACGCGCCGCCTGGCCGATTTCCAGCCCGCGTTGCTTCAGCACCTGTTCAACGCCCTCCCGATGCGGTCCCGTTGCGATCAATACCGCCGCATCGCCGGCCGCCAGCGCGGAGCCTACGAATCCGCTCACGGCGTCAACCAGGAATTTATCATCTTGGTAGAACTGGACAACGTGCTCATTCTTATAGCTTGTCGCGGACGAAACGCTTTCGCTGGTCTCAGCAGAAGAAGTAGAAGGTGAACTTGACATCAGATTTCCTCGTTCTCTAAAATAGCCGGCCCGTTCAACGAAGACTGAAGAGGAACAACTAAGGACTAAGTTCGTTAAGGGCGTACAGTTAACGCCTTAATCGTAAGACCCGGCTGGAACGCACGTCTATACAGGAAAGCCTGTAGTGGCCCGGCTCCAGTGTAACAAGAAGGGGACGGTCAGGGAGAAACATGGGGCCACCAGACGGGTCGCCCCATATTTAGAAGATGGTAGCCGACTACTCGCGAGATCTCTTTGCTCCGAACAAGTCGGACATGGCGTTCACGCTGGCGTCACAGGCATGGTTCAGGCAGGGTAGCCCGAAAGCCCCTTCCAAAGACTTCAGCAAGGAAAAATGGGTGTAAAACTGTCCGCTTTGAACGCCGTGAACCCCGTAATTCGTGTCCACGATTGTCAGCACCTGGTTAGTATTCGGCGCTTGGCTGTAGTCGTTTTCGTCCCATAGCACCACGATCGCGTTATTCCCGCGCCGCCATGCAGAAGAACCTTTGATCGCCGTTACCAGCCGTTGTACGGTCACGTCTCCCAGGTAGATAAGCGCTGGATTCAGCCCGGCCTGGCTTCCATCGCTAACCGGATCGAAGTTGCAGAAAGCCCCGGCATTGCCGCGACCGTGTTGGTCGTTGCACTGGTTCGGAGCAATGAAGGAATAGCTAGGGACGTCCCCCGAACCGAGGTCGGCATAAAGCGTTTCGAAACCGGCAACATTCTTTAGGCTGCTATGCCGGTTCGTTCCTGCCTGCACACTGGAAAAATACGCAAACGGGTTGTGCTTCACCGCGTACAACTGCACAACATCGCTAGATGAGAGAGGTGGGTTCAGGGTTGGAAATATCTGACCGAAGTCAGTATTGTTGGTGTAGAAGCCGTCGCTGTAATTGACCTGGTCCGCGCCACTGACCGGCAGACTTTCTTGGTAGCTCTCCCAACTCCTGTGGGCCGCTACCAGTTGATCGGCGATGGTGATGCCCAGGGTATCAGCGGAAGAAGGAAACGACGCGGTGCCATTAATGTTGATATCTCCCGGAGGTCCGCTGGTTTCGTTGCTGTAGTCGATGGCCGGCGTAGCAGCGTCTGTTCCCGTTCCTTCAATCGGGCAGATCGCGGTCGCCGTCGCTTCCAGCGACGGCGTGCCTGTCTGAAGATTGGGAATACAACTCGGGTTGTGCCAGTCCGGTGAGTTGTCATCCAACACCCCAAAATTAGAACCGCCCACCACTTCCAAGTAGTTAGTCAAGCTCGGGTGTGCTATTGCAAAATAGTTGGTCGCGGTATTGGCCGACGCCGCGTATTGGTTAATGAAGGGCGCATTCGGATTGCCTACTATCTGCCCGTAGCCATGGTTCTCCATCATGATCACGAATACATGGTCGAGATGGGGAACTCCCTTTGGCACCGGCCCTTCGGCGGCGAAGAGAGTGCTCGTGAAAGCAGCAGCAAGCAAAGAAAGAATTGCCTTTCTTGTCATAAATTCACCTTTTTCCAGGAATGAGACTTCGGGCGTCGTGCAGTGGTCTCGGCCCGCTAGCTGCAAACCTTATCAGCCGAATCGTGAGAAGAAAGTTAGGGGAAAGTTAAGGCTCCATGAATTCCGAGCAATCAAGGACTTTGAACGCTCATCTAAGCTCGACTGTCGTCGAAGAGGCTTTAAGCTCGCAGCCACTGGCGGTCGAATTACATCTTTGATTTTTTTGTACTGTGTGCAGGTGGAGTTTTCTCTGTTGCTATCGGCTGCCCTTTCCCCCTGCTCAAGAAGCTGTTAGGATATTTTCTGTCGCAAGCGGCAAATTCCGCACCAGTGCTGGATTTTTCATTCCATCGATTTGGCGAGTGGGGACGTAGTTCAGTTGGTTAGAACGCTGCCCTGTCACGGCAGAGGCCGCGGGTTCGAGTCCCGTCGTCCCCGCCATTCCTTTGAATGGTTTACACAGACCCACCAAAAACAATCTGGGTCCGTTTGGGTCCAATAAGCTCCCTCGACCGAGCAAGCACCGTATTCCTCTTGTCCGAACTATTGGGTTGTATGAGCGGTCGCTGTGAACCTAGTGGACCAGAGTTGACTTGCTTGCCGATAGCACGCCCCCTGGCAGAATGGCATCCACCAGCTTTCCTTGTGCCAAGCGCTTGCTCGTTGTCGTTGCCTGCAGATACTTGTTGGTTACATGCAGATTTGCATGGCGCAAGTAATCCCGGATCATGAGTTGGTGTTCGCCCATCTCTGCGAGCATGGATCCCACCGTGTGCCGAAATGTGTGCCAGCCCACTCCCTTGATGCCGATCTTCCTGAATGCCGGTTGGATCTTCTTCTTCAACACCGAAGCCAGGTCGAGTGGTTTGCTTCCTTTCAGCCTTTCGGAGGGGAAGACGAAGTCGGTCGGCTGGTTGTAGAGACTTTGTGATCTCCATTCCAGCAAAGCGTGCTTCAGACTCGCATGCATCGGCAACAACTTGGCAGATGCTTCGGTTTTGGTGCTCTTCAGGTGTCCGCCGCGACGCCAGTAGTACGAATGTTGGACACTGAAGTTCATGTTGTCGAAATCGCAGTCTAACCAGCGCAGTGCCCCAAGTTCGCCTTGACGTATTCCTAAGGCACCGTCTACAAACACAAGGAGCTGGTCGCGAAACTCCAGTTGCGCCAGCCCCAGCTTGACCTCTTCCGGTGACAACACAAGGGGCGATCTCTGACGCTTCGCACTGACGCGTACGCCAGTGCTCGGACCTCTCTTTCCCCCTGTTCCAACCGGTATGCCTGAGGAAATTGGATTGTGGCCACAAAACTCCCAGCGCACGGCGTGTGAGAACACGGCCGACATGACGGCCTTTAGCTTGGCTTTGGTCCCGTCCGTCACTTCTGTCGCTCGTAGCCAACGCTCCACTTCGATAGTTTTTATCTCTTCTAAAAGGAACTTTCCCCATCGAGGGAGAATCCGATTCCTGGCATACACCAGATAGGCGTCCTGCGTGGATATCGCCTTGAGAGGGAGTTCCTCCCGACAATAGTGTTCCCAAAGAGTGTTCAGTGTTGTTTTCTGTAGGTTTTTGCGCGCGGAATGATTGTTGATTGTTAAGCGAAGAGCGTCCGCCGCCGCGCATGCTGCTGATTCGTTTGGATATCGTTCCAAACTTCCCAACTGCACCTTGCGACGTATCGGTTTTCCCGTGATGTCGTTTTCCCACCACCGGTACACCCATACTGCAGAACCCCTCTTTCGCTTTTCGACTGAGAGACTTCCTTGTTGGTAGCGAGTCCGTCTAAACAAAGTTCCTCCTCTGTTTAAACGGCACTGACAGCCCAGTCCAGAATAATGCAGTGCTGCCCAACGGTCGAGAGGCATTTGTCAGCATCTGTCAGCACGCTCGCTCGGCTCGTCAACTCGCGATCTCATCCAGCCATTCGTTAAGAGCTGAAGCACGAAATCTCCAAAGTCTGCCGACCTGGACGCCCGGTATCGAACCGATCCGAGCCTTCGTTCGGAGAGTTCTGGGGTGCATTCTCAAGAGTTTCGCTGCTTCGTCCGTGTCGAGCGGTGCTCGACTTGTTGATGGTGTGCCACGATTTGAGTACGGAAGAAGTAAGAAAGATATGGCAACCCGTTTTGGATTAGGTGGCTCGTTCGCCGGCCGCCTACACAATCGAGGGACAACCGATTCTGGGCAGTATGCCGGCTCGGCATTGGTGGGACGTGGAGTGGAGGAAGCAGAACCATCAAGCAGTTTTTAATTTTGACCAGCGGCCGGGAGCGAGTTCAAACAACGCGTGGTGGACGGGAGATGCGGGGCAAGTGGCGTGGTTCCTTTACGGATACGAATCGTTGTGGATGCCGGCGTCTCTGCTCGAAGATGATTCGCAGCAGCGGCTTGCGCAGGCGCTGTTTGCCGGTTCGCGCCACAAAGACATCGAGTTGCATTTCAACAAAGGGCTGGCGGGAGGGCCGCGCGAGGCAATGGAGGTGACACGCGATACAGCGACGAACCCCGCAATGCTGAATGCGTTTGCGCTGGCCATCGTAGGCGACGCAGGCGGCGGATATCCCGGCGTCAGCGGCCATCAGCCGGATGTTGAGGCCGGACGAAAATCTCGGCAAGAGATCCACAAATGCGTAAATGCGTTGCGCGCGATCGTGTCCGATGACGGAGCGTATGTTTCGGAGAGCAATTTTTTTCAGGAGAACTGGCAGCAAGCGTACTGGGGAAGCAATTACGCACGCCTGGCGTCGGTAAAAAAGAAATACGATCCGACAGGATTATTTTTTGTGCATAACGGCGTGGGCTCGGAAGAGTGGAGCGAGGACGGGTTTGCGAGGAAAGCTAGGAGTTAATAGTCGAAAATCGACAGTAACGGCGCGGCGAAATACTCGCAAGATGGAGAAGGCCTTGTGGATGAGCCAGGGAGACTCAATGAGGCAGTGCTGCAGCACATGGAAACTTCGCCTTCTGGCCGCTCCGCGCCACTGGCTACAGAGCTCGGCTATTTCGATCAGGCCCATTTGGCGAATGAGGTTGCGCTGTTCGCCGGGACGAGTCCAGAACAAATCATTCCCGCATCGTGTGGCCGATTTTTCCAAGACACGCTGCGAATGAGCTTATAAGCTCGGCGTCGCACATTCGCATGCAAAGGCCAGACATGAAGCGCGCAGCCATCGGCGTTCGAATGCATTCCGGTTGGGGAGCGCTGGTTGCCGTCTCAATCAGCGCCGGCACAATGCAGGTAATTGAGCGGAGGCGCTTCGCTATCGCAACTCCTGGAACCGGAGGGAACCAACCCTACCACTTTGCGGGGAATCTCGAACTTCCAGAGGCCGAGAAGTTTCTTGGAAACTGTTTTGCGGCCTCAAAAGGCCTCGCCTTGGCGGCTGTCCGGGACGTAGTCGGCGAACTGTGTGGACGTGAATATTTTGTCGTAGGTTCTGCCGTCCTGCTGGCTTCAGGTCGCCCACTGCCGACTCTTTCGAAGATCCTCGCCTCACACGCCCTGATTCATGCGGCAGAAGAGGAATTCTTTCGCGAAGCCTTTTCGAAAGCATGCGAGCGTCTAAACCTTTCTGTAACCGGGTTTCGAGAGCGTATTCTCGACGAATGTGTCCAGTCAACGTTCGGCAAGATGGCGAATTCCATCCGGCAACAAGTTTCTACCTTTGGGCGTTCTCTCGGACCACCCTGGACCAAGGATCAAAAAACGGCGGCAATTGCTGCGTTGATAGTTCTGGCAAACAAGCAAAGGTGATTCTAGCCAGTTGTCGCTCCGACAAGGGCTTCGCCCGCCGAGAAAAAGCGGAGACCACCTTAGGAAAACGTTTGACATGACAAAAGCGGATATTTACCGGTTCATTTCAAAACAGAAACTCGGGGTGCTGGGAACCGTTTCTGTGGCTGGAAGCCCACAATCAGCCCTCGTGGGAATCGCCGTGACTCCTCAACTGGAGATTATCTTCGATACCGTTAAGAGTTCGCGAAAGTTTCAGAATCTGGTATCGCATTCCGAGTGTTCGTTTGTGATTGGGTGGACAGGCGAAATCACGGTGCAGTACGAGGGGCAAGCCCACCAGCCCGAACGAGCCGCACTGGCGCCCTACCAGGAAGTGTATTTCGCCAGATGGCCAGAAGGCCGCAGCCACCTGAGCTGGCCCGGTATCACGTATTTCTTGGTCCGGCCGAAGTGGATTCGCTACAGCGACTTTGATCAGAATCCGCCATTCATTGAAGAGTTCGCCTTCGAGGCAAATCGTTGAAGACTGGCAATGAGCTTGGCCGATCTGGGTTTAGGGCATTCGTGAGCGTCGTACCCGTTGCGTTCGATCTGCCATCTGCAGTGACTCGTATTCGTGATCACTTGAAGGACGATCAAACCGACGCTGCGTGAGCGTCTCTTGGCCAGCGGAATCAAAGTGTCGCCGATAAATCATCCGGAATATGTGCCCAGCGGTAAGGTCAACATTGCCGATCCTGACAGCTAAAAAATTAGAGATCGGGCATTGGGAAAAACGGGAACAAGAAGCACGGGAGAAGCGAATCGCCGCGAGATCAATCCAGAATCGGCTGAAGCCCACGCGTCCCTAGGCCTTGCGATGAGCCACCGCTGGGATTGGACCGGTGCGGAGGCCGAGTTCAGGCGCGCTCTGCAGTTGGATCCCCAATACGCAAACGCTCACCACTGGTACGGAGACTACCTTTCCATCAGGAGCCGCCACGACGAGGCACTTGCGGAAGCGAAGCATGCACTAGAGCTCGACCCCCTTAACCTCATGATCAGCACGTGGGTGGGGCTCCGCTACTACATGGCACGTGACTACTCCCGCGCAATCGAACAAAATCGAAACTCGGTTGAACTGGATCCGAACTTCGCTGCCGCTCACCTTCTGCTCGGAGAGGACTTTCTTGGGGCAGGGTTGTATAGCGAAGCTGTTAACGAGCTGAAAAAAGCAGCAAATCTGTCAGGCGACAGCCCACTCTATACCGCGCAAGTCGCCGTTGCCCTCGCACTCGCAGGCCGTAATCGCGAGGCGTTGCGAATTGCGCACGAGCTGGAAACGATCTCGAGGAAGCGTTACGTTTCCCCTTACGGCTTGACTCAGATCTACGCAGCGTTAAATAAGAAGGAGGACACATTCAAATGGCTGCAAGCGGCCTATGACGGTCACGCCGTTTGGATGGGATACCTCGCCGTCGACCCGATTTTTGACCCTTACCGCTCGGATGAGCGCTTTAAGGATCTTCTCCGGCGCGTAGGCCTACCCTGACGAAGAGGTAACGTCAGGAAATCCCGCTCTCGCCCAACGTCTAAAGCTGAATAGATTCCAGATATCCTGGCGGTTAGTCGGCAAACCTTACCTTACCGGATTATGGAAGGGTTGCCCGTGACTCGGGCGCAATCGCAAAAATAACGAATCAGTCGTCTCGGGCAAAAACAGCGCAGTTACAGTTTCCCAGCCCAGTTCCTGGTAGAGGCCAATCACTTTTCCTCCGGCCGAGTAGTGGAGTTCTTGCGTTGCAACGAATCAAAGTAGTGCTGCATTTTCTCTCGTACCTGCTCTTCGGTTAGGCCTTGATCGTAAGCGGGGGAAATGAGTGGCATAGCTTCGTTGATCTTGACCAGTACGAATGACTTAATCCTGGTGCGGCCTTCGTCGAGATTTCGCTCCGTTCGATAGAAATCCAGGATTCGATCGAACAGGGCTCCCTCAGTGACGACTGAGGCGACGCCCTTGAAGCGGTAGCCCTTGCGCACCATCGGATCAACTACATTGATCTCGGCCGACGGATTACGTCTTAGATTTGAGACCGTCGCGGGGGAGCGGATATCAGCAAAGACGATGTGATCGTCGTCCCATACTGCGGTCGTTCCTTTGGGCGACAAGTTGGGAGTACCGTCCGGGCATACGGTCGCGACGAAGCCGAGCCGCTGCTCGCTGACCAGCCGCTTCATGTCTTCGGTCAAGATTCCCACTGCAACCTCAAAAAAAGACGATTAGCCTCAGGCGGGATGCTGGTAGAGGCCAATCACGTTTCCTCCCGGATCGACCATACCGCCTGCGCCAAGTAGGGAGAGAACTTCATAGTGCCCTAGTCGCGTTCCAGAAATCAGAGGCATAAAACTGCGCGATTATACCTCGGCAAATGTCGGTCCGGGCGATTCTGGACAGTTTGTCGGCAACCCTTACCTTGGGATTACTTCAAGCTTGCCCGTCATCCGACCATATCGCCGCAACTCTCCCGTTGACAGTCTAGGAGAGTGTTGTAACCGCTCAGCCCCTACTGGAATACTTCGGGATCGACGAGCAAGGATTGGAGCCAAAGCTTGTAGACTCAGGTGTCACTCCATTTTTATGCGTTCAAAGAATAATTCACGCCGCTGTCAATACTTCTTCTCCCTGTTGGTATGCGGCGTGTTCTTATCGGGTGATCTCTCTCAAGGACAACAGGCTGATCGCCCAACCGATTCGCTTCCTGACGCTCCGAAGCCGAACCTCGCCGAGGAGAAGGGATTCTTTGCCCGCTGGGCGGCATTTTACCGCCAGAACTGGTCGGGGACGGCTGCTTCCTCGCCGGCACCAGCGCGGCGGGGGCTTCCGTCGCCGCTGGATTCGCCGCCATTCCCCAATGCGGATTGGTCGTATGGTGGTTCGCCGACGATTGGGGAGCCGGACACAAACAGCTATCCTCTGATGACCGCAATCAACCAGGCTAGGAGCAGAACGAAACTATATGGGTGGATCAATCCGACGCTGAACTTCAGCACCTCGGCCCATAGCAATGCGCCCGAAGCGAACGATGTCTACTCGAATCGTCTTGAGGTGAACCAAGCTGTTCTCTACGCCGAGCGGCTGCCCGATTCCGTACAACGCGATCATATCGACTGGGGCTACCACCTTACGGCCCTCTACGGCACGGACTATCGCTTTACGATCGCGAAGGGGTACCTGAGCGGCCAGCTGTTGAACGATCATCGTCAATACGGCTTTGATCCTACCCTCGAATATGTCGATATCTACGTCCCGCACATTGCGCAGGGGATGAATCTGAGGGTAGGCCGCTTCATCTCCGTGCCTGGGATCGAGGCGCAATTGGCGCCGAACAACTACATCTTCAGCCACTCGCTGCTTTACGCGATCGACCCGTTTACCGACACAGGTTTGGTGGCGACGTTTAAGCTGAACGATCGGTGGCTGGTGCAACTCGGGATTACCGCCGGCCACGACGTTGCCCCGTGGACGCCGGATGCGAAGCCTTCCGGTACGGGCTGCCTGAGCTATACGACCACGTCGGTAAATGACAATCTTTACATCTGCGCCAACGGCATCAATGACGGCAGGTACGCGTATAACAATATGCAGCAGTATGACGCCACCTGGTATCACAGGTTCTCGAAGACCGTGTACATGGCGACCGAAGCCTGGTACATGTATGAGCGCGACGTGCCAGCGGTGGCTGGCGCGATTCAGCCGGAAGCAGGCGCGAATGCTGCGTACTGCCTGGCTGGGGAACAGCGTTGCACCGCTCCGGAATATGCCATAGTCAATTTCCTGCAGAAGGAACTCTCGCTGCATGACTTCCTGTCGTTCCGCAGTGACTTTCTCGACGACAAGAAAGGCCAGCGCACCGGCTACGCCACCAGATACTCAGAGACCACGATCACGTGGTGTCATTGGATCGGCACAACCATCCAGATACGTCCTGAATTGCGTTTCGAGCGTGCCGGGGATTTGAAGGCTTACGACAACGGTCGACGGCATAATCAGCTCACCGTGGCGAGCGATCTGATTTTCCACTTTTGACCGGGCCGTCTCTGATCGCTGCGGATTGCCGCCATTCTAAGGCCGCGGAGTGGTCGTGCTTTGGGGGGACCAGAACACTGTTCACCGGGAAGACTTGTCGCGCTTGCCACCAAGTGTGCCAACGCGGTTCCGCATGGATTGTCGGCAACACGGAAGTAATCGGATTGTTTTCGAGTTACCCGTCATCTATCCAGAATCGCAACGAGGAATAAGACGTCGCAAACCAGCAGCTCGCGAATCACGCGATTTCCTTAACTCCCGAATCCGATCAAGTTCGTCGATTAATTCGCTGTGGATTGGCTCGGGAGGGGTCGGGCTTGGGACAGCCTTGATTGGGAGCCGAGCCTGTTTCTCCTGCTCCCGTTTACTCGCCCGACTCTTGGCGATTGCTACCTTCGCTCGTTCGATAGGGATTTGAGTGAACTTGCTCATTATCCGTACCAGCGCCGGAGTCGAGGCAGAGCAAAATTTCTTTTGCGGTGTCTTCCACGCCCCGACCCACAAGGAATCTTGCGATCAGAAATGACAACGAAGAGAAACTTGGATTACCCGCCCGCTCTTCCCCAAAATGATGTGGCACACGTCGTACAGTTCTACACGAAGGACGAATTTCTGCTCGACGGCCTTTGTCAATTTGTACGCAAGGCAATGGGTGACGGCGAATCCGCAATACTTGTTGTCAGCAAGCCTCACCGGAAGGGACTGGTCCAGCGACTGCACGCTTGTGGGCATGATGTGAGCGCAAGTCTTGAGGATGGACGCTGCGTAATCCTCGACGCTTCGGACACCTTAGCTAAATTCATGGAAGGCAACACACCGAACCGGCAGAAGTTCGTCTCGGTTATAGGTTCGCTCATTGAACGCGCACAGGTGAAATCTGGCGGAAAAAGTGTCGCAGTGTTCGGTGAAATGGTCGCAGTCCTTTGGGCAAAGAAAAAATTCAACGCCGCACTTCAACTTGAAGAACTCTGGAATGATCTAGCCAAGACCCATTCGTTCTATCTTCGCTGCGCGTATCCCGCCAGTTCCTTCCGAGACGAACAGAGTGAATCGTACACGGCGGTCTGTGCGAAGCATTCAGCCGTCATGCCCATTCCCGCCTAGGCGTAAGGTTTGCTCGTCATCCTACAAATGAACTACGCTGAGAGAGCTTCTCCGCCTTTGGTGAGAGGGTGCTCAGCGCAAGGGTGCGATGTAAACTCTTCGGAGAGTTGCGCCTGAAAATTCCGCTTCATTTCGTCTAATGATTTGCCGGAGATGGGGCCAGAAAAGTTAAAGAGCCAAGCGCATTCAGAGCAGCCCCACCCCGCGAAACTCTGACCTTCGACCCATACCAATCTGCGGGACGAACTTTCTTTGCCCTTATGAAGCATACTGCCCTCACAGCGAAGTGGAAGGACCGGCTAGATTCGCTTGTAACGGGGACCTGGAAGAAATAGGGCCGGAACGCGGCCACGCTCCGGCTCACCCTCGATAATTTTCGTGGGGAGGGGTTTTGTGCCCTTCACTGTAGCACAGGTTCTGTAACGAAATCGGAACAGTTTGTTACGGAATCGGAATATGAAGCAAAGGACCAGAACGTCACCGCCCCGGCCCTTTGTCATTTTCGCGTTGTGGATTGGTCGAAACTTAGCACACTCCATACGGATTGAGCGGCTAATCCTCTACGGTCGGAAGACCGACGGCGCGGGTGTTACAAATCGGAACAGGCTGGACTCGCTTGTGACAGGGACCTGGAAGAAAGACGACGGATGCTGCGATTAAAGCCGCGTGGTAGTGCATCAATGGAAAAGTTCCGCAGCCGCTTTAAGGCTCTTGAGAAGACGGCGGCTTCGTAGAACGTTATCTAACACTTCTTCGTAACAATATTTCCCGCTCAATGTCCCTTCGATCATATCTATCAAAGCATCGTTTGTTACTTTCAGTTGGTTCCGTGCTTTGGACTTCGGCAAAAGAAACGGACGCACAATTTGATGATTGCCGGTCCGCACGCCCACATAGAAGGCATTATTCTTGTCGGCCTGGAGGCGCCAAAAACGCTTTTCCTGATATTTGCGTGTCAACTGCGGCCAATCCAATGTGTGCGACGCAAACCATCCTTGCTTTAGCCTGTGGTCTCTCAGTATCTTTTGAAGAAATCTTTCATCATGCTCGCCAAACCTCTTCTCAAATCTGGCTTGAAAACATATTTCTTCGATTGCAAAGCCTTTCCCGAACTCTTCATTTGAAAGCACTGATAATGCGAATGCCGACGCAAAGGAATCTTTCGTGTAGAGAAAAAGGGAATCAGAATGAAGGCGAAGTGCATTTTGATAGCACTGGAATTCCAGTTCGCCGAGTTTGCGAAAGCTCATCTTTAACTTTGGCACGGTTTTTCTTTCAACTTAATCAGGGTGGTGAATCCTGATTGCTTTTTAAATGACACGCGTGAACGCAAAAGATCGTCTGCCCTGGATAGTCGTCGCGTTCAAATAGACCTTTGCAATCTTCGCAGCGTCCTTCCGCGCATTCCGGGGATGTGGATGTGAGAACTTTCGGCTCTGAGCCGGGAGCGAATTCGGTCCACTTCATAACCATAAGGGAGAGGTTACTGTTTCATGGTGCCGTCATCGTTTAAGCGATTAGCGAATGCCCGCAATTGAGTACACAGGTTACTAGGAAGGTAGCCGTATTGGGCAGTCTGCTCCATCATTCTCACGTCAAAACCTTTGGCACCGTATTCTTGGATTATCCCTAGCCCTCGTGTACCAAATCTGAGGAAGTAATCACTGTTGATCTTCGTGACGTAAGCATTTTGATCTTCAAACTCTTTCGGTGTCGTTTTCCCCGGCACAGCGGTAGGTGGGATTGGAGGCTGCTTCTTGGACCAGGATTCAATGTCAGAGCAGAGGGCCAATGTGCGCTTTTTCAGTGTGCTCTTGTCAGTCGCCACACCCTTGAGCAAAGCCGCCAATTGCTTAGGGTCGGAATTAGATGCGATCATTCCGAGCAATTTACTCTGGGTGTCAAGTTGCCCTTGCATGTACTTGAGATTCCCCTCGTTACTCAACTGCTCTTGCTGATGCTCAACGGCGAGTCTCTTGTTTTCCTTGTCCGTTCGGTCGAATTGCCACACGCTCAGACCCACAAAGGCAATGCCCATTAGGATAAACATTCCACGATACAGCGACTTGTTTTTATCGCTTGGTGGGTGAATTGTCATTTCGATCCCCACAAACGACATGCCGACGCCAGCGACCCAGATGCCAACCGAAATAAGAAGATCAACGCTACCCATCGCGCACACCTCCACACTGATTTCCGACTGAAAATAATCGGAAGATCATGCAGACGAGTGTACGTGCTTTAGTGTGGCGAACACAAGGCGAAAGCTGCTAGGATGCCGCAATGGATGAGGGTCGAAAGAGGGTGATCGGAATTATGGCCGCGATCCTCACGAGCCTTCACATGCGAACGGCCGATGACTTGTTCGGAGGGCCGCAAGGAAGCCCCCGCACGGATCGGCTCGTCTCCGCTTCGATCCAATGGGCCGAGAAGATCATGGAAAAAATTGACGAAAGGTTTGCTTCGCAAAATTAACTGTCTCACCGGACACCCAAACCCCAAAAAGGATCGCTAGATCGTGTCCCAGCTCTCGACAGCTCAATCGCACTTTTCGGGAAAACTAGACGGCCTATATCTGGATCTTTTCCAGCACTCTTCTTCGGGCCTCGGTCTCGGCCACAACCCTGCTCAGGTCCGCGCGCCGCGTGTCGAGCTCTTTTTGGTGTTCCTGCTTGCCGCAGGAACGAACTCTTAGACAATGGCTTCACACAATAATAAGGTGCTCTCGGTAGGTGCTGATCCAGAACTGCTTTGGCTCCGAAATGCGGCGTTGCAAAGTGCCGGGTTGAACGTACTGACGACTTCCGACGAAAATGACGCCCTGACTGAAATCCGGCAAGGTGAATGCGGCGCGCTTGTCTTATGCGATTCGCTTTCGGATAACGCGCTCCGACGACTTACGGAGACGTTCCGACGGTGTTGTCCCGCTGGCCGCATCGTCGCGATCACCAATAAGCCCGTGCCAAAGGCGGAAACTGCCGATACTTTTGTGTATGGAGTTGAAGGGCCGGAGGCTCTCATTAAAGCGATTCGTAATCAGTGAATCCGATTGTTGTCGAAACACCTTTCACTCATCTTGTTGTCGAAACACCTTTCACTCATCTTGTTGTCGAAACACCTTTCACTCATTAATGTCTTGGTATGTGTTTGGTGGTGCGCTGGTTTAAGTGCGCTCGCAAGGCCCCGCACTCCAGCTTTTCCACTACACGCGATACCTTTTTGCGCGTGGCAGGGTGCACGCGCTCCCCCCGTCCAGGAAAGGCTCAACTGCATGTTGCGCTGTAACATCGCCATTACACTGGCTGGGAGTGTGGGCGCTCGGTGTTGATGGGTCTGGGGCTGGGAATTGTGAAATGAGTAAAGGGAACCAACAATCTTCAAGACTTGTCGTGTCGTCCCGACTTAGTCACCGACGCACACTGGCGAGAGGGTGCCCTCTAACTATTATCGAAGAGCACCCTTCGGTCCCGAAAACTCACTTTCTAAGCAGCCACCTTGCTGTATGCGTCCGAGCCGTGCTGCTTGACCATTTTGTTATAAACACCCATTAGCAGAAAGGTCGCCGGCCACTGTCCCACGAACAGGGCCCAATCGTCTTTACCCACAATCTTCAAAATAGCCGAAGCCGTGATGGCTCCGAATGCCGCCGCTAGGTATCCTGAGCTTGGGATCTTGGACGTCTGCGACTCGATGGCTCCGGTGAAGCGATCCTCGGAAACACCTCTACGAATTTTATCTTGCATTGTGCACTCCTTTTGTTATTTCACTTTTTGTTTAACATAAATGGCGTCCGGTTGAATCAGAGATCAATCCAACCGAATTAGAATTTAACTATAAAGACCAACAACCCGGCCGTTAGGCCGGGCTTCAGGTCGCTTCTAGACTCAGGCAACTTGCCGAACACGATCTTTGTCACCCTTTTCGGAAGTGGCTTCGCCAGTGGAGGAAACATCGTGTGCGCCCGTGCGCTCCAAGACCTCCTTCGCTTTCTTTGTCCACTTTGAATCGTCTGAGTGAACGGACAGTAGAATTCCACCGTCTTTCACTCGACCTTCGTACCGCTTGGCTTCGTACTCGGGAATTCCCATACCGATCAGCGCACCCGTGAGTCCGCCCACTGCACCGCCGACTCCGGCTCCAGCCAGGGCCGCCATAATAGGTCCGGCAGCTATGAAAGGCCCTAGACCCGGAATTGCAAGGGCACCAATGCCAACCAACCATCCCAATCCGCCGCCCAGTAACGCGCCGGTTCCTGCACCGGTCGAAGCCCCTTCAGGTGCTTTGGTGTTCTTCTCATGGGCAAAGTCCTTTGTGCCTGTGTTGTCGGGAAACAACACGGAGATGTCTGTGTTCTTGAATCCCGTTGCCTTCAAGTCATCAACGGCACTCTCTACGATTGTGCGAGTCGGATAAATGCCAAATACTGCTGTCTTTTTACTTTCCATATTTGATTCTCCTTTTGAATGTCTCATTGTTGTGGTTTGATGTTCAGTTCGCTCGTTACCTTGTTCTCGCCTGCTACTTCAGCAGCCTTGGCTTCAATGGTTCGCTTTTCCTCGTCTGAACGGACGGGGCCCTTTAGCGTGACTTGACCATTTTGCGTAATGACCTTTACGTTGTGCCCATAGGTAGAAAGCGATTTGTCTTTAACTAAAGACCGCCTTATCTGCTGGGTGATCTCACGGTCGGACCGGTTATCTTTCTGTTGATCGGCACTCGGCGATGCCTTATTGCGGTCCTGAGAGTTCATCTTGGTGTTGTCAACGCTTGCGCCCTGTTGTTCAGTAGTCTGTGCTTGGCTGCGCGTCCCTGACCCGACGGTAAACATAACTGCCGTCACGATCAACAGCGACACCACCACACGTTTAGTTGGATACATTTTTGGCTTCTCCTATCAAAAAATAGATCTACTTTAAAACTGAGGTCGCCCGGGAAAGGCTCGCAGGAGCGTGCGCCTGCTACGTTAGGGAACGCCTCTGCTGACGGGTTTCTAAGAGGGAAAAACTTCAGATGGGCTGACTTAGTCCAGAGAATCTGAAAGGAGCGAAATACGATACCGCTGTTCAAACCCTAGCCCTCACCCTGACTGTTGTCAATCGGGGGAAACCTTAGCAAAGGAACTCTCCATTCCAGCAGTTTAGGATTAAATCGGTGCAAGCGAAATCAGCCGAAGTTAATTTCGGTTTGTTCGTTCGTCGAAATTTCCGCCGGAGCAGCTATTTTCGAGTTCTGCAATTCATCTTCCAGCTGCGATTGAAAACGGCTGCTGACGCGTTTGAGTTCCCCGATCCCACGACCCACTTGCTTCGCAATCTCTATGGACTTTTTGGGTCCGAAAACTACTAAGGCCAGTACAAGCACGAGCAGCATCCCCGAAAAACTCATGACAATTTGCCTTCTGGAACTGAGGATTCCCCATCACCATTTTCTTTGGCGGTCTTCTCAGTTGGATTCATAGCAGCTTTGAACCCTCGCAATCCATCACCGAGTCCTTTGCCGAGTTCGGGCAGTTTCTTGGGGCCGAAGAACAAAAGTGCGAGTCCCGCAATCACCAACAAGTGCATTGGCTGGAATAAACCTTCAAACATGATTCCTCCGAATCGGAAAATAACCAGCGAGCTGACCTGTGTCCGCTCGCTGGTCTAATTGTGAACACTTACTTGATTGTGCCGTTCATCCCGTCTGGGTAGAACCCACCGGAATGAGCTCCGCCGCCGTATACGATGTTCAAGACCTCGGATGTCGAACGGGGTATGGAAAGAGCATTGCCGTCCACGTCGAACGGATTTTGCTGCGTGGGTGGAACATCCTTAGTGTCAACCTTAACGTTGGGGACCCCCCACGTGATGACCTCGATCCGAATCGCGCCCGCGTGTTGAGCTTCCGTTGCCAGGATGCGGGCCGCCGCGTCCAGGTAAGTCTTGCTCTGGATCAAAGGCGCAGCTCCCAGATACGCGCTAACCCCGACATCCTCGAAAATTCGGCTTAGCTTCAGGAACTCCGCCATATTGCCAAAGCCGAAGCCAAGAGCGTCTAGGTTAATGGTAGGTTTCTTAACCGCGCTCGACCCCAAGGCTTTGCGAAGAAAGAGCACGTGTTCCTGCTCGTCAACGCGCAAAGCGCTGGCTAGATAAGCGATTTTGGAACCAGAAAAGTTCACCATCTTACCGCCTGTCGTTGGTCCGCTACCAGCCGACGAAGGAATGATGCCGCGATGCTCCAGAGTAGCTCCATAGGTTGCGACTGAATAGAACTCGGCTTCCAGGTACTCCAGATTAAGTGCGAAGTTGATAATGTCTGCATCGGTCAAAGTAGTGGTTGCGCTGAGTTTCTCGATGGCGCCGCCGAGCATAGTAGTTGCGGCGATGCCTATCCCAGCAGTTCCGGCACGTTTGAAAAATTTGCGGCGGTCGAAATCGGTACTGGAAACTTTTTCAAGCAGATCAGTTATTGACATAATTTCTCCTAAAGAAACAAACCAAAAGCAAGAGTTACGCTGAGTTACGCTGAGCTACGCTCATCCTGGAGCGACATCGATCAGCAGAGAAACACGGTTGCACTCAAGGGAAGGAACAGTCTTGAAAGCAAATGATTGGTTGCCAGAGGAACGCCCGCCGTTGGCTCAACTGAAGTGCGGAGTGACTTGGTTGGCGAAACTAAAGTTTCGACTGGATGATTCGGGTTTCGTTCAAGCGACTAGCAAACCTTTATTTCCCGCGTCCTGCATGCCTAGCTGCGTTCCGCAAACATCGAAGTCCACACCGCGCGAGAGGAATCCGCCCGATAAGTTTGTACGGTATGGACATTCAAGCATGCGCTGCATGTGGTAGGCTGCGATTGTCTAGTACACAGTCTTCCGTCGCGCCCATTCGGGCGTCGGGCTCTTGTGCAACGGATTACGTTCAGCAGGAGGGCCGCAATGGCCAGCGCTTCAGATTTCCACCCCTCTCAACAACACCATGGATCGCCCCATTGTTCCGATCCCGACTGTCGGTACTGCGAAGAACTGCGGGAGAGGCGGGAAATCGCCGAAGCTCCTGTATTATTTCAGGATCGCAACGACCTCGATAGTTTCACTTCAGTTGCGGAAGCCTCTCTGGAGTCAGTCCTCTGCACAGAAGAGTTGAGTCGTCGTCCATCGCGTCCGCCCGATTACCAGAAGGAGAACGCTGCCCTCGTGGCGCTATCCAACGCCCTGGCCGACTCGCCGCGTACCGTCCTTCAGACACTCGCTGAAACGATACTCGATGTCTGCCAAAGTGGATCAGCTGGCGTCAGCCTATTGACGACAGAGGATAACGGAAAGCGGTTCCACTGGCCTGCCATAGCTGGCCAGTGGAAAACGCACATTGGCGGCGGCACGCCGCGAGATTTCGGGCCCTGTGGCGACGTGCTTGATCGCAACACTCCGTTGCTATTTGGGCGTCTCGCGCGCCGTTACACCTATTTCCAGCCCGTTCTACCTATGGTCGAAGAGGCTTTACTGGTTCCCTTTTACGTCGAAGGCAAAGCAGTCGGAACGATCTGGGCAGTTGCCCACGATGATCGCCGCAAGTTCGACGCGGAAGATGAACGGCTGATGACTTCTCTCGGAAAATTTGCCTCGTCCGCCTATCAAATTCTGGTATCGCTCAACGCGGTAAACTCCGCGCTGGCCGAGCGTGAAAAGGCCGAAGTGGCGCTTCGTCTGGGCAATGCCAAACTCGAAAACCTGATCGAACAACGCACCGGGGCGTTGCGGCTGCTAACAGTTAAGCTATTGCAATTCCAAGATGAGGAACGCCGTAATTTCGCGCGCAATCTTCATGACAGCGTTGGTCAGCACCTGACAGTCTTGAAGATGAATTTGGAGAGGATGAATGGATTATCAGAACAGCACCTTGTGCGACCCGAGCTTCTTTCCGACTCCTTGCGCGCAGTTAATGAATGCCTCAGCGAGACTCGAACTATTTCTTATTTGCTCCATCCGCCCTTGCTCGACGAGGCTGGTTTCGAGTCTGCGGCTCGATGGTACGTCGAGGGATTTGCACAACGCGGCGGGATTCGGGCGAACATCAACTTTCCCGAGAAAATGGACCGACTCCCAGAGTCTGTCGAACTTGCACTCTTCCGAATCCTGCAGGAGAGTCTGACGAATGTGCACCGCCATTCTGGAAGCCCGGCGGTTGAAATTGACGTAAAACTTGAAAATGACATGATCACTCTGGCTGTGAGGGATGCTGGTCAAGGCATTCCAGCGCACGTCTTGGAGCGCTTTCACGGGACAGGCACTGCTGGAATCGGCCTCGCGGGAATGCGAGAACGTATCGCCGACCTTGGGGGAGAGTTGCGCGTTGACTCGAATAGTGCAGGCACCTTGTTAAAGGCTAGTATCCCGCTGAATGCCGGCACTTTTAGTAGTACGCATTCCAGTTCTGCGTCACCGCAGTGAGTGGGTTGCAACCTCACTTCCCAATATCGTCGTCTCATCAGTTGTTATGCAGAAGCTCTACTCCAACAATAACTCGGATTCTCGGCCGGCACCCACCCTCGGCTCTTTAGAGTCGCCGCATCCGCAAGTAACAACCCCTGGTTTGTGCGTGAGTACTCCCCGCTTATCCGATCGGCAGTTACAGATTGCAGCTTTGGTTGCCGAGGGCTACTCGAATCGGGATATCGCTAAAGAGTTAAATCTTACCGAGCAGATCGTTAAGAACGGGGTCCATTCCCTGTTCGACCGGCTCGGCGTTTGGAACCGCGTCGAACTCGCAAACTATTTTTCGGAAGGTAGTTCTTCCGGCGCAATTGAAGCAGCTCGTGGACGACTCGAGCGAGACCGCCTAACCGAAGTGCGCCGCCTGAAAATTCTAGATACCAGCTCAGAGCGAATCTTCGATGAGCTGGCATCACTTGCTGCGACAATATTCGAAGTTCCAATCGCCTTGGTTGGATTCGCAGATTCCGCGCGAATCTGGTTCAAATCGTGCATTGGGCTAAGTGCTTCCGAGGCCCCGCGCGAGATCACGCTTTGTCATCACACTATTCGGCAGTCCAAAGTCTTCGTGGTAACCGATGCTCTTGAGGATGCGCGCTTCATGTGCAGTCCCTTGGTGACGACTGATCCTAAGGTGAGGTTTTATGCTGCTGCTCCAATCCTTACCGATGAGGGTTACGCCCTGGGGGTGGTCTGCATCGTTGATCGGGTTCCGCGGCGATTGAACGAGTTCCAGCTCGCTATTCTTCAATCATTAGCGCGGTTAGCTTTAGAGCAATTAGAAATGAGAAGGCAACTAGTTGAAACGAAGGAGTGAAATGCGATGTTTCAACACCGGCTCTCTGAACAATTCTTGTCCCCGTACATCTCAAAGCTCGCGCCGAATCCGGGAAACCACGCGACGGGCCAAAGGCGTCAGCATGAAAACGACAATCGCGGAACTGGCTCCCTATCTCAGGGGCTGGCGCGGTTATTTCGGTTTCTGTGAAATGCCCGACGTGCTGATTTACCTGACTCGTTGGGTCCGGCTGCGATTGCGTGCAGCCCTGTGGCGGCAGTGGAAGACACCCCGCCGTCGTCGAGCGGCACTGCTGGAACTGGGAGTTCGTCCGCGACTGGCTAGCCACACGGCCGGTAGCGGACGCGGCCTCTGGTACCTCGCTCGGGCCAAAGCCCTCTCGGTTGGGCTTTCCAACGCCTACTTCAAATCGCTTGGGCTTCCAACGTTGATCGATGGGTGTTAGCGCAACCCACTCGAACCGCCGTGTACGGACCCGTACGCACGGTGGTGTGGCAAGGGTCGGCGGGTGACCGCCGCCCCTATGCCGATCAAACGCCCTTGTCGTGATTGAGTTCGGGCGCTTCAATTCTGGGGACGTTAAGGGGACGATAAGAAATGCCGTACGGTTTCATTTCACATCAAACGACGTCCGCCGACACCGTTTGATATCAATCAGTTACATCTCGTTATTGCCCTCTCACGGCAGAGGCCGCGGGTTCGAGTCCCGTCGTCCCCGCCATTCCTTTGAATGGTTTACACAGACCCACCAAAAACAATCTGGGTCCATTTGGGTCCAATAAGCTCCCCCGACCTGCTGGTGACGCTTCGCACTGACGCGTACGCCAGTGCTCTGAAACGATCTGAGCGCACGAAGACCACGCACGGTTAACATTGGCTTGGCTGTAACATTTTCCTAGAATGCAGTAGAACGCACTAGCCACTATTAACCAGATTCCCCGATGCATGGCCCAGGCGCCCTTCCCGACGCCGCCGGTAATTTGCGATTTACAGACTGGATACCGAAAACTGGAGCCGAGTAGCTGAAGTTAAAAGGTAAGAAGGTCAGCAACTCACTCGAGGGTTTTTGCGCACCAGCCACGCTGCCCGGCATCTCAAGAATTCTTTTATACATCCAACGTCGTGCTTGGAACGGAGTTGCTCGGGGGTGCCGCCGTATGTGCGCTGACTTATCGAGTATCGATCAGGTCGATTCAGCACTCGGTCCAACTTTAATAAGATTCGCTTCAGCCGGTCGATCTGCAGACGAACCCCCCAGCGTTCAGCTTGTGATTAAAATCATCCGGCTCCGCCACAGGCGGAGGGTTACCCCGTCGCCGACGTTGTCGCAAGATTCGTTCTCCGCGTGTGCTTCTGGTGAATGTATTTGCGGAATGGACCCGGGGAACTCACCCGGCTTGTAGGAGCGCTGTGCGGGATGTAGTGCGAATGCCTTAGCACAGCGGACAAAGAGAGTGCGTGGTATCTTGGTCACATAGACTCAGCCCGGCGGCCAGCCCTGCCTATGCAGGTCCCCTAGCCCCCCGGAGGACAACCAAATGAAAACTCGCATATTTGCAACTTTGTTTTTCGCCACATTCTTTACGCTTCACGCGCCAGCCCAGCAAGCGAGTTCAAATCCACAATCCGCTTCTGCTGATCAGACCGGTTCAGAGAACGCGACCGCTAGTGGACAAGAACCGCTGCGAACAATCCGCGGCGATTTCTGGGATGGCGACGAACCAGGCCTCGCATGGCTTGTCCTGCACCCATTTGCCAGCAAAGCGTACGTACGCAGGACGATTCAGCCAATACAGGACCGCCTAAAGGAACTAGATGAGCTGACCGCGTCGCATTCCGCAACGGCCCAGGGAATTGGCACTCATTCCCAGCGCGGTATTCAGCTTGCGTCCGAGAAGGCTAATGAAGCCGATGAACACGCCACCGACGCGAGCAACAAGGCCCAGGCGGCTCAGGAGACCGCGACGAAAATCAATACTCACCTGAACACCGTCGAAGCCGTTGTGGGGAATATTGATCCATCGAAAGCGACGAACCAGATTGAAATCCATTTCCGCTTGGGGCGATACGTGTTGAATGAAGAATCCAAGCACGCCCTCGATGCACTGGCTAGCCCGCTGAAGGATGGGCACGGCTACGTCATTGAGGTGCAGAGCTTCTCAAAAGGCAGAGGACAAGCCGCCGTGATTGCGTCGCGCCAGATGGCGGATTCAGTCGTGCGTTACTTGGTAGCCGACGATAAAATCCCGGCGTACCGTATCTATGCGATAGGAATGGGCAATGCTTCTGTAACGAGCGATCAGGGAACTACCCCTAAATCCGAGTCCCGGCGAGTTGAAGTTAAGGTTTTGAAGAACGATCTCGATCAATTAGCTTCCAGTTCCGAATCGGAAGGTAAGTAACAAGAACAAGGTAGCGATAGCTGTCAGGCTAGATCCACACGCCTGTCCTTCGCCGGGCTATAAATCGGGCAGCACGCCGAGGTAAATCCGCAGCATTCCCGCAACACGGCACCACCTGCCTGCTATTTCGGACACTCTTAACTTGACCTGTCCAGGAAAGCAGGGAATTTAATCAGAGTCTCACAGGGATGTTGCCGAGTTCTGTTAGCACTAACGCTCACAATCGACCTTGCTAATGGACAGGCGAGGCTGCCGTTGTGGGTTCGTCGCTAGAGGACCGTTTTAAAAATGGGAAGAATGGTGTTACTTCGAATGGCATTTTCTCACTCGGAGAGGTAAGGACCTCGGGTGCGGTCTTTGTTAGTTCGATTTGATCACTCCAGGGATCGACCTTTATGCGGCCTCCCAATGGGAGCGCTGCTATCTGATCGGGCTTATTCGGTTCTACCTGGGGAGCAGAGTTGATCAGTGCCGACATTCGCGTCGCCTTGCCAGCGGCAAGGCGATCTCCGAGATGCGGCCGAATCAAATTCTTGAGCACCGGAGCCTCAAGCTGGAGTTGTTTCAGAAAGAGCCCAGCATCACCCAATTTGTCCTTGTATGGCGACTTGGCGAGCAAATCCATCGCCTTGGCGTCAGCCGCTTCCTCGTCGGCCGGCGAACGCCGGAAATCAAAACGCTCAAAGGTATCTTCATCCGGAAAAAACATGCGGTCATTGAACGCAAGCTTTGTGTCCAAACTGTGTCCCAATGTTATATGGGCAAGTTCGTCGGCCAACACTGCCGCAAGGGACGCTTCGTCAGGCAGAACATCCAGCAGGCCTCGGCTCACTACAATCGTGTGTCCGAGAGTGAACGCCTCCAAGGGAGTAGTGAGTAGCACCCGTGCACGCACTTCGGGTTCGATACCTAGATTATTGGTAACAATCAAATTGTTGACCACGGTCATCAAGACCTTGTCCACATCGCCTGGCGGAGCGAGCAAACCGATATTTTGTAGTCGCTCCAATACGTTGTCTTCGGCTTGGTGCTCCCATTTGCGGTGACTCTCGATAGGCGAAGCGTCCTGACCCCCAACACTTTGATCCTTAACTCCCCCGGGTGCGTCCACCACTATTTGAGTAAATTCTTGATTGTTTCGCAAGCGATGCAGGTCGTATCCCCAAAGCCGCGTTTGTGCTTTGAAATGAAGTTGATGACCTCCCCTAGAACTGGCATTTGATTCCTCGCTATAAATGTAAGCGGGCAGCCATACCCCCGGATGCATATTTAGCCGCCAGCTATCGAAATGGAGGAAGTGCTCGCTGCGCCGTTCGGCGCTGTACGTTCCGTCAAAGCGCACGATGTTGTAATTCTCGTCTTCCACCCAAATTCTTCCGATAAAATGCCCAGCGCGCGATTCCTGTCTTGGTCGGACGTCGATTACCAAGCAGCGAACCTCGCCGAGGAACTCCCGTCTCACGAATTCGAAGTCATAATTCTGCCGTTGAAAGTTGTCGTCCAGCAGAACCATTTGGGCAAAGCCTAGCGGCAGGAATTTCATGCGATACAGCCCGGTTAGCTTGGACAGGAAGCCACTTCCAAATCCGGGCTCATTCTTGAACGCGAGGTCCTCTGCCCCATTCGCGATCTGAAGCCGTCCCAAAAAATATTGATCGCTTACTGGAACTGCCTTCTCTTGTTTGCCTTTCAGGTTTTGAATATAAGTTTCCACAAGCGGATGGAAGTGGCGCATCTGTGCTACAAAAAAGCGCTCACGTTCCACGATCCTGTCAATCACTTGATCGAAAGAAGTTGGTGTGGACGTTGTAGAGGGCGGGGAAGACGAGTCCGGACCGGTGTCGTTGCCGGGTGGTGGCACAGAGCTGGGCTGCTGGCCTACTGCTGTAATGGGAAAAATTGCAAGAGTTAGAAAAGAGAGCACCAGGATGATAACCGAATTCAACATAGCTCCTTTCCAAGATGCTCATGCCAAGTGAAACATTATATGTAATATACCTGTCGAGTCTGACGGCTGGCCATCCCGCACTGCTGGTTTGAAGCGAATCTGCACGGCAGAGTGAATCGCAGATTCATCGAGACCGTGTCCTAGGCCACGCACGACCCGCTCGACCCGAATTGCCCCGGACGCTTGGAAAACGACCTCCAATAATACCTCACCCTCAACATGCAACTTTCTGGCTTCATCTGTGTAAATAGGGGTAGGCTTAAACAAAATTTCCGCTGGTATGACTTTGGGCTCAGCGCTGACTGCCCGCTGCGGGGCGACCGGACTCGTGGGCTGTGCCTGCGAACTGCCAAACCCAGCTGACCGCACGGCCGACTCATTGGGGACTGCTGTTCCGCGCGGTGCGCTACCGTTGCCGAATCCGGAACTTGCAACTACGCCACTCACACCATGCGCTCCTGCCGTCCCATTGCCCGCTCCGGCGCCGGGAGGCAAATCGAATGATCCCAAACGCGCGATATTCGCCGGCTTGTTCTGGGCATCGTGCGCTGGAACGCCTTGAGGATCTCCGAACCCGCCGGTTTGAACCTGCTGCGGTGCACGTTTAATCGAAACTGGTGCCGAACTCCCGGTGGAAAACACATTAGTTTTGACCGGAGGCCTGGGCACTATGGGCGCTGGGGTCAGCAGCGAGACCGCCTTCACTGGAATTGGTATGTTAACGGGTACGGGCTGGTCAGCCACACGCGGCTTAGGCAGTTTTGTCTCGGTGGGCACTTTTATCGCCTCCTGAGTGGGTTCTGTCAGCTGAGCCTCAGGTCGCTGCCTGGCTGGTGGAATTGGTTGTGGCGCGTGATTTGTTGGGAGCGAGATCTCGACCAGCCGGACGACACGAGAATCCTGCGGCGCGGAATTCATCGCATGAGGAAGTAGCAGCGCTATCCAGATGGCAAGCAACACCACGACGCTTTGTGTTCCCAGACTGAACAGAAATTTTTTCCAAGGGGGCTTGCGTTCCGGAAGAAGAGCAAAAACATCGCAGTGCTGAAATTGATAGACCATTATTAGACCGTCGGATTAAGATCGCTGCCGCAGATCCCGACAACGGGGCCGGTCGAGCCGCCACCCTCGCTAGGATGATCGAATTCTCGAAAACGATGGTTGGGAAAGTTAAGCAATTACCTCGGAAAAAGGCAAGAGGTACATAGCGGACGCCTATGTCTGTTCGTGCCAAGGTTTTACCGAGCCACACAAATCGAGGGTTTTCTATCCCAATCCGCACACAATATTGATTTGCGGCCCGCCTCATTCGCTTTTCCCCTATCCATCATCGTGGTACGCTACGTAAATTCCATTCGGAGCGGAGGAGAAATGACAAGGCAATTAGTTCTGTTCGCGGTCTTCGCAATGGTGGCGACAATGGAGACAGAAGCCGCAGCACAGAGCAACGAAATTGGCGGAATCATAGGACGCACCTTCATCAGCGATCAGGGCGTCATTGGCACGGGCCTTCCCGACAGCAACATCCACTTTGGACATGGTCTGACATTTGAAGCGAATTACAGTCGGCGTCTGCTGAATGCGGGTATTTTTGGCGTGACGTTCGAAATTCCTGTTGTGATTGATCCCAGTCAGAAATTGCACTTTAGCGGCCTAGACGCCCCAAAGAGTTTCGCGTCATTCTTCGTCACCCCCTCCGCTCGAGTCAGCCTTTTCCCAAGCGGTAGCTTCTCGCCCTGGCTCAGTGTGGGAGGCGGTGTGGGTCACTTTGCTATGGATTCGCGTCTAGAGTCCGGCCAGCCCAATCCGAACAAGTCCGGAACCACCACCGGAGCGATCCAATTCGGTCTGGGTCTAGACGTGAAGATAATTCATTCTGTATATCTGCGGGGAGAGGCGCGTGAATTCCGTTCTGGAGAACCGCAACTCAATGTGAACACCGCAAGGAGCCGGTATTACAACCTGTTCGCAGGAGCAGGGCTAGTGTGGTATTTTTGATTGCGAAAACCAGACTATGGAGTGATCGGGCTGACAGGTTCGCCACTGCGGGTCAACACGTATATCAGGCCACCCAGGATCGCACCCGACCCCACTCCAATCCAAACGGGGGAATCGAGAACGGGATTGCTTGCTGCCGGAGCTGGCCCAGCGTCCCCGTCCCTTCTCTTCTTCTTCTCTCTGTCGTCTCTGTTAGAGTCATCGCTTGTAGCTGAATCGTCGCGCGTGGTCGATTGTCCCTGAAGCAGGGTTACCGTCTCAGTTCCTTCATTAATGTGGACGTCACCTTTGCGGGCAATAATCTGAACCGCGCCATTGCGGTGGCTCATTTCAAATTCTGTCCAAGCACTCGAGGCCGGAGTCACAGTGATAATACCGGCGCTGGCAGTCATGTCCTGTTTCTTCGTCCCAACAATAACGGAACCGTCCTCGATCGAAACACCGTTGGTTTCAAATCTAACCGAAGAATTTTCGAAAATCATGACGGAGGCGCCTGCCGCACTAATATTCGCCTGCGAGGAGCTTCTGGTCTGGACGACGTCACCGGGAAAAACCACGGAGGAACGAGCTACTGCCGCTCTGTTCACTGATGTCGACCCGCTGACGTACACCATCGCACCGGGTTCGGCCGCCATCAATGAAGCTGGTAACCAAGAAATCATCATGCAGCACAAAACGTTGCGGAGAGCTAAGCGCTTCATAACGAACCCCCAGCAAATATTCGCCTCATGTTAGTCCGTCTACATCCTGCAGTCAATCAATTGTAGCGTGTGAAGCGTGTGACCACATTTCCACCGTACCTGCTCCCGCAGGTTGAAAAACACCCCGGTTTTGATTGAGCAAGAGTGTCACTAATCATTCTGAACGAGAAGCCATCGTGCTGCAAGCGTGGTATCGCGGATGGTCGCGAAACGAGTGACAACAATCACTGCCACCATGAAAGTGATACCACTTCAAATTTACCCTAGACTCTAGAGTATGGGAGGCGCGGGGTGTTCCGTTCCGAATCATCCAACCCAAGGTCGCACTCCAAGCGCCAAAGAAACGAAAAATTCAACCATAGCGTGCTCAAATTTCTTTGTTACGAAATCGGACAACAATGTGCCGTTAATTTGACTTCAATTCTGGTCTGGTACGATGTCCAGGCAAGTCTCATTGGACACGGAGGTTGTTCGTCGTTGCAAGCGATTACTCTCAATATAGCAAGGCATTTTTCAACATCCACGCCCGGCCGTTCGTCGCTCAGTCAGCCGGTTTCCACAAAACTGAAACTTTCGGCGGACGGAAGTGTTCGCTTTAATGTGCCCCGACGTTCTCACGACTAGACTCGTTGGTTGTTTTTATCCGATTTTTTACGCAATCCCCACTTGACATCTTGGACCGAACGCTTTTAATCTCTTGGGTCACACAAGCGGGTGATGAAATAAAGGATGTGGAAAACACCAGCCAAAGTGAGAAAGGCGAAGCCTTGTTTTAAGTCGCGATTTGGATCCTCCAGCAGTATTCAATTTAGAGTAAGCACTTGCTTCAGGGAATGTCTGCCGGCGCTTAGAAGATCTTCGACGTTTTTGTAAGCCCTCCAGTTGATTGACAGGAATCTGAAGGCACGCTCCGAAACCCCTGGCCAGCGAAGAATTGTTTCCCAAATTCTCGTCAACTAAAATCGCGTTTTTTGATCATTAGGGTGTAGTTTTGAGAGAAGTCAAGCCCGAGATCGCTGCATTCGGGGCAACCGACTGTTGCTTTGGAGGCATTGAGCAGCCCGCTGATCCCTTGTCTCGATGGTTTGCGGTTTACACCATTCCGCGACACGAAAAGCGCCTTGCCGAGCATTTTGGGGTGCGGCAGATTGAGTATTTTCTGCCCCTATATCGCACGCTGAGAAGGTGGAAAGATGGTTCAAGGATCACCCTGGAGTTGCCATTGTTTCCCAATTACATCTTCGTACGGATCTCTCGACGCGAGCGCGTACGGGTGCTGGAAGTCCCAGGCGTTTTGTCCATCGCTGGATGCGGACGCGAGCCTGTTCCGTTGCCGGATGGCGAGATCGAGGCGCTCCGCCAGGGGATTGGCGTGGCGCAGCTCGAGCCCCACCCCTATCTGGTTGTGGGGGAAAGAGTGCGTATCAATGCCGGGCCCCTGGCAGGTATGGAAGGCGTGCTGATCCGCAAGAAGAACAGCTTTCGAGTTGTGCTTACACTCAGCATGATCATGCAGAGCATTGCCGTAGAACTCGACATTGAGGACATAGAGCCGGCCAATCCCACGCTCCACCGTGTTGTCCTTCCCTCTGTAAGGGCAGCTTAAATTTCAGACAAGAAAATCGATCCCAGATGAATCAAGCTCGAATGGGGATCCAAGAGCGTATTGTTGAGGCAGCTGTGCACTTGTTTGCGCGCCAGGGCTTCAGTGGCACTAGTACGCGGGAAATTGCCCGCCTGGCCGACGTAAATGAAGCCTCGTTGTTCAGACATTTTCCGAACAAGCAAGAGCTGTTCTGGGCGGCGTTGCAGTCGCGCTTGCAGCACTTACGTATTCCAAAAGAGCTGCAAAATGGATTGTCCCAGCAGGCAAAGCCTGAACTGGTTTTGCCGCTGATCATCGAACTTCTGGTGCGGATCTCGACTTATGAGTCCGAACTCATTCGCCTCTTGGATATTGGTCTCTTAGAATTGCGTCCCGGGGCCGAACGCATCTATCGCCAGCAAGTCGCCCCAATCTTTCAAGCAATCAGCGATTACCTGGAGGGCTGCATTAAATGCGGCGCATTGCGCGGCTTGGATCCATCTGTCACCACGATTGCGTTGTCCAGCACGATTTTGGCCCATCAAGGCTTGTATGGCTTGTTCACGGGGGCCGGGTTTCCCTATGCCAACAACGAAGAAGCGGTTTCTGCGTATAGTAAGTTTTGGCTGAATGCCCTCAGGCCAGAAACCAAAGTAGATCCGCCCGTCCCTGCGATCCCCGCAATGTCTCGGATAGGGTAGGACCGCGATCGCGTCTCTTTCGTTTTCAGGAGTTCACCGTGCATGCCAAAAACAAACCTCGACCAAAGCTTAAAAAATTGGGCACGGCAATGGGGAACAAGAAATACGCAATTCGAGAGAGCCAGATGATTACGATTGCAAAACCCAGCCGCACATTCTCGTCCCACACGATCCTCCAAGCCGCTGCTTTCTGCGCGGTATTGCTTTTGGTCGGTGCGAGCGCCGCACAGACCGGAGATCCAGTTAGTACCGCCAGCGCAGACGAGCAGCGCGCTGTATCGAATTCCGCCCAGCAGGAGTACCTTATAAATCCGGACGACTTGCTCGATCTTTATATCGTGGACGTTCCCGAGCTTTCTCGCACGTACCGTGTCAGCCCTACGGGGCAGGTCACTTTACCTTTGCTTTCTCACCCACTTAATGCGGCCGGCCTAACGCTGGATCAGTTTGCTAGCCTCACCACGCAAGAGTTAAAGACTCGAAGATTAGTGACCGATCCCCAGGTGACCGTGAGCGTCAAGGAATCGCGCACGCATTCAGTGGCAATTACGGGGGCGGTCAAGAAGCCACAGATCTACTTCGTGTTCGGGCGAACCACTTTACTGGATGTCATCTCCCAGGCTGAGGGCTTAACGGAGGATGCGAGTAGCGTTGCATACATCAGTCGCGGCGAGATCGCCAAGCATTTGCTCCAGACTACTGGCCAGCCAGTCGCCGAGGTTTTGACGGTTGATCTTGAGAAGCTGCTCTATACCGGCGACCAAAATCTCAATGTCGATATTTACCCAGGAGATCGCGTAACCGTAGCTCCTGCGGGTATAGTCTACGTGGTCGGTGCGGTGAATAAACCGGGTGGATTCCCGCTCACCGCCAGCCGCAAGCGCTTAAGTGTCCTGCAGGCAATCGCGTTGGCTGAGGATATGAAATCGACTGCCAAAGCGAATAAAGCAATGATTGTCCGTCGCGGCCCGCAGTATCCCGGTGGTAGAGAAGAGATTCCGGTAAAGTTGAAGGAGGTTTTGGCTGGCAAAGCTCCTGATGTCCCCCTTCAAGTCGAAGATATTTTGTTTGTCCCGGATAGCCCCGGGAAAAAAGCTGCAATTCGGGGAGTGGAGGCTGCTATTCAGGTGGCAACGGGTGTGGCTATCTATCGCACCTATTGAAACTATTGGCTTGAGAACCCATAAAAGTTGGTTCATTAACTATGCAAGAACGACGCGTGACAGAAGAACCGAAAATCATTCCTTACGAGCGACGTAGGCTCCAGACTAACGAGCTGCGGTTCGTTGCTCCTGTGCCCTTCGAAGGATCAATCCTCGAGTCACAACCTTCGTTTGGCGCCTACTGGCACATTCTCCTGCGGCGTCGCTGGACAATAGTAAGTGTGGTCGCGATTCTGACCACGCTGGTCGCCATCGCTTCTTTCAAAATGAAGCCCGTTTACAGATCGACGGCTGCGGTTGAAGTAGATTCGGAAACCCCCCAGATACAGACGCTGAACGATTCGTATCAGCAATTTCCCATGGACCAGGATTTTCTTCGCACGCAGATACAAGTTCTCAAGACCGACAACCTCGCCTGGCGCACGGTGGAGCAACTTCGGCTGGGAGAGAATCCGTCGTTTTTCCCGGCCGAAAAGAGGGACACGAATGATCCGAGCTACCCTGAGCACCGCAAAATGGAGCTCATTCGAGGATTCCAGAAGAATCTGGCCGTCGAGTTGGCGCCGGGAAGCCGCGTCGTCCAAGTCTCGTTCGAAAGCACAGATCCAGCGCTTGCCGCCACCGTGGCGAACACACTGGTTGAGAACTATCTCGATTACAACTTCCGCGAAAAATACGATGCCACTCGGCAGGCCTCCGGCAGAATGGAGCAGCAGCTGGATGAGCTAAAAGCCAAAGTCGAGAAGTCGCAACAGGAGTTGGTCGACTACCAAAGACAACACGCAATCGTGGATGTCAATGATAAGCAGAGCGTGGTGGAGCAGCGGTTAGGGGAATTGAGCACGCAACTGACTACAGCGCAGAGCGATCGCATTCAGAAGGAAGCGCTCTACACTCAGGTCCAAAGTAATCCCGAAAAGGTGGCATCGCTAGCACAGAATGAATTGTTGCAGAAGCTGGAAGAACAACAAGCCGGGCTCAGCAAAGAATATGTGGAAGCGCTTTCTCAATATGGGCCTGAGTTCCCCAAAGTCACGCGCCTGCAGAAGCAAGTGGATGAGTATCAATCGCTAATTGACAAGGAACGGAACCGGGTGGTTGACCGTCTGCGCAGGGATTACGCCTCAGCTGTGACGCGTGAGTCCTTGCTGACCCAGGCAGTGAGCCGTCAAAAAATTGAGCTGGGCGAATTCAATAAGTTATTAGTCCAGCAAAACATTCTTAAAGGAGATTTCGAAACTAACCAGAAATTGTACGAGCGTCTTCTCGAACACTTGAAGGACGCAACCGTATCCGCGGGTCTCAAGTCCACAAATATCCACTTGGTGGATACCGCGCTTGTTCCCAGCGATCCGGTGCGTCCCAAAAAACTGCTGAACATCGCGCTCGCGTTATTAGTGGGTTTGATCCTAGGCATCTCTTTGGCATTCGTGCAGGAGAGCCTCGACCACTCCATCAAGAGTCCCGAAGAAGTGGAAGAACTGGTCTCGGTGCCCGCCCTGGCAGTGATTCCGGCCAAGCAATCGTTGGGGCGGCAATTGCGGCAATTAGGGAATGGGAAGGACAAATTGTTGGCGGCGACGAACGGCAATTTGGAATTAGAGGTATTGAATCACACAACCTCCGCGCTGGCAGAATCATTTCGCGCGTTGCGCACCTCGACGCTGCTCTCGATGGCGATGCGTCCTCCTCAGACCGTACTAGTAACCAGCTCCAACAAAGGGGAAGGGAAGACGACAACTGCGGTGAATCTTGCTCTGGCAATGGCCCAACAGCAAAGCGAGGTCCTGCTCATAGATTGCGACCTGAGAAAGCCTGGAATCGCACGTGCCCTTAGTTTGGACAGCGAAAGAGGTTTGAGCACAGTGCTTACCGGCAGGGACACTCTGGAAACCGGCCTACAGAGGTTCGATGGTTTACCTAATCTATGGGCACTTACGACCGGTCCTCTGCCGCCCAATCCCGCCGAACTATTATCCTCGGCGCGGATGGGTGAAATCTTGCGTGAACTTCAGGCACGTTTCCGTCACATCGTGATCGATTCTCCGCCTTTGCTCATGGTGACAGATGCGACCATCCTATCGACCTTGGCCGATGGCGTCATTCTCGTCGTGGAGGCCGGGCTCACTCCTCGCAAAGCTGTCGTACGGTCTTGCCGGGTGCTGCATGGGGCGGGCGCGAAAACTTTGGGAATAGCGCTCAACAAAGTTGACTTGCGGTTCGACGGGTACTATGGGTCCTATTACTACAGCGGCTACGGTAAAGACGGAGACGGGCAAGCAAAGTCATAGCCACTTCCTGAAATCGAACCACCAACAATTCTCCAGTGTTCTTCCCCAGAGTTCTAACCTATAGTCTCAATTCACGCTGGCGTGCGGCGATATTACTTGCCGCCATCGCCCTCCCCGGAATTCTGCTGATAGCACAAGTCGGGCGGATCGCGGTCGCCGACCACTGGGGAGAGTCGACAAAGTTGGCGGACGTGAGCAGAGCAGCAAAGCTCGATCCACTCAACCCCGAGTATCAATACCGAATGGGATTGTTCTATGAATACGACTCGGAACACATGGATATAACGGAGGCCGTCAGCCACTTTAAAGAGGCCACTACCCTACAGCCCAATCGCGCTGACTATTGGTCGGGCCTTGGACGCGCGTGCTTCACGACTGGTGATGATTCCTGTGCCGATCAAGCTTACGAAAATTCCGTTCGGCTAGCTCCTGCCATTCCACATTATCAGTGGGAGATCGCAAACTACTATCTGCTGGGAGGCCACCAAAAGGAATCGCTCTCGCATTTCCGCCGCTTTCTGGAATTGAGTCCTGACGATCCCACACCCACCTTTAGCGTTTGCCTGCGAGCTTTGAGCGATCCAGAACTGATTTGGCGAACGCTGCTAGCGGACAAGGGCGATGCCAAACTGAAATTGGCATACGTCAATTTCTTAAATGAGAGCGGCCGTTCTGAAGCTGCGTATCAATTTTGGAATGAAATCACGGCCAGTGGTTCAAAAGTGTCTTTTTCAGCAATAGAGCCGTACCTCGATCAACTCATTGCCAGCAATCACGTCGAGCAGGCGTCCAAGGTTTGGCAGGACCTTGAAAGGCTCGGAGTAATCCAAAGGCCGGGAACCGGCGATTCCGCCAACCGCATCTTCAATGGCGACTTCGAACAAGAACCTCTGGATTCCGGCTTTGATTGGCGCCATCAGACACAGGAATATCTTACTTTGGATTTCGCAGATAGGGATTGCTACGGGGGTAGGCGGTGTTTGCGAGTGGATTTTACTGTCCCCAACAACGCTGACTACGAGCCGGTTTATCAAATTGTGCCGGTCCTACCCAACCAGCAGTACTCGCTCACGGCTTATGCGCGCTCCACCGACATTTCCTCGGATTCTGGTCCACGATTGCGAGTGGTCGATCTGGAGTGTCCTGCCTGTTTGTCTGGGGAGAGTCAGGCCTCAGTGGGAACGACAGAGTGGCACGAAATCTCGCTCGGCTTTAGTACTGGCCCCAACACGCGGGTAGTTCGGATCTCGGTGTGGCGACCGCGCGGCCGCTCCTTTCCGATGGAGATTCAAGGACATTTTTGGCTCACTGCAGTCTCCTTGAAAGCAGCGTCAACAAACCAGGTGATGAGAGAGGCCCAGTTGCAGTGATCGTTTCCCGCCCTTTATCGAGTCCGACCCGAATCTCCATTCGGCCGGAGGATGCACGGCCACAGGAAACAATGTGGATTTCTGGGGCCCGGATCGGGCTCGTTGCTCTGCTTTGTGCAGCTCCACTCGCGTTCGGAGCTGTCCAGGTCTGGGCGTGGTCGGCCCTTGCTGTTGTCTCGGTCGGGTTGCTCTTCTTTTGGGGTATTGGATGCGCGTGTCAAAAAGCGTTGACCATTCGATGGTCTCCGCTGTACGCTCCCGCACTCTTATTCCTACTGCTTTGTGTGATTCAATTCCTGGTTGGTCTTTCTCTGGACAAGGTCGGCACTCGAGAAGCTCTCATAAAGCTAACTACGTACTTGCTCTTATTCTTCCTGGGAGGGCAGCTATTCGCAACGGCGTCACCAAGAGTTTGGCGGGGATTCGGGCTGATAGTTACGGTCTATGCTTTCGCTTTATCCGTCTTCGCTATCGCTCAGTTCTTTTCGAGTCCGGATCTACTCTACTGGTCAATCAAGCCGCGATGGGGCGGAGCAATATTTGGCCCGTACGTTAACCGTAGCGATTACGCTGGCTTGATGGAGATGCTGCTCCCGATAGCCGGTGCGTATCTGCTGGGGCAAACCGGACGTCATCCCTTGCGTTGGCTCGGGGTATTTGCCGTGCTGGTTGCATTCGCTTCAGTTGAACTCTCAGGAGCGCGGGGTGGACTGATTTCGCTGCTTATCGAAATGGGGCTCTTTGGTGTCTTCTTCGGCCGGTCGCGCCTATTCGGGCGGCGCAACACGGCGACCGCGGCTGCTGTGGCAATCGTTTCGGTCGTCGCGCTACTTCTCTGGATTGCTCCGCAAGAGATACTTTCCCGGTATCAGACTCTGGTGAAGTCTCCTGACCTGACTCTCGGGACGAGGACACAGATGGCGATGGGTGCCTTTCGCTTATTTCGGGACAACCCTTGGATTGGGACAGGTATCGGAAGCCTTGAGACAGCTTATCCACGGTACCAAAGTGTCTTTCCTGAGGGCGTCATTCAACATGCGCACAACGATTTCGTCGAACTGATGGCAGAAACGGGAATAGTCGGCCTGATGCTGGCCCTTGTTGGTTTACAGATATTCTTTGCGACTGCATTTCGCAAAGTTAAGTTGAAGTTCGATCACCTGGCAGACTGGATACGCTTGGGATCTGCCGTGGGCTGTTGCGGCGTGCTGGCGCACAGCTTCACGGATTTCAATTTGCACATTCCCGCGAACGCTGCTTGGTTTGTCGCCTGTATGGCAATCAGCCAACCTCACACACTTTCCAAATGCAAATCTCTAATCAATGATCGAACACCGCTGAGCAGAATTCATTCTGACGCAAATTCACTGTCACCAGCGAAGGGGTAAGGTTTGGAGTGTTTCTGTGTTTGCCAGCCGGACAGTCAATAGCAGGTGATAACTACGTAGTATCTCGCGATCCTAGTTCCGAGTTTCCCGCTCCTGCAGGCGTACCGTTTTCCCTCGATTTGTATTCCTACCATGAGACCGCTCGTTAAGCGCTTTGTAGATACCTGTACGCCGAACTTGGGCCGCCTTTACCGACAATTCCGTGACGAGAGACGGCTATCGCGACCCGGCCTTCTTACTCCTCTTGGTGTCATCTTGGCCGCTGACGAATCGATCCAGCGCGGGGAGTTCGAGCAGGATGAGCTGCAACTTTTCCTTGAGATTCTCGCCGGGTCCTCAGTGTGTGTCGACGTCGGTGCGCACATCGGGCTCTATTCCTGCCTTGCAGCGAAACGTGGCAAGCACGCCGTGGCTGTGGAACCCCTAGGGAGCAATCTCTCGCTGCTGTACAGAAATCTCGTTACCAACGGGTTTCTGGACGTCGAAGTATATCCGGTCGGTCTAGCGAGCAAGCCCGGACTGCGTCGGCTCTTTGGGGGAGGAACGGGTGCATCCTTCGTCGCGGGATGGGCCGCGACACCTGAACGATGGAGTCGGACTGTTCCGGTTACTACACTTGACATAATACTTGGCGATCGCTTCACCGGCATTCAGCTAATAATCAAGGTAGACGTGGAAGGTTTCGAGTTGGAGGTTCTGAGAGGTGCGCAACAGACGCTCGGAATGGCCCCGAAACCACGTTGGCTCGTCGAGATCTGCCTGGGCGAATATCACCCTACGGGGCGAAACAGAGAATTCGAAGAGGTTTTTGAAGTTTTCTGGCGCAACGGATATGTGGCTAGAACAGCAGACCCAACTCGTCGTCCAATCTCAAGAGAAGATGTGAAACGTTGGCTCCATATGGGATTCGTAGATTTCGGTTCACAGAACTATCTCTTTGTCCCTTCCAACGACTGCGATTCTTAACTTACGTGTAATTCCAAATTGTCGATAGTGCTCCAAATGAAACTATGTCTAAATGCGCTCTAGTAACTGGATCCTGTGGTTTGATCGGGTCTGAAGTGGCTGTGTTTTTCGCGCGGCAGGGCTTCCAAATCGTTGGCGTCGACAGCAACCACCGCGCGGTGTTCTTCGGCCCCGAAGGCGATACTGGTTGGATGCGCGATCGCTTACAGCGAGATCTGCGGGGCTATCGCCACGAGGCGACTGACATTCGTGATCGTGAGCGTGTGCTTACACTGATGAGGGAGGTACGCCCCGACATCATCATTCACGCTGCGGCGCAACCCTCGCATGACAAGGCCGCCGCGATTCCATTCCTCGATTTTGAAGTCAATGCTCTCGGGACGCTCCACCTTTTGGAGGCGGCTCGACGGTTCTGTCCCGAGTCCCCGTTTGTGTACATGTCGACGAACAAGGTCTATGGCGATCGACCGAACACGATCCCGCTGAAGGAACTCGAAACGCGCTGGGAGTACAACGATCCCGCCTTCGTCAATGGTATTCCTGAAGACTTCCCAATCGACCAGAGCAAGCATTCGATCTTCGGTGCGTCTAAGGTCGCTGGCGACGTGATGGTGCAGGAGTATGGTCGGTACTTCAACATGCCGACCTGTTGCCTCCGCGGCGGGTGTCTCACAGGACCAAATCATTCGGGGGTCGAATTACACGGATTTCTCAGCTACCTCATTAAGTGCAACGTTCAGGGCGAGGAGTATCGTGTTTATGGATACAAGGGCAAGCAGGTACGGGATAACATCCACGCCGAGGATGTCGCCCGGTTCATTTTCGAGTTCTTGAGGGCCCCACGGGTTGCGGAAGTCTACAACCTAGGAGGAGGAAAAGACAACTCCTGTTCGATTCTGGAGGCATTCCGACTAGCTGCAGAAACCACCGGTCGTGAAATGAAGTGGCGTTACATAGACGAGAATCGGATTGGCGACCACATCTGCTACTACAGCGATCTACGAAAGATGAAAACGCACTTTCCAGCTTGGGAAGTCGCTAGGCCGCTGAAGGCCATTTTCCAGGAGAACGCGGCCATGTGGGAGTCGCGACTCTTGCTCAACCGAATGACGCCAAGAAACGCTACACAAAACCAGATCCTTACCCGGCCTCGTATTACGTCACTGTCGAATGCTGAGCCCATTTGCTCCGTCCTGGTTCCATCCTGTGACGCCTATTCAGATCTCTGGCTCCCGTTCTTCACAATGTTCTGGAGACATTGGCCCGATTGTCCCTTCCCAGTATATTTGGGCTGCAACGAGAAGACATTCTCACATACTGGGGTCGAGACCATTCGTGCCAATCATGGTACCAACTGGACGAACCGAGTTCGGCAACAACTAACAGCCGTATCGACCCCGTACGTACTCCTAATGCTGGAAGACTTCTTTCTTAGGAAGCCCGTATCAACCCAAGATGTGATCCGGCATCTCTCGACTCTCGTTGAAGTAGGTGGGCACATGCTCCGGTTGGTGCGCCGTCCCGCCCCCGCAGGTTCACCTTCCCGGCACGCCAACATATCTGCGATCGAGGTCGGCGAACCCTATCGCGTGAGCACGCAGGCTGCAATTTGGAACAAAGCGACTCTTCTTGCGCTGATGCGGGATCATGAATCGATATGGGACTTTGAGACTGAGGGCTCCCGGAGGAGCTGTAATTACACGGACGGTTTCTACGGCACGCTGACCGACGTCCTGCCGTACGGCCACCACGTGGTCGAAAAAGGTAAGTGGTTTCGCAAAGAAGCTGCTTGGTGCAGGAAGGCAGACATCGGCTGTGACTTTGCGCAGCGGGCCATCATGTCGCACCGCGAGGACCTGAGCTGGAAGTGCTGGAAGGCGCGTTCGGTGGTGTTGAACTGCATTCCCTGGAAACCGCGGCTCGCACTCAGAGCCGTTATCGCTCGTGTTGACCGTTTCGGATTGGTCTTACGATCCTCGACAAAGGCATGACCATGCTTCATCTGACGAGATCTTGGTGAAGAATGACCGTTCTCACACAGGCGGGAAAATGCGAGTCCTGAAGAACATCGCAGCTGCGCTTGGAACACAGGTGTGGTCGGGCCTGTTGGGACTTCTGATTCTTCCCGTACTTGTGCGGTCCTTCGGCGTGCAAGCCTACGGCATACTCGCCCTGTCTCTGTCCATCATCGGCATCGCTTCCGTGTGCGACCTGGGAATCGGTCGGGCGGTGTCCAAGTACATCTCGGAGGAAACAGACACACAGGAGGACAATCTCACTGAGCGACACGTACCGACCGCCTTAACAATGGTGGCGCTGCTCTCAATATTGACAACGGGCGCCCTCCTCCTGAGCGCACCATATCTAGTCACTACTGTTTTCAAGATTCCGTACGCGCTTTCCCACAGCGCGTACCTTTCATTCGTATATACATCATTAGCGATGCCCGCCGTGCTGACCCGAATCCTCCTGGACGGCATCTTAGTCGGGCACCACCGAATTACATCCTTAAGCGGTATCAACGCCGCTTCTAACACCCTGAAGATGACGGCGGGCCTGATCATCGCGCTGTCGACCGCCCGGATCGAAGTACTGGTCATGGCTTACGTGGTAATCACTTATCTTCAGGCCTTTGCCTTGGCGTGGCTCTGCATTTGCGGAGCGCAGCCGCTCGTGCGTTTGCGACTGGGATGGCGAAAGGAAATAGCTGTAAAGCTCGTAAAGCTCGGGTCGCTTAGTACCGTTGCAAACTCGACCATCTATCTCTTCCTATATCTAGATCGATGGCTCATCGCAATCTTTCTGCCAATTGAAGTTGTCGGTTTATACTCCGTCACATTTGATATCGCTTCTAAGCAATGGTATTTGGCAAATAGTATCTCGCAAGCCTATTTTCCAGTCTTCAGTCAGCACAGTCGGTCCAGGTTGGATCTCACCCGAAACTATGTCGTTGCGACAAGGTTGTCTGTCGTCGCCAGCACGGGGGCCGGGCTCATACTCGCTATCTTTCAGAGGCCTCTACTCACTTACTGGATTGATCCTCATTTCGCTGCGGCTGCAGCTCCGATAGGCTCGGTATTGTCTCTGGCACTGATGGTAGCGTGCTATGCAAACATACCGGTGACAGCTCTGCTCGCAGCTTGTGAGAAGCCTGCGGTCATCACCAAGCTGTACGCTGCCGGAATTGTCCTGCACACACTGCTGAGTATCACAGCAATCCCAATGCTGGGTGGCTTGGCAGTTGCGATAGGTCTTGCGACAGGTTACGTGTTCGTAATGTTGGGCGCATCGCTCTGGCTCACGAGGCGCACTCTCGCCGTTAAATTGAACGAATTGCTCCGACAAAGCTTCATCGGTCCATGGGCGGCGGCATCGTTGACGATAGTTCCATTAAGTTTGCTTCTAAGATCTCGGCTGTCCAATTTGACAAGCGTTCTGGCCGCGATGTCCGCAGCATACGTACTCTATCTCTGCTTCGCGTGGCGCTTTTCTTACAGTCGAGATGAAAGAACCGCAATCTCGAACAGGGTCGCGTATGCGGCCTCTGAAATGATCCTGCGCCCACGAGCGAAAGGCGTGAGTGAGCCGGCTGGCTAAAATTCCATCCGTCGCTCGTCGGATCGGATTGACTGTCGAGGGTTTGTTGGTCGCTCGCCAAAAAATGGCTAAAGTAACGAGCAACCATAAAGTGGTCGGCTAAGAAAATGACGCTCACTCTAGCAATCATAAATGGTCTCGTTGTCATAAGCGGCGGGTTCCTGAGAATCAGGCAGAAGCCGTTTTTGGTGCTCGACTTCAGTTGGGCGCTGATGGCTGGCTTTTTCGTAAACTATTGCCTTCGGCCGATCTTTCTCCAACTGTCGCCAGTCATCTTCTCCGTGTACCCAAGTTATGGAATCAGTACGGATG